>OKWN01000030.1_pt1 | contig 185041 bp, 187 predicted proteins | sample 1607151 | NCBI WGS metagenome assembly OKWN01 (sample SAMN07501046, study PRJEB24779) | human gut metagenome | isolation source: stool | host: human infant | place: USA: Pittsburgh, PA | reverse complement strand
CGGAGGTTTTTTACTTTCTACTCACCGCTAAAAGCTCTTTAGAACCACCCGCATAGCAGGTGGTATTCAAAATACAAAAAATAAAAACTAGAGTATTTCAACTCTAGTTTTTACTTAATCATCTTAATATATTTATAAATAACGTTATTACTGCTGAGTTAACAAAATCAATAAATAAGCATCCTACAATTGGAACCACTAAGTAAGGAGTTGGTGCATATCCAAACTTTGCTGTTAATGCATCCATATTAGCAACTGCATTTGGAGTTGCCCCCATGCCGAAACCACAATTGGCTGAGGCAAAAACAGCTGCATCATAGTCTTTCCCCATAATTCTAAAGGTTATAAAATATGCAAATACCCCCATTAATAAAGCTTGTGCAATTAACATAACTAACATAGGAAGTGCTAAATCAAACAACTCCCATAATTTTAGTCCCATCAATGCCATAGCCAAAAAGAATGAAAGACTTATTCCACCTATAGTTTCAATCTCTTTATCCTCAAGTTCTACTTTTCTAAAATCACAGATATTTCTTATAACTGCAGCTGCTACCATAGCACCAATATATGACGGAAAAGTTAATCCTAAATCTTGAATAAATTTTGAAATAATTGACCCTATTCCCATGGCTAAAAATATCCATGCAACACCATTCATCAATCTTTTATGACAAAGTATAGCTTGATTGTCCTCATGAAAATCGCTAAGTGGTAATGAATGGTCTTCTGAATGCTTTGGTGTATCTATATTTTTTCTTTCAATTAAATTTTTAGCTACAAAACCTCCAATAAAGCTTCCCATAACTAATCCAAATGTAGCTGAAGCAAAGGAAACTGTAGTTGCACCAGCCACACCCATCTCTTCTAATAACGGTCCAAAAGAACCTGCTGTTCCATGTCCACCTACCATAGGTATAGATCCAGTACATAAACCTAATAATGGATTAAGATTGAATACGGTAGCCAAAGAGGCACCTAAAGCATCTTGTAATACCACTAAAAGCATAGCTAAAGCTAGAAATATTCCTACCTTAATTCCACCCTTTTTTAATATTTTTAAACTTGCCGTATATCCTATACTTGTAAAAAATGCAGTCATAAAAATATTTTGAAGCGTTATATCTAAATTTATTGTAGCTATATTAGTTATTCTTAAAATCAGTACTAGTACAGCAAATAATAATCCTCCTATTACTGGAGCTGGTATACAATATTTTGAAAGTAATTTTACTTTCTTTCTTAAATACAGACCTATATAAAACACTATTGTTGCAAGTGCCATAGTCTCAAATATATCTAAATTAATTGTCATAAACTTGTTCCTCCAAAACTCTTCTAATGTAAATTAAAAATTTATCTTTAGCTGTGATATTTTTCTATCTATTAGATATTATTCAGCTTTTCTAAGATTTTATTATATTCTTTTTCTAGCTTTTCCTTAATAATATCATTTTTTTCTATTGATAACCTTGATAAAACCTCTGAAAGTTTCGTCCTTAAAAGCATTTTCTCATCCTCTTTGTTATTTCTTACTTTTTTATGGTCCTGAGAATAATCATAATAATTTCCTCTAAAAGTTATAAGCTTACAGTTTTTAATTTCAAAAATTTTATTACATATATAAGATATTAATTTTCTATCATGACTTATTATAATAAACTCTTTATCAGTTCCACTAAGAGCTTCCTCTAAAGCAGTTATAGAGTTTATGTCTAAATAGTTAGTAGGCTCATCTAATATTAAAAGATTATTGTCATCTAATAATACTTTACATAAACTCACCTTAACTTTCTCGCCACCACTTAGTATTCCCACATTTTTATAAACATCATCTCTTTTAAATCCAAATCCACTAAGACATATCCTTATAAAACTCTCTTCAAATCTAGAGTTATATTTTATATTTTCTAAAATAGTTAAATTGTCATTTAATATTTTTTGTTCTTGGTCAAAATAGCCAATCTTTACTCTTTGATTAACTTTTATATTATCAACATTATTTATAATTTCTTTAATTAATGAGGTTTTACCCGAACCGTTATCTCCTATTAAGGCAACTTTATCCCCCTTATTAATTACAAAATTGCTATCTTTTATAAGAGTTTTATTACCACGCTTTATGCATATATTTTTACCCTCAGCAACTATTTTAGAGTATATTTCTAGTCCATCTTGAACTTTTATCTTTATATTCTTAACTTTCTTAGGCTTTTCTTTTATCTCTAGATGTTCAATTCTACTTTTTAATGCTTTTACATTGCCATCAAGCTTCTTCTTTCCCTTTTGTCCACCCATCTTATGAAGCCTAGCTTCAGAGTTTCCCATTCTTTTAGGTGTTCTCTTTATAGAATTCTTAATTTCTTCTTTTCTAATTATAGCTCTTTCAAGATGTTCTTTTTCATTAATATATTTAATATATTCTCTTTCTTCACTTAAATTTTCTAATTCTTTAACTTCTAAATATTTAGAATAATTTCCATTATACTTTTTAACTTTACCGTCCTTTAGCTCTATGATTATGTTGCAAACATTATCTAAGAACTCCCTATCATGAGATACTAGCAGAAGGCCACCATCATATTCTAATAATAGTTTTTCTAGAGAATCTATTGCACTTCTATCTAAATTAGAAGTTATCTCATCTCCAATTATAAGTTTGGATTTCTTCTTTAATGAATTTACTATCTTAAACTTTACTTTTTCCCCTCCAGACAAATACTTGTCAAAAAGGTTTGGTGCTTTAATACTAGTAGAATTCCACTCATAATCAAAGTCACATTCTTCAACAAAATCTACACCTTGGCTTATATAGGAATAACTATTACATATAGTCACTTCACCACTATCCCTTTCCTCTTCACCAATAAGTATCTTAATCAAGGTTGATTTTCCCGAACCATTCTCCCCAACTAATCCAATTCTATCACCTTGGAATATTTTTAATTCATCTATATCTAGAATCATTCTATCCCCATAACTTTTTTTAACATTAAATAAGCTTCCTAACAACAAAAAAATCCCTCCAATCTTAAACGGAGAGAGCAGAAAAATAACGTAATGTAAAACTAATCTACCCTCAAACTTGCACAACAAAAAAACCTTATTATAAGGTGACTTTTTTCTTATTGCACTAAAATTTAACAATAGATTATATTCTCATTTCTTAAATACCTATGCCTTTCTTTAATTTTGAAAAACTTACGTTCATATTATATCACACTTATGTATTTTATCAATAATTATGTAAATGTCACAAGTTTTATCCAATTTGAATAACTTATAATAGAAAGCAATCACCTGAATAGGCCAAAGGAGGATACTATGACTATAAACTCAAAATCTTTTGATACCTTCGAGGAGTTGTCTCAAGAATTGGATCTTATAGGCTTTATGTCTGCTTATACTAACATACCATTATCTAAGATAAATACTTATATTAAGTTTGATAATATTGAGTTTGGTGGCGCTAATGATATCACTTATAATAAGGATGAAAGTTCTTTTTCTATAACTGAAAACCACACCTATATTCTTCTTTCTAGATATATTGGAAAAAATGTTGCTAATAGCACTAATTCTTTCATTATTTATGCTAATAATATTCCAATAAGTTCTTTAACTCAAGAAACTTCAACTAATGGTGACCTTAATTGTAACAACTATATTTTTTATACCTCTACCACACCTACTGATATAAAAATACTTAATACTGGTGAAAGTAATATACAAGACTTTAAGTGTAAATTTCTCATATTAGAAATGGATTAAATAAGTAGGATAGATGTTTATTTTTCACATTCCGTCCCAAGCTCCAAATCACAGAAAAATAAATATCTATTCACTTCCTACTTAAGATATGGAAACTATAAAATTATTTTCCTTTATTTTATAGTTTTTAATATTAAATTGTAATACCCCGCTTAATTTATACCTAACTAAAATTTTATATTTTACTTTACATAAAAAAAGAAGGAGTTTCTCTCCTTCTTTTAAATATTTAAAGATAATATCCTATCTTCAAATTCTTTTCGCTGTTTCTTATTTATATCACCTAAGTTAATTTGAAACTTCTTATTTTCTTTAGTAACTACTATAACTTCATTCTTGGTTTTATCACTCTCTACATTTTCAATATTATCAATGACTATTTCCTTTTTGGTAATCATCCCTAAAATTTCAATCTTATTATCAGAAAATTTTAAAGTAGTTAAATAACTTTTTGCAAACCCTAATGCAATTAATACACAAGCTATTATGTATGCAATAATTATGAAATCTGACTGATTTTTATATAATCCACTTACTTTTATTGATATAAGCAAAAAAGCTGCAATTACATAAATTAATGAATATATAATATTTAATGCAGTTCCTCTATAATTCTTTATCATTTTATCCTCCAAAAAACAACTTCTTTCTCTCAATTATATAATATTTTTTAAAAAGAATAAATAGATCAATAATACCCATTAAATAAATCCAATAGATTTTTTTCTGATACATATCCTAAATCTTTTAAAGCTTTTCCTATCAAATTTAATGCATATGATATTTCCTCTAATCTAGCATTCTCTCCCATATGTCCAATTCTAATAATTTCATTATCATAAGGTTTAAGTGATGTTGAAATTATTGCGTTGTATTTATCATTTATGTAATTTTTTAATTTAACTGCCCCAATATATTCTGGAACTTTAAAGGCTGTTACAGTATTACAAAATCCATTTTCTAAAAACAATTCTAACCCAAAGCCTTGGAGTGCCTTTCTTGTAGCATCAGCAACTTTACTGTGCCTAAGTATCACATTCTCTATTCCTTCGTCAAGTATGTTATCTAAAGCTAGATCTAGTGCCATAATATCACTAATAGGCATGGTGTAAGGAAACCATTTTTCTATATAATAATTCTTCCATATATTTAAATTACAATAAAATCCAACAACAGAAGTTTTCCTACTTTCCATAACTTCCTTAGCTCTATTACTTAAAGTTACTGTAGTCAATCCAGGAGGGGCTGAAAAAGCCTTTTGAGAACCTCCTAAAAGTACATCTATTTTCCAATCATCACCTTTAACTTCTTCTCCCCCCATTCCTGCAACAGAATCTACTACAGACAAAATTCCATACTCATTTAATAACCTACATATTTTAGAAATATCATTCTTAACTCCAGTAGGCGTATCACAATGTACTAAAGTTGCATATTTAAAATCATGATCTCTTTGCAAAAACTCATTTAATTTGTCAGTATCAATTTCTTTTCTATAATCTGATGAATAGTACACACCATCTCCACCATATATTTTAACAAAATCCATAAACCCTTTTCCAAAAATGCCATTATTAATAACTAAAACCCTATCTCCTGGCTCTGTTAATGTTGCGCAGGCAGCTTCTAAACCTAATATCCCTTCACCACATAATATATATGTTTCATTTTTAGTATTAAGAATTTTACTAACCTTATCACATGTGCCCTTATAAAATTCAACAAAATCAGTGTCTATATCTGGATTAGTAGTTACTTTAGACCTTTCTAATCTAACATTGTCTCTTACATTTGTTGGCCCAGGTGTATAAACAAATTTATTATTCATCCCCAATCTTCCTTTCCCTATGAATATGGATAAATACTAACACATCCCTAATTCTTATTCAATTGTATTGATACAATGCCTCAAGCAATTAATATATATAAAAAAGGTTATTGTATGTTTCATACAATAACCTCTCAATATAACAAATTCATATTATTTCTTATTTATTTTATTATTCCACTTGTGCCCACAACATGCACATACTAAATCTAAATTTTTAGATGATACACTTCCCAAAACATTTCCATCAAAATCTGTAAGCATAGCTTCACCACCAGTATTTAGAATCTTGTATTTTTTCTTTGTGGTTTTTAAGTTTGTAGCTAAACATTTTGGACAATATAAAATACCTTCTTCAGTATATTTTTCTATTTTTAGCTTATCATCTTTTTCCTTCATTTTCAAAAATTTTTCTGCTTCTTTAGCTTGTACTAACATTAAGCTTTCCTTTTGAGACCTCTTTAATAATTCTAAAAAACCCATCCTTATTCCTCCCCTTGTAAGCTTAATTATATATTACATCATTTTTTTTTATAAAAAAAGGGTGGAATAAATTTTAAACTTATTCCACCTAATAACTATAATTTTTTATGAATTTAGGATTACTATTAGTTTACCAAACTAAAATTTTTTTATACCCTAATAATTTATATTTTTAACTTTACTTGTTTAAAATAATTTATTCTGTCAATAATTAAGATATAAATAACTTTCAAATCAATATTTTAATTTCATATATGATTTAAACCCAGACTTAGAGCGAAAATAATTCGCTCTATTTTTTTATCTATTTATTGCATTTAAATAGGCTCTAATCTTCCTGTATATCCTAGTGTACCATATGACAAGTTATATAATTTTTCAAATCCTGCATCATTAAGTATATTACATGCAACAACACTTCTATGACCTGCTCTACAATAAACTAAAATCGGTTTATCTTTATAATCTTCTAACTGCTCAATTTCCCATTCAAGTTCCTCTACAGGAATATTAATAGAATTAGGTATATTACCTGTTTTAAATTCATTATATCTTCTAACATCTAGAATTACTAATTCTTTGTTATTTTCTATAAAAGCCTGCGCTTCTTTATCACCTAAGTTTTTTATAAAATCCATCACTTTACCTCTTGTGTTTAAAATTTATACTTATTATATTATTTTAATAATATATTTTCAATAATATAAATAAACTCTAGTAAAATTATTTACTAGAGTAAGATTGTAGACAAAAAGCATTTTCTCCGATTGGAGAAAATGCTTTTTGTCTATAATCTGAAAGGGAACATTATCCCATCTAAATTAAATATATTCCAATAATCCATGTCTTTCATATCGTGATAATTTTTCTATCTTGTTTTTTTCATCAACAAATACTACACGTGGTTTATGATCCTTTGCTTCCTTCTCGTCCATATTACAATAAGCCATTATTATAATTTTATCTCCAACTTGTACACATCTTGCAGCTGCACCATTTAAGCAAATTAAACCGGATCCTCTTTCTCCAGCTATTGTATATGTCTCAAATCTACTACCATTATTTATATTAACAATTTGAACTTTCTCATATTCTAATATTCCTGATGCTTCTAATAAATCCTTATCTACAGTTATACTTCCAATATACTCTAATTCAGCTTGTACTACAGTCGCTCTATGAATTTTTCCTTTTAACATTTTTATATTCATTTGCTTTCCTCCATTAAATCTCATAAGTAAAATTATCTATTAGTCTTGTTTTTCCTATATATATAGCTATTGCAACTAAAACATTATCTTTAATTATATCCAGCTTTTCCATAGATAACGAATCCACAACTTCTATATAATCTACTTTAGCTAATGGTTCTAATTGTATCTCTTTATTAATTATATCTACTAATTCACTACACTCTCTTAATCCATTATCTAAAGCTTCCTTACCCAATTTTAGGGCTTTATTTAATATAGTAGCTGCTTTTCTCTCTTCATCATTTAAATAAGTATTCCTAGAACTCTTAGCCAATCCATCATTCTCTCTAACGATTGGACAACCTATTACATTAACATCAAAGTTAAAATCTCTTACCATTCTCTTTATAACAGCTAATTGTTGTGCATCTTTCTCCCCAAAGTATGCATTATTAGGTGAAACTATATTAAATAATTTACAAACTACAGTACATACACCTCTAAAATGTATTGGTCTACTCTTACCACACAATCCTTTAGTTAATCCCTCCATATCCACAAAACTGCAGAAATCATCAAAATACATTTCATCTACTTTAGGTGCAAATATCAAATCAACTCCTGAGTCACTACATAAACTAGCATCTCTCTCTAGATCTCTTGGGTAATTAGCTAAATCTTCTTTAGGGCCAAATTGAGTTGGATTTACGAATATACTTACTACCACTCTATCATTTTCTTTTACCGCTCTATCTATAAGGCTCTTATGCCCTTCATGTAAATATCCCATAGTTGGAACAAACCCTATTTTAAGGTCTTCTAACTTCCACTTTGATACGTATTTCCTTACATCTGTTATACTATTTGAAATATTCATAATTTACTCCTTAATATAATTTTTCTATTACTTCATCATCTATCTTAAATCCATGCTTTTCTTCTGGAAAAATTCCATCTTTAACTTCATTTATATATTCTTTAAAAGCTAATTTCATAACTTCTCCTACATTTGCATACTTTTTTACAAACTTAGGCGTAAAATCAGAAAACATTCCTAACATATCTTGATAAACTAATATTTGACCATCACATCCATCACCAGCACCAATTCCTATTGTGGGTATACTTAATTTACTTGATACCAATTTAGCTAGCTTTACAGGAACACACTCTAGAACAATTGCAAATGCTCCTGCTTTTTCTACAGATAAAGCATCTTCTAATAATTTTTTAGCTGCTTCTTCACTTTTTCCTTGTACCTTGAATCCACCGAATGAATTTACTGATTGAGGTGTCAATCCAATATGCCCCATAACAGGTATAGATGCATTTACAATAGCTTTAATCTGCTCACACATATCTTTACCACCCTCAAGTTTTATAGCCTGCGCACCACCTTCTTTTATTAATCTACCTGCATTAACTACAGCATCATATACAGATGTCTGATAAGACATAAAAGGTAAATCAGCAACCACCAATGTATTTTTAGCTCCCCTTGAGACAGCTTTTGTATGATGTATCATATCCTCCATAGTAACAGGTAATGTATCTTCATAACCTAAACATACCATTCCTAATGAATCTCCAACCAATATTCCATTTATTCCAGACTCGTCCATTAACTTTGCCGTAGAGTAATCATATGCTGTTAGCATAGTAAGCTTCTCTTTATTTTTTGACTCTTTAAATGTAACTGATGTATTTTTCATTGTTTATTCTCCAATCATTAATTCTATTTTCTCATAACTTCTGTATGCATTTTTCTCCTTTGCTATATTCAACAAACTTCTACTAAGCAAAGTATATATAGCCTTGACATCTCCATCTAACACATCTAAGTGACCCTTAATAGTAGTAACATCTCCTCTTTCTATAGGACCAGTTAATGCTTCTTTAACCCCCTTAGTATATACATTCTCAATGTTATTTTTAATTAATGGGTATAAAGCTTCAATAGCCTCTATATCAGTAAAATTACATTCTTTTAATAACGAAACACTATTATTTATTAATGCAATAATATGATTACTTACCATAACAGAAGCACAATGATATTTATACTTATTTTCTTTAGATATTACTTTTACTGTGTTTCCTAAACTACTAAATAACTCTTTAATGTTATTTAAATACTTTTCAGCCCCTTCGATTGTTATAAATGCACTTTTTAAATTTTTATGAGAATTATATTTGTCGCTGAATGCGAAAATAGGATGGATTGAATAACCATATGAACTATAATTATCTATTTCAGAAAATATACTTGATGATAGTGACCCACTACAATGACATATTATTTTTTCATTAATGTATAACTTTTTAATACTATTCCAAACTTCTTCTATTACTCCATCTGGAGTAGTAATGATAATAGTATCACATTCTTTTATAATATCTTTAATACTTGTAAAATATTTTGAATTTGTAAATTTAGCTGCTTCAATTGCTGAATTTATATTTTTGCTATAATACCCCACTAAATTTATATTATTTTCACTTAAATACTTCCCTAGCGCAAATCCTACCTTTCCTGCACCTATAAATCCGATTTTTATTGTTATCACCTCCATTCATAGAGTGTGATACATATTAGTCCCATTCTAAATAGATATGAGCTATACAAAATAAAAAAATTGTCAATCTGGTGTAGCTTCCTGAAAATACCACCCATGATAAAAATTTAACATATTTCCTCACATATTTCAATATTTTAAAATTTGGACATATATGAAAATCCATCTTTTAATTCTTTACATAAATCAACGAAGCCCACACTATCATGCACATTTCCAGCAGTAATATCAAACTCTAAATTAAAATCTAAATCTTCATTAATTTTCCTACTCAAATGGTCTTCAGGAACTAATGAATCTACACTACTACATTCTATTTATAATTTGTTATCTATATCTCTTTTTATCAAAAAAGGGTGTCGATTTTGTCGACACCCTGACTCTAGTAAAATTATTTACTAGAGTTATTATATTTATGAAAGTTTTTGACCACACTCACTACAGAACTTTCCTCCAGAAGTCTTTGTCCCACAACTTGGGCAGAACTTTGGATAAGACCCATTACTTGAATCTTGAATATTATTATTCTGAGTAGTATTATTATTGCTATTTTGTTGCATATTATTCATCATTTGTTGTCCCATTGACATACCCATTTGCATTGCTAACATATCAGATGCAACATTACCACCATTCATCTTTCCAGATGTCATTCCTTCAACCATACTAACTTGTTGATACTTACTCATATCCCCAACCATACTTTGAGAAGCTATTTTATTAATCATCTTTTGAACTTCTTCAGGATATGAAAAACTTGCTATATTAAAATTAGTTATGGATATTCCAATTTTACTCATTTCATAGTCTAAATCCTCACAAATTCCTCTTGATATATCAAAAGAATTAGCTTGAAGGTTAAACATATCTTTTCCCTCTTTAACTATCCACTTCATTAAAAGTTGGTCGAGAAAAGATAAAACTCTTTCTTTAGTTTCATCAATTGAATACTGATGCTTTATACCAGCTATTTTATCAATAAAAGCCATATGGTCTGAAAGCTTACAATTAAATGTCCCATTTGCTCTTACAGGCATTCCTCCTGGCAATGCTTGATTAGGAATATTTATAGCTTGTCTTGTTCCCCATCTTACAGTAAACTCTTTGGTATTAATAAATAATACCTCAGCTCTTATTCCACTATTAAACCCAAATTTAAATCCTTTTAATGTAGATAAAAAAGGAATAATTTCAGATTCAATATCATAGCTTCCTTCATCGGTAAATACACCTTCAAGTTTTCCATTATACATAAATATGGCATCTTGCCCTGGACGAATTATTAATCTTGAACCCTTTTTAATTTCTTTATTATCCCATTTCCAAAATAACAAATCATCTCTATACTCTTCCCATTCAACTACATTTGAAAATTGTTTTGAAAATAAACCCATGCTCTTCTCCTCCTATGAATTGCTTAAATACATAAATAAACAAAATACTATAATTAAAACTATCACTATTAATACTATTTTGGCAATACTATATGGATATAATCCACTAACTTTTCCTGTTTGTCCATTTATCATAACCGTATAATTTTTACCTTTATAGTTATATGTTGTAGAATATACAGGAATTAAAATATACTTATATGTTTCATTAGAATATCCACCACTTAACCTTACACTTCTAACTCTATCATATCTACGTCTAACATTACTTTCTGCCATAGATCTTACTCCATCATTCATAATACCTATTGCATCTCTATGTCCACTTTCTAAATCTACGCTGTAGTTCTCTGATAAATGTCCTGATATATAATCAGGTGAATAAGGTAATAACTGCTTTAAATTAAATGGTTCTATTCCTTTAAATAGACCACTCTTATATCTAATTGAAGCTGGCACTTGTATGTCATCAAAGAAATTTTCTATATGGCCTGAGGTAAAATACCAATCAGTAACTACCTTGCGATATGTCTTACCATCTGTTCCTGTTCTAGTAACAGTCCTATCTCTGCCACCCTCTGCAGTGTAATCAAAAGAAGCTTGTGCATCAAAGGTCCAATAAGGTACATAAATACTTTGGAAGCCACCTCTTTGATATAAGTTCTTTAGTTCACTTGGTGCTAGTAGTCTCTTTTTCATCCAAGTATTAAATCTTTCATGAGCATCATTTTTATCAATTTTAAAAGGAACAACTCCATCAGGTATTAATGTTTCCTCTTGCTTTTCTGCCAAAACGTAAGCAGAACCACAATAAGGACATTTTTTAGCCGTCTCTAATCCTGAAACCTCAATTAAAGCCCCACAACCTTTACATTCCATTGTTTGAGTTTCTTTAATTTCAACCTTTATACTTCTTTTAGCATCTATTGTTAATGTATGTTCTTCTATAATTCCATCATTAGATTTTACATTCTCACTATTACCACAGTTTGGACACTTTAAGCATTGAGCTTTAGCATCAAACTCCATTACACCACCACAGCCCTCGCATTTGTAAACTGTACTAGACATATTACCCTCCCCCTTATTCTTTTTCTAACTCATCAAATAATCTCTTTAACTCCTCTTCCTCTGCTTTATCACTTGATAAATCATTTAATTCCTCCAAAGCTTTAGCATTAAATAACTTTTTGTCTGCCTCTTCCTCTAATTTTGAGACCTTATCCTCTATAGACCCACCATTTTTACCTGGAAGATTTCTCTCTTCAATCACTTTAGCACTATCTAATGTATTTTTAATTGTATTCATTCTTTCTTTTAAGGTATTAATATCTTTTGTCAATTTTTCTTCCATCTGCTTCATCTTATTAGAATTGTCTAGAATTACATTATATTCACTAACTAGTTTACTCTCTTTAACCTTCAGCTCATTTATTTTATCTAGGAACTCACTTTCCCTTGAACTATCCCTGTCATCTTGAGCTCTTCTTAAATATCTCTCAGCCTTTGTTATCTCATCTCTGCATTCATTTAAACTTCTCTTCATTCTCTTTTCTTCAGTTATACAAGTTTCAACCTCTGACCTTATACTTCCTAAATCATCTTCGATTTTTCTTAAATATTCGTTAACCAGCTTTTCTGGAGCATCTTCCTTAGTTAAAATAGAATTAATGTTTGATGTCATTATGTTTGTAAATCTTTTTATAATACTCATAGCTCCCCCTTATATATACCATTTTATTTATGCCTATCTCTTAATATAATATTAATTTTACTGTAGATTACTGTCAATACAAACTGTTATTTACATATCTATAATATTAAAAAAACCAGAGTAAAATTCTATACTCTAGCTTTTTATAATTTATTATTCTATTTCACTAAATAAGCTTTGTGATTCCTTAGATGTCATGTCCACTATTTTATAAAAGAATTCCTTTTGCGATAAATCTTCTCTTTCTAAATTTCCCTCTATTTTTCCATCTTTTATTAGTAATATTCTTTCACAGTAACTTGCTATCATTGAATCATGGGTTACCATTACTATTGTTTTTCCTTCTTTACTATTTAACTCTTTTAAAATCTTTAATAACTCATGAGAATTCTTACTATCAAGGTTTCCTGTAGGTTCATCAGCAACAATTATAGAAGGATTATTTACTAGAGCCCTTGCAATTGCAGCCCTTTGCCTTTGCCCTCCCGAACACTCATTAGGATATTTATCTACCACTTCTTCTATTCCTAACCTTTTTGCATACTCAACGGTTTTTTCCCTAATTTCTTTTGTACCTAACTTTTGGGATAGGGTTAGGGGAATAGCTATATTTTCCCCAACAGTTATATTATCAATCAAATTAAATTCTTGAAATATAAATCCTATATTTTCATATCTAAACTTGCTTAATTGAGTATCATACATTGAACATACTTCTATTCCATTTAACTCAACTAGTCCTTTTGATGGGTTATCTATTGTAGAAATTATATTTAAGAGGGTAGTTTTTCCTGAACCTGATGGTCCCATTATTCCTACAAATTCCCCTTTATAAACCTCTAAATTTATATTATCTAATGCTATTGTCTTACTTGTTGCAGTTCCATATATCTTTGTTAAATTTTGAACTTCTATAACTTTTTCCATATATAATCACCCCTTAATCATTCTAAACACTCTATCTTTATATAACTTATAAGATATAATCCCTAATATAATAATAGTAATTAAAGGTACTATAATTATTTGAATTAGCTCTTTTATTAATAAACAATTTCTAATTACTGATGAAGTTCCCATTATAATTAAAGGAATAAATGTTAATACCAAAAATACAGAATAAAATACAAACATTTCTTTTTTTATAATAGATTTTAATTTTTCATCACTATAACCAATAAACTTTAAGTTTCTATAAATTATTTTCCTATTATTTATTTCAATTAACATCTTAAAAATAATTGCAAAGCTCAGCAAGGCTAATAAACTAAATAATTGTATATTAGTTATAAATATAGTTGAATATGATACATCCATAGAGTTTAACACAGGCCCTATTGTAGATGATATCGCCACCATTATAAATGCCATTAAGGGGGATATTTTCATTATTAGATTTATTACATTTCCTGACCACACACTTCTTTCAGAATCATATAGCTTTCCAGATTTCCTTTTTTTATCTAAATATTTTGGAACGCCAAATCTTATGGTTCCCATAGCACCTGCAACACACATAATCATATTTATCCAAATTACAGGTCCAACATTTTCTCCTGCAAGATAATATGTTGATACTAATCCTAAAATATAAGTTATAAAATACATAGCCGTTGGCTTTTTAAACAGCCTTTTATCTCTTTCAAATGTAGTTCTATTATAATTCATAAGTTCCAAAATAGTTCTTCTATAGCAGAAACCTGTAGCTACTAAAACAGACATAATAAATTCAATTATTATAACCCCTATAGTGAGTCCTATTGCCTCAGGAGATATATATAATATTGGTCTTTCTATCTCTAAATTTATTTTTATAAAATAATTATATATTGGTGAAGATAGTACAGCTAGCAATAATCCAATAATAATTCCAATGCCTTGTAATATAATATTTTGGACTCCTATATAAATAGCCGTCTTTTCAACTGATCCTCCACTTATTCCAATAATACCTATATCACGTACTTTTGTAGTTCCATAATAATTACTAATATAGCAACACATTAAAAAAGCTATAATTACAATTACAAGCATTATTGTCATATTAGATATTAGTACTTCACCACTCATATCACTAGAATAAAATATCCATTTATCATAAGTAGAATTTAGAATATTAAATATTACTATAACTGAAATCGCGTAGGTTCCTATACATACATAATATTCTTTTAAATTTTTAAGTAAGTTGTCTTTTGCCATTCTAATAAAATTCATATATTCATCTCCCCACAACAAAATACATATATTAATATTATAACATTTATGGTATTATTTACAATATATTGTATTAATCACCACTATATGTTACTATATTTAAAAACTTATAAAAAAGGGGGAAAATAAAATGTTTATATCATATCCTATGCTAATTATATTCAATCAAACCTCTATACTTATAAAGGATGTTAACATTACTTCTACACATCCATTATGGAAAGAAAAATGTAAAAAAATAAAAAAGAATGACAACAAAAGCTTTGGTTTAGGTAAGTTTACACAAAACGGAGTTACTGATATAGTTATTTCTTTTAAAGATACTGAAGGTAATTCTCACGAAGTTATAGCTGCAAAAGATGTTTGCATGAAAGGTATGCCAAAAGTAAAAATATTCATTAAATATAGTGAAGATGGTAAATATATAGCTGATTATAAATTAGATTTCGAATAAATATATAAAAACTTAAAAGTGTGCTGTTATAAAAAATATTAATTATTATGACAGCACACTTTTATTATATAAATATATTTTTTATTGCACATACTAACAATATAAGAAAGGAGTGATACTATGAATTTTAAAATGAGTAATGGACTAAAAATAGCTTTAATAGTTCTAGCTGTAATTCTAGTTATTGCTATTCCCATTGTTGGTAGCTATAATAGCTTAGTTAATTTAGAACAAACTGTTAATAAAGCGGAATCAAATATTGATACTCAACTTCAAAGGCGTTCAGATTTAATTCCAAACCTTGTTAATACAGTAAAGGGATATGCATCTCAAGAAAAAGATATATTTACTGACATAGCAAATGCAAGAAGTAAACTTGCTGGAGCCACTTCAGTAACAGAACAAGCAGATGCAGATAGTCAATTGTCTAATGCATTATCTCGACTTCTTGTTGTTGTTGAAAGATATCCAGACCTTAAATCAAATCAAAACTTTAGGGATCTTTCAGTACAGCTAGAAGGTACTGAAAATAGAATTGCAGTTGCTAGACAAGACTATAATACTGCTGTAACAAACTATAATGCTAAAAGGAGAAGATTCCCTACAACAATTATTTCATCACTTTTTGGATTTCAAGAAAAACCTTTATATAAAGCTAGTGCAGGTGCAACTGATGTACCTTCAGTAGATTTTAATCAACAATAAGGATGAAATCTAGAGTATTAAAATTTTTATCTTCTCTTTTATTAATACTACTATTAAGTTACAACTCCATAAGTTCAGCAATTTCTATTCCTACTCAAACAAATCTTAAATATTTAAATGATTACGTTGGAGTTATAAATGAGCCTCAGAAAGGAAATATACTAGGAATAGGAAGAGAGCTTGAACTAAAAACAGGTGCACAAGCCACTATAGTAATTATTAACTCAACTAATGGAACACCTATTGAAAATTATTCATTAGAGTTATTTCGTAGTTGGGGAATTGGCCAAAAAAATAAGGATAATGGTTTATTAGTTCTTATCTCAATTGATGATAAGGCTTGGAGAGTTGAAGTTGGTAGAGGACTAGAAGGCGCTATTCCTGATGCTTTAAGTAACAGAGTTATGGAAACCCTATCAAAACCAAGCTTCTTAGAAGGAAATTATAGCGAAGGTGTAATGAACTCCTATAGCACATTTTGTGATATAATTGCTAAAGAATACAATATAACTTTAGATAAGTCCTTACATCTTACAGTACCTAGTTATGGTAATCCAACCGAAAGGTCATCAAGAGGTTTTGCCTTTTCAGGAGGTATAATACTAATTTTATTTTTGCTAGATATCATACTGAATCGCGGAAGAATCTCTTCTACTCTACTTCAAATAATATTTTGGAGTAATATTGGTAGAGGTGGTCCTAGAGGAGGACCCGGTGGTGGTGGTAACTTTGGTGGCTTTGGTGGAGGCTCTTCAAATGGTGGAGGCTCTTCTGGAGGATGGTAAAAAGGACATACAAGAATCCCCAATTTCTTGTATGTCCTTTTTTATATTAATCTTCTTCTGCTGGTCCATCTAGTTCAAATTTATTAACGTATACTGCAGTATTATCAGCATTCTTTTCCAACTCCTTTGCATATTCTGCTAAGTGATTTGAATATTCCTTAGTTGATTCTGAAGATACTGCAATTTCTTCAGCTGAACTAAATATCTGTTGATTTACTAAAGATAACTTTTGTATTTGTTCCATAATAATCTTACTACTCTTATAAATCATATTTGAACTATTTGCTAGATTACCCATCTTTGGAGTCATAGTTGCTACATATTCTGATATATTAGCAAAGGATTTAATAGACTTTTCTACCCCTACCCACTGCTTGTCCAATTCTACTTTCATAATTGAAGTACTCTCAACCAGATTTTTAGAATTAATAAGTACATTATTAATTAATTGGTTAATTGAAACAGATGATTCCTTAGTTTTTTCTGATAACTTCCTTATTTCATCTGCAACAACAGTAAATCCTCTTCCAGACTCACCAGCTCTTGCAGCTTCAATTGCAGCATTTAATGCAAGCAAATTTGTTTGTTCTGCTACATTGTTAATTAATTCAGTGATATCATTTACCTTTTTTATATTATCATTCATTGCTTCTAATGTATTTAAGAAAGTCATAAATATATTATTAAATCCTTTTAATGAATTAGTTAGTTCTTTTAAATCAGCATTACTTTCAACAGCATTATTATCTACTGTTAATGTCATATTAGAAACTGTTTTTATATCACGTGCTGCTTCTTTAACCATTCTTGTAAGATTATTTATTTTCTCAATCATCCCCTCTATATTTGATGATTCATTAGAAATAGATTTAACTATATTGTTTATAGATAAAGAAATATTACTTGTATTATCCTTCAATTCAGAAGAAACACTAGTTAGTGCTAGGGATTGATTGTTCATAGAATATGTTGACTCTTTTAGTTCCTTTATCATACCTATTGTAGATTTCTGCATAATATCTAACGCTCTACATATTGCACCAATCTCATCTTCCCTATTAAAATATTTTTCTTTAATTTTATAATGATATACCCCATTTGTTAAATACTCTATATGCAATCTTAGTCCGTTTAATAGCCTTGCAGTTTTACCATAAAACTTCCAAGAATACATTGCTGCTACAACAATTGCTACTATGCTAAATATTAATAAAATTCCTAAAATTAAATTTAAAGATGAATTTATTGATGACGTAACCCTCTCCACTTCATCTAAAAAAACAATTTCTTTTAATTTATTAGAAATTATTATACCAGAAATAATTCTAGAGAATCCCACAATCCCTAATGCAACAAAAGATACAATTAAGATTGTAGTTCTCGTTGTATTGTACTTAAAACTTTTTTTCGAGTCAAAATTTGCATTTAATCTCATAACATCCCCCTATGTAATCTTACCCATTTTTATACATAAAATAATCTTTTTAACAAATTATCCACAAATTAATACTATCATTAATTTGTGGATAATTCAATTAAAACTATTCTAATTTAAAACTATGGCACTTAGTTTCTGTATATACTTCTACATTATTTCCGGTTACTTGTATCCCTTCTAATGAGCATAAATTATTATCATTATACTTACATGGTTTTACGAAACATACCAAACTATCACACTCACCATCAGAATTTGTGTTGTTTGTAAGATCACTGTATAAAAGTCTATTTAAAAAAGATCCACAACATGTTTCTTCATCTACTGCTGCTGCTTTTCCTCCAATATTAACTCTATTAGCATAACAAGTGCCACACTTATTATGTGAACAATTTGTAACACTACAATCTATTCTATTCATACCATCTTACCTCTTTCCACTAAAATATCTGTCTAATAATCCCTTAAATGCTCTTCCATGTCTAGCTTCATCTTTACACATTTCATGAACAGTATCATGTATAGCATCTAGATTATTTTGTTTTGCTACTGTAGCAAGCTTTTTCTTACCTTCACAAGCTCCATATTCTGCTTCTACTCTAGCTTCCAAATTTGATTTAGTATCTGCTACAACTACTTCCCCTAATATTTCCGCAAATTTTGCTGCATGTTCAGCTTCCTCATAAGCAATTCTCTTATAAGCTTCTGCAACTTCTGGATAGCCTTCTCTATCTGCCTGACGAGACATAGCAAGATACATACCTACTTCTGTGCACTCACCCATAAAATTTGCTCTTAAATCATCAATTATCTCTGATGATAAGTCTTTAGCAATTCCAATTCTATGTTCATCAGCCCATTGTAAATCACCTTTAATTTCTTCGAACTTTGAACTGTCTACTTTACAAATAGGACAAATTTCTGGTGGTTCACTACCTTCATGTATATAACCACAAACAGTACAAATAAACTTTTTCATTATTTTACCTCCTATATATTTCTCATTACTATTATTCCTATCTTTTCATTTAATAATTCTATTAAACAAGAAAAAAAGAGAAATTGTTCTACAATTCCTCTTTCTATCTCATTAATATATTATTCTATTTTTTAAACCCATATATTTAATATTGCCAATATACTAACCACTATAATTGTTATAAAAGAACACACCATAGATATTATAGTAAACTTCATAGCCTTCTTACTCATAACTTCATTTTCTTCTTCTGATTCACTTACTCTCTTTGATATTTTTCTTCCATATATATATAAAGAAATATTAATTGCTATCATGATAAAAATTATCGATATTAATAAAATCTTCATTATAAATCCTCCTCTTATTGTAACAAAATTAATTTCAAAAACATTATATCATCTACATTCACATTTAGCCATACATTCAATATATACTGTAATATCTAAAGAAAATAGGAGGTTATAATGGTAAAGCTATACATCTACAAATTATTCTATCTTCTGCAAAATCCATCATCTAATTTAAAGAAATTATCATCTCTTATAATGAATGATAATATTTTAAAAGAAATTTCTCTACAAAATAAATATAAAAATAAGATAAGAAAAACATTTGGATATAATATTGAAAATGAAAAATATAAAATAGAAAAAATATCTATTGATAAAGAAAAATCAACATTCCGAATAAAAATTTCCGCTATTCATTCTTTTAATTATATCAATAGTACATTAAAGACAAAATCCTCTGAAAGACTGTACTTTATCCTTATCTTAAAAAAAGTAAATAAACTTTGGACTATATTAGATATGTGTAATAAAGACGTATTTCCTTCTACATATGATAAACTCTCAAAAAAAACTCTATTTTATAACATTAAGGAATGCCTTGACTTAGACTATAGATTAAAGTTTTTAGAGAATCAACTATCTTCTCTTAATTCTTTTCTTATAGATTATAAAAGAATGGTTAGGACTTCAAACTCACCGCTCCCTTTTAGAGGAAGCAACTATAATTCTAAATTAGCTAGCGAGTATGCTCAAAAATATGCTTTAAATTATAATACTAAATATAAAAGCTTTGATAATTCTGGAGGAGACTGTACAAATTTTGTATCTCAATGTTTACATGCAGGTAATATTCCAATTACAAATAGTTGGAGACCTTATAGTACTTCTTGGATAAGAGTTAATGAATTATATCATTACCTTATCAAAAATGCTATTGGTGTTAATATAACCTCGAAACACCCTTATAAAGAAGGTGATGTAATACAATTTTACGCTAACAGTAAGGGATACTTTTCTCACTCTGGTGTAATAACCAAATCTCTTGGCTACGGTGAATATTTATATTGTTGCCATAGCTATGATAAGCTAAACTTTCCTCTTAGCGAAATATTTCCTTTCATGTACGATAAAATACGTGTAATTCAGCCAAAATAAAAACGGGAATTCAACTCCCGTTTTTATACTTTATATACCTTCTTTATCTTAAATTTCTTATTTGCTTTCTTTTGATTTGCTTCTTTTAATAGCCTCTTCTCTCTATCATTAGTGGATTCCTCATAATCACCACTACTCATTATCTCTTCAGGAAAATATCCACTTATATTTTCTTCCTTTGTATCTACATCAATAACTTTATAAATACCAAACTTCCTGCTTAAAGTAACTATTCCTTTTCTATACTCTACATCTAACAAACTTAAATCTTTTTTTTCCTTTCTATATCTACATATACAAATAAAAATATATACATTTTCTAAATCATTTAAATATCTACTTCCAATCATTCTAAATGTGCAAATTGTCTTTTCTTTTTTCTTCTTTGAAACAAAAGTATCTTCAATATATTTTTCTATAGTTTCTCTTTTAGTGAAACTAAGACCTAACACTGATGGCAAATCTGAAATAAAACCTATTCCAAGTAATACAATCAATATTACCAAGATGATTATAGCCTGACCTATCCACAAATGCTGTAGCATTGCTTCACCCCTTTTCTTCATTAATTAATTACATAATACTATAAATCATTCTTTACTTCTATAGTATAGATGTTTTATATAAATATCCATACTACTAATTAAAAAAGATAGCCTTTAGCTATCTTTTTTAAAATAATCCTTAAGAATTTTTTTATCTAAGTTATTAATTTCAAAATTATCTATATCATTTACATTAATCCATTTTACTTCTTTGTAATTCTTATCTAAAGTTACTTTTTCCTTTAGTATACCTAAGTATACCATAGTACTTTCATTTTCATTTATAGAATACTCATCTAAAGGCTCTAAATCAAAAACAATAGATTTCAATATATCCTTCACACCTCTATGTATTGTTTTCTCATGCTCTTCCTTACTTCTCTTCTTTTGAGTTAAAAGAGACCATTTTTCGATTTGTCCTCTCTTAACCTTTTTCTTAAGCAATAACACGTTATTAAAATCATCTCTAATGATTAAGCTACAACTAACAACCGTGGACATAATGCCTCCCCCTATTAATAAATTACTTTTACTATATTTTATCATAATTTGACTAATTAAGCCATTATTTTGTTATTTTTTTAATATAAATAAAATTTTAGAAAGTTATTTTAATTTGTAGAGTTTAAGATTAATTGCTATAATATGGATATAAAAACAAATCATTTATGATTAGGGGTGATTTAGATGCCATATATTAATTCTAAAGTAACAGTAAGTTTATCAGAGGATAAAACTAATAAACTAAAGGAAGAACTAGGAAGAATAATTTGTGACATTCCTGGAAAAAGTGAAAACTTTCTAATGGTAGGTTTTGAAGATAATTACACGCTTTATTTTAAAGGCGAAAAGCTTAAACTTGGAGCTTTTATAGAAGTTAAAATCTTCGGTAAAACCTCAAAGGATTCATTAAATACAATGACAAAGCACTTATGTGAATTATTCACTAGAGAACTTGGAATACCTGGTGAGACTATATATATCAAATATGAAGAAGTTGATAATTGGGGATGGAATGGTTCTAACTTTTAGTATACCTATTAAAATTAAGAAGCATAGTTTGTACTATACTTCTTAATTTTATTCTTCCCATGCTAGACTTCTTTCTACAGCCTTTTTCCACTTAGAATAAAGCTTATTTCTATCTTCATCTACCATGCTTGGATAATACCTTTCACTTTCATGCCATCCCTTTGATAGTTCATTTCTATCCTTCCAAAATCCTACTGCTAATCCTGCAAGATAAGCTGCTCCCAATGCTGTAGTTTCTGTTATTATTGGTCTAGAAACTTCTACATTCATAATATCTGATTGAAATTGCATTAAAAAGGTATTTCTACTTGCTCCACCATCAACTTTTAACCTTTTTATATTTATATTTGATTCTTTTTCCATTGTCTCCATTACTTCTTTTGATTGATAAGCAATAGACTCTAGAGCTGCACGAATTATATGGTTTTTGTTAGTCCCCCTTGTCAAACCAAAAATAGTGCCTCTTGCATACATATCCCAATAAGGAGCTCCTAATCCCACAAATGCAGGTACTAAGTAAACACCTCCATTATCTTTTACTTTACTAGCAAAATATTCGCTATCACTTGCATCACTTATTAATTTAAGCTCATCTCTAAGCCATTGAATTACTGCTCCTCCTACAAATACAGAGCCTTCTAATGCATATTGAACCTTATTTTCAATGCCAATTGCAATAGTTGTAAGCAAACCTTCTTTACTTTCTACCAATTCTTCTCCTGTATTCATTAACAAGAAGCATCCGGTACCATATGTATTTTTAGCCTCTCCCTTATTAAAAGCAGTCTGCCCAAATAATGCTGCTTGTTGGTCTCCAGCAATTCCTGCAATAGGAACTTTCCACTCTCTTAAACTTATATAACCATATACATCTGAAGAGTTTTTCACCTGTGGTAACATAGATATTGGAATATTGAAAATCCTTAATAACTCCTCATCCCACTTTAATTCTCTTATGTTATATAACATAGTCCTTGAAGCATTTGTATAGTCAGTAACATGTACTTCTCCTTCTGTCATCTTCCACGTAAGCCATGTATCAACTGTTCCAAATAATAATTCTCCTTTGTCAGCTTTTTCCCTAGCACCTTCTACATTATCTAAAATCCACTTAATTTTAGTTGCAGAAAAATATGCATCTGGAATTAAACCTGTTTTCTTTTTTATATATTTATCTATTCCACTATCTTTCAATTGGTCAATCATCTTTGAAGTACGTCTACATTGCCATACAATTGCATTATAAATTGGTTCACCTGTTGTCTTATCCCATACTATAGTAGTTTCTCTTTGATTTGTAATGCCTATTGCAGCTATATCTTTAGGGCTAATATTAATCTTAGCCATAACTTCTTGAAGTACACCATATTGACTAGCCCAAATCTCCATAGGATTATGCTCTACCCATCCCTCTTTAGGGTAAATTTGTGTTATTTCCTTTTGACTTATCCCTAATATATTTTGATTTTTATCAAATACAATAGCTCTTGAACTTGTTGTTCCTTGATCTAAAGCAATAATATATCTTTTCATAATTAATTTTCTACTCCTTTTATTAGATGGCGTAAATGTTTTCTTTAACTATAACTATTATAGCAGAAAAAGTCCAAGCATACCATGCTCGGACTTTTTGCTAAACTATACATTGATTTCACTATGAATATCAACAGCATCCTTATTATCTTCTATGATCGGAGTAATATACTCATCAATAAATTCAACAACTTGGCTTGGGGCTCTACCTACAAACTTTGTTGGATCTATTATAGCTAAAATTTCTTCTTTTGAAAGATTAAAACTATTATCTGCAATGATTCTCTTAATAAGATCATTATCTAACCCCTCACCCTTAACCCTTTGAGCTGCAGCCATTGAATGTTCTCTAATTCTTTCATGAAGTTCTTGTCTATCTCCGCCTCTTTTAACTGATTCCATCATAATATTTTCAGTAGCCATAAATGGTAATTCATTATTAACATGAGCTGCTATTACTTTATCATAAACAACCATATTTTCTGATATATTTATATAAAGATTTAATACACCATCTAAAGCTAGGAAAGCTTCTGCTACTGAAATTCTCTTATTTGCAGAGTCGTCTAAAGTTCTTTCAAACCATTGAGTTGAAGCTGTTATTGCTGGGTTTAATGCATCAACTATAACGTATCTAGCAAGAGCTCCCATTCTTTCACTTCTCATAGGATTTCTCTTATACGCCATAGCTGAGGAACCAATTTGATGCTTTTCAAATGGCTCTTCCATCTCCTTCATATTTTGAAGTAATCTTAAATCATTTGAAAACTTATAGGCACTTTGAGCAACTTCTGATAATGTGTTTAAGATTATTGAATCAAGCTTTCTTGGATAAGTTTGACCTGTTACTCCAAAACTCTTATCAAATCCCATTTTTTCAGCAACCATTTTATCAAGAGATTTAACTTTAGCTTCATCCCCTTCAAATAAGTTCATGAAACTTGCTTGAGTACCAGTTGTTCCCTTAACCCCTCTTAACTTTAAAGTTGATAATAAATGGTCTATATTCTCAATATCCATTACTAAATCTTGCATCCATAAGGTAGCTCTCTTACCAACAGTAGTTAATTGTGCAGGTTGGAAATGTGTAAATCCTAGAGTAGGCATATCCTTATATTGCATAGCAAATTTACTTAATCTATCTAATACAGTTACTATCTTCTTTTTAACTAATAAAAGTGCATCTCTCATAATTATTACATCTGTATTATCACCTACATAACAACTTGTAGCACCTAAATGTATGATTCCTTTTGCACTTGGACATTGTAATCCATACGCATATACATGACTCATTACATCATGTCTTACTTCTTTTTCTCTCTTAATTGCATCTTCATAATTTATATTATCAATATGAGATTTTAACTCATTAATTTGTTCATCAGTTATGTTTAATCCTAATTCTTTTTCGCACTCTGCTAAAGCAACCCATAACTTTCTCCAAGTTGTGAACTTCATATCATCCGAAAATATGTAACTCATTTCCTTTGAAGCATATCTTGAATTTAATGGGCTATTATATAAATTTCTCATCACTTACCTCCATACGAATATATTTTTATTTCTGCAAAACATCATTCGTATTATATCATATTTTTTTAAATTTTACATTACTTTATAAAAAAAATATTTAACCTAGTAATATTTATGTTTTGTTTACATATAAATTAAATTAGAACAAACTTTTGATAGGAGTGAACTATATAATGTGCAAATTAAATATTTTCGATAAAATTTCATTTTTAATTTCTCTTTTAGGTGGACTCAATTATGGCATACTTGCTTTAATAAATATCAATATTTTTTATATACTTTCGTTTGGTTCTGCCTTAATACTTAGACTCTTTTACTTTCTTATATTCTTAAGTAGTATTGACTTAATATCACTAGTATTTAGATGCAAATATATTTTTGAAAACAAATAAAAGGTTCCTCTTACGAGAAACCTTTTTTGACATACTAGTCTTCTAAGTTTTCAATTAACTTAACTATTTCTTCAACAGCTAAAGCTTCATCATCACCGTTAGCAATAACGTTTATTACAGAATCCTTAGTTACAGCTAATGAAAGAACTCCTATTAAGCTCTTAACGTTTGCTTTCTTACCATTGAATTCTATGCTTACATCTGATTTGAAAGATGAAGCCTTCTTAACTAATAAAGTTGCTGGTCTAGCATGTAAACCAGTTCCATTCTTAACTACAACTTCTTTTGAAACCATTACATTCACCTCTTTAAATATTCTATAAGCTTTCACTTAACTTTTATTATTATATATGAGATTGAAAAGAATTTCAAGACTTTTATAAATCTTATCTTTCATATCACAATAAAGGTAAGCTTATTCTTTATCTAGGTTGTACAATTAATTTAATTGCAGTTCTTTCTTCACCATCAATCTCTATGTCAGTGAATGCTGGAATGCAAACGATATCTTTACCGCTTGGCGCAACAAAGCCTCTAGCGATAGCTATAGCCTTAACAGCTTGATTTATTGCTCCTGCTCCTACAGCTTGTATTTCTACAATATTTTTTTCCTTTATAATTGCAGCTAAAGCACCTGCAACTGAATTTGGATTAGATTTTGTTGATACTTTTAATACTTCCATTTTTATTTCTCCTCCCAGACCTACTAATCGTTTACAAAATAAAATATAATTACTTTTCTCTATTAAATATATTCTATGTAAACTTTTAAAATCCTTTTTTTTAACTACTTTTTTTCTAAAATAATAATAATTTTAAAAGAGTTGTTAATATTGAATAATATTAACAACTCTAATTCTTTATTTTGCAAAATCTACTGCTCTAGTTTCTCTTATAACATTTATCTTTATTTGTCCTGGATATTCTAGCTGTTCTTCAATGCTCTTAACAATGTTATGTGCAAGTTCAACTGCACCTAAATCGTCAACATGATCTGGTTTAACCATAATTCTAATCTCTCTACCAGCTTGAATGGCATATGATTTTTCTACACCTTCATACGAATTTGCAATTTCTTCCAATTTCTCTAATCTCTTGATATAGGCTTCTAGAGTTTCTCTTCTTGCACCTGGTCTAGCTGCAGATACAGCATCTGCTGCTTGAACCAATATAGCTTCTAAAGATTGCATTTCAACATCGCCGTGATGGGCCGCAATTGCATTAACTACTATTGGTGACTCATGATACTTTTTAGCAAGATCTCCACCTATTAAAGCGTGAGGTCCCTCTTGCTCTTGATCTACAGCCTTTCCAATATCGTGTAGTAAGCCAGCTCTTCTAGCTAGAGTAACATCTAATCCTAATTCTGAAGCCATTAAACCAGCTAAATATGAAACTTCTATGGAATGTTTTAGAACATTTTGTCCATAACTTGTTCTATATTTCAATCTACCAAGTAGTCTTATAAGTTCTGGGTGAAGTCCATGCACACCTGTTTCTAGTGCTGCTTGTTCTCCTTCTTCCTTAATGTCATTTTCAACATCTTTTTGAGCTCTTTCAACCATCTCTTCGATTCTTGCCGGATGTATTCTGCCATCCACTATTAACTTTTCTAGTGCCATCCTAGCAACTTCTCTCCTAATTGGATCAAAACTTGATAAGATAACTGCTTCCGGAGTATCATCTATAATTAAATCTACTCCTGTTAACGTCTCTAGGGTTCTAATGTTTCTACCTTCTCTACCTATTATTCTACCCTTCATTTCATCATTTGGTAGGGCTACTACATGTACTGTTGTTTCAGACACGTGGTCTGCTGCACATCTTTGGATAGCAGTGGTAATAATTTCTCTTGCCTTTTTATCTGCTTCCTCCTTTGCCCTACTCTCGATGTCCTTAATCATTAAAGCTGCATCATGAGATACTTCTTTACGAACTTCTTCTAAAAGGATTTGTCTTGCTTCATCAGATGATAATCCTGAAACTCTTTCAAGTTCTTCTCTTCTTTGATTATAAACCTCTTGAACCTTTTCCTCCATTTTTTGAACTTCGTTCACTCTCTCATTTAGTGCATCTTCTTTCTTTTGTAAAGAGTCACTCTTTTTATCTAAAGACTCTTCTCTTTGTATTAATCTTCTTTCAAGCCTTTGAACTTCATTTCTTCTTTCTCGTGAATCTCTTTCACAATCAGTTCTTAATCTATGAACTTCTTCTTTTGCTTCCAAAATAGCTTCTTTCTTTAAAGCTTCTGCTTCTTTCTTTGAATTTTCTAAAACAGTTGTAGCTTCTTTTTCAAGTAATTCTATTTTCTTTTTTGATGCTGCTTGAATCGTTTTATAAAATACTATTCCTAAAACTAATAAAACAACAATGTCTATTAATATTATCATATACGTTTGCACGTAAACACCTCCTAGCTTGTAAACTTTCTATTATAAGTAAACAAGAAAGCATAGTAGGTATCATATAATTCTCACTGTTTATAGGAATATGATAAACCAGTATTTGTTATTATTTTATCTGAAAAATCAAATTATGTCAAGTTAGCACGTCTTTATAAGTATTCCCTTTATTATATTATAAATACACTATTTTACTAGCTTTACCTCTTGTTTTCTATCCATTTCGCTCATTATGAAAACCTTTTTATTCTTTTTTTATAATCTATTTTTCTTGCTATTATTTACTTTTATTTTCTTTACATATAATATACAACAAAAAAAGAGACGGTATACCGCCTCTTTTTTATTCTTTATCTATAGATACTTCTTTTTTAACTTCAGCTTCACCAACATATAAAGGTAAAGAATGCTTCTCTCTAATTTGATTTTCAATTTCTAGCGCTACTTCAGGATTATCCTTTAAGTAAATCTTAGCATTTTCTCTACCTTGACCTAATCTAACATCTCCATAAGAGAACCAAGCTCCACTCTTTTGTACTATTCCTTCCTTAACTCCAACATCTACTATATTACCTGTTCTTGAGATACCTTCATTGTACATAATATCAAACTCAGCTTGTTTAAATGGAGGAGCTACCTTATTCTTCATTACTTTTACTCTAGTTCTATTACCTATTATAGCATCAGCTTGCTTAATTGAATCTATTCTCCTAACATCTAATCTTACAGAAGCATAGAATTTAAGTGCTCTACCACCTGTTGTAGTTTCTGGATTACCAAACATAATTCCAACTTTTTCTCTTAGTTGGTTAATGAATATTGCAACACAATTAGTTTTACTAATAGTTCCTGCTAACTTTCTTAATGCTTGAGACATAAGTCTTGCTTGTAACCCTACGTGAGAATCACCCATTTCTCCTTCAATTTCTGCTCTTGGTACTAATGCAGCAACAGAGTCAACTACAAGAACATCAATAGCACCAGATCTAACTAAGGCTTCTGCTATTTCAAGACCTTGTTCTCCTGTATCTGGTTGTGAAACTATAAGATTTTCAGTATCGACACCAATCTTTCTTGCATAACTAGGATCTAAAGCATGTTCAGCATCAATAAAAGCTACTGCTCCACCAGCCTTTTGAGCTTCAGCAGCAATATGTAATGCAACTGTTGTTTTACCTGAACTTTCAGGTCCATATATTTCTACTATTCTTCCCTTTGGAACTCCACCAATACCAAGTGCTATATCAAGATCTAAACATCCTGTTGATATAGAATCGATACTTAATGTGCTATCTTCTCCTAATTTCATTACAGAACCTTTACCAAATTGCTTCTCTATTTGGTTCATAGCACTTTCTATAGCCTTTAATTTATCCATATTTATGTTACTCATTTTTATTCTTACACCTCTTTCATAAACGAACTTATGTTCTATAATCATATTATATAGTATTTATTATTTATAGTCAATATAAAACTTTCTTTTCTCCATTTTATGGCAATTTCCTCTTTAGTATTATCATAACTGATTGTTTTTATACATCTATATATCTTTTATTAAATTTTATAAAAAATTACTGATTTAACTGCTAATGTTACCTTTAAATTGTTTTAAAAAAGAGATCGTGCTAAATATATTAGTACGATCTCACATGTATCTTATTTATTCATATCAATTGTATGCTTATTCTTTCTAAAATAATCCCAACCAGATATTAATGTTATTACTACAGATATATTTAACATCCAACTAGGTACATTCATGAAGAACCAATTCCAAACACTACTTGATTCAACTAAATTTGTTAAGTATGAAGATGTAGTAATATTAAATTGTAATAACAATAGCACTATAGCTATTATTTGTATTACTGTCTTTATCTTGCCCCACCAACTAGCAGCTATTACTTTTCCTTCTGAAGCTGCTATTGTTCTTAATCCAGATACAGCAAACTCTCTTGCAATTATAACTATAGCTGCCCAACTAGGTACCATTTGTAGCTCTACTAAAGATATTAAAGCTGATGTTACAAGCAGCTTGTCTGCAAGGGGGTCCATAAACTTTCCAAAGTTAGTAATTTGATTCCTGCTCCTAGCTATATACCCATCCAACTTATCTGTAAGTGACGCTAAAATAAATATAAATGTTGCAATAAATGTACCATATGGTATGCCTTGAACAGCAATAAATATTAAAAAGATGGGAACTAAAAAGATTCTAATTACAGTTAATTTATTTGCAAGATTCATAAACCACAACTCCCATTAAATCATAATCGGCACAATTAGTAATCTTAACTTTAACTATTGCCCCAGTTTTTATATTCTCTTCTGAATCAAAGAATACTACACCATCTATTTCAGGAGCCATTTCATAACTTCTTCCATAGTAATATTCTCCATTATGTCCTTCAACAAGAATATCATAAATATTACTAATTTTCAATTCATTTATTTCTTTTGCCACTTCTTGTTGAACTAACATTAAGTTTCTTTCTCTAATTTCCTTTATCTCTTCAGGAACTTGATTTTCCATCTTTGCAGCTGGTGTTCCCTCCTCTTGAGAATATTTAAACACCCCTACATTATCTAATTTATAATCTTGTAAAAACTTTGTTAATTCATTAAAATCTTCTTCTGTTTCACCTGGAAACCCTACAATTAAAGAAGTTCTTACTACAATATCAGGAATTCTTTTCCTTAATGTTTCAATCTTATTTATTATAGCTTCTTTGCTTGTTTTTCTTGCCATTAATCTTAAAATGTTATTGCTTATATGTTGTATTGGCAAATCTAAATATTTGACTACCTTATTATTGTTAGCTATTTCATCTATTAATTCATCATAGATTTCTTCTGGATAACAATATAATAGTCTTATCCATTCAATTCCATCAACCTTTGATAATTCTCTTAATAATTCATGTAACTTTTGTCCACCATAAAGGTCTGTACCATACATAGTTAAGTCTTGAGCTATTAAAATTAATTCTTTTACGCCACTCTTGCTTAATAATTCAGCTTCTTTAATAATGCTTTCTTTATCTCTACTTCTAAATTTTCCTCTTATTTTAGGAATAATACAATAAGTACAGAAATTGTTGCAACCTTCTGCTATCCTTAGATATGCTGTATGAGATTTTGTTGTAAGAATTCTTATACCTTCATTAATCTTTTGATCTGAATAATTTACTTCTATTAACTTTTCATCATTATTAATGAAATTCATTATATACTCATTAATCTTTTCGTAATCATTAACTCCAAGAGTAATATCTATTTCTGGCATTAATTCTTGTAACTCTTTTCCGTATCTTTGTGTAAGACAACCTGTAGCTATCAACATTTTACACTTATACTTATTCTTGTATTCTGCCATCTCTAAAATTGTGTCTATAGATTCTTGCTTTGCTGACTCTATAAAACCACAAGTATTTACTATTATTATATCTGCTTCCTTTGGATTATTTGTTATTTCGTATTGCTCACTCATTCTACCTAGAATTATTTCTGCATCTACTCTATTCTTATCGCAGCCTAAACTAACCATTCCAACTTTATACTTTTTCAAATGTGTTTCCTCCTGTGTATTACTCTAGTTTAATACTATATCAAAAACATTTTATATCGCTTTTATAAGTATTACAAGTTAATTTTCTTCCATATTATCTGAATTATGGAGTAAATCTTCTTTTTTCATCAAAACTTGCCTTGGTCTACTTCCATCTTTAGGTGAAATTATTCCCCTTTCTTCTAGCTGATCCATTATTCTAGAAGCTCTGTTAAAGCCAACTCTTAGTCTTCTTTGCAAGAAAGATGTTGATGCCTGCTCGTATTCAATTACTAAATTTATAGCTTCTGGTAACAACTCATCAGCATCATCACTACTATCTATATTCTTGCCTTCTGTTTCATTATTTATATGATCTAAAATAGATTCTTCATAAACTGCATCTTTTTCTTCTGACTTAATAAATTCTATTACCTTTTCAACTTCCTCTTCTGAGATGAAGCATCCTTGAACTCTTTGAGGTTTACTTTCTCCAACAGGATAATAAAGCATATCACCTTTACCAAGTAATTTTTCAGCTCCAGCTGAATCTAATATTGTTCTTGAGTCCACCTGAGAAGAAACAGCAAATGAAATTCTAGATGGTATATTTGCTTTTATAACACCTGTAATTACGTCTACAGATGGTCTTTGCGTTGCTATAACAAGATGCATACCAGCAGCTCTTGCCATTTGTGCCAGCCTTCCTATATAATCTTCCACATCATTAGGACAAACCATCATTAAGTCAGCAAGCTCATCTACAATTATAACTATATAAGGTAGCTTCTCCTCAATAATTCCTTTATCCATTAAAGCATTGTATGAATCAATATTTCTTACTCCCATTTCAGCAAAAAGGTTATATCTTTTTGTCATCTCATTAACAGCCCAATTTAATGCAGCAGCTGCTTTCTTTGGATCTGTTACTACTGGAATTAAAAGATGGGGTATTCCATTATAAACATTTAACTCAACAACCTTAGGATCAACCATAAGTAATTTAACTTCATCAGGAGAATATTTATATAGTAAGCTTATAATTAAAGAATTAATACATACACTCTTACCAGAACCTGTAGCCCCTGCAATCAATGTATGTGGCATCTTACTTAAATCTCCTACAACGCAAGCTCCTCCTATATCTTTTCCTAAAGCAAAGGCTAACTTTTTATTACTACTAGTAAACTCTTTTGAATCTAGTACCTCTCTTAAAAATACTGGTGTTTGCTTTTTATTTGGTACTTCTATACCAACTGCTGCCTTTCCAGGAATAGGTGCTTCAATTCTCACCCCAGAAGCTGCAAGACCTAATGCTATATCATCTGATAAATTTACTATTTTACTAACTTTTACACCAGGACTAGGCTGAAGTTCAAATCTAGTTACTGAAGGTCCCTTTGTAACTTGCACAACTTTTGCATCTACTCCAAAACTTCCTAAAGTTTCTTCTAGCTTATTTGCGCTATCAATTAACTCTTTTTTATCAGAGCTATTTAATTTAGTTTTATTATTAACATTTAAAAGTTCTGTATTAGGGAATACATATTCTTTTTTCTCTATTTCTTCTTTGTCTTCATTTAGTATATCTTCAATTTCTTTATTCACACTTTCCTTTATTCCGTTATCAAGTTTTTCTTTTTTAACAGAAGGCATAGCTTCCTCGCTGTTAATAAATGAAGATATTTCTTTTTCTGTGTTATTTTCTACAGCCACTTCAAGCTCATCATCAATAGTGGCATTTTTCATAAAATCAAGTATCTTTATTTTATGATTTACCCCCTTTAAAAACTCTTCTCTATTTGGCTCTAGCTTTTCTTCCTTTTCAATTACATTTATAAAGTCATTTCTTTCATCGTTTTTGATTGTTGGTGAAATTTCTCTTCTCTTTTTAAATTCTTTTCTTTTTACATTTGCTCTTTCACCTAAATCAAAAATCGAAATACTAAATGTTAATATAGAAGCTATAATTATAAGCGCTATATACACAATAAATGAACCTACAAATCCAAGTATTTTAAATAAAGGATAGGATATAAGATGTCCAACAAGACCTCCATTAAATCCGTAATCAGCTTTTACTATTGTTTGAATTATATTACTCATACCCTTTCCAAAGGTAATATCACTTAATGATTCTACATAAAATGTTCCTGAAAATAAAATAATTACCCCAACAAATAGAGTAATACCATAAAACTTTTTATCAAGATTTATTTTTCCTCTTCCCTTTAAATAATTATATCCTAAATAAATTAAATAAATAGGTACTACATAAGCTCCTATTCCTAATAGTAAATGTGATATCTTCTGTGAAAATGTAGATAAAAATCCAGCTAGGTTTGTATATATTGATACTGCACTCAGTATTCCACATGCTATAAATATAATTCCAGTAATTTCACTATTATGATTTTGTACGTTTTTCTTTGCTTCTTTTGTATTTTTTCTTTTACTATTACTTCTACTCACTTAAAATCACCCCATCATAATAATTTCTACACTTTCTCTTTAATTCCTTTTAAGAAAGAAAAAAAATAGGGTTTACATCCCTATTTTTCATCTCCTATTAATTCATTTAATTTTTCAAGTGCTTTACTTATCCCCCCAACTTCATCTATAAGCCCACAATCTACAGCCTGCTTACCAATTAATATAGTTCCTACATCATTTAGTAGTTCATCTGTTTGCATCATAAACTCTTCTAATTTTTCTAGTTTAATATTGGAAGTTCTCACAATAAAATCATTAATTCTCTCTTGCATCTTCTTAAAATAGTCAAATGTTTGTGAAACTCCTATAATAAACCCATTCATTCTTATTGGGTGAATTATCATAGTAGCTGATGGAGTTATAAAAGAATAGTCAGAAGAAGTAGCTAAAGGTACTCCAATAGAGTGACCTCCTCCTATAACTATTGAAACTGTTGGTTTAGAAATTGAATTTATCATTTCTGATATTGCAAGACCAGCTTCAACATCTCCTCCTACTGTATTTAGTACGATTAGTACGCCTTTTACATTTTTATTTTGTTCTATAGAAATCAGTTGTGGTATTACGTGTTCGTACTTAGTTGCTTTAGTTTGGGCTGGTGAAACATTATGTCCTTCAATTTGCCCTATTATTGAAAGGACTTGAATTCTTTCATTAGGTACTGCCATAGTTGTGTTCCCATATTCCTTAACAGATTTCATTTTCTCATTGTTTTCTTTTAATTCTTCTTGTGTTTCTTCACTTCCAGATTTTGTTGACTTATTTGTTAATTTAATATCCTCCATAAAAACATTCCTCCTGTACAGTTTTATTTTGTACATGAGGAATGTTTTTATACTTTATTAAAGATACAATTTTAAAGTTTAAATGCTTTATGAAGAGCATTTATAGCTTTTTCTAAATTTTCGGTATGAATTAAACACCAAATAGTCATATGTGAATCTGCAGTTTGTAACACCTCTATATTGCTTTCACTTAATGTTTTATAAATTTTCGCCATAACCCCAGGTATTCCCTTCATTCCAGCTCCCACTAAGGCTATAGTACTACAGTTATCTATTAATGTATATTTTAAATCCAATTTACCAAATATATCCTTTACAATATCCTTTGCAGCTTTAGATATTGTGAATACTTGCTGCCTTGGAAAAATATTAATTAAATCCAAACTAATCTTATTTGCAGCTAATATTTCTAATACATCATTATATCTATCATTACCCTTATTATCATCAAGATTTATTGTAACCTGAATTCTATCATCATGATTAGTTATACTTGTAATTAATCTTCTCCTCTTTCTATCTCCCACACTATTAATTAATGTACCTATTGTATCATTTAAAGTATTTTTAATCATAATAGGAATATTACCTTCTCTAGCATACTCAACAGCCCTAGGATGTATTACCTTAGAACCTTGGTCTGCAAGCTGGAACACCTCATCATAGCTTATAATATCAATTACTGATGCACTTTTTACTATTCTAGGATCTGCTGTCATTACACCATCAACATCTGTATATATTTCAATTCTTTCTGCATCCAACATTACTCCAAGTATTGAAGCTGTAGTATCGCTTCCACCTCTTCCCAATGTAGTAAAGTATCCATTCTCTGTTATACCTTGGAATCCAGTTACAACAGGAACTCTCCCCTGTGATATTACATCTAATATTTCTTTTTCATTAGTTGAAAGCAAAGTTGCTTCGCCAAAATTTTTATTGGTAATTAACCCAGCTTGTCCGCCTGTCATAGGAAAGGCCTCAATATTTTTACTATTCATATCTGATGACATTACAACAGAACTTATTATTTCTCCACAGCACATTAAAAGATCTGCTGCTAACTTATTTTCTTTTATAAAATTTTCATTAACTAAAGAAAGTAAAGTATCAGTTGCATATGGACTACCCTTTCTTCCCATTGCTGACACGACAACCACAGGACTATATCCATTATCAATTGACTCCTTTACTTTCTCCATTACTTTTTCTCTATTCTCCTTGGTAGAAACTGATGTGCCGCCAAACTTTTGTATAACTATTTTCAAGTCATTCCCTCCAGATTCTATAGTTTAGCTCTCTTTACATCATTATCTTCTGCATCAAGTATTATAGTTCTTGATCCAATCTTCTTTACACACTCCCATGGAATCTCTAAAAACTCTCTAGACCTACTGAATAGTCCCATCTTACTTCCAGTAGTATTTATAATAAGATATCGTATTTTTCCATCATCATCTACTACTAAGTCATTATTTTGAAGATAATCGTACTTTTCACCATCATTAATATTTATAAGTTCATATCTTTCTATTTCACTAAGTAACTTTATGTTTTCTCCTGACATAAAAAATCCCTCCTTATTACCTACATAATACATATGATATAAAGAGAGATTTTATTCTTATATTTCTATTTTCCCAAAATTATTTTTATTATTATATGCTTTATCAGAGTCTAATATTATAGAGTTTAACTTGTCAGCCTCAACATTTTGCCCTACATAAGAAGTATTTAACACTCCACTTCCAAAGCACTCCTTTAATACAAAATCAATATCCTCCATATTGATTCTATCAACTTTTTCTATAACCTCTTCTTGAGTAGTTACCCTATTTTTAAATAATACAGATTTTGCATTACTAAACATTCTTGAACTAGTACTTTCCAATCCTAAAATATAATTTGCTTTTATCTTTTCCTTATTAACATCTAATAATTCCTTAGTTATACCTTCTTTAACAAATCTATTTAACTCATGCTTAATAGCATCTAAAGCCTTTTCACCATAATTCTTTCCAAGACCAGCATATATATTTAATACTCCTGCACCTTGATATGGTTGAGGATAACAATAAATACTATAGCATAACCCTAGTTGTTCCCTTACTCTTTGGAATAGTATAGATGACGCTCCACCACCAAATATATTACTTAATAATACGAGGCCATACCCATTATCATGGCCAAAAGGAAGCCCCTTTAACCCAAGGCTTACATGAAGTTGCTCTATATCCTTTGTAGCTGTCATAGAGTTTAAGTGCACTAAAGTTTCACCGTATGTTGGAACATAGATATTGTCGCTTTTCCACCCTCCAAAATATTGTTCTACTAAAGTCTCCACTTCCTTCTCATCAAACTTACCACATATAGATATCACTGTGTTGTATGGAGTATATTTTTCTTTTATAAAATTCTTTATTTTATCTCTAGTAAAACTTTTAACCTTATCAATTGTCCCTAAAATTGGGTAGGCTAAGGAACTATTATCAAAGCATGCTTTTGAATGTAAATCCTCAAGAACATCCTCTGGATTATCCTCGCTCATATTGATTTCTTCAATAACTACTCCCTTCTCCCTTTCTATTTCATCTCCATCAAACTTGGAGTTTAATATCATATCTGAAAGCACTTCTAGAGATAAATCTAAATGAGTGTATAAATTCTTAACATAATAACAAGTAGCTTCTTTACTTGTAAATGCATTTATTTGTCCGCCTATATTCTCAACTGATTCTGCAATTTCTTTTGCTGTCCTCTTATCTGTTCCCTTAAAAAACATATGTTCAATAAAATGTGATATTCCATTTACTTCAGGAGTTTCATTTCTGGAACCATTTTGTATCATTACTCCTACGCTTATAGAGTTTACCCCATCTACTTTTTCTGTTATTACTCTTAGCCCATTTTTTAAAGTATAAAAATTATACATATTTTCCTCCTATAATAAAAATCACGAATTCTCTTTATATAGTATAAAGTAATTCGTGGCATCTTATTCTATATTTTAATATATATAGAAAAAAGGCAATGAATTGCCCTTTTTATGTTCATATTATTCTTGTTCTTTATTTTCTTCATTTTCAGCTAAAGCATCTTTTCTAGAAAGGTTAACTCTTCCTTGGTTATCTATTTCTACAACCTTTACTAAGATTTCATCACCAACAGTAACTACATCTTCAACCTTATTAACTCTTTCCTTAGCTAGCTTAGAAATATGAACTAATCCTTCTTTATTTGGAAGAACTTCTACAAAAGCACCAAAAGTAGTTATCTTTGTAACCTTACCTAGGTACACTTCACCAACTTGAACTTCCTTAGTAATACCTTCAATAATCTTAAGTGCTGCATTAACTCCATCATGATCAGGTGAAGATACGAATACTGTACCATCTTCCTTAATATCAATCTTAACTCCAGTATCAGCTATAATCTTATTTATAACCTTACCACCAGTTCCAATTACATCTCTAATCTTTTCTGGGTCTATTTGAATAATAGATGTTTTTGGAGCATATGAAGAAACTTCTTCTCTAGGACTTTCTATGCATTCATTTATCTTATCTAATATAAATAATCTAGCTTTTCTAGCATCTTTAATAGCATTTTCAACTACATTAAATGAGAAACCTTGAAGCTTAGTATCAACTTGAATTGATGTAATACCTTCTGTCGTACCAGCTACCTTAAAGTCCATATCTCCAAAGAAATCTTCTATTCCTTGAATATCAGTTAATACTGCTTCTTCACTTAAATCTTCAGATGTAATTAATCCCATTGCAATACCTGCTGCTGGTCTCTTTATTGGAACACCTGCATCTAATAAGGCTAATGTTGAACCACATACTGATGCTTGTGAAGTAGAACCATTAGAACTTAAAACTTCAGATACTAATCTAATAGTATATGGGAATTCTTCTTCTGATGGTATTAATGGCTCAAGAGCTCTTTCTGCTAATGCCCCATGACCAATTTCTCTTCTTCCTGGCCCTCTTAATGGTTTAACTTCTCCAACACTATATCCAGGAAAATTATAGTGGTGCATGTATCTCTTAGTAGTTTCGCTTTCATCTATTCCATCTAATACTTGAATATCTCCAACTGAACCTAATGTAGCAACTGTCATTACTTGAGTTAATCCTCTTGTAAATAACCCAGTACCATGAGTTCTTGGTAATATACCAACTTCACAACTTATTGGTCTTACTTCATCAAAAGCTCTTCCATCCGGTCTTCTCTTTTCCTTTAATAACATATGCCTTACAACTTTCTTTTGCATGTTATAAAGAACTTCTTTTATATCACCAGTCTTATCAGCGTACTTTTCACCAAATTCTTCAGATACCTTTTCATTGATTTCATCAATTGCTAAGTTTCTTTCGTCCTTATCAGTGATGTACATTGCCTTCTTAACCATTTCTCCAGCAAACTCAGTTATATCCTTTTCTACCTCTAAATCAACATGGTATAATTCAGGAACTTCTTTTTCTTTACCCATTGTAGCCATAGCTTCTTCTTGGAATAAAATTATATCTTGACATCTTTCAAATCCATATTCTATAGCCTTTATCATTGTGTCTTCTGGAATTTCGTGACCTCCAGCTTCAATCATCATAACCTTTTCTTTTGTTGCACAAACAGTAAGATGCATGATTGATTCTTCTCTTTCTTCAGCATTTGGATTAATTACAAAGTTTCCATCTATTAATCCTACTTGAACTGCTGCCACTGGAATTGTATAAGGAATGCTTGATAAACATAATGCCATTGATGCTGCATTAATGGCTAAAATTTCTGGTAAGTTATCCTTTTCAACTGAAACCACTGTACATACAACTTGAACATCATTTCTATATCCCTTTGGAAATAATGGTCTTATTGTTCTATCTACTGCTCTACCGTTTAGAATTGCTTTTTCTGTAGGTCTACCTTCTCTCTTTATAAATCCACCTGGAATTTTACCTACTGAATATAATCTTTCTTCATATTCAACGCTTAATGGGAAGAAATCTATACCTTCTCTAGGTTGCTCTGAAGCATTAACATTTGTTAATATTACTGTATCTCCATAGCTCATAAAAATTGCTGCATTTGATAACATTCCTATCTTACCAAATTCAACCTTCATCTCTCTACCAGCAATGGTTTTGCTTAATACTTTATTCATGATAGGACCTCCCTTCACTATCTACATTTTACATAATTTTCTTGTAATTTTAAAATAATAGAGCGGAGTTATCCGCTCTAAAGATTATCTTCTTAAACCTAATTTTTTGATAATAGCTCTGTATCTTTCGATATCTTGAGACTCTAAGTAATTTAGAAGACCTCTTCTTTGACCAACCATCATTAATAATCCTCTTCTTGAGTGGTGATCCTTCTTGTGAGTCTTTAAATGACCAGTTAAAGAATTGATTCTTTCTGTTAATAAAGCGATTTGAACTTCTGGAGAACCAGTATCTTGTTCATTTCTTCCAAATTCTTTAATTATTTCTAACTTTTTTGCCTTATCCATGCGTAATGCACCTCCATAATTTATCGCCTTAGTGCCATGTATAAAGTTGGCATTCTTTAAACATAGGACTAGGTTCCTAATGGCTATTATAACAAAAGCCATTCTTATTGTAAATATTTTTTATAAGTTTACAAAGAACTTTTCCTCTAGAGCATAATATTTATCTTTTTTTAATTGGATAACTAAATCATCTATTGAGTTAAACTTTTTCTCATCACGTATCTTTTTAATAAAGTATACTTTTATATTATGCCCATATAAATCATTATTAAAATCTAAAATATAAGTTTCTATTGTTAATTTATCACCATTAACAGTTGGATTATTTCCTACAGATGTTATTCCCTTATATATTTTACCTTGCCATTGTACATTAGTATAATATACACCTTTTTTAGGAATTAAAGCCTCCTTTGAATAATCTAAATTGGCTGTTGGAAAACCTATGGCTCTTCCAAGCTTCTTACCATGTACCACTTTACCTTTTATACAGTAAGGCCTATTAAGCATCTTCATAGCTTTATCAACATTTCCACTAAGTAATTCATTCCTAATTCTAGTACTACTTATAACTTCATCTTCATAATTACAAGGTTCCATTACATAAAATTCATAGCCATACTTTGTTGATAATTCTTTTAACATCTCTATATTTCCAACATTCTTATATCCAAATCTATAATTGAATCCAACAACAATCCCTTTTACTTTAAACTTTTCACATAAATATTTAATAAATCCCTCTGGGGTTAATTTCATATATTCTTCATTAAATTCTTCAAAGTATATTAAATCAACACCTAAAGCTTCTAATATCTCTTCCTTACTCTCATTATCCATAAGTAGTTTAGGAGGAGTTGCTCCTTTTATTAAAGTCCTAGGATGATTTTTAAAAGTATATACTATACTTTTACCTTTGTTTTCATTTGCTAGCTCAATAATCTTATTTACTAATGATAAATGTCCTGAATGTAAACCATCAAAGCTACCAAGGGCAACATAACTATATGTACCTTCTTCTAAAAATCTATTAAGCTTCTCATTCATACTTCATTAGCTCCTACTATATTAATAGTTTTTCAATTTTAAATCCGTTAAGTTCTCTTTTCCCAAGACCTAAAAATTTATCATTTTCATCATAAACTCTATATAGAATATTATTGTCTATTTTTTCATTTGTTAATCTTCTATCCATTACTCTAACACCATTTATAAGTAACTTGCTAAAGCCTTCATTAACTTTAAGTTTAGGATAGAATTTTAATGCATCCTCTATTGATATAATATAATTATGTATGTTCTCACTAGTTAAATCCTTAATATTAATGCTATCTCTTTCATGAAAACAAGATGTTTCAGTTCTTCTAAGGTCTGTCATACAAGCCCCTACTTTTAATGCTTCACCTATATCATAGCAAAGGCTTCTTATATACGTCCCCTTAGAACAAGTTACTTCCATAGATATATAAGGAAGATTAATTTCTATATCTTTAATGTCATATATAGTTATGGGTCTTCCTTCTCTCTCTACTTCTATTCCTTTTCTTGCAAGTTCATATAGCCTTACTCCATTTTTCTTTAGGGCAGAATACATAGGTGGAACTTGATTATATGTTCCTTTAAATTTATTTATAGCTTCTAGTGTCTCTTCAACTGTAATATTAGAAGTGTCACTTTCTGATAATATTTCACCTTCTAAATCATATGTAGTTGTAGTAACTCCAAGCTTAAATTTCACCTTGTAGCTCTTCTTATCATTCATAATGTAATCTATTATCTTGGTTGCCTTTCCTAAACATACTGGTAAGACACCAATTGCTTCTGGATCAAGAGTGCCTGTATGTCCAACTTTTTTCTCACAAGCAACTTTTCTTACAATTCTTACAACATCAAAAGATGACATTCCTGAATTTTTAAATATATTTAATACACCATTCATATCTATATCTCTTTTTCTATTTCAATTATTACTTTATTGAAAGCTTCTTCTAATGAAACATTTTTCATTTTAAATCCAGCAGCCTTTATATGGCCACCACCACCTAAAACCTCTGCAACCTTTCTAACATCAAAATCTTCTCTTGATCTTAAACTTCCCTTCACTCCATCTTCAACTTCTTTTAATACTAAGGCAACTTTTACTCCTTTTATCCCTAATGCCATAGAAATAACATCGGAAGTATCTATATTCCCTAAATTATAAGAGTCTAAAAGTTTTTTAGAAAGTTTTATAACTGATAATTTCCCATCAAGTAAAAGCTTTAAATTATTTAAAGCTTCACCTATAAGTTTGATTTTTTCATAAGGTCTATTATCAAATAGATTATTATGAATTTTAGTATTATTAACTCCAATGGCTATCAGCTCAGATGCTATTTTATGAGTTCTTTCTGTTACATTTGAATGTCTAAAACCACCTGTATCTGTAACTAAAGATGTATATATACATCTTCCTATTTTCTCATTAACTTCATCTTTTTCTTTAAAGTCAAAACCTAATTCTTTTAGAAGTAAATAAACAATTTCTGCTGTTGCAGCAGATGATTCTTCAACATAATTACTTGTTCCATAGTTTTCATTAGTAACATGGTGATCTATGTTTATAAGCTTACCATCATAATTTTCAAGATTTGCACATATTCTTTCATAATTACCACAATCTAAAACGATAACCATATCTGTTCCTTCTAGAGGTTCAGGTATATCACCATTAATTTCTTCTCCTAGAGGTAGGAAAGAGAGGTTATCCGGGATAACTTCTCTTGATATTATATATGAATCTTTTCCTAGTTCTCTAAGTCCATTTAATAGAGCTAATGTGCTTCCTAAAGCATCTCCATCTGGAGATATATGAAAGGTTAGCCCTATTTTCTTACTTTCAATAATATCTTTTGAAATATCTTTTAAAGTCATATTATTTATCTTTAATCTTTTCTATTAAACTATCTATATGCATACCATAGTCAATAGAATCATCTATTTCAAAAATTATTTGTGGATTATGCCTTAAATTAATTCTTTGTGCTATCTCTCTTCTTACAAAACTTGCTGCACTCTTTAGTGCATCAAGATTGCTTTTCTTCTCTTCTTCACTATTTGCAAATATACTTACATATACCTTTGCATATCTTAAATCTTTAGTAACTTTTACAGAAGTTACAGAAATCATAGCTGTAAGTCTTGGATCTTTAATTTCATTTCTAATTAAATTACTTACTTCTCTTTTAACTTCTTCATTTATTCTGCCGCCTCTATAATTTGGCATTTATATCACCTCTTTAAAGCTCTTTTCTCTTTATAGCCTCTATCTTGAATGATTCAATAATATCGCCTTCTTTAATATCATTGAACTTTTCAACACTTAAGCCACACTCATATCCAGTTGCTACTTCTTTAACGTCATCTTTAAATCTCTTTAATGAAGCTAAAGAGCTTTCAAATATAACTATACCATCTCTAATAACTCTTATATCAGAATTTCTTAGAATCTTACCATCTAATACATAGCATCCTGCAATTGTACCAACATTAGAAATCTTATAAGTTTCTCTAACTTCTGCCTTACCAAGAACAACTTCTTTGTATTCTGGTTCAAGCATACCAACCATAGCTGACTTAACATCTTCTATAGCATCGTATATTATTCTATATGTCTTAACATCAACCTTTTCTCTTTCTGATGCAGCTATTGCATTTGAGTCTGGTCTTACGTTAAATCCAATTACTATAGCATTTGAAGCTGTTGCAAGAGTTATATCTGTTTCTGTTATTGCACCAACAGCACCGTGAATTACTCTTACCTTAACATCATCTGTTGAAAGTTTTTCAAGAGATTGTCTTATAGCTTCTACAGAACCTTGTACGTCAGCCTTAACTATAATAGCTAATTCCTTAACTGTACCTTCTTTGATTTGGCTATATAAATCTTCTAATGATACTCTATGGGAAGCATTTAAGGTTTCATTCTTTAACTTATCCTTTCTTGCTTCTGCCATAGTTCTAGCAGTCTTTTCATCCTTAACTTGAATAAATCTATCTCCTGCTGCTGGAACTTCTGATAATCCTAAAATTTCTACTGGAATTGATGGTCCTGCTGATTTAATCTTCTTACCTTGATCATCAAACATAGCTCTTATTCTTCCATAAGTAGAACCTACAAGAATAGAATCTCCTACACTTAAAGTACCACTTTGAACTAATAATGATGCAACAGGTCCTCTTCCCTTATCAAGCTTAGCTTCAACAACTGTTCCCTTAGCTTTTCTATCTGGATTAGCCTTTAATTCTTGCATTTCAGCAGTTAATATAATCATTTCTAATAATTGATCAATATTTTGACCTTCTTTAGCTGATACTGGTACACATATAGTATCTCCACCCCAGTCTTCTGCTACTAATCCAAATTCAGTTAATTCTTGCTTAACTCTATCAATATTAGCACCTGGTCTATCTATCTTATTAATAGCAACAATCATAGGAACTTCTGCAGCTTTACAATGGTTTATAGCTTCTTTAGTTTGTGGCATTATTCCGTCGTCTGCCGCAACAACTAATATAACTATATCAGTAACTTGAGCTCCTCTAGCTCTCATTGCTGTGAAAGCTTCGTGTCCTGGAGTATCAAGGAATGTAATTTCTTCTCCATTTAATGTTACTGTGTAAGCACCTATATGTTGAGTAATACCACCAGCTTCTGTTTTAGTTACTCTTGTTTTTCTAATAGCATCAAGTAAAGATGTCTTACCATGGTCAACATGACCCATTACTGTTACTATTGGAGGTCTCTTAACTAAGTTTTCATCATCTTCTGCATCTACTTCTAAGCTTTCTAGTTCAGATGATACCTCTTTCTTTTCATATAAGATTTCATACTTATCACATAACTTTGCAGCTGTTTCAAAGTCGATTTCTTGGTTAACAGCAGCCATTACACCTAAGAACATTAAATTCTTAATAACATCTGCATATGGCTTTTGTAAAGAATCTGCTAATTCTTTAACTGTAATAGTTTCACCAATTTCTAAAATTGTGTTTTCAGCAAATTCTTGTTCTCTTCTTGCCTTTTCTTCAGCAATTTGTTTTCTAGTTTTCTTTTTCTTTCCGTTACCCTTGTTAACTTCTTCATTTAATTGCTCTTCGTACTCTTCAACAATGCTACCATTATCTGCTGATACTTCCTTTGAAGCTTCATCTTTATTTGGTTCACCTAATAATTCCTTTATTAAAGCTGCATCTTCATCTTCTATTACGCTCATATGATTTTTCACTTCAACGTTAAATTCTGTCATTAATAATTCTATTAGTTCCTTTGAGCTTACATTTAATTCTTTTGCTAATTCATATACTCTAATTTTTGACATACAGTCACCCCCGAATATTTTACTTCATATATTTTTCCTCCTCGTAAAGAGCATTAAGCTTATTAGCCATATTCTGGTCTAAAATAGCTAGGATTTTAACCTCTGGTCTTCCAACTGCTCCTCCTAATTCCTCTTTTGAGAAATCTTCAATATATGGTATATTATTTTCCTTACAATGATTTTTAAACTTTTTTCTTGTGGCTTCCGATGCATCTGGAGAAATTATAAATAGAAAAAGCTTTCTTCTATTTCTCTCCTCATTGCATTTACTGTAACCTTCTAATATGTTACCTGACCTTTTTGCTAAACCTAAAAAATTAAAAAACTTACTCATTTCCAATTTCTTCCTTTAGCCTGTTATATATATCTTCGCTTATAGCTACATCTAGGTTTCTACTTAATCTCTTAGCTTTAAATGCCTTTTCTAAGCATTCTCCACTTTTACATATATAAGCACCTCTACCTGACTTCTTCCCTGTTAAATCAACAGAAACTTCACCCTCTGGACTTTTAACAACTCTTATTAATTCCTTCTTAGGCTTCATTTCCATGCATCCTGTACACATTCTTAATGGTATCTTCTTAACTTTCATAAAAACACCTCATTATTCAGTTACAGTAGCTTCTTCACTTTCTTTTAAAGCTTCTGCTTGAGATTTGCTCTTTATATCTATCTTCCAGTTAGTTAACTTAGCTGCTAATCTAACGTTTTGACCTTCTTTACCTATTGCAAGTGATAATTGATTATCATCAACAACAACCTTTGCAGACTTGTTATCTTCATCTACTTCTACACTTAATACCTTTGCTGGACTTAAAGCATTTGAAATAAATTCTTCTGGAGATTTACTCCACTTAATTATATCTATCTTTTCATTCTTTAATTCATTTACTATATTTTGAACCCTTGCACCCTTAGGTCCAACACAAGCTCCCATTGGATCTACAGATTCATCATTTGAGTAAACAGCTATCTTACTTCTAGATCCTGCTTCTCTTGAAATGCTCTTTATTTCTACAACTCCATTATAGATTTCAGGAACTTCAAGTTCAAATAATCTCTTAACTAAGCCCGGATGTGTTCTAGAAACATGTATTTGAGCTCCCTTAGATCCATTCTTAACTTCAACTATATAAAGCTTAAGCTTTTCATTGAACTTATATTCCTCATTAGGTATTTGCTCATTTGGTCCTATTACTCCCTCAAGCTTTCCAAGGTTAACAAAAACCATACCCTTATCTTTTCTTAAGATTGTACCAGTAATAATATCAAATTCTTTTTCCTTGTATTCATTGTAAATGATATTTCTTTCAGCTTCTTTTATTCTTTGTGTTACTACTTGCTTAGCTAATTGTGCTGCAACTCTACCAAAGTTCTTTGGAGTAACTTCTATTTCTACAATATCATCCACATCATATTTTGGGCTTATTTCTTTAGCTTCTTCTAAAGAGATTTCAGTCACATCATCATATACTTCATCACAAACTACTTTTTGTGCATATACATGTATTTCTCCTGTTTCTCTGTGCATGCTAACCCTAACATTTTGAGCTGAAGTATTAATATTTGCATAATTCTTTTTATATGCTGCAACTAATGCATCCTCTATTGTTGTGAATATTAATTCTTCACTAATCCCCTTTTCTTTTACTAGTTCTTTTAGAGCGCCTATAAACTCTTCATTCATTATTATATCCTCCTTGCTATATCTCCCCATCCAAATTAGCTTTTTTTATTTTATTTTTTGGTATAGTAACATCTTCTCCATTATTAATAATTATTGAATCTTCTGTTACACCTTTTAATATGCCATTAAAATTTTTACTCCCATTAACTGCTCCACTCAGCTTAATTTCTACTTCTCTTCCTACAAATCTATTATAATGCTTATCATTATATAAACCTCTATTAAGACCTGGTGAAGATACTTCTAAATAATACGAATCTGGAATTGGGTCCTCTTCGTCTAGCATAGTACTAACTCTTCTAGAAAGTGTTTCGCAATCTGTAAGACTTATGCTTCCTTCTTCCTTATCTATGTATATTCTTAGAAAATTCTCTCCGCTCTCTTTAACATACTCAACATAGTATAATTCATAGTTTAATTCATCTGCAATTGGTTGTACTAGAGCTGATACCTTTTCTACTAAACCTTCTCTTTGCATCTTTAAACCTCCTTTACAATATTCAATTTTCTCAAGATTATTATTCCCAAATACTAGTTTAATATTTTTTACCTAATCAAAAACGCAACTATTGTAGTAGTTGCGTTACAAATAGAAAGAGCGGGTATTTCCTCCCACTCCTTTTTTCTAGCTATCTGAAATAAATCTTCTTAAATTAGAATAGCACACTTTTTTTAATAATACAAGTAATTAGATAAAATTTTACATCATTTAGAGTTTATCACAATATATTCTTTCACCTATACATGTATATCCTAACGCTAAAGATACATTATTTATCTTTTTACCTTAAAGCAATGTTCCTTCTAATCAATTATACAAAAAGAGACTTAGCCAAAGTCTAAGTCTCTTAATAATATTTATATATTTAATTAAAGTAATTCTATTTCTTTCATTAACTCTTCAATTAAATCCTCTTCTTTGCACTTTTTAATTACTTCACCTTTTTTAAATATAATTCCTTCACCTTTACCGCCAGCTATACCAATATCGGCCTCTTTAGCCTCTCCTGGCCCATTAACTATGCACCCCATAACAGCAACCTTTATATCTTTATTAATTCCTTCAAGCCTTCTTTCAACTTCATTTGCAATTTCAATAAGCTTTATTTGAGTTCTTCCACATGTAGGACAAGATACAAACTCAAGGCCACCCTCTCTTAATCCTAAAGCCTTTAGCATTTCCTTTGCAACCTTAATTTCTTCAATAGGATCACTTGTAAGAGAAACTCTTATAGTATCTCCTATTCCTTCTGCAAGTAAAGTTCCAATACCAATGCTTGACTTTATTGTTCCTCTAAATGGAGTTCCAGATTCAGTTACCCCTAAATGAAGTGGGTAATCAACCTTTTCGCTCATAAGTCTATATGCATCAATCATCATTTTAACATCAGAGGATTTTATAGAAATTACTATATCATGAAAATCTACTGCTTCTAATATCTTAACATGAGCTAAAGCACTTTCTACTAATCCTTTAGCTGTAGGCTTTCCATCCCTCTCTAAAATCTCTTTTTCTAAAGAACCTGAATTAACACCAATTCTTATTGGAATATTTTTAGCTTTACAAGCTTCAGCAACCATTCTCACTCTTTCAATACTTCCAATATTCCCCGGATTAATTCTAACTGCTGATATATCATTTTCAACAACTTTAAGAGCTAATCTATAATCAAAATGTATATCTGCAACTACTGGAATAGGTGATTGCTTTACTATTTCTTTAATTGCTTCAGCAGCCTCCAAATCAGGTACTGTACATCTTATAATTTCACATCCTGCATTATAAAGCTCTCTAATTTGCTTTAATGTAGCCTCAACATCTCTTGTATCTGTATTAGTCATAGATTGGATTGTAACAGGAGCATCTCCTCCTACATATACCTTTCCTACTTTAACTTTTCTTGTTAACTTTCTATCCATTTTATCATACTCTCCTAAAAACTAATAGGGAAAATTATATCCTTTATTGTTACTAATATCATAACGCCTATCAGTAGCATAAATCCTACTGTATTTAGAGCCCCTACTATTTTGTCTGGCACCTTTCTTCTTGTTATTAATTCTATAAATAATATAACTGCCCATCCACCATCTAAAGCTGGGAATGGTAATAAATTAAACACTGCTATGCTAACAGAAAGTATTGCAACAAGCTTCATTAAGTTCCACACGCCTACTTCTGCTGCACCTGCTGACATCTTAATTATTGTAACAGGACCTCCAACGTCAGTTTTTAAATTAGCCTCCCCTGTAAATATCATCTTTAAACCTTTAAAAGTTTGAGAAATCAAAGATGCAGTTTCATTAAAACTTTCTTTTATACTACTTAATATACTAGGATTTTCTTCACCCTTGAAATAAACTCCTATCATATATCTTCCTTCATCCTCTATGTATGCAGGTTCTATAGTTACCGTATCTTTTAACCCTCCTCTTTCATACTCAAGGTCAATTTTTTTCCCTTTATTCATATTTACGCCAACAGAAATATCGCTATTTGTAAACACTTTGCTTCCATTTACTCTAGTTATTCTATCTCCTTGCATTAATCCTGCTGAAGCAGCTGGTGTTCCAGCTTCAATTCTATCTAAGCTTGTAGTTGCAAATCCAAAAATATTAAATATAGTACTTAAAATAACTATTGCTAAAACAAAATTCATGAAAGCTCCAGCTAAGATTATAGAAATTCTTCTTAGTGGTGATTTAGCCGAAAAACTCCTCTCGTCATCTACAGCTTCTTCTTCTCCTAACATTTGAACATATCCACCTATAGGTAATAATGAAATGGAATATCTTGTTTCTTTTCCTTGATGGGAAAGTATCTTTGGTCCCATACCTATAGAAAATTCAACAACCTTAACACCATTTAATTTTGCTGCTATAAAGTGTCCAAATTCATGTACTATGATTAATAAACCAAACCCTAAAATCGCCAAAATATAATTCAATGTCTTTCCTCCTAACCTCTATTACACGCTACATATTCTCTTACTTTTCTATCTAATTCAATTACGTTATCTAAGGATAACTCTTTTTTGCATTCAACATTAAAGTAATTTATAGATTCTTCAATAATATCTCCTATTTCTAAGAATTTTATCTTCTTATCTAAGAAAAATTGTACAGCAACTTCATTAGCAGCATTTAAAACTGTTGGAACTAAGCCACCCTTTTTCCCAGCTTCATACGCAAGTCTTAAACATTTAAATGTTTCTAAATCTGGTCTCTCAAAAGTTAATTTTGATATCTTCCAAAAATCAATGGATTTAGCTACTTCTTCTTTTCTTTCTGGATAATTCAATGCATATTGTATAGGAAGTCTCATATCTGGAGATCCAAGTTGAGCTATTATACTTGCATCTTTATATTCAACCATAGAATGTATAATGCTTTGAGGATGAACTACAACTTGAATATTATCATAACTACAATTAAACAACCAATGAGCCTCTATCACTTCAAGTCCCTTATTCATTAATGTAGCTGAATCTATTGTAATCTTCTTTCCCATACTCCAATTAGGATGATTAAGAGCCTCTTCTAAAGATATCTCCTTTAACTCATCTATCTTTCTTCCTCTAAAAGGTCCACCAGATGCAGTTAATATTATCTTTTTTAAGCTATCTAAACTATTCCCTCTTAATGACTGGAATATAGCACTATGTTCTGAATCAACCGGAAGAATTTTTACGCCATTATCCTTCGCTGCCTGCATAACTAATTCCCCTGCAACAACAAGAGTTTCCTTATTTGCAAGAGCAATGTCTTTCTTCGCTTCAATAGCTGCCATTGTAGGCTTTAAACCTATCATCCCTACAACTGAAGTAACAACCATATCTATTTCTTCAAGGGATGCTATTTTTATTAGCCCCTCCATTCCTTCAAGAACCTCAATATCAAAATTATTCTCAGTGCAATATTCTTTTATCTTTAAAGCTGAGCTACTATCCATCATTCCTACATATTTAGGCTTAAACTCATCTATTATTTCTATCATCTTTTCTATAGATGAATTAGCAGTTACCCCAATCAATTTTAACTCTTTAGCAGATTTTCTAATTACATCTAAGGTTTGAAGTCCTATTGACCCTGTTCCCCCTAATATTGAAAGTTTCTTCATGTCTTTATCCTCCTAATTGCTACTTATCTTCTCCATAGATTATATCTTTAGCTAGAATCCCATACATAGGGCCTACAACTATTCCAAGAACCCCAAATAACTTAATTCCTATATATATAGATAATAAAACTAATAAGGGATGTAATTCTAGTTTATCACTTAAAAATTTTGCTTCAAGAACTTCTCTAATAACTTGAACCAAAATATATAAGCATATTAACCCAAAAGCTACTATATAATCTTCTACTATAATATTGTATATTATTATAGGTACAAATACAATTATTGTTCCTACATAAGGTAATATGTCTAATATTCCACAAATAACTCCTAGTAAAACTGCTTTTGGTACCCTAAACACTATAAATCCTATAATTATTTCAAGAGTTGATATTAATACTAAAATAACTTGAATACCTATCATTTGCTTAAAGTTACCACCTTGATACTTAGCTTTATATAATATATCTCTTGGTATCAATCTTTTAACTAAATCCTTCATTTTTTCTCTATCTACTAAAATAAAAAAAGCACATATATTGCCTATAAAGAATGCTACTATTCCTTCTCCAGTTGTTATAGCACCAGTTTTTATAAAATCCTGATTTAATATAGATATAACACTACCTGCAATACTTTTCCCATCTCCAACATCAATAAATCCAATATAAGTTCTAATTAAATCTTCTATAAGTTTAATATTTCCCTCATATAATTTTTTTAACAAAATGAATATACTACCACCAAGATAAATAACAAATATAATTAAGGCTAAATTTACAAATAAAATTGATAATGCTCCTGCAATTTTATCATGTATATTTAACCTTATAAAAAACTTGTATAACGGATTTGCTATGAGAAACATTATAACCATCCATATAAAGGGTTTGAAATAGTATTTTATAGTTAATGTTAGAACCGTTATTATTAATAAAAGCATAATCAAATCAATTAGTTTCTTATATCTTCTTCTAAACTCCAAAAAACCCCCTCCCTTGCACATACATTAAAATATATGCAAAGAAAAGGGGTTATATTTACAGAAATAAAACATAATATTTTTTTAATTTACAATGATAATATAAAAGTTAAGTAATAAAACACTATCAATCCTGAAAATAATATTGAATCAAACCTATCTAATATACCACCATGACCAGGAATAAGATTACTATAATCCTTTATTCCAACATATCTTTTTACAGAAGATGCTACTAAGTCACCAAACTGACTAAATACTCCACATAATGCTCCTATAATAAAGAAATGATATATTGGGAAAGTAGCTATGTATCCTTTGGCAACAAATCCTAATATTCCACAAGAAATTGTTGACCCTATAAGTCCTCCAATCGAACCTTCTATAGTTTTCTTAGGACTTACTTTTGGGCATAGCTTTGTTTTTCCGAATAATCTACCAGCATAGTATGCAGTTGTATCTGTCATCCATGATCCTATAAATATTAGCCATACATAAAAAGCTCCACCACTTTTTTCACTTACTAGGTATATAAAACTAAACAAAATGCCCACATATAAGAAGCCCAGCAAAGTAATTGCAGCATCAATAAATGTATACTTTAAATCTATTACTGGTATTATTAAAAGTATAAATGTTGCTAAAATTATCATAAAAATAAGCTTTTCAAAATCATTATTAAACAAATAGAATAGTATTAATAAAATATATCCTACCATTTCAATTGGTTTAAAATCTTTTTCTTTTAACGCTTTATAAAATTCATACATTCCAAAAGCAGATAAAATGAAAGTAAATATTTTTAGAGGTAACCCTCCCCAAAATATAAATAATATAAATGGTGCTATCATAAGTGCACCTAGATATCTGTTATCTGATTTCAATACCTTCACCCCAATCTATTTTATTCCACCAAAACGTCTATCTCTGTTTTGGTAATCATAAATTGCTCTTTGTAAATCCTTCTCCTTAAAATCAGGCCAATTAATATCCGAATACCAAAATTCTGAATATGCACATTGCCATAAAAGAAAATTACTTAATCTTTGTTCTCCTGATGGTCGAATTATTATGTCTGGATCTGGCATTCCTGCGGTATATAAATAATTATTTACTAGACTATCATCTATATTATTTATATCTATTTTTTCATCTTTATAATCATTGGCTATTGCTTTTATTGCTCTTATAATTTCATCTCTTCCACCATAATTTAAAGCTACATTCATAACTATTCCATTATTATTTCTTGTTCTTTCTTTCGCTCTCTCTATTTCACCTATACACTCTTCCGGTAATCTAGAGATATCTCCAAGAACATTTATAACAACACCATTTCTATCTAATTCATCTATTTCTTGCTTTAAGTATTGAACAAGCAACTTCATTAGCGCTCCAACTTCTTCTTTAGGTCTCTTCCAATTTTCAGTTGAAAATGCATATAAAGTCATGTATTTAATGCCAAGTCTATCCCCTTCCTTAATTATGCGTCTTATGGTTTCTACACCAGCTTTATGACCCATAGTTCTTGGAAGATTCCTTTGTTTTGCCCATCTTCCATTACCATCCATTATAATAGCTACATGTTTAGGGATATTATTCATATCTAATTCTATATTTTCGTCATTATCGAAGTTATTCTTTTTCTTATTCTTATAAAAACTAAACAAGGTTGGCCCCTCCCATAATATCTAATTAACAAAAAACCTGCCCTAGGAGCAGGTTTTTTGTTTGCTAGCCTAAATTGACATTATTTCCTTTTCCTTAGCTGAAATTATGTTGTCAATTTCTTTAACGTAAGAATCAGTTATTTTTTGAACTTGATCCTCACCCTTCTTAATTTCATCTTCTGATATATCTGAATCCTTCTTTAATGCCTTTATCTTTTCATTAGCATCTCTTCTTACAGATCTAACTGCAACTTTAGCATCTTCACCTGTTTTTTTAACATTCTTAACTAAGTTCTTTCTAGTTTCTTCTGTTAATTCAGGTATTATTAATCTTATTACTGAACCATCATTTGAAGGATTTAATCCCAAATCTGACTTAAGTATAGCTCTTTCTATATCTTTTAGTAATGGTTTTTCCCAAGGTGTTATCATAAGTACTCTTGGTTCTGGAGCAGATACATTGGCAACTTGATTAAGTGGACATAAACTTCCATAATACTCTACTTGAATTCTGTCAAGCATAGTTGGATTAGCTCTTCCTGCTTTCATAGTCGATAGCTCTGAATTAAGAACTGAAATAGTCTTTTTCATTTTTTCTTCTGAATTCTTAATAATGTCCTTGATCATTTTAACCCTCCTACTTTTTTGATACAAGCGTTCCTATTTTTTCGCCTTGTGCAGCTCTTTTGATATTTCCAGGTTCATCTAAACCAAATACAAGTATAGGAATATTATTATCCATACATAAAGATGTAGCTGTTGAATCCATTACTTGTAATCCTTGTTCAAGAACCTCTATATATGATAGTGTATCATATTTTTTAGCATCTGAATACTTATGAGGATCCTTATCGTATACACCATCAACTTTTTTAGCTAATAATATTACATCTGCTTCTATTTCTGCTGCTCTTAGTGCTGCAGTTGTATCAGTTGAAAAATAAGGATTTCCTGTTCCTGCTGCAAAAATTACAACTCTTCCTTTTTCAAGATGTCTCATAGCTCTTCTTCTAATGAAAGGTTCTGCAACCTCCTTCATTTCTATAGCCGTTTGTACTCTTGTCATTACTCCAACTTGTTCTAATGAATCTTGTAGTGCTAAAGCATTTATACAAGTAGCTAGCATTCCCATGTAGTCAGCAGTAGTTCTATCCATACCTTCGCCGCTTCTACCTCTCCAAATGTTACCGCCACCAACAACGGCACCTACTTCAATCCCCATATTTACAAGTTCTTTAATTTCTAGAGCTATTCTTGTAGCTACATTAAAATCTAAACCGAATCCATTTTCTCCAGCTAAAGCTTCACCTGATATCTTTAGCATCACTCTCTTATACTTAGAATTAGACATCTCTATACCTCCAACGTAAATTCCTATATCTTTAAAAAAAGAGAACACTTAGTGTTCTCTTTGGTTTTAACTATTTACCCATTTGCTTTGCAACTTCTGCAGCAAAATCTTCAACAACTTTTTCTATACCTTCGCCTCTTTCAAATCTTACGAAGCTATTAACAGTGATTGGAGAACCAACTTCTTTAGATTTTTCTTCAACAAGCTTTGCTATGCTCTTATCTCCATCTTTAACCCAAGCTTGATCTACAAGACATACTTCTTTATAGTATTTCTTGATTCTTCCTTCAACCATTTTATCAACGATCTTTTCTGGCTTTCCTTCATTAAGAGCTTGAACTCTGTAGATTTCTCTTTCCTTTTCTACAGCTTCCTTATCAACACCTTCTTCATTTAAGAATAATGGGTTTGCAGCTGCAACTTGCATACAAAGTTCTTTAGCTAAATCTACAACTACTTGAGATTCAGTTTCGCATCCTAATTCAACAACAACACCGATTCTTCCACCACCGTGAATATAAGTTTGAACTGCACCATTAGCAACTTCAACCTTCTTGAATCTTCTTACTGTCATGTTTTCACCTAAAGTAGCAATTAAAGCTGTTAAAGCTTCTTGAACTGTTTGTTCTTCATTGTACTTTTCGTTTAAGAATTCTTCAACAGTTGTAGCTGTTGTATCAACAACCATCTTAGCTAATGAATCAGCAAAAGCTACAAATTGTTCATTAGCAGCAACGAAGTCTGTTTCACAGTTAACTTCTACGATACCAGCCTTCTTGTTATCTTCTGTAATATATGTCTTAACAAGACCTTCAGCAGCAACTCTTCCTGCTTTCTTTGCAGCAGCAGCTAATCCTTTTTCTCTTAAGAATTCTACAGCCTTTTCTATATCTCCGTTAGTTTCTGTTAAAGCCTTTTTGCAGTCCATCATTCCTGCGCCAGTCATTTCTCTTAATTCCTTAACTGATTTTGCAGTTATCATATTCATTTCCTCCTTTATATTAAGTAACCCTTATCATTTAGGTTAAAAGGTAAATGAAGAATCCTTCACCTACCTTTTACATAGCTAATTATTCAGCTAATTGTTCACCTTGTCTTCCTTCAATGATTCCATCAGCCATTTTAGCAGTTATTAATTTAACAGCTCTTATAGCATCATCGTTACCTGGAATTACGTAATCTACTTCTTCTGGGTCACAGTTAGTGTCAACTATAGCTACTACAGGAATTCCTAAAATCTTAGCTTCTGAAATAGCATTCTTTTCTTTTCTTGGGTCAACTATGAACATAGCTCCGATGTTTTCGCAGTCTAAGTTTCTAATTCCACCAAGGTTCTTTTCTAACTTTTCTAATTCTCCCTTAAGCTTTATAACTTCTTTCTTTGGAAGAACTTCGAAAGTTCCATCTTCTTGCATTCTTTCGATTTCAGCTAATCTCTTAATTCTAGTCTTTATTGTTTCGAAGTTAGTTAACATTCCACCTAACCATCTGTTGTTAACAAAGTGCATGTTTGATCTTATAGCTTCTTCTTGGATAGCTTCTTGAGCTTGTTTCTTTGTTCCAACGAATAAGATATCTTTTCCTTCTGCAGCAACTTCTTTAATAAAGTTGTAAGCTTCTTCAGCCTTCTTTACAGTCTTTTGTAAATCTATGATATAGATTCCGTTTCTTTCTGTAAAGATGTAAGGAGCCATCTTAGGGTTCCATCTTCTAGTTTGGTGACCAAAGTGTACACCAGCTTCTAATAATTGTTTCATTGATATTACTGACATTTTCTTACCTCCTGGTTTTTCCTCCACTACCTTCTTCACAAGTAGCTACCTAATAGGCACCAACTACTTGCATTGGGTAATGTGTGTATTTTATTACCTTTGTTAGTATACCACAAGGTTTTTATTGTATCAACAAAATTTTATATTATTTTTATCCATCTTAAAAATAATATAAAAATACTCATTATAATTCTCCCCCTTCATAAAAATTAACTATTCATAAGATACACTTTTTTCAGTCATACACAGGTTCCAAAACTTGCTTTTAGTGTTCTGTGATGGCACTATAATTTTTACCCCTCATGCTCTGTATCCATAAGGAGGCTACTGAAAACTCTTTATAATTTCCTAGACGTAAAAAATCTGTACCTAATACTAGATACAGATTTTAAAATAAACTATTTAATCTTTTTCAACTCATCTAATAACTTTTCATTAAGTATTCTTATATGAGTCCCCTTCATTCCTAGAGATCTTGATTCTATTACTCCAGCACTTTCAAATTTTCTCAAAGCATTAACTATAACACTTCTTGTTATACCAACCTTATCAGCTATCTTTGAAGCTACTAAAAGCCCTTCAGTCCCATCTAATTCATCAAAGATATGTTCTACAGCTTCAAGTTCTGAATAAGATAAAGTTCCAATAGCTAGTTGCACAACAGCTTTTTTTCTTGCTTCTTCCTCTATCTCAACTTGTTTTCCTCTAAGCATTTCTATTCCAACTATTGTTGCACTATATTCAACTAAAACTAAATCATCGTCAGTAAATCTTCTACCAAACCTTGCAAGTTGTAACGTTCCTAATCTCTCTCTATTTCCTACTATAGGAACAATTGTAGACAGCTTGTCTTTCGCCATACAATCTCCTTCACCTTCAAAAACACAATAACCTTTGTTAGGTAAATTAGATATAGTTTCTGTAATATTAAGAAGCTTTTCATTGTAATCCGCCGGAAATCTTCTTTCTTCTATTACTTTCTTCTTCATCACATGACATTCGAAATCTTTTGCAAAAGTATATCCTAATATTTTCCCTTTTCTACTAGCAATATATACATTACATTCTAACACTTCGCTTAAAAGCTTACATATATCTTCAAAAGCAACTGGCTCTGTTCCTGACTTCTGCAATATCTTGTTCAACATTCTTGTTTTGCTAAGTAATGATGACATATAACTCCCCCTTAAATAATCTATTAAAATTCAAGTATATTTTAAATTTTCATAATTTTTTAAATTTTTGTTCTTTTCATTATAGACTATTTCAGTTTATCATACAGAGCCATTTATTTCAACTCCATTTTTGTTCTTTCGACATTTTAGTTACTATTAGTTATTTTCTTTGTCGTTTTTTTCTTCCTTCTTAATAACTTCTTTATATCCACATTCACTATTTGAACATTGTACATAATTCCCATCTTTTTTAGAGTATTTTAAAACCATATACGCATTACACTTAGGACACTTGTCTTTTACTGGTTCATTCCAACTTACAAACTTACATTCAGGATATCCAGAACAACCAAAGAATTTTTTACCTTTTTTACTCTTCTTAACGACAATCTTTTTACCACATTCAGGACATGGCACATCTAGTTCTTCCACTATTGGCTTAGCATTTTTGCATTCAGGATAACCAGGACATGCAAGGAAGTCACCATATCTTCCTCTTTTTATCACCATCATTCTTCCACACTTATCACATGGAACATCACTAACTTTATCTTCAATAACTACTTTTGCAACTTCTTTTTCAGCTTTATCTATAGCTACCTTTAATGGCTTAAAGAATTCATCTACAACTTCTCTCCATTCTTCTCTACCCTCTTCAATATGGTCTAGCTTCTTTTCCATATCAGCAGTAAACTCTACATCTACAATTTGATTGAAGTAATCACTTAAAATCTTATTTACTATAAATCCCAACTCAGTCGGAATAAGATTCTTCTTTTCTCTAAGTACATAACCTCTACTTAATATTGTTGAAATGGTAGGTACATATGTACTTGGTCTTCCTATCCCCTTTTCTTCCATAAGTTTTACAAATGAAGCTTCAGTAAATCTTGCAGGAGGTTGAGTAAAGTGTTGTTTTCCTTCTATGGATTCCTTCTTTAAAACTTCCCCTTCTTCTAAAACTGGAAGAATAACTCCTTCAGCATCTTCCTCATTAGAGTACTGATATAGTTTCATAAACCCATCAAAGTCAATTGTTGATCCACTAGCTTTAAATTTGTAATCACCATTTATTATATCAATTGAATTTGTATTCAATCTACACGAAGCCATTTGACTTGCCATGAATCTATTCCAAATTAATGTGTATAATTTATATTGTTCGCTAGTTAAGTTTGCCTTTGCAATCTCTGGAGTAATTTCAACATAAGTAGGTCTAATAGCTTCATGAGCATCTTGGATATTTTTCTTTCCTTTATACTCTCTAGGCTTCTCTGGGGAATATTCTTCTCCATAAGTACTATTAATAAATTCTAAAGCCTTTCCTTGAGCTTCTTCTGAAATTCTAACAGAATCTGTTCTCATATATGTTATAAGACCAACTGTTCCATATCCTTTAACTTCAACGCCTTCATATAAAACTTGTGCTACCGACATAGTCCTCTTTGTCATAAAATTAAGTTTTTTACTTGCTTCTTGTTGAAGTGTACTTGTAGTAAATGGTGGAAGTGGATTTTTAACTTTTTTACCTTTTTTGATCCCAGCTACTACAAATTCACCTTTTTCTAGTTCTTTAACTATAATTTTAGCTTCATCTTCATTTTTAATTTCAATCTTTTTGCCATTCTTTGTAGATAACTTAATAGGAAATTTCTTTCTTTCCTTTTTCATTACACAATCAACTGTCCAATACTCTTCTGCATTAAAAACTTTTATCTCTTCTTCCCTATCACAGATAAGCTTCAAAGCTGCTGATTGCACTCTACCTGCACTTAGACCCCACTTTACATTTCTCCATAAAATAGGACTAATTTCATATCCAACTAGTCTATCTAATACTCTTCTAGCTTGTTGAGCATCAACTAAATTTATATTTATTTTTCTAGCTTGTTTTATTGATCCTTTTACAGCAGTTTTAGTTATTTCATTAAATACTATTCTACATTGTGAATCTTCTGATATCTTCAAAAGCTTTGCTAAATGCCAAGAAATTGCTTCTCCCTCACGGTCAGGGTCAGTTGCAAGATAAACTTTATCAGCTTTTTTTGCTGCTTTTCTTAACTTATCTATTAATTCTCCCTTACCTCTTATTGATATATACTTTGGTTCATAATTATTTTCTATATCAACACCCATCTTACTTTTAGGCAAATCTCTAACATGCCCCATAGATGCTTCAACTGTATAATTTTTTCCTAAATATTTTGCGATTGTCTTAGCCTTTGCAGGTGACTCTACTATAACTAAATTTTGACCCATATAAAAACTCCATTTTTATGGAGCCTTCACCCCCTTAAAACTCACGTAATCTTTGCATAATAATTGCCAGGAAGGCTAACTATTTCATTTCTAATTTGCATTTCAAATAATACCTTAAACAAAGCAGCCCTGTCAATACAAGACTTTTCAACGATTTCATCTATATGTGTTGGTGCCTTTGCTATAACAGATAATATTTTTCTCTTTATTGGAGATATTATTCCTTCTTCCTTTGGAATTTTTAATTCCAAAATAGAATATAAGTCATCCATTCCACTAAAAATCTGCGCACCATCTCTAATAAGCTTATTACATCCATTACTTCCTTTTGAAAAAATTGATCCAGGAACAGCCATTACTGATTTTCCTTGTTCTGCAGCATAATTAGCCGTAATTAAAGAACCACTTTTACTCGACGCCTCGGCAACTATTACTAATCTACTTAACCCACTAATTATCCTATTTCTCATTGGAAAATGGTATGGAAGTGGCTTAGTGCCTGGTAGAAATTCTGAAATAATCAATCCAGTATCTTCAACCTTTTTAAATAATGATGCATTTTGTTTAGGATATACAACATCTATACCACATCCTAAAACAACAATAGTGTTTCCACCATCTTCTAATGCTGTTTTATGTGCTACTGAATCTATCCCTTTAGCACCTCCGCTTATTATTGTGATATTATAGCTAATTAATTCTTTTGTCAATAGTTTTGTAATTTGTGCACCATACTGAGTACACATTCTTGAGCCAACTATACCAACTATATCTTCATTAAGTAATTCTATATTTCCTTTATAAAACAAACCATATGGCGGTTCATCTATATTCTTTAAATCCTCAGGATATTTAAGATCATTATATGTAACAAGCCCTATATTTTCTTTAGCTAATATCCCTACATATTCCTCTGCCTCCTGTAATGAAGAACTGCTAAAAGTACTGTTTAATTCATCATAAACAACTTTTTCATTTCCATATCTCTCAATAAGAGATATTTTATCCGAATTTGATACATTTAACATTATTAACCATATCTTATATTTCATAAACTGTCTACCCCTTTACACAATTTCTCCATGATAATCCCTCCTATAATTTATTCCCTCCAGAATATTTTCTTCTAATATATCCTTATTCCCATCTAGGTCTGCAATAGTTCTAGATATCTTTATAAGCTTTCCATATCCTCTTAATGAAGGACTATTTAAGTCAAAATAGTTTTCTAATATTCTCTCTATATTTTTTGAAACTCTACACAATTCAAAAACATCTTTTCCTCTTATTTCAGAATTATATTTATATTTAGTTCCTTTTAACCTTCCTCTCTGAACTTCTGTTGCCTTAATTACTCTCTCTTTCATTTTCAAGGAAGAATACATTTCATTATTATTTCTTATTTCTTTATATCCTACCTTTGGTACATAATTATATAGATCAATTCTATCCCTTAAAGCTTTTGACATTCTATTTAAATATTTCATTTTTTGATTATCACTACAATTACATCCATCTGAATCCCCACTTTCTAGTCCACTCTTACCACATGGACAAACATTAAAGGAACCTATCATTATAAAATTGCATGGTAATTCATAACTTCCATATAATCTATTAATTTTTATCTTTCCTTCTTCTAATGGTTCTCTCAAAACCTCTAGTACATCTCTTTTAAACTCTAATATCTCATCTAAAAACAGTACTCCTCTATGAGCCAAAGTAATTTCTCCAGCTTTAGCAATATTTCCTCCACCAATTAAAGCTCCTTTTGTAATAGAGTGATGAGGATTTCTAAAGGGTCTTTTTACATTACATAATTTATCATTTCCTGCTATACTATAAACCTTAGCAACTTCAAGTTCTTCCTCTTTAGTTAAATCAGGCAATATGGATTGAAGCGCATTTGCTAACATAGTTTTTCCTGCTCCTGTACTACCATAAATAAGTATATTATGATTTCCTGCAGCAACTATTTCCATTGCTCTTTTAGAACTTTCTTGCCCTATAATATCACTGAAATCTAAATAGTTTTCCTTAGAAACTTCTTCTAATAAAAATGAATCATAAGGTAACATATCTTTATAATTCAAAAAAGATATACTTTCTCTTAAATTACTAAAAGGATAATATTTCGCTTCCTTAATATATTTACATTCATTTAGGTTTTCATAAGGTAATACAAAATTCATTTTCCCTTCACTAACACCAGCTAGTATTATTGGAAGTGTCCCCTTTACCCCTTTAATATCTCCTGCTAATGATAACTCTCCAAACAAAATGTAATCTTCTATATATTTAGAGTTAATTTGTCTAGAACAGGCTAGTATGCCAATAGCAATAGGTAAATCTAATAATGATCCTATCTTTTTTACATCTGCTGGTGCTAAGTTAACTACTATCCTTCCTAGAGGAAATTCAAATCCGCTATTTACTATTGCTGATCTCACTCTTTCTTTTGCTTCTTTTATTGCAGCATCTGGTAATCCAACAATATTGAAGTACGGAATTCCTCTTGTAATATCAACTTCAACATCTATAAGCTGCCCTTCTAATCCAGAGTAGGTGGCACTAATTATTTTTATTGCCATGCGCTCAATCCCTTCTATACAATTTCCTCTTAGATTATTACCAATATAATTTATACTAAACATAAAATCTTGCTTGCATTAACCAAATAAAGGTAATAATTATTTATATAAATATAAAAATATATAAATATGGGAGTTATAAAATGAAAAATATGAAGAAACTACTAGGTAACCACGGCGAAGACATTGCCGCTAATTATTATTTAAATAACGGCTATACTATTCTTGATAGAAATTTTCTAATTAAAAAAGGTGAGATGGATCTAATTGTTAAAAAAAATGACGTCATAGTATTTGTTGAAGTGAAATCTAGAAGCAATAACTCCTTCGGTACCCCTTGTGAATCTGTAACATTCTCAAAGCAAAAAAATATAAAGTACTTATCTAAATACTATTTAACTATTCATAATCTCTATAACTATTATGTTAGATATGATGTGGCAGAAATATATTTTAACTACTACGATAATTCGTACAAATTAAATATAATAAGTGATGCTTTTAGATAAAATTAAAAACAAAAAAAAGAACTCTTAAATAAATCTTTAGAGTTCTTTTAGAGAGTTATAATATTTTTGTTAAAAAACTTTTTCTATGTATTTCACATGGCCCAATTGTTTTTAAAGCTTCTACATGCTTAACAGTTCCATACCCAGCATTTTCATCAAAATAATATTCAGGATACTTCTTTGAATATTCTTTCATTAAGTTATCTCTATATACCTTTGCTAAGATCGAAGCTGCAGCAATAGTAGCACTTTTAGCATCACCTTTAATAACATATTGATTCTCTATAGTGATATTTTTTACCAAGTAACCATCAGACAAAACTAAATCTGGTTTTATTTTTAATCCATAGCATGCTTCTAAGAATACATTATTATTACAATAAGCAATTCCTTTACTGTCTATCTCTTCATTTGATGCTTGGGCTATATGATATGCAAGTGCTTTTTCTTTTATTATTTGAGCTAATTCTTCCCTCTTCTTTTCAGAAATCTTTTTAGAGTCATTAAGCCATAAAATTAACTCGTCATCCATTGCATTTAAATCTAAAATTACAGCACAAGACACAATAGGGCCAGCAAGTGGACCTCTTCCCACTTCATCTACCCCCGCAATATATTGATAGTTTCCAAAATTCTTATCAAAAGCATACATTTCTTTAACTCTAGAAATCTCTTTCATAATTTTATCTCTATTCTTTTGAAGAGATTCTCCTAGTTTTACAACATTTTTTCTACTATCAGAAAGAAGTAAGTCAATATATCTTTTAACTAATTCGCTATTATAATCTTCTTCTATATTTATATTAGAAACAATTTTCTTTATCTCATTAAACTTAAGTTGATTAAAATCTACACTATTCATACCCTAATACCTTTCACTATGGACGTTCCAAAGTTATATTTCCAATTTTTCCGCCTCTAAATTCATCTAAAAGAATAACTGCTATTCTCATATAATCAATTTCGTTGCCCTTCATTAAACATCCTCTTTTTCTAGCTATAGCATCCAAAGTATCTAAAGGATTTTCAAAAATCTCATCTATTTTATATCTTTCTTTTAATTTTTCAGGATAATAAGTTTGTAATCTTTCTACAAGCTTATAAGCTAATTCTTCTGAATCCATTACTTCATCCTTAATAGCCCCAGTAAAAGCAAGATTTAATGCTGTTTCTTCATCTTCAAACTTTGGCCATAAAACACCTGGAGTATCAAGCATTTCTACACCTAATGGAGTTTTTATCCATTGCTTATTTTTCGTAACTCCAGCTCTATCTCCTGTTTTAGCTATATTATTCTTAGCCATTTTATTTATAAATGTAGACTTACCGCAGTTAGGAACTCCTACAACCATTACTCTTGTTATTATTTTTACTAAACCTTTTGCCTTTAATCTATCATGCTTTTCTTTTAATAACTCCAGAATTGCAGGCTTAATTGCATTAAGACCACTTCCAGTTAAACAATTAACTTCAAGTACCTTAACATTTTCAGAGGATAAGTGTTTAATCCATTGCTTTGTAACACTCTTTTCTGTTAAATCACTCTTGTTTAATAAAATTATTCTTGGCTTATCTCCCACCAATTTATCTATATCTGGATTTGCTGAACTTCTAGGAATTCTAGCATCCCTTATTTCTATAACAGCATCAACTAACTTTAAATTTTCTTTTATTTCTCTTTGAGTCTTTTTCATATGACCTGGAAACCAATTTATTGCCATATAATTTCCCTCCTTTACGCTAGTTTAATTCTAAATATTAAAAAAGGAGACTTCATAAAAGTCCCCATTTTTATAAAGAAATTATCTAACTAATTCTTTAACCTTAGCAGCCTTACCTACTCTGTCTCTTAAGTAGTATAACTTAGCTCTTCTTACTTTACCTCTTCTAGTAACTTCAATCTTTTCGATGATTGGAGCGTTCATAGGGAAAGTTCTTTCAACACCAGTTCCATAAGCAACTCTTCTTACAGTGAAAGTTTCTCTGATTCCACCGTTTTGCTTCTTAATAACTGTTCCTTCGAAAGCTTGAACTCTTTCTCTGTTACCTTCTTTAATTTTTACGTGAACTCTTACGTTGTCCCCAACGTTGAATTGTGGTAAATCAGTTCTGATTTGTTCTTGCTCTATAGCTCTTAATATTTCGTTCATTGTGCATTCCCTCCTTAAAGATAATTTGACGTTCTTACCGAAGCCTAGTTCAGCAGAGGAGCGCCCGTACTAGCACAAACTATATTCTAGCATACAACTTTATCTAACGCAACATAAATATTATAATCTATCATCCTTTAAAATTTTTATATCCTCTTTAGTAAGTTGGAGATTTTTATAGAGATCTTTTCTTCTTTCTTTTGTTATAAGTAAAGATTGTTTTCTTCTCCACTTTCTTATATTTTCGTGATGACCTGAAAGCAATACCTCAGGTACTCTTTCATCTTCATACACTTCTGGTCTAGTATATTGTGGATATTCTAATAAACCATCAGAATAAGATTCGTCCATAAAACTTTCTTCTTTACCTAAAACACCTGGTATAAGCCTTAAAACAGAATCAATAATAGGAATAGCTGCCATTTCTCCTCCAGTAAGAACAAAATCACCTAAAGATACTTCCATATCAATATGCTTATATGCTCTTTCATCTATACCTTCATAATGACCACATAAGAAAATTAAATTTTCTTCTTTTGAAAGTTCTTGTGCCATTTCTTGATTAAAGGTTTTACCTCTAGGTCCTAGAAAAATTACCTTTCCTGAATTCTTTTCTTTTGCAGCTTTTATAGAATCAATTATTGGTTGAGGTGTCATAACCATTCCTGCACCTCCACCATATGGGTAATCATCAACTTTCTTATGTTTGTTTAAAGAATAATCTCTTATATTATAATACTCTAAATTTACAAGATCTTTTTCCCTTGCTCTTCCTATAATAGAATGATCAAATATGGAAAACATCTCTGGAAAGAGAGTTAAAATACTAATCCTCATCTTGCCATTCTCCTACTGGTCTTATAAGAACTTTCTTTTCATCTATATTAACATCTAACACTATATCTCTTAGAACTGGAATTAATAATTGTTTAGGTTTCTCAATCCAATAAACATCATTATTAGGAGTTTGTAGTACATCGTATATTTTACCTAGATCTTTTCCATTTGTATCATATACTGTACATCCCACTAAATCTACAACATAATAAGTATCCTCTGGAAGTTCAGGCTCTTGATCCCTTAAAACTTGTAGATACTTTTGTTTATACATTTCCGCATCATTCATAGAATCGATTCCCTCTAATTTAAGAATAACTCTATCCTTTTGAAACTTTACTCCTTGGATTTCAACCCACTTATTATCGATTAAAACTTTTCCATATCTTTTAAAATTGTTAACATCATCAGTAAAAGCCATTACCTTTACTTCTCCTTTTATTCCATGAGTATTAACAATTTGACCTACTTTGAAATATTCACTCACACTTGTTCCCTCCTGTGTAAATGTATAAAAAGAGTTAGGGTGTACCTAACTCTTTCATTTAGATTATTTCTACTACTACTCTTTTTTCTTCTTTAATTGCTGCAGCCTTTACTACGGTTCTAATAGCTTTCGCTATTCTTCCTTGTTTCCCAATAACTTTACCCATATCATCTTGAGCAACTTTAAGTTCTAAAATAATTGATTGCTCACCAACTACTTCATTTACTTCAACTTGCTCTGGATGATCAACTAAAGCTTTGGCTAATATTTCAACTAATTCTTTCATATAGTGCCTGTAATTATACTATAACTACAGTGTTCACCTCCAAAAATTACTTGTTAAGGCCTGCTTGGTCGAATAATCTCTTAACTACATCTGTAGGTTGAGCACCATCGTTTAACCATTTAGTAGCTTTTTCTTCATTAATCTTAACTTCAGCTGGTTCAGTTATTGGATTGTAGTATCCAATTTCTTCGATGAATCTACCATCTCTTGGGCTTCTTGAATCAGCAACTACTATTCTGTAGAAAGGAGCCTTCTTAGCACCCATTCTTCTTAGTCTTATCTTTACTGCCATTGTAATTTCACCTCCTTTTAAAATATACTTATATTTCTAACTCATGAAAGGCATTTTTCCAAATAAACCTTTTCTAGATTTCTTTGTTAATGATTTAACCTGTTTCATTTGTTTCTTCATTGCTTCATAGCCTTTAATAAGTTTATTAACTTCTTGAATTGTTGTACCTGCACCTAATGCAACCCTCTTCTTTCTGGAAGATGATCCAATTAAAAGTGAAGGATTTCTTCTTTCCTTTAAAGTCATTGATTGAATAATAGCTTTAGTTTTATCTAATTGCTTTTCACTCTTTTCAAAATCAATTTTTCCAACATTTTGAGACTCCATTCCAGGAATCATCTCCATAATCTTGTTTAAAGGACCAAGCTTCTTCATCTGTTCCATTGCAGTTAAAAAGTCTTCAAAATTCAGTTCATTGGTCATCATCTTCTTAGCTAAGTCACCAGCTTCTTTTTCATCAATAGCCTCTTGTGCCTTTTCTATTAAAGACAATACATCTCCCATCCCCAAAATTCTTGATGCCATTCTCTCTGGATGGAAAACTTCGAAATCGCTCATTTTTTCCCCTACACCAATATACTTAATTGGCTTTTCAGTAATGCTTCTTATTGATAAAGCTGCACCACCTCTTGTATCACCATCTAACTTTGTTAAGATAACTCCTGAAACATCAAGTTCTTTATTAAAACTTTCTGCAACATTAACAGCATCTTGACCAGTCATGGAATCAACAACCAATAGTATTTCGTTAGGCTCAACTGCAGATTTTACATCTTTAAGTTCTTGCATAAGCTCTTCATCAATATGTAATCTACCAGCTGTATCTATAATAATTACATTATTACCATCATTTCTTCCTTGTTTAATTGCTGCCTTAGCAATATCAACAGGTGATACTTTATCTCCCATAGTAAATACAGGAATATCTATTTGTTTACCAACTACTTGTAATTGCTTAATTGCTGCAGGTCTATATATATCACATGCAACTAATAAAGGTTTTTTATTATCCTTCCTTAATTGAAGTGCTAATTTTCCACACATAGTTGTTTTACCAGCACCTTGTAAACCTACTAGCATAATTACAGTTGGTCCATAACTTGAATAATTTAATTTACTCTCACTACCGCCCATAAGATTAGTAAGTTCTTCGTTAACTATTTTTATAACTTGTTGCCCTGGTGTTAAGCTTTCTAGAACGTCGCCTCCAACACACTTAGAACTCACATTAGATACAAAGTTTTTTACAACCTTATAGTTAACATCTGCTTCTAATAAAGCAAGCTTTACCTCTCTCATAGCCTCTTTTATATCTTTTTCATTAAGCTTCCCTTTTCCCCTTAATTTCTTAAAGGTACTTTGAAGTTTTTCTGATAATCCTTCAAAAGCCATATTAAACCTCCTAAATATATTACAACTCTTCTAACTTAAATCTTAATTCTTCAAGTTCTTCATTAGATAAAGAATACTTTTCCTTAAAGTCTTTTAAAAGAACTGTAATCTTTTTTTCACGTTTTATACTCTTTTGAAGTAAGTGAAGCTTACTCTCATATGATAGAAGTAGCTTGTAACATCTTTTAATTAAATCATGGATAGCTTGACGGCTTGTGTTATTTAATTCAGCAATTTCAGCCAAGGATAAATCCTCATTATAATAAAGCTCCATAATGTTACCTTGTTTTTCTGTTAATAATGGACCATAAAAATCCATTAATAAAGAAATTTCAACTCTATCTTCCATATAATCACCTTACCCACAAAAGAGATAATAACAGAATAATTTATAGGTGTCAAGTATTTTTACTTAACACCTTTTGAAATATTAAAATAAAGCTTCTGCAAAAGCTTCTGCATCAAATTCTTGTAAATCCTCTATACCTTCTCCAACTCCAATATACCTAACTGGAATATTTAAGGTTTGTTTAATTGATATTACAACTCCACCCTTTGCAGTACCATCTAACTTTGTAAGTATTATTCCGTCTATAGGACATGCTTCCATAAATTGTTTTGCTTGTATAACAGCATTTTGTCCTGTTGTTCCATCCAATACTAATAAAGTTTCTTTTTTAGCTTCACTATATTCCCTATCAATTATTCTATTTATTTTGGATAATTCATTCATAAGATTCTTTTTATTGTGCAGTCTACCTGCAGTATCACAAATAAGTATATCTGCACTTCTTGATTTTGCAGCAGTTACAGCGTCAAATACTACAGCTGCAGGGTCTGACCCTTCACTTTGCTTAATTATATCAACACCAGCTCTTTGACTCCACACCTCTAACTGGTCAATGGCAGCAGCTCTAAAGGTATCAGCAGCTGCTAGAAGAACTTTTTTACCTTCTGCTTTATTCTTTGCTGCAAGTTTTCCAATAGAAGTTGTTTTACCAACTCCATTAACACCAATAACTAAAAGAATCCTTCTGCCTTCTTTATCTTCCTCTTCTTCAGCTCCTTCCATCATCATCTCTTTAATAACAGATTTTAATGTTGGAATCACTAACTCTGTATCATTTATTTTTTCTTTTCTAATCTTCTCTCTTAGCTTTTCTATGATTTCCATAGTTGTATCCATACCAATATCAGAAGTTATTAAAATTTCTTCTAACTCTTCATACAAATCCTCATCGATTGTTACTGCTAACTTTAAAGCTTCGTTAATCTTATCAGTTAATCCATTTCTTGTTTTTGATAATCCATCCTTAAGTTTGTCAAATAACTTTCCAAACATATTTTTTCCTCCTAGTTCTATTTTGTTAAGTCTACTGATACAACCTTTGATATACCCTTTTCCTCCATTGTAACTCCATACATTACATCACTAGCTTCCATTGTACCTTTTCTGTGAGTAATAACTATAAACTGAGTTCCTTTAGAGAATTCTTTCAAGAATTCAGCATATCTATATACATTAGCATCATCAAGTGCTGCTTCAATTTCATCTAATATACAGAATGGAGTTGGCTTCATCTTTAATATTGCAAACAGTAATGCAATGGCAGATAAAACTTTTTCTCCCCCTGACATAAGATTAATGTTTTGAAGTTTCTTTCCTGGTGGCTCTACATTTATATCTATATTTGCAGTTAATTCATCACCTTCTGCAAGAATAAGTTCTGCGCTACCCCCTTTAAATAATTCTTTAAAAGTTTCATTGAAGTTTTTATTTAACACCTTAAAATTTTCCTTAAATAATTCCTTCATTTTGGTAGTCATTTCATATATTACAGATAAAAGTTCTTCTTTTGATTTTTGTAAATCTTCTTCTTGAGAAGACATGAATTCATACTTTTCTTTAACTTCATCATACTCTTCAATTGCAGCTAAATTAACAGTTCCAAGAGCTGTAATTTTTCTTTTATAGCTATTAATACTTTCTTTTATATCATGGACATTCTCAATATTTACTGCTATTTCTTGTGCTTCAGCTAATGTAAGGTCCAACTCCTCATTTAACTTTGTATAATGATTATCTTTTTCCATTTCATATTTAGCTCTCTGCACTTCTTGCTTGTTTAATTCGCCTTCTTCTTTATTTATTATATCTAAGGTTTCATTTATTAAACTATCTTTAATCTTAAAGTCTTCTTTTAATTTAGCTTTTTCTAATTCCTCTTCTTTAAAACTTTCCTCAAGTTCAACAAGTCTATTCTTCTCTATCTCAATTCTGTCTAATCTTTCATGTATATTATTATTTAAAATTTGAACATTCTCTCTATTGTCTTTATTTTCATCTTCCATGAACTTAGCTTTTGAGATATTCTCATCTATTTCTTTTTCTTTCCTTGATATTTCACTTAACTTACCAGTTAATGCTTCATCTAAAGATGCCTTATTAACCTTAAGTTCTGTAATATATTCTCTTTCTTTATTAAGCTTCTCCCTAGCAATCTTTAATTCATCTTCTAGTGATACAGCTCTTTCTTTATTCCAACTATTTTGTTCTTCTATTTTTTCTAACTCATTAGTTTTTTCATTTAACTTATTCTTTAAGCTTTGTATATCTTCGTCATTTCTTTTAGACTCAAGCTTAGAAACCTCTAAACTATTTTTTAGCTTTTCAGATTCATTTTTCAAAGAAATTATTTCAGATTCATTCTTTGCAACCTCAACATTTTTAGCATGAATTTCATCTCTGTCATTTAATATACTTTCATCCAAATCCGATACTTTCTTTTTAAAACTATTGTACTCATTTAAAGCTTCTTGTAATTTTTGCTTTTTACTTTCTAATAGTTCACCTATCTCTTCAATTTCTCTTTTTCTACCAAGAATATTAGTATGCTTCCCTTGTATACTTCCACCAGTTAAAGCTCCTCCTGGAGATATTAATTCTCCTGATAAAGTTACTATTCTATAACTATTATTACTATTTCTTGATAGTCTTAAGGCTGAATCCATATCACTACATACAATAGTTCTTCCTAAAACATTATTAATAGCTTTAGTATACTTATCATCATATTTTATTATATCTGATGCTATTCCAATAAATCCTTCCATTGAAGTAATTCTAGAATCCAACGACAGCTTGTTTCCTCTTATATTATCTAGAGGTAAAAATGTTGCCCTTCCTATATTATTCTTTTTTAAATAATTAATAAGGTCTTTTGCTACCCTTTCATTCTCAGTAATTACATTGGATATACCAGCACCTAAAGCTATTTCTATAGCTGTTTCATAATCTTTTTCAACAGTAAAAACTTCTCCAAGAACTTTAGTTCCATCTGCTTTTGGTGTTAAGCCCTTCTCTATTCTTTCCATAAGAATTTTTACTGATCTATTATATCCTTCATAATGCTTTTCTAAATTGGATAACATATTTTTATTTGCTTCAAGTTCATTAATATTTTTATTAAAAAGTTTTATCTCATTATCCTTTTTGGTTATTTTAGAATTTAATATTCCTATTTCTTTTCTCTTCTCATATATAGAAGCTTCTAAATTTCCTATTTCACCTTTTATTGTCTCTACTTTATTTTTCAAACTTTCTAAAGTAGCTATATTTATCTTTATATTTCCTTCTAAAGACTGAATAGAAGATTTTAATGTTTGTTCCTTTTCAACCCTTAACTTAATTTCATTATTTATTAATGTAAGAGAGTTTTTAATTTCAGAATTACCTCTTAATAACTCAAATTCATCCTCTTTTAATTTTTTAAGTTCTTCATCCATATTATTAATATTTTTTATGGATTCGCTATTCTTATTTTCTAATAAAGAGATTTCTTCTTCCTTCTCTCTTTGTTCTTCTCTTTTTATTAAAAGTTCCTGTTCAACTCTATCTCTTTCCTCTTTGATAATAGAAATCTTATTCTTATACTCAGCTAAACTTAAAGTATTCTTCTCTATTATAGTTTCAAGATTTTTTATACGCTCTCTAAATACATCTATATCATTTGAGATTTTAGATATACTTTCTTTTTTCTCATAATACTCCGCTTTTTCTTGTATTGTCTTATTTTCTATTTCTTCTATCTTACTCTCTATTTCTTTTAACTTTTCTTTTTCAGTTAATAAAAGATTTTTCTTTTCATCTAATTTATTTCTCTTTTGTATTACTGCTTCACTATACTCTTTTAATGTCTTTTCAATATTATTTATATAGTGAACTAATAAAGATACTTCACTTACTCTTAACGTATCATATAACCCTCTATATTCAATAGCTTTTTCTCTCTCTATTCTTAATGGTTCAATTCTCTCTTCATATGTAGATATAATATCTCTAATTCTCACAAGGTTTTCATCTGTATTAGAAAGCTTCTTTTCAGCCTCTTCTTTTCTAGATTTATACTTTACAATACCAGCTGCTTCCTCTAATAGAGATCTTCTTTCTTCAGGTTTTCCACTAAGAATAGCTTCAATCTTACCTTGTCCTATTAATGAATATCCTTCTTTACCTATACCAGTATCCATAAATAGCTGATTTATATCCTTTAATCTACACTTAGTTCCATTTAAAAGATACTCAGTTTCACCTGATCTGAATATTCTTCTTGAAACAGTAATTTCATTGTAGTCAGAACTTAATGAACCATCTGTGTTATCAAGAGTTAAAGATACTTGTGCTAATCCTACAGGTTTTCTATATTGAGTTCCTGCAAAGATTACGTCCTCCATCTTCCCTCCTCTTAATGTCTTTACACTCTGTTCACCTAAAACCCATCTAACTGAGTCAGAAATGTTACTCTTCCCACTTCCATTTGGTCCAACTACAGCAGTTACACCCTTTTTAAACCTTAATTCTGTTTTGTCTGCAAAAGATTTAAATCCTCTTATTTCTAGCGACTTTAAAAACAATACGCCCACTCCTTACTAGTGAAATATAGCTGGAATTAATCCCAATATAAAAATAATCACCATAAATGTTGCTAATATATATTTCAATTTATCTCTTGTCTTCTTTTTCATAAAAACACTTCCTATCTTCTTTATAAGTTTATCTTAACCTTGTACAAAATTCAATATTTCTTAACTCTTAAGAATAAAATAACCCGAATTATAACTCTTCTTATAATTCAGGCTACCTCTCCATTTATTTAAAAATAATCTGTCCTCTTTCTAATGTGTCATCTGTTTGAACATCTATTTTGAATCCATCAGATAACAACTCTTTAAAATACTTTTTCTTATTTGCATATAACTTACTTAAATCTCTACTATTTAAACAGATTATTCCCTTTTTACTTTCCTTAAACACTTCACGTATCCTATCACTAATGAAACTACCTTCAACTAACTCTCTAAAGGCTGGATGGAATGGACCGTCTACAATATCTTTTCCTTCTGTAATAGTATCTGTAGGCTGAAGTCCTATTCTTATAACTTGAACACCTGCTTCCAAATACATTTTATATAACTTTTTACATATAGAAACCGCTTCATCTAGTGTATAAGGAATATACTCTCCCCTATTATACATGACTGACATTGGAGTATCCTTAATAACAAGAGAAGGATATATTCTACAAATATCAGGCTTCATACTAATAGACCTTTTAACTGTTTCTATATCTTTTTCGAAATTATCTCTAGGTAATCCAGGCATAATTTGATGTCCTAGGGTAAAACCATACTCTTTTATAAGTTTTGATGCATCTTCAACCTGCTTAATTGTATGTCCTCGTCCTGCTCCTATTAAAACATCCCCAACTAATGATTGTACTCCTAATTCAATTATATCTACACTATACTCTTGTAAATAACTCAGTATATAATCATTAATATAGTCTGGTCTAGTTGACATTCTTATCTTATCTATAAGACCTTTATCTTTATATTCTTTTGCAACAGAAAGTAATTCTCTTTGTTTTTCTTCTCTTATTCCTGTGAATGTTCCTCCAAAAAATGAAATTTCTATAGTTGCATCTTTATTATTAATTGTTTCTAAATACTCTTCAACAGTATCATATACCGTTTTTGCTGTAACACTTTCTTTTGAACCAGTTATTCTATCTTGGTTACAAAATACACACTTATGTGGACAACCTTCTTGTGGCACAAACAAAGGTATAATATAATAATTTTTACTCATCAACAACCTCCAGTTTAATTAGTGCTTCTTTTGCTGCATTTTGTTCTGCTTCTTTCTTGCTATATCCTTCGCCACTACCCAATAACTTACCTTCTACATATAAGTTAACAAAAAACTTTCTTCTATGTGGTGGACCCTCATGTTTATAAAGTTCATAATTTATATCAATATCTCCATCCTTCTGTAAGTATTCTTGTAACTTAGTTTTAAAATCTAAGATTATCTTATTATCTATAGCTTTTTTAATAATATCATTAAAATTAGTTAATATAAATTCCTTAGCAACTTCTAATCCTTTATCAATGTAAATAGCTGCAATAATAGCTTCTACTGCATCAGCTTGTATAGATATTCTATCCCTACCACCAGTTAACTCTTCACCCTTGCTCATCATTATAAAATCAGATATTCCTAGCTTTCTTGCTACATTATACAAGGAGTTTTCACAAACAATTAAACTACGTAATCTTGTTAGCTCTCCTTCTAACTTGTTTTTATAATTTGAAAATAAATACTCTGTAATTGTTAACTGCAAAACAGAATCACCTAAGAACTCTAATCTTTCATTATATTGAGATTCCTTAAACTGTTTTGCATATGAGCTATGAGTAAAAGCTGTTTGTATTATTCTTTTATTATTAAAATTTATCTTCAAGTTTTTTTCTACATTACTCAAATTAAAGTTATTCATATATACCCCTCTTCTAAGTTTATTCTTCAATCTTTAGCTTACTAATAAATTCAAGAATAAACTAAAATACAAAATCCCGCGAAAGATGCGGGATTACATTATTCTTCGTGATGAGTTTTTACATAATTCACAACATCTCCAACTGTTTTAAAGTTTTCAACGTCTTCATCTGGAATTTCCATTTCTAGTTCATCTTCTAAAGCCATAATAAGTTCAACAATATCTAACGAATCCGCATTTAAATCGTCTATAAACGATGAATCTAAAGTTATTTCTTCAACATCAATGCTTAATTTATCAGCAATAATTTCTTGTATTTTTTCAAACATTATATTCACCTCCTAAGTCCTTTCATTTAGATGATAGTATATATAATTTTATTCGTCAATATAACTTATAAATAAAATCTAATATTATTTTTCTTTATGAAATTCTTTTTTCATTGTATCAAGAATTCCTCTTTCATTAAATAATATAGTTTGTCTTATAGCATTTTTAAATGCTTTCCCATCAGAACTTCCGTGTGCTTTTATACATATGTTATTAACGCCTAAAAATGGTGCACCACCAACTTCTTTATAATCAAACTTAACCATTAACTTTTTAAACACAGGTTTTAATAATGCTGCTCCTAACTTAGGTATTAAAGGTGCCGAATAAATTTCGTCTTTAATCATTTTTAAAAGAGTGGAAGCAGATCCTTCATACATCTTTAAAACTGTATTTCCAACGAACCCATCAGTGACTAATACATTAACATCTCCTGTCGAAATATCCCTTGGTTCAACATTTCCCACAAAATTAAAGTCTTCTTCCTTTAACAACTGATACGCTGCTTTTGTAAGCTCATTTCCTTTTTCTTCTTCTGCTCCAATATTTACAAGACCAATGCTGGCATTTTTAGTATCAAACATCGCTTCATAATAAATTCTGCCCATCTTTGCAAATTGAGCTAGATATTGAGGCTTACAATCCACATTTGCCCCTACGTCAACAACCATAAAGTTACCATTTCTACCTGGCATTATAGGTGCAAGTGCTGGTCTTTCAACCCCTTTAATTCTTCCTATTATAAATGTACATCCTGCTAAAAAAGCTCCTGTGCTTCCACCAGAAATAATAGCATCACATTCTCCTTCCTTAACTAAATGTAAGGCCTTTACAATACTAGAATCTTTTTTCTTTCTAACTGCCATTACAGGATGTTCATTAGTAGATATTACTTCAGTAGCATCAATTATTTTTACTCTATCCTTTGGATAATCATACTTTTTAAGTTCTTCTGCCATGATATTTTCAGGTCCAGTTATATACATCTCTACACCATCAAATTCTTTTAGTGCTTGAACAACACCCTCAACAACAGCTTGCGGTGCATGATCTCCTCCCATACCGTCTATAGCTATCTTCATATTATTATCTCCTTTTTTATCTGAATATAAAGAAAAGAAAGTCTAATGACTTTCTTTATTCTTCAGTAACTACTACTTCTTTACCCTTATAGTAACCACAGTTCTTACATACTCTGTGAGCAAGTTTCATTTCGTGACATTGTGGACACTCTACGATCCCTGGTAAGCTTGCCTTAAAAGTTTGAGCTCTTCTTGAATCTCTCTTTGCTCTATATGTCTTTCTAGCTGGATTTCCCATTGTTACACCTCCTTATTATCTAACAACGCCTTTAAGCCTGCCAATCTAAGATCTACATCTTCATTGTTACAGTTGCATGCTTCTTTATTAAGGTTAGCACCACAACTTTGGCATAGGCCTTTGCAATTTTTGCTGCAAAGTCTCTTAATAGGTAAGGTTGATATTATTGAATTTTCAACAATTTCTGTGATATCTAATGCATCACCTTTTACAAAAACAACATTTTCATCTTTACAATGTTCGCTGTTATTTGTAAACCTTTCTTCTATATCAATATCTATTGGATAGATAAAGGTATCTAGGCATCTAGAACATTTTAATTCTAAATCTACTTTAATATGAGCTTTAATCGTTATTATATCATTATCAGATGTCACTTCACCTTTAACATCTACTTCGCTTAAAGGTTTAATATAATCCCCTTCGAAATAGAATGGTTCAGTTACCACCTTATAAGTAATATCTTTTTTTCTTTCTTTTCTAGAAATAAGATCTAAAAACTGTATCTCCATAAAAATGACTCTTTTTGAGCCTTTTCACTCCTTAGCTAAAATATTTACTGAATAAACACAATTTATTATATAAACTGCATGGTTAAAAGTCAAGGGATTAATTTAACAATTCTACTGTTTCTTCTGCTATCATTAATTCTTCATTAGTTGGAACAACATAAATTTTTACTTTTGATGTATCTTTAGACACTTCTTTAAGCTCTCCACGAACTTTATTCTTATCTTTATCTATTTCAATACCAAGGAATTCAAGTCCTTCAACACATCCTTCTCTTGTTTCAATAGCATTTTCTCCTACACCAGCTGTAAATACTATTACATCTACTCCTCCCATTGCTGCCGCATAAGCACCAATTTGACATCTAACCTTATAATGATATAAATCTAAAGCTAATTTAGCTCTTTCATTATTTTCTTCATAAGCTGCTGATCTTATATCTCTAAAATCAGAACTTACTCCTGATACCCCTAATATTCCTGACTTTTTATTTAAAATATCATTAACTTCTTCTACAGAGTAACCTAACTCTTGTATTAGATAAATAACAATTGCTGGGTCTATACTTCCCGATCTAGTTCCCATAACAATTCCATCTAATGGAGTAAATCCCATAGTAGTATCTATAGCTTTTCCATTCTTAACTGCTGTTAAACTTCCTCCATTACCTAGATGGCATGTTATGATTTTTAAATCCTTTATATCCTTGCCCATAGCTTCTGCTACCTTATTAGATACATATTTGTGACTTGTTCCATGGAATCCATATTTTCTTATTCCATGCTTTTCGTACATTTCATATGGCAAAGCATACATATACGCTTCTTTTGGCATTGTACCATGGAATGCTGTATCAAAAACAACAGCCATAGGTGTATTAGCCATAAGTTTCTTACAAGCTTCTATTCCGATTATATTAGGTCTATTATGAAGAGGTGCAAGTTTTACACATTCTTCTAAATAATTCATAACTTCATCATTAACAAGTACTGATTGCGAATACTTTTCTCCACCATGAACAACTCTATGACCTACTGCATCAATTTCGCTCATATCCTTTATTATTCCATGCTCTTTATCTATTAAAGCATCTAATACATGCTTTATAGCATCCTCATGATTAACCATTTTTTCCTCAACCACGTATTTTTCTTTACCGCTTATCTTTTGAGTTAAAATTGAACCATTAATTCCTATTCTTTCTACTAACCCTTGTGCAAGCACCTCTTCATTTTCCATATTTATTAACTGATATTTTAATGATGAGCTACCACAATTGATAACAAGTACCTTCATTATTAGAGACACTCCTTTTTAGCTTTATTATTTACTACTTTGAGCTTGAACAGCTGTGATTGCAACAACCTTTACTATGTCTTCTGAGCTACATCCTCTTGATAAGTCATTAATTGGCTTAGCAAAGCCTTGACATATTGGTCCAATTGCTTCTGCTTTAGCAAATCTTTGTACTAATTTATATCCTATATTTCCTGCTTGTAAATCTGGGAATACTAATACATTTGCTTTTCCTGCAACCTTGCTATTAGGAGCCTTTTGACTAGCTACTGACTCAACTATTGCTGCATCTAATTGCATTTCTCCATCTATTAATAAGTCTGGTCTTAATTCTTTTGCTTTTTCTGTAGCAGTTCTAACCTTTGATACTAACTCATGGTCAGCACTTCCCATAGTTGAAAATGAAAGCATTGCAACTCTAGGTTCAACCTTACATAAGTTTTTAGCTGTTTCTGCAGTAGCAATTGCTATAGCAGCTAATTGATCTTCATTAGGATTTGGGTTAACTGCACAGTCAGAGAATAGAAGCATTCCTTCTTCTCCGTATACAGAATCCGGTACCATCATTATAAAGAAGCTAGATACAACTGAAACTCCTGGAGCTGTCTTTATTATTTGTAAACCTGGCCTTAAAAGATCTCCTGTTGTGTGAACAGCACCTGATACCATACCATCTGCATCACCAAGCTTTACCATCATTGTCCCAAAATATAACGGGTCTCTAACTATTTTCTCAGCTTTACTCATAGTCATACCCTTATTTTTTCTTAATTCATAGAATGCTTCTATATACTTGCTTAAGTTTTCTGATGTCTCAGGATCTATAATCTCTACTCCTGTTAAATCAACTTTTAAAGCAGTAGCCTTGTTTAATATTTCTTCTTTATTTCCTACTAAAATAGGATGTGCATATCCTTGCTTATATATTTCTTCCGTAGCTACTATTGTTCTTTCTTCGTTTCCTTCTGGAAGTACAATTCTTTTTTTATCTGCTTTTGCTACTTCCAATATTTTATTCATCAGTTTCATGTTCATTTCTCCTTTCAAAGACACGTTGTCTCTTCATCTTATACTATACTCCTACAACACATACTATTTCAACCTTAAAATCCCCTATTTGCCAAAGTCTTTAGATTAAAAATTATCTTAATTATCAGAAAAATTCTCTCTATTTTATGTTGTGACCTAAATGGATATATTTTATGTTATAATATCTCTATATTTTCAGTATAGGAGGAAAGCTATGAATATAACTGGCTTAATAACTGAATATAATCCATTTCATCTTGGTCATCTTTATCATCTACAAAAAGCAAAGATGGATACAAATTGTGATGGTGTAATATGTATAATGAGTGGTAACTTCATGCAAAGAGGAATCCCAGCTATAATTGATAAGTGGGAAAGAGCTAATATAGCAGTAGCTAATGGCGTTGATTTAGTAATAGAACTGCCTTTAGTATACTCTATATCTTCAGCTGAAGGTTTTGCTTACGGAGCATGTAGTATACTAAACTCTACAGGAGTAGTAAACTCTATTTACTTTGGAAGTGAGTCTGGTAATATTGAAGAACTGAAAAGAATCTCACAGGTATTAATAACAGAACCTGAGGACTTTAAATCAAATCTAAAACTTCAACTTGATAAAGGTGCACCATTTCATACAGCAAGAAAAATTGCTTTAAAGAATTCTCTTCATGATATTTGTTGCGAAGAAATTATTGGTAGCTCTAATAACATTCTTGCTATTGAATATATAAAATCTTTATCAAAATTAAATAGTTCCATTATTCCATATACATTAAAAAGGCAAGGAGCAAATTATAACGATTCAGAACTTAACAATATTTTTTCTTCTGCCACTTCAATTAGAAACGCTTTAAAAAATAGTGGTAGTTTAAAAAAAATTGAAAATGCTGTTTCCAAAGAAACTTTCACCTATTTAAAAAAGTTGAAAGAGGAAAAATATAATTTTGTCTTTAACGATGATATGTTTCAATTTGTAAAATATAAAATTTTAACTTCAGGAGAAACTCTTAATAGGGTTTATGATGTAAAAGAAGGTTTAGATAATAAGATAATAAAAGAAATAACTAACTCTAAAAGCATAGATGAGTTAATTTTAAATATTAAGAGCAAACGATATACATATACAAGAATAAGCAGAATTCTAACATCATTCTTTTTAGGATTAGAAAAATATGATATTAAAAAACTTGTTCATAAAACACCTAATTACATTAGACCTCTTGCTTTTAATGAAACTGGAAGTAAAATACTTAAGGAAATAAAAAAGAAAGGTAATATAGAAATATTAACAAAGTTGCCCCAAAAGCTTAATGATGAATACTTAGAAATTGATTTACTAGGAACTAAAGCTTATTCTATCCTTAATTCTTCTATTTTACCTTATGATGATTATTTAAAAAGTCCAACATTTTTTAGGAAAAAATAATATTGTAAAGCCATAGGAAATATAAATACTATATAGATTGGAGTGATTTCATGTTAAGTATTATTTTCTTATGGCTTTTAATTATTCTATTAATTCAAATTTTATTTAAATTGATAAATATAAAAAAGAACTATATTATATCTTTTTTAATAAGCATACTTATAATTTTATTTTTTGTTAATTTAAAAGTATCTATGGCATCTGCAATTGAAGGATGCAAACTATGGTTTAAAGCAATGGTTCCAACGTTATTTCCTTTTTTAGTAATCTGTAATTTATTAATATCTTATGATGGTATTTCCTTATACTCAAAAATATTAGGACCTTTTTTATGTAAACCACTAGGTTTATCAAAAGTATGCTCTTTCCCATTAACTGCTAGTTTTTTATGCGGATACCCTCTAGGAGCAAAGTATTGTACTGATATTTATGATCTAGGTTATATAAATAAAAAAGAATATTTCAGACTACTTAATATAGCTTCTAACTGCGGTCCTTTATTTATTGTAGGTTCAGTTTGTACTGCAATGCTAGGAAATGCAAGATTTGGGTACTTACTATTAATAGCAAACTATATTTCTTTAATCCTTATAGGACTATTTACAAGAAAGAATAAAGAAATATGCAATAATAATTCATCTAACTTATCAAGTCCAAAAATCAATTTTGGTCAAGCCTTTAAGAACGCAATAGATAATGCAATTTCTACTACCATACAAGTTGGTGGATTTATAGTCATCTTTTCAGTAATTATCGGCATAATAAAAAATAATGCTAATATAAGCATTATTTTTAATAATTTAGAATCATTTTTAAGTTTACCTAAAGACTCTATATATGCACTTTTTCTTGGCAGTATTGAAATCACTAACGGTTGTAATATAATAGCCAATTCAACATTAACAATACCATTAAAACTAAGTATAATAAGCTTCTTATGTTCTTTTTCCGGGCTATCAATAATAGCTCAAGTAAATTCTTTTATTAGCAAGCATAATGTACCTATGTTTAGATATACTTTACTCAAGCTAATCCAAGGAATCTTAAGCTTTATAATAACCTTTATAGTTGCAAAGTTATTTGTAGGTAGTATAGCAACCTCTACTATAGTAACTCCTGCAACTCCTTATATAACAACATTTATGTATTTTATACCTTTCATAATAATTTTAGGTATATATGCAATAGGGAAAACCTTTAAAAAATTACTTTTTCATATCTCGTAGTTCTTTAATATTATCTTTAATGGTAGAGCTTATACCAGTGAAATTCTTATCTACATCACTAGCAACTTCTTCAAAGCTTGCTTGTAAGGCTTTTATAAGCTCTGCCTTCTTTACTTCTAATTCTCTATCAAGATCCGTTAATATTTCATCAGAATAGTCTCTTGACCCTAATCTTATGGCTTTTGCATCTCTTTGAGCAGCTGACACTATTTCTTGCGCTCTAATTTTAGCTTCTTTTACAACATCATGATTTTCAACATTTTGTCTCATCATTTCCATTGTTTCTTTTTTTACTGAATCATACTCTTTTTTAGCTTCTGATAAAATTCTTTCTCTTTCATTCATAACCCATTGTGCCTTTTTAAATTGATCTGGTAGATAGTTTATTATCTGATCTATTACATCAAGCACTTCTTTCCTATCAACCATTGTTTTCCCACTTATAGGCACCTTCGGAGAATTCTCAATTAAATCCTGAAGATATTCTAATAATTCTACGATATTAACATCCACGTTCTTATCCACAATACCACCCAACCTATTCCTTTATTTTTTTTATAATATCTGGAATTATATCACTAGGAACTAATCCTTCTACACATCCACCAAATTTAGCGACTTGTTTAACAGCAGATGAACTTAAATACGAATATTGAGCAGAAGTCATCATAAATAAAGTTTCCACTTCTGGATCTAACTTATTGTTCATCAATGCCATTTGAAACTCATATTCAAAATCTGAAAAAGCCCTTAACCCCTTTAAAATTACATTTGCATCATACTTTTTCATAAAATCTATCAATAAGCCATGAAAACTTACCACTTCAACATTAGGTAAATCTTTTGTCACTCTTTTTATTAACTCAACTCTCTCATCTATATTAAATAATCCCTTTTTATCTACATTAACCAGTACCCCAACAATAAGCTTATCAAAGGTCTTTGATCCTCTTGTTATAATATCTAAATGTCCATTTGTTATTGGGTCAAAGCTTCCTGGATAAACAGCTATCTTCATTTTCTTCCCCCTAATATTTATAGAAACATACTGTAGTGTTTCCATATTTCTTATTTCTACTAAACTTTATATCTTTATAACCTTCATATATCTCTTCTACAGAATCTATCTTTGTAACTATTATTCCGTCCTCTACTAACATATCATTTTCTTCTATTAGTTTGATAGCTTCTGGAATCATTTCCCTACAATATGGAGGATCTATAAATATTAAATCAAATTTCTTACCTTTCTTCGCTAATAATCTTAACGCATCATAAGAATCCATATTCATAGGATTACAAAATTCCTCAAATTTTAGATTTTTAACATTTTCCTTTAACAAAGGAAAAGTTGTGGAACTCTTATCTACCAGGTATACTTCCTTAGCCCCTCTGCTTGCAGCTTCTAAACCTAAGCTACCAGTCCCTGCAAAAACATCTACAACTACAGCATTAGGAATATATCCTTGAATCATGCTAAACATTGCCTCTTTAACTCTATCTAAAGTTGGTCTTGTTTCTAAGGTTGCTGGAGGAATTAACTTACGTCCTTTTGCTTTTCCTGCTATAATTCTCACTTCTTTTCTCCTCCTCGAAGTTTTATCACTAACATTTTATCATATTAGATAAATATATACAATTTATTAGTTAAAACATATATATTTGCTACTTTTTTCTAATCCTTGCTTAACTTCATATACTAGACGTTTATCATTCAAATCTTCAGACTCTAGCATTTTATTAGCTTCTCCCCTTGCACATTTTAAAATATTAATATCTTCATATATATCTGCTAACACTAGTCCTTCATCTCCACTTTGTCTCATGCCAAATACTTCACCAGTTCCTCTAAGCTTCATATCTTGCTCTGAAATGAAGAATCCATCTGTAGACTCTGTCATTATACTCATTCTTTTCTTAGTTATATTGCTCTTTGCATTAGCTATTAAAACACAATAAGATTCATATTGCCCTCTCCCTACTCTTCCTCTTAGTTGATGAAGCTGAGCTAATCCAAATCTTTCTGCATTTTCAATAATCATAACTGACGCATTAGGCACATTTACCCCTACTTCTATAACTGTAGTTGAAATTAAAACCTTAGTTTTATTTTCTTTAAATCTTGTTATTATCTCATCTTTTTCAGAAGGTTTCATTTTACCATGTAGAATTTCAACTTCAATATCATTAAATATTCCTTCTTTAAGTTTCTTATATATACTTTCTACAGAGTTTAACTTTTCCTTTTCATCCTCTTCTATTAATGGACAAACAATATAAACTTGTCTTCCCTTTTTAATTTCTCCAAGAGCTAATTCATATGCACTATTTCTTGATGATTCATTAAAGAATCTTGTATCAATTTTCTTTCTTCCTGGTGGAAGTTCGTCTATTGCAGAAACATCTAAATCTGAATATAGATATAGTGCTAATGTTCTCGGAATAGGTGTAGCAGTCATTACTAATACATCTGCCCTTGCTCCCTTATTTATAAGCTTGCTTCTTTGTTCTACTCCAAATCTGTGTTGTTCATCAGTTATAACAAGCCCAAGTTTATTAAAGTTAACATCCTCCTGAATTAGAGCATGTGTTCCTATCACAACTAAAGGTGCACCATCTGCAATTCTTTCCTTTATTCTTTTCTTTTCCTTAGCAGTTGTACTACCTGTAAGTAGTTCAATTTCCACTCCAAATTGTGATAATAACTTTTTAGCTTCTTCATAATGCTGATTTGCTAAAATTTCAGTAGGAACCATAAAAGCTGATTTATATCCATTTGTGTATGCATTATATATTGCTATTAATGCTACTACAGTCTTACCACTTCCTACGTCTCCCTGAACTAATCTATTCATAGGATAATTACTTTTTTGATCTCTTAATATTTCTCTTACAACCCTTGCTTGTGCGCCAGTCAATTGGTACGGAAGAGCTTCCCTAAGCTCTCCCATTCTTTCATTGTCCCAAGGAATACTAATACCTTTATTATTTTGTTTGATTTTTCTTTTTAATAAAAGTAACTTCATTGAATAAGTAAATAGCTCTTGAAACTTTAATCTTGTTATTGCCTTATCTAACATTTCTTTATCTTTAGGAAAATGAATTTCTCTTATAGCTTTATCTAATGAAATCATGCCATACCTTTCACACATTTCTTTTGGTAAGTTTTCTGTTATCTTTATTGAGTCAAGAACCAAACTAATAAGCTTTGTTATAAGTTTATCTGTTAAATCTCCCTTTAAGGGATATTTAGGTATTATTTCACTTTTCAGAGCATCTTCGCACCCTACTAATGGATTAACTATCTCTAAAGTCTTACCAACCCTTTTAAACTTACCTATCAAATTATATGTAACACCAATTCTATAATTATTTTTTATATAGGGTTGATTAAACCACTTACCATCTACCCTATGCCCATTATAATCAAATTCTATTGTTGTTATAGTTTTTCCTGTTCTAGTTCTAACATCTCTTTTAAAGGCAACTACTTTGCAACTTAGTATTTGCTTTTCTTCCCCATCAATCTCTTCAAAAGGTATGTTTCCATTAACAAATTCATAATCTCTTGGAAAATATAACAATAAATCAAGAATATTAAATATAGATACTTTATTAAGTTTTTCTAATACCTTAGGTCCTACTCCTTTTAAGGTAGATACTGAACTATATATATCCATTCTTTTTACTCCTTATATAACAAAAAGCACCCAAGGTGCTTTTTGAAAGAAATTTATTCTACTGATATAAAGAAATAATAAAGTGGTTGATCTCCCTTATAACATTGAACATCACACTCATCATACTTCTCTTCTAGTTTAGAAATAAAATCATTTACTTCATCTTCATTTACATCTTCACCATAGAAAACAGTTATAAGTTCGCTATCTTCATCAACCATGTTTTCAATAACTTTTTCAGCTACTTCATAGGTATCTGCTCCAACTTCCTTAATCTTACCTTCGATTAATCCAAGTTTGTTACCTGCTTCTACCTTTTGGTTGCTTCCTTCTAATTCAGTATCTCTTACAGCGTAAGTTACTGAACCAGTTTTAACAGACTTCATTAATTCCTTTAATTCTTCTTCATTTTCATCAACTTCTGCTTCTTGGTTAAACATAGTTACACAAGTAATACCTTGTGGTATTGAAGTTGTTGGAATCACTCTAACATCCTTCTCTGATATTTCTGAAGCTTGGTTTGCTGCCATAACAATATTCTTATTGTTTGGTAGTATAAAAATATGTTCAGCATTTAGTTTGTTTACACATTCTAGTATATCTTGAGTTGATGGATTCATAGTCTGACCACCTTCAATTACATAGTCAACTCCTAAATCCTTAAAGATATTTGATATACCTTCTCCCATAGCTACAGTAACAAATGCATATTTTTTAGCTTCTGCAGCTACTTCTTCATGTGCTTCTACTTCAGCATTAGCATATTCTTCTTCGCTCATAAGAAGTTCTCTGTGTTCTTCTCTCATATTATCTATTTTAATCTTAGATAATTCTCCTAACTTTACTGCTTTTGCTAATACATCTCCAGGATCATTTGTATGGATATGAACCTTAATTACATCATCATAACCAACAACTATCATTGAATCCCCTAATGGTTCAATTTCATCTTGGAAAGCTTTTGCATTGCTTGCATCACCTAAAATTATAAATTCAGTACAATATCCAAATTTAATGTCAGCTTCTGCAGTAGATTTTGCACCAACTGCTCCACCTTCACTTACCTTTATATCCTTAACTTCTGCTTGAATTCCTTCTTTTAATGCAGCTGTCATACCTGAAAGAATTATGTATAATCCCATTCCTCCTGAATCAACTACCTTAGCTTTCTTTAAAGCTGGTAATAAATCTGGTGTCTTATCAAGCATTATTTTTGCTGCTTTTGTAGCTTCATCCATTAAATCTGCAACATCTGTCGCTTCAATTTCAATAGCTGCTTCTGCTGTTGCTCTTATTACTGATAGGATAGTACCTTCTGTTGGTCTCATTACAGCCTTATATGCTGAATTTGAGCCTTCTTTTAAAGCCACAGCAATTTGAGCAGCATCAGCCTCTTCTAAACCTTCTAATCCCTTTGATATACCTCTTAATATTTGAGAAAGGATAACTCCAGAGTTACCTCTTGCTCCCATTAAAGCACCTTTAGCTAGCTTTTTAGAAACTTCTCCAATTGAATTTGAGTTTATATTTTCAATTTCTTTAACTGCTGCCTTGAATGTCATAGACATATTAGTTCCTGTATCTCCATCTGGAACAGGGAAAACATTTAAAGAATTTACAAAATCGCTCTCCTCAGCCAATCTATTACTAGCATTCACGACCATGTTATAAAAATCACGGCCATTTATTGATTTATATTCCATCAGATTACCTCCTAGACTCTTACCGCTTGAACATTAACTGTTATAGAAGAAACCTTTAATCCTGTAAAGTTTTCTACATTGTAACGTACCTTTTGTACTATATTGTTTGCAATAACGGAAATTTTAGTTCCGTATTCCACCATAACAAATAATTCTATATTTAACTTCTCATCTTCTGTAAGAGTTAACTTTACTCCCTTGCTTAAATTTTCAACTCTCATTAGTTCCCAAAAACCTTCAGTAGCGTTCTTAGATACCATTCCAACAACACCATAGCATTCCATAGTTGATAAACCAACTATTTTTGCTAAAACCTCATCAGAGTAATGTATATATCCATTTTCTTTAGAAAATCCAACCATTACAATTCCTCCTCATACTATCCTTAACTTCTATTTTATCTTAGAAATATATTTTATTCAAGAATTATCTACCATAATAGATATCTCGTCTCAATTTATTTTATATTTTACTTGCAAATATTATACTAGGTGTGGTAAAATCGTATTTGTCCTATTGAAGAGAACTTTATCTTCACTATATAAGGAGGTGTTTTCAAGTGGCAAGAAGATGCGAAGTATGTAATAAAGGTGTTGTTTCTGGAGTACAGTACAGCCATTCACATCGTCAATCAAAGAGAACTTGGGCTCCTAACATAAAGAGAGTAAAGGCTTTAGTTAACGGAACACCAAAGACAGTTCACGTATGTACAAGATGCCTTAGATCTGGTAAGGTTCAAAGAGCAATATAAGTTCAAATAGAAAAATGCAATGCTTAAGCAATGCATTTTTTTATGCTTTAAAAAGCCGGAAGTTTATAGCTTCCGGCTTTTTCTATTTTTCTATTCATTTTAAAGTTATGTATTATTTTTTTCTTCTAAAGAACCTTATAAAACTCGAAATGAATCTTGGTAATTTTATAGCTACTATCTTCATAAAATCCTCCCATTTAAATTATTAAAAAACCACCAAATTTTCTCTTTATTCTATTGTATGAACAAAAAGTCAATTTGGTGATTACTTTTTTAATCTTTAGGAAAATTTACTAAAATTAATCCACTTTCAAATGTAATTCGTATATCTTTATCCAAAAACTCATTACATATAGCTCTAGGCTCTAATAATTTCATATCATAGTCTTTTAATTTATACTTTCCACCTATTATATTAAGTTTTTTAACCTCATCGCTTAAAGAATGAAAACTAATTGTTTCTCCATAACTCCCTTTAAAAGTGGCTTCTTTATTTACAACAAACATTCTATTATTATCATCAATAATTTCTAAATGAACCTTATCAATTATTGAATTTCTAAAAAGTCCTAAGTTGCCAAGCATATGGTCAACTCTTGTGCCTGTTGCTCCAAACAAAAAAATTTTATCTGCCCCATTTTCAATGGCTGTAATATATCCCAAATGAGTATCAGAATAATCTTTTTCTGAATTATAAGTTAATATATGAGTATTTTTACTATTTAATATCTCATATACCTCCTTATTTATTGAATCAAAGTCACCTAAGGCTAAGTCTATATGAATATCATATTCAACTAATGCATTGCATCCCTTATCTACTCCAATTATAAAATCACCTTCTTGGATATAGCTCTTTAGTAACTTTTCTGATGGAGGTGTTCCACCACTTACAATAATTGCTCTCATTAAACACTTTCCTTTAATAATTTAATGTTTTCCTCAATCTTATTGTCCTTAAATACTGCTGACCCTGCAACAACAACAGTAGCTCCGGCTTCAACAATTTCTTTTATGTTATTAACTCCTACACCACCATCTACTTGTATCATTAAAGCATTGTTATATTTTTTCTTCAACTCATTTACCTCTCTTATCTTTTCAAGAGAATAATCAATAAACTTTTGTCCTCCAAAACCTGGATTTACAGACATAATTAGAACCATATCTAATTGAGGTATTAAATCCTTTATAAGGCATACAGATGTACCTGGATTTAATGCTAGTCCTACTTTTACTCCTTTAGATTTCACATATTGTATTGCTCTATCTATATGTACCTCTGATTCATAGTGAATTGTAATTAAATCTGAACCTGCCTCTACAAAGTCATCTATAAATCTAGTTGGGTTTTCAACCATTAAATGAACGTCAAAAACCTTATCACTCTTATCTCTTAGAGCTTTAACAACAGGAGCACCTATTGTTATATTAGGAACAAATGCTCCATCCATTACATCTATATGTATCCAATCGGCACCTGCTTCAGATACCCTCTTAACATCCTCTCCTAGTTTTGCAAAATCTGCTGATAATATTGACGGTGATATTTTTACCATCTATATTTCCTCCCCTCAAGTATTTCTTCTAATGTTCTTATATAAAATTCATATCTATATTTATTAATTTTACCTTCTTCAACAGCTTCCTTTATTGCACATCCTGGTTCTTTATGATGTAAACAGCCTCTAAACTTACATTCATTATTAAGCTCTTCAAACTCAGGAAAACAATATTTCAAATCATCCTTATCGATAAAAGTTACATCTAATGTAGAGAATCCAGGTGTATCTACAATATATCCACCTGATACTTCTATAATTTCACTATGTCTTGTAGTATGTCTACCTCTACCTATTTTTTCACTAACAACACCTGTTTCCATATGTTCTCTATCACTTAAGGTATTTATTAATGTAGATTTTCCTACACCTGATGGACCACATAAAACAGTTATATTGTTCTTCATTCTTTCTTTAAGTAACTCTATACCCTCACCTTTTTTGGCATTTATATAAAGCACTTCATATCCAATATCATTAATTTTCTTTTTTACTTCTTCTCTTTCTTCATCTGTTACTAAATCTATTTTATTTAAACATACTATTGCCTCAATATTATTACTTTCGCATAGTACTAAAAATCTATTTAATAAGTCAAAATTTAAATCTGGATTTTTTATAGCAAATACAACAAAAGCCAATGTTACATTTGCAACTGTAGGTCTAATAAGTTCTGATTTTCTTTCATGAATATCTTCTATTACACCTTTGCCATTCTCAATTTTGATTGTAACATCATCTCCAACCATAGGTTTCATATCCTTATGACGGAATTTTCCTCTTGCTTTACATTCTATTATTCCTTCAGATGTTTTTATATAATAAAAGCCACCTATACCTTTAATTATTTTTCCTTCCATACTTCCTCCATGATTGTATTTCTATTATATATAATAACCAGATTTAATCTATAATTGCAATTAATTTTAGAAATTATTGAAAATAAGAAAGGAATCTACACATTAAATGCAAATTCCTTCTTTATATCTAACTTATTCTTCAGGATCAGTTGGTGGTAATGGTTCTTCAGCTTTTCCAGAAGTTATAATAACCTTTGTAGACTTTGTAATCTTATCTGTAGGATTCCATCCTATTACAACTCCATTCTTGTCTCCATTAATAACTACATTAGTGAAGCCAGCATCTTCTAATGCCTTTTTAGCATCTAAAGCCTTCATTCCTGCTTTAATAAAGCTATCAACAAATACTTTCTCTTCTTGTAATTTACCAACCTTAAGTTGAATCTTAGTTCCCTCTGCTACTGAAGTCCCATATGCATGAGATGTCCATGCTATTTTTCCAACTAACTTCTCATCAGTAACTTCAACTTCTCCAACTACACTTCCATCTAAATTTAATTTAGCTAATTCTCTAATTGCTTCATCTCTGCCTTTTCCAATTAAATCTGGCATTGGTTGATAATTAGTCTTCTTTCCTTCACTCACAACTATAGTTATGGCTGTATCTTCAGTTATTTCTTCATCCTTAACTGGATTTGTACTTATTACTTTTCCTTTTTCTATATCATCAGAAAAATTATATTCAATCTTATAATTTTTTAAATTCAACTTATCTAAAGTAGCTTTTGCATCTGTTTCAGTTTCTTCAACTAAGTTTGGCATTTTTATCTTAGTAACACCTGCACTAGTTATAACTCTTACCTCAGATCCTTTTTTAACTTCTTTTCCTGCTTCAGGATCAAATTTAATTACAGTGCCTTCTTCTTCATCACTCTTTTCAGTTCCTGCATCTACATACTCTAATCCCGCATCTTCAATTGCTTTCTTAGCTTCTTCAAGAGTCATTCCTTTTAAATCTGGAACCTTAACAGTTTTAGCAGCTGAGAATCCCCCTGATATAGCAAATGCTCCTACACCTAATAAAAGCAATCCTACAACTACAGCTACACCTATTATTAAATTTTTATAAGATTTTTTCTTTTTCTTCTTACCATCGTACTCTTCATCGTCATCATCTTCATCATAGTAGTCATCATCATAATACTCATCATCTTCATCATCTTCATAATACTCGTCTTCTAAAGCTTTATTAACAGACTTAGTATTATCTGGTGCATTAACACTACCCATGATTATTGTGTGTTCATTTTCTTCATTTTCAACAACATTATCAATCACAGCATTAGGATCTTCCTTAATCTTTTGAAGATCATTAATAATATCTCTAGCATTTTGATATCTCATACCAGGATCTTTCTCCATAGCCTTTATAATTAATTTATTAAGACTTTCTGGTATTTTTGAATTAATTTGTTTTGGTGGCACTACCTCTTCTTGTATATGTTTTAAAGCTATTGTTACTGGAGAATCAGCTTCAAAAGGAACCTTTCCAGTAACCATTTCATACAACACAACTCCTAGAGAGTATAAATCCGTTCTATTATCAACTAAAGTTCCTTTAGCTTGTTCTGGAGAAAAATAATGTGCAGATCCCATTATAGTTGTTGTATTTGTAAGAGTAGCAGAACTTGTTGATTTAGCTATACCAAAATCAGTAACCTTTATTAAACCTTCTTCTGTAACCAAAATATTTTGTGGTTTAACATCCCTATGAATAATATTATTTTTATGAGCACATTCTAATGCTTTTGCAATTTGAATAGCTATAGTAATTGCAGTTTCATAATTTAATTTGCCAAACTGTTTTATCAACTCTTTTAAGGTTTTGCCCTTAACATACTCCATAACTATATAGTTAATATCATCTTGACTTCCAACATCTAAAATATTTACTATATTATTATCTGAAAGTGCTGCTATAGCAGTTGCTTCTCTTTTAAATTTATTTACTATATCTTCGTTATCTGACATCTCTTTCTTCAGTACTTTTACAGCTACATATCTATTAAGCTTGTTACATCTAGCTTTATAAACAATAGACATGCCACCTTCGCCTATTTTTTCTTCTATCTCGTACCTATTACCTAAAATTTCTCCTATCATCTTACATCTCTCCTCCAAACAACAAAACTGTTATGTTATCTCTTCCACCTTTATACTTTGCTATATTAACAAGTCTTTCACAGGCCAATGATAAATCTTTTTCTTCATTAATTACTTTGATGATATCTTCTTTGGTAAGTTCATTAGTTAATCCATCTGAACACAATACATATTTATCATATTTGTTTTCAATTATATCAAATATATCAACATTTACCTTATCACTCGTACCAATTGCCCTCGTTATAATATTTTTTTTAGGATGATTAGCAGCCTCATTTTCAGAAATCGATCCAGAATCAACTAGCTCTTGCACCAAAGAATGATCCTTTGTTATTTTTATAATTTCATTATTAGTAATGCCAAAACAAGAGCTATCTCCTACATTAGCTATCTTTATCCAATCCTTAGTAATTAAACAAGCAGTTATTGTTGTCCCCATTCCATTTAAACAATCATTTTTTAATGAATGAAAATAGATATCTTTATTAACCTTTTCTATTGCATTTTTTAACACAACATCTTTAGTATTTTCACTGAAATTCTCTCCAACATAGTTTACGATTCCTTCTGCTGCCATTTTACTAGCAACTTCGCCAGCATTATGTCCACCCATCCCATCTGCAACCACATAAATTTTAAAATCATTACATTCTAAGTACTTTGCATAATCTTCATTTAAGTTTCGGACCATACCTATATCGCTCACTATACCTACCATACAATCTCCCCCCTTTTTAGTTATACTAGCTTAATATCATTTTCTTTTATGTAACTTCTTCTTAGCTGTCCACAGGCCGCATTAATATCGCTTCCCATTTCTCTTCTAACAGTTACTTCTACGCCAGTATTTTTTAATATATTTTCAAAGTTTTGAATTGTCTTTTCTGAAGACCTTTTAAAACTATTTTCTTTAACTTCATTTACAGGGATTAAGTTTACATGACATAACATTCCTTTTAGTAATTTTCCTAAAGCCTTTGCATCTTCACTTCCATCATTAACATCTTTTACCAAGGAGTATTCAAATGTTATTCTTCTCTTAGTTTTTTCTATGTAGTAATTACATGCATCTAATATTTCTTTTATTGAATATTTATTAGCTATTGGCATAATCTCTTTTCTTTTTTCATCGTTGAAAGCATGAAGCGAAATTGCTAGTGTTATGCTTAGCCCTTTATCCGCTAATTCATACATTTTAGGCACAATTCCACATGTAGAAAGAGTTATATGCCTTTGACCTATGTTTAATCCATAATCTGCATTTACTATTTCTAAGAATTTCATTACATTGTCAAAATTATCTAGTGGCTCTCCACTTCCCATTAAAACAATATTAGAAATTCTTTCTCCAGTAATCTTCTGAGCGACTAATATTTGCGAAATTATCTCACCAGCAGTAAGATTTCTTATTCTCCCCCCTAGGGTAGAGGCACAGAATTTACATCCCATTCTGCACCCTACCTGTGTAGAAACACATATTGAATTTCCATGTTTATACTTCATTATTACTGTTTCTATTAAATTACCATCATTAAAAGCTAATAATAACTTTTTAGTACCATCTACTTTTGAAATATATTCTTCCTCAACCTTTGGAATTCCAAAATAAAAGTTATTGCTTAATTTGTCTTTCAAGCTCTTTGGAATATTTTTCATTTCTTCAAAATTCCATATTTCTTTGTATATCCAAGAAATCACTTGCTTAGCTCTAAAGGCACTTTCTCCATTTTCTTTCATCCAAGTTAATAACTCTTCTTGTGTATAATCTAATATATTTTCCATAGTTTCTCCTAGTTTTTCTTAATCTTAGCCACAAAGAACCCATCCATATATTCATTTGGCAATATTGTTAAAGTTCCCATTTGGTTGTAACAAAGATTTGCGCCCTTACCTATAAACACCTTTTCTATAGTTGCATATTTGTGCTTGCTTAAGAACCACTTAATATTTTCTTCATTTTCTTCTTTATTTAATGTACAAGTTGAATATACCATAACTCCACCTGTCTTTAAATATTCCCAAGCATTTTCAAGAATTTCTCTTTGAACTTCTACTATTTCCTTTAAGTCTTTTCTCTTTTTAGTCCACTTTATTTCAGGCTTCTTTCTTATTATTCCTATACCTGAACAAGGCACATCTAGTAATACTCTATCAGCATAAGATACTAATTTAGCATCAAGCTTAGTAGCATCCATTTGAGCTAATTTTATATTTGTTATTCCAAGTCTTTCATAGTTTTCTTTAACTAATTCCAACTTATTTTCGTGCAAATCAAAGCCTAACACTTCACCTGTATTATTTAATAATTCACCTATATGAGTAGTCTTACCTCCTGGTGCACAACATAAATCTAGTACCTTCATACCTTCTTCTAAATCAAGTAAAGGTGAGATAAGCATTGCACTTTCATCTTGTACTGTTATTTTTCCATCTACAAAAGCCTGATTATTTTCAATTCCCTTTCCACCTTTTATAGATATAGCCTCAGGACAAATGCAACCTTCTTCTATATTATATCCAGCTTCCTCAAGTTCTTCATATACATCTTCATAATCCCCTTTAATGCTATTTACTCTAACAGTCATCTTTGGAGTATTATTTAATCCTTCTAGTATTTCAAGTGCTTCATGTTCACCATATTGTTTTATAAACATTCTAACCATCCATGGTTCAAATGATAAATCAAAGGCTATTTCATCGATTTTATTTCTAAATACAATATCAAATTTACCTTCTTTTTTAACAAAGTTTCTTAAAATACCATTTACTAACTTTGAATCTTTATCTGATATTTCTTTTGCTTCTTCTACTGCTTCATTACATGCAGCATATGAAGGTACCTTATCAAGATAGTTCATTTGATATACTGCTACTCTTAAAATATTTAATATTTTTTTATCCATTATAGATATATCTTTTACAAAAGAAGCTATTATAGTATCTATAGTCTTTAATCTTCTTAAAGTTCCATATACAATTTCTGTAACTAACGCTTTATCCTTATCTGATAAATCAGAATTATTTAACTCATTAGATAAAATTATATTTGAATATGCTCCTTCATTTATTATTCTTTCTAGTATATTTATTGCTACTTTTCTACAGTTCATATCGCTACCTCTTTAATCATCTCTTCTACTTATTAAAATTAAACGCACTAATTGTAACACTGCCATTAATGCTGCTGCCACATAAGTCAATGCTGCTGCTCTTAATACCTTTTTTGCACCATCAACTTCATCGCCATATAATATTCCTCTACTGTTTAAAATTCCAAGGGCTCTACTAGACGCATTAAATTCTACTGGCAAAGTAATTAGTTGAAAAATCACTGTTGCTGAGAATAAGAATATTCCTATTGTCACTAATGGCTTAAACGAGAACAATATACCTGCAAAGAATAATACCCATGAAAAAGAACTACTAAAATTAACTGCTGGTACTATTGCATTTCTTATTATAAGTGGACTATATTCTTGCTGGTATTGTATTGCATGACCTACTTCGTGTGCTGCAATTCCTGCTGCTGCAATAGTTGAACCATTATATACCTCTGGTGATAATCTTATAACACCACTTCTAGGATCATAATGATCTCCCAAACTTCTCTCACATCTTTCAATTGAAATTCCTTGAAGTCCTGCTTCATTTAGCATCATTCTTGCTACTTGCTCACCGGTATACCCATTTAAGCTTCTAACTCTTTTATACTTATTAAATGCTGAATTCACCATCATTTGAGCTATAAAACTCAAAATAACTGCCGGTATTAATATTAAGAATGTAGGGTCAATGTAATATCCATAAGGCATCTTTAACCACTCCTCTATCCTAATTTTTCTTTCTTCTCAATCTTATGCCCATTTATATATTGTTCTATGGTTAAAGGCTTTCCATTTGGAAGCTGAATCTTTTTTATTAATAGAACATTACTTCCACATGAAACCTTCATACCTTCCTTTGTTGCACTAATAATTGTACCTGGCTCTTCTTTACTTTCTTCATTAAGTAGATTACTTTCATAAATTTTCATTCTTTCACCTTTAAAGTTTGTGAAAGCTACCGGCCACGGATTTAGCCCTCTTATAATATTATGAATATCTTTAGCACTATCATTCCAATTTATCTCAGCTATCTCTTTATTAAGCATTTTTGCATAGAATGTTTCATCGCTTTGCTTTTCTGGAATTATAGTATTGTTCTTAATCCCTTCAATAGTGTTAACTAAAAGGTCTGATCCTCTTTCTTTAAGTATATCATATAGTTCACCGGCGGTCATATTCTCTGGTATCTCTACTTCATCCTTTAATAACATATCTCCGGTATCTAAACCAACGTCCATAAGCATAGTCGTGTTTCCAGACTTCTTTTCACCCTTAATTATTGCCCAGTTTATAGGTGCAGCACCTCTATACATTGGTAATAAAGATCCATGTAGGTTAATACATCCATGCTTAGGTATATCTAAAACTTCTTTTGTTAATATTTGACCAAAAGCAACAACTATTATAAAGTCAGGATTAATAGACTTTAACTTTTCTATCATATCTCTATCATCCTTAAGCTTTATAGGTTGATACACCTCTATATTATTTTCTAATGCAACTTCCTTAACTGGTGAAAAAGCTACTTTTTTACCTCTTCCCTTTGGTCTATCTGGCTGTGTAAATACTGCACAAACATCATATTTTTCAATTAGCTTTTTTAATGAAGGAACAGCAAAATCAGGTGTTCCCATAAAAACTATCTTCATAAGTTATCCTCCAATTTCTACTTTAAATGGTCTACAAATAACACTCCATTTAAGTGATCATTTTCATGACATATTGCTCTTGCTAATAACTCCTCTGCTTCTAAAATAAATTCTTCACCCTTTTCATTTAAAGCCTTTACTTTAACATAATTAGGTCTTTCAACATCTTCAGAAACTCCAGGTACACTTAAGCATCCTTCTTCACCTATTTGGCATCCACCTACCTCTAGTATTTCAGGATTTATGAATACTCTTGGACCATAATCATCATATACATCTATAACGAAAATTCTCTTTAAAATCCCCACTTGTGGAGCAGCAAGCCCTACTCCATCTGCATCATACATAGTATCTATCATATCCTCTATTAATGTTAAAGTACGCTCATTTATAGTATCAACATTTCTACACTTCTTTCTTAAAACTTCATCGCCTTTAGTTCTTATATTTCTAATTGCCATTTTCCATCCTCCTAAGTCATATTATTTGGATTAATATCCATACTAATTCTTATTTCATTATATACACTCTTATTCAATTCATAAAGTATATCTTTTATTTTTAACTTTAATTTATTATCTAAATTTCCTTTAATAATTATTTGCCATCTATAGTTATCCTTCAACTTGGTTATTATACACGGTACAGGTCCTAATATTTGAATATTTTCCCTACTATCTAGTAGTTTTCTCAAACTTTCTCCTACCTTATTCATAAATTCTTTTAATTTTCGTTCATCTTTACTAATAGAATTTATTAAAAAGATAGTACTGAAAGGTGGATAATTCATTATTTTTCTAACCTTTATCTCTTCATTATAGAGATCATTATAATTGTTTTCTATGGCATATTGAAGGCTTAAGCTATTTGGAGTATAAGTTTGTATAACTACTTTCCCCTTCTTTTCTCCTCTACCAGCACGACCAGCCACTTGCGTTATTATTTGATAAGTACGCTCTGAAGACCTATAATCAGGAATATTTAATGATATATCAGCGGCTAATACCCCTACTAATGTTACATTCTTAAAATCTAACCCTTTTGATACCATTTGTGTACCAATAAGAACATCTCCTTCTCCACTTTTAAAAGCATTATATATATTTTCATGAGAATCCTTATTTCTTGTTGTATCAACATCCATCCTCATTACTCTAGCTTTAGGAAAATATTTTTTCACCTCTTCTTCCACTCTTTGAGTTCCTGCCCCAAAAAACTTAACATACTTACTACCACACTCTGGGCACACCTTTTGTTCCCTCTGTGCTCTACCGCAATAATGGCATATTAAATATCCATTTTTATGATAAGTCATTGATAAATCACACTCTGGACATTTAAAAACATAACCACAACTTCTACATGAAACAAAACTTGAAAAACCTCTTCTATTTAAAAATAGAATTATTTGTTCTTTTCTTTCCAAAGTTTCTTTCATCTCATTATATAAGCTTCTACTTAATAGTGACAAGTTTCTAGATTTTAATTCTTCTCTCATATCCACTATTTCCATTTGTGGAAGTGGTCTATTACTTACTCTATTTTTTATTTCTACTAATTCCAACTTTCCATTTAAAGCCTCATAGTACGTTTCAATAGATGGAGTCGCTGATCCTAAAATATATTTACACCCTTTTATTTCACTAAGAAATTTTGCTACTTCTTTAGTTAAATATTTGGGATTTTGTTCAGATTTATATGTGTTTTCATGTTCTTCATCAATAATTATTATTCCTAGATTATCTAAAGGTAAGAATATTGCACTCCTTGCACCTACTACAAGTCTTGCTTCTCCTTTTTTTATTCTATACCATTCATCAAACCTTTCACCTTGAGATAATTTACTATGAAATAATGCAACATTTTTACCAAATCTACCTTTAAACCTTTCTATCATTTGAGGTGTTAATGATATTTCTGGGACAAGAACTATTGCTGATTTTCCTTCTTTTAAAGTTTCACCTACTAAATTCATGTAAACCTCAGTTTTTCCTGAACCTGTGACCCCTTTTAAAAGAAATCCCTTTTTATCCGAATTAAGTATCTTATTAAAAGCATTTTTTTGTTCATCATTTAGAACATTTTTACTTTCTTCTATATAACTTCTAGTATTATATCTGTAAACAACTCTATCTTCTGTTAGTAAATAACCATTTTCTATTAATTTATTTAATGAATATGATGATAAAGAATAATCATTAATTATTTCACTTTTAGTTAATTCCCCATCCTTTTCTTTTATTAAATTAACTATTTTTACATAATTATCTTTGTCTTTAAGCTTTCCATCTAGTTCTTTATTAAAAACAATTACTGTTTTTTTCTTATTTTTAATTCCTTTTGATAATCCAGAAGGAATTATTGTTCTTATTGCATCTATATATTTACAAAGATAGTTTTCTCGTAAGAAATCAACTAACTTTAAATCATCTCTTGTTAAGATAGGAATATCATCAAGTATTGAAGAAATATATTTTATTTTTTTAACATTTTCTATCCCTTCGCACTTCAAACCTAGAACAAATGCTTCAGTAGGTTTATTTTTAACTCCAAAAGGAACCTTTACCCTATGTCCTATCTCTATAATATCAAGTAATTCTTCCTTAACTTTATAAGTGAAGGGTCTATCAATTTCTATTGCATCACTATTTATTATAACTTCAGCATATAATTCAAACAATTACCCTCACTCCTTTTAGATGTATAATATAAGAAAAAGCGCATTTTAGCGCTTTCCTCCTATAATGTCAAATAAATTTCTAGCCACTTCCCTTTTACTCATTTTCTCTAGGGAAAGCTCTTGTCCTTCTCTTGTAACGATAGTTACTCTATTGTCATTTGAAGCAAACCCACTATCTTTTGATGTAATATCATTTGCTACAATATAATCTAAATTCTTTTTAATAAGCTTACCTTTAGCATTTTCAACAACATTTTGACTTTCAGCTGCAAACCCAACTAAAATTTGTCCTGACTTTTTCTCTCCTAATTCCTTTAAAATATCATTGTCTCTAGTAAGAATTATTTCAAGATCGCCATTTCCCTTTTTAATTTTGTTTTCACTGTATTCTTTAGCCTTATAATCAGCAACTGCAGCTGACTTAACAACAATATCAGAAGTTTCAAAATGCTTTAGAACCTCACTTCTCATTTCTTCATTAGTGTTAATTTTAATTACATTTATTCCATATGGTGCAGGTTCATTTGTAGGTCCTGAAACAAGAACTACTTCTGCCCCTCTATCTCTTGCTTCTTCAGCTATTGCATATCCCATTTTACCTGTAGATCTATTTGAAATAAATCTGACTGGATCTATATTGGCTCTAGTTGGTCCTGCTGTTACAAGAACCTTTTTGCCTATTAAATCTTTTTTATCATAAAGCTCACTTAGAACTTTTTCTACTATATCTGAAGCAGGTGCTAATTTTCCTTTTCCCTCATCTCCACATGCAAGTCTACCACTAGCTGGTTCAATAAATTCATATCCTAACTTTTTAAGTTTTGCTATATTTTCTTGAACTATAGGGTTAGTATACATATTAGTGTTCATAGCTGGTGCAAATATTACTTTAGCTCTTGTTGCCATTATAGTAGTTGAAAGCATGTCATCTGCAATACCATTTGCAACTTTTCCTATAATATTCGCTGTAGCTGGCGCTACTAAAAACACATCTGCCCTTTTAGCTAAACTAATATGTTGTATTTCCCAAGCCTTAGGTTCTGCAAACATATCTGTTGTAACGATATTTTGACTCATAGATTGAAAGGTAAGAGGAGTTACAAACTCGGTAGCTGACTTTGTCATTATAACTCTAACATCTACATCTTTTTTTCGTAGTGCACTTATAACATCCAAAGCCTTATATACTGCAATTCCTCCAGTTACACCTAAAACAACACACCTTTTATTTTCCATGATTACTTAGTTGATTCCTTTACTCTCTCATATCCAACTGCGCCATCATTTACTTCATTTATTGCAATAGTTAAAGCCTTTTTAGAATCTACATCTACTAATTGTTTAGAACCGTCTATTAACTGTCTAGCTCTTTTTGATGTTACTATTACTAGTGAATATCTATCTTCTACCTTTTTTAATAAATCTACTACTGATGGATTAATCATTGAATTACTCATGACTTATGCCCTCCTCTAAATTCAAAATTGTTCCTTGTATTCTATCAACTCTACATTTTTCTGCAGCTAGTATATTTTCTATCTTATTCACTGCATTTTCTACAGTATCATTAACCACTGCATAATTATATTTAGAAATATAGTTAATTTCTTGATAAGCTGAATTAAATCTTCTCATTAAGGATTCTGGTGTTTCACTTCCTCTATTAATGATTCTTTGTTTTAATTCTTCCATTGAAGGAGGAAGTATAAATATAAATACTCCTTCTTCTGTATTTTCTTTTACTTTTAATGCCCCTTGTATATCTATTTCAAGAATTACATCTTTTCCAGAGTCTAAAAGTTCTTGTACATTTGACTTTGGTGTACCGTAACAATTACCATATACCTCAGCCCACTCTAAAAAATCATCCTCTTCTACTTTCTTTAAAAACTCATCCTTATTTAAAAAGTAGTAGTTAATTCCATGAACCTCACCTTGTCTTGGATTTCTAGTTGTAGCAGAAACAGAAAGGTGTATATCTTTATGTTTTTCTAAAAGTGCCTTGCATATTGTACCTTTTCCTGCACCTGAAGGACCAGAAATAACTATTAAAACTCCCTTGTTTTTTGCCATATTAATCTTCAACCTCGTCTTCTACTTCATCCTTTGTAGATAATCTATGAGCTACCGTTTCTGGTTGAACAGCAGATAATATTACATGATCTGAATCTGTTATTATAACTGCCCTTGTTCTTCTTCCATATGTTGCATCAATTAGCATGCCTCTATCTCTTGCTTCCTGAATAATTCTTTTTATTGGTGCTGATTCAGGACTAACAATTGCCACTAATCTATTTGCAGAAACTATGTTCCCAAAACCAATATTAATTAATTTAATACCCATGTTCTAATCCTCCTAATTATTATTCAATATTTTGAACTTGTTCTCTTATTTTTTCTAATAAGTTCTTTATGTTAATGACTATATTGGTCATACCCATATCATTAGCTTTTGAACCAATGGTATTAGTTTCTCTATTCATCTCTTGAACTATAAAATCAAGTTTTCTACCTATTGGCTCATTTAATTCTAGTGTTTTTCTCATTTGATTTATATGGCTATTAAGTCTTGTAATTTCTTCATCTACAGCAGCTTTATCAGCAAAAATGGCAACTTCTGTAGCTATTCTTTCTTCATCTAATTTAATACTACTAGTTAATTCTTTTATTCTTTCTTCTAATTTACGTTTGTAGTTTACAGGGACATTTTCTGCTATTTCTTCAATTTCCTTAACATTTGCTTCTATATCAGATAACTTACATAGAATATCTTCCTTTAACTTTTCTCCCTCACTTACTCTCATATCATTCATCATTTCTAATGACGATATAACAAGAGGTTTTATTTCTATTAAAATTTCTTCTAGGTTTTCTTCTTCAGCTTCTAATGTTAAAACATCTGGAAATCTTGATAATCTTGTAGCTGTTATATCGTTAACAACTCCTAGAGTTTCTGATATTTCCTTTAAACACTCATAATATCCCTTTGCAAGATCCATATTTACTTTAGGAAGAGCATTGCTTTTACTATAGCCTTTAAAGTTTATAAAAACATCTACCTTACCTCTATTTAGATAATTATTAATTATTTTTCTTACTTCATCTTCTAAAGCAATCATAAATTTAGGCATTCTTATATTAACATCAAGATATCTGTTATTCACACTTTTCATTTCTATAGAAAATAAGTGTTCTTTTCCTTCTTCACTTTGAGCTCTTCCAAAGCTAGTCATACTTTTAGCCATAATTATTCACTTCCCTCTCCCTTATTATAGACTCATATTAATTTATTTTTCCTCACCAGTCAATAATTCGTTAATAAATTATTTACATTTGTTCTTTTTCTTTTCTTCTCTAAACTTTATAGTAACCCTTCAGCTTACTCCGCTTATTTTTTAATAACTTTTATATTATAATCCTCATAACATTATCTCCAACTTCAAATAAAAAATTAACGACACCACTGTGGAACCCTCACTTTTTACCAGACGCACAAATAGCATTCTAATTTTTAATTTTACAAATAGAACTTACTCATTAAAGCTTCTAAAGCTTGTCTGAGAAAAATCTTGCAGAGTCACATATTTTATTTTTCATTCTTTAAGAAGCAGACAAACTTTATCAATATCAAACTATTGAAGCTAACTGAAATTTAATTTAATTTACTTAAGAATAAAAAAATAGTTTATCTTCTTTTCTTTTTTAAATAAAATCCTCCATGCCCTATTATAACTACATATTTATATATTTAAAACAATCTTTAAATATATATTTATACACAATAAATTCAAAAAATTTAATTTTAGATAAATAAAAAATTACCAAAGCAACTGTGGAGCCATCTATTTTTAAATCATCTACATAAGTGATGTTCCAAATTAAAATCTTATAACTAGTCTATACGTTAAAAAAGTGGTCATACCCACAAAAGATATAACCACTTAATCACTATAAATATTAAATAAATATTAATTTCAATAAGAATAAGAATGCAAGTATTATCATTACCCAAGATACTTTCTTCTTATCTTCTTTAACAAAGAATATATTGTATATTAAATTAATTGCTACATAAGAAATTACACCAAATGTTAAACCATCACCAATGCTATATGCAAGAGGCATCATAGCAATTGTAATAAATGCTGGTACACCTTCTGTTAAATCATCGAAGTCAATATTCTTAACTGCTCCTAACATTAAATATCCAACGTAGATTAATGCTGGTGCAGTTGCACATGAAGGAATTGCTATAAATATTGGAGAGAAGAACATTGCTAATAAGAATAGAACACCTGTTGTTATTGCAGTCCATCCTGTTCTACCACCTGCTGCTACACCTGTTGAACTTTCAACGTATGTTGTAACAGTAGATACCCCTAAGCAAGCCCCAGCTGTTGTACCAATAGCATCAACCATTAAAGCCTTACCTGCATTCGGAACCTTGCCATCTTTATCTAACATATTTGCTCTTGAACAAACACCAACTAATGTACCAACTGTATCAAAGAAATCTACGAATAAGAACGTACAAACTACAACAAAGAAACTACCAATTGTTGTTGGATGTAACATATATCCAAAATCAATCTTACCAGCTATAGGTGCTATACTTTCAAATTTAAAAATTCCTTCTGGAAGATAAATACCAAGTGATGCTGCATAAGCAGGATCAAACTTTGCATATCCCCAAGCTACTAATGTTGATACTAATATACCAATAAGAATTGACCCCTTAACACCTTTCTTATCAAGTACTGCAATAATTAATAGCCCTAATAAAGCAATTAAAAATGTAGGTGATGTAAATCTACCAAGTGCAACTAATGTACTATCATTGTTAACTACAATTCCAGAACCTTGTAATCCAATAAATGCTATAAATAGTCCAATACCTGCAGTAACTGCATACTTCATGTTTTTAGGAATTGCATTTACAACAGCTTCACGTACTTTAAATAATGATAAAAGAATAAAAATGATACCTTCTACAAATACTGCTGTTAAAGCTATTTCCCAAGGAATTTTATTTTGTCCTACAACTGTAAATGCAAAATATGCATTTAGTCCCATACCAGATGCTAATGCAAATGGTAAATTAGCGAAAACACCCATTAAAATTGTAGATAAACCCGCAGCTAAACAAGTAGCTGTAACTAAAGCTCCTGCATCCATTCCTGCAGCACTTAAAATATTAGGATTTACCGCTATGATATAAGCCATAGTTAAGAATGTAGTAATACCTGCCATGATTTCTCTTTTGAAATCAACATTTTCGTTTGTGAAGATTTCTAATAATCTTCTTTTTTGTTTAACGTCTTGCATTTTTCTCCTCCTAAATAATAAAAAGGTCCTTATGAGCTAAAGAAAAGCAACAACTCATAAAGACCTTTTAAAATTTAATAATATACATTCAGTCCACTCATAGTCAGATATTTACGGTATCTGGTAGAAACTGTGACCCTTATTGACACATTATATGAGTTATTCGCTTTACGAATATTATTATATAATGCGCAAGTAATAATTGTCAATAGAAACGTATGAAATTCGTATATCTTTTCACGAATATTCGATTTATTTTATTATTTATAATTCATTATTATACAATCCATCTTCCATAAACTCTTTTATAGCACTATATTCATCAGTATAACTTAAAGCTACCATCAACTTAATTCTAGCTTTTTGCCCTTGCATAGTATCTCCAAATATGGCACCTCTATTTCTTAAATCTTTTCCTCCACCTTCATATCCATAGGAATCAAAGACTCTCCCTTCAAAACACCTTGACACAATTACAACAGGAATATTTCTCTTTATAGCCCTTTCAACTCCATGAACCATTTGAGGAGGTATATTACCTCTTCCTAAGGCTTCAATAACTATTCCTATGTAACCTTTTTCTATAGCAAAATCAATGAAAGAACAATCTGAACCAGATACACACTTTATTAGGGCTACATCCCCTTTAATATTATCTATTTTTACATGCTGTCCTTTTTTACACTTTCTGTAAAATATTACATTATCATTATCTACTATACCTATAGGACCAAAATTAGGTGTTCTAAAAGCATTGAGAGCCATAGAGTTTGTTTTTGTCACTTCTCTTGCACTATTTAATTCTCCGTTAAAACACACTAACACTCCTCTTCCAACAGCCTTTTCTGATGCAGCCGTACATATTGATGTAGCTAAATTAAACGGACCATCATACCCTAACTCTGAGCTACTTCTCATTGCACCCGTTATAACCACAGGCTTGCTACTATCTAAAGTTAAATCTAACATATATGCTGTTTCTTCTAGCGTATCCGTTCCATGAGTTATTACAACTCCGTCTATATCATCTCTTTCTAATAACTTATTAACAAATCTTGATAATTCAAACATAAGATTAGGTGTCATATGAGGAGATGGAAGACTAGAAAAGTTATAACTTTCTATTTCCGCATAATCTTCTATCCCTGTTACCATAGTCATTATTTCTTCACCAGTTAATGAAGGTACTGCTGCCTTAATCCTCTCATCTACTTTCATAGATATTGTTCCACCATTAAAAACCACTGCTATTTTCTTCATGTCAAACCTCCATATTTTATCTAAAAAAATAACTTTTGGTAAATTCCAAAAGTCATATAGTTTTTGGCAGGTCGGCGTATCCTGCATCTCTATTTACTAAATTTAGCGTGTGAGGAGCCATTTCTCACCTCAAAAAATAACTATTCAATTTCTATATTATAATTCTTAGAAAATAATCTTTCAAGTATATAGTTACTCTATACTACAACTTAATAATTTTCCACCATATATCTTATTATCTATTTTACTTTTTGTGATTGGGTATAAAGTAGAAACATAAATATATCCTTCATCTTTATCTACTTCCATTCCCAATAACAAAATACTATCTACCTTTTTTACAAACTCTATTGTTATCCTGTTATTTTCTTTTATCTTTGTCCCTATATAATCAGGATCCTTTAAAATACTTTCTATTACATTTATAAGATTATCCTTTACATTTCTACTTAACTGCTTACTATGGCGTCTTATTATATGCCTAATTACACCTGGTGAGATATATACACATCCGTAACACATAACTCCTAATTTTTCTGCTAAAGAAGTCTCTATTTTCCCTACTTTTTTATAAGCCTTATAATAACTTCTCATACTTTACTCACCACGCCTTTTTGTATTCTATTTACGCTTTATAGTATATTTTATTCTGCACAATTCAAATAAGATTACATTTTTTATTTACCTATTGAAAAATAGTGATAAAATATAATTATTATTAAAACAATTAGGAGGGCTATATTTATGGATACAACAAAAGAAATAAATTGGGACGAACTTGGTTTCAATTATATTAAAACAGATTTTCGTTACATATCTGTTTGGAAAGATGGTAAATGGGATAATGGCAAACTTACAGAAGATAATATGCTTAGAATAAGCGAAGCATCAACAGCTTTACATTATGGTCAACAATGCTTTGAGGGGCTAAAAGCATATAGAACGAAAGATGGTAGCATTCAACTATTTAGAGTAAATAGAAACGCTACTCGAATGAATGATTCTTGTAGAAAACTTTTAATGCCTGAAATACCTGAAGAAAAATTTATAGATGCATGCATGCAAGTAGTTAAAGCAAACGAAAGATTTGTTCCACCTTATGGTTCAGGAGGCACCCTTTACTTAAGACCATTTATGATTGGTGTTGGTGACAACATTGGTGTAAAACCTGCTCCAGAATATATATTTTCAGTATTTTGCGTTCCTGTAGGAGCTTATTTCAAAGGAGGGCTTGCTCCAGTTAACTTTATGATTTCAGATTTTGATAGAGCTGCTCCATATGGAACTGGTCAACAAAAAGTAGGTGGAAATTACGCAGCATCTATGGAACCACATAAAATTGCAGCAGAAAGAGGTTTTGCAGACTGTATATATCTAGATCCAGCTACTCATACAAAAATCGAAGAAGTTGGAGCTGCTAACTTTTTTGGAATTACCCATGATAATAAATTTATAACTCCAAACTCATCATCAATATTACCAAGTATAACTAAGTATTCACTATTAGAGCTTGCAAAAGATTATCTTCATCTAGAAGTAATTGAGGGTGATGTTTATATTGATGAAATTGACCAATTTAAAGAAGCAGGGGCATGTGGAACTGCTGCTGTTATTACTCCAATTGGCGGAATTGAATATAAAGGTAACCTTCATGTTTTCTATAGCGAAACAGAAGTTGGTCCATTAACAAGAAAATTGTACGATCTTCTTGTTGGAATTCAATTTGGGGATGTTGAAGGACCAGAAGGATGGATATTTAAGGTTAAATAAAAGAAAACTCCTGAATTATCAGGAGTTTTTTTTTATAAAATTATGCAGATTAATCCACCATTACCTTCATTAATAATCTTTTGAAGTGTTTTCTGGATTTTTACTTGTACATCTTCTGGCATCTTATATAACTTATTTTGTAACCCTTCCTTAACCAATACCTCTAATGACTTACCAAACATATTACTTTGCCATAAACTTGTTGGGTCACTTTCGAACTGATCTAAAATTGCCTTAACTAACTCTTCTGATTCCTTTTCAGAACCCATTATAGGACTGATTTCAGTTTTAATATCTGCTTTAATAAGATGTAACGATGGAGCACTAGCTTTAAGCTTAACACCAAACTTATTACCTTGCTTAACTATTTCTGGTTCTTCAAATTTCATTTCACTTAGTTGAGGCGCTACTAGTCCATAACCAGTTTCTTTTACATCTATTAATGCATCCTTAACTTTGTCATATTCCTTCCTTGCTACATTAAGTTCCTTTACTAAAGACAATAAATCACTCTCTGAAGAAACATCTAAATCACAAATTTCACTAAGTACTTTATAAAAGATACCATCTTTAGGCTTCATAAGAATTCTTCCAGTTCCAACACCTAAATCTATTTCCATTAGTTGAGAACTACCTAAATTCTCGTCTTCTTTAAAGGACTCTAAAGAAACCTTAATATCTTTTACCTTTGATATGTTGATACTCATATCCTTAACTATGTTTAAGAAATCTTTCTTTAACCAATGAGAAGGCTCAAGTTTTTCTAACCACTCTGGCATATCAATATTTATTTCTCTTACAGGAAATTCTGTAAGCACAGACTTAAATATATCCTCTATATCTCCTTCCCCCATATTGTAAACATCAAGAATTTGTACAGTTACATTATACTTTTCTTCAAGTTCTTTTTTTAGTGCTTTTGTTTCAGGAGCATTTGGTTTCATACTATTTAAAACTATTATAAATGGCTTATTTATAGATTGAAGTTCGGATATTACCCTTTCTTCTGCCTCTACATATTCCTCTCTAGTTATTCCAGTTATACTACCATCTGTAGTTACCACTATTCCTATTGTTGAATGATCTGTGATTACCTTTCTTGTTCCTATTTCTGCTGCATCCTCAAAAGGAATTTCATACTCATACCATGGAGTATGAACCATTTTTGCTTCCTCACCATCAAGATAACCTAATGCGCCTTTTACGATATATCCAACACAGTCTACCATACGCACTTTAAATACTAACTCATCGTCAAGACTTATCTCAACAGCTTCGTTAGGAACGAATTTAGGCTCAGTTGTATGAATACTCTTTCCTGATCCACTTTGTGGCAGCTCATCCTTAGCTCTTTCTTTTTTATAGTTATTATCAATCTTTGGTATTACCATAAGGTCCATAAACTTCTTTATAAAAGTTGATTTTCCAGTCCTTACAGGCCCAACAACTCCTACATATATGTCCCCTTGGGTTCTTTCAGCTATATCTTTGTATATATTGAAGCTGTCCAAGTTACGACCTCCTATATTATTTTTTAACAATATATATATATTCTTGATTTATAAAAGATATACTACCTTTTATATTTAACCTTAAATAATATATCTATTTTTCTATATATGATATGTTCCATATCTTAAGTAAATACCATGTGAAATTAAACTATTTTTTCCTATAATTATAGAATGTATGCATATTATGTGTTAAACTATTATTAAGATAACATTTACAGTAATTGATAAAAGAGGGATTAATATGGAGAAGAAGGAAATCATAAAAAGATTAATTAACTTTCTTAAGGGTATAACTAAAAGATGTCTTATAATTGATACTAATAACACCGAAGGTATGTCTAAGCTTACCTTAAATATATTAGTAAAAGAATTTACTACCCCACTTAACATAGCGATTGTTTCTCCTTCAGAAAAATTTTTCAATGAAATATTCCCTACAGCAAAAGATGGAATTAAGCTAAATACAAATTATTCTGTAGGTATTCACAAAATTTCTTTCTTTATATTTGAAAAGTCTTTTGTGAAAACTCCACCTAAGGATATAGAAATTTTAATTGTGCATCCTATTGACGGAATAAAAGATAAAGATTTACTAAAAGTGTTAGAGGGAAGCAAAAAAATGAAAAAAGCTATTCTTTTAGCAGATTCAATCAACGATGTTAGCAAAACATTTAAAAAATTTAACGTTGACTTCTTTTCATTGAAGCCACCTGAAGATGTAAGCTATTACGATGTTATGAAACAAAAATTATTTGATATCAAATAAAAGACCACGGAGTACCCGTGGTCTTTATACTTTAATATCTTTCATTCTTTTTATCACGTTCCATAAGTTCTTTAACGCCTTCTTCTGCGCTTTTCCCTTGGAATAGAACTTTATATAAAGAATCTGTGATAGGCATTGAAATATTCATTTTCTCTTTTAATTCATAAAAAGCCTTACAAGCTTTAACTCCTTCTACTACCATTCCTACTTCCTTTAAGGCAGAGTCTAGAGTTTCACCTTTTCCTATCAAAATACCCGCTCTTCTATTTCTTGAATGCATAGAAGTACAAGTTACTATTAAATCTCCCATTCCAGTTAGTCCATAGAAAGTATCTTCTTTCCCTCCAAGAGCTACACCTATTCTTGAAATCTCTTTCATGCCTCTAGTCATTAACGCAGCTTTTGTATTATCTCCATATCCTATTCCATCAATTACTCCAGCAGCTAGTGCAATTATATTTTTAACAGCACCACCAATTTCTACACCAACAATATCATCATTTGTATATACTCTAAAGTAAGATGTCATAAATAAATCTTGAATTTCCTTTGCGCATTCCATATCTTTTGATGTTACAACTAAAGTTGTTGGAATTTGAAGTGCAACTTCTTCCGCATGGCTAGGGCCTGATAGCACAACAACTTTATTAGGTAACTCTTCATTAATAACCTCTGAAAGTCTTATATCAGTTCCTTCTTCAATTCCTTTAGCTATTGAAACTATAGGAACATTAGCATTAAGCTTTCCTTTCAAACTTCTTGCAACAATTCTAATTATATGTGAAGGAACAGCTAATACTAAATAATCAATTCCTTCAATAGCATCATCTAAGTTATTATAGGCAGTTAAATTTGATGGTATATCTAAATCTTTTATATACCTATCATTTTTTCTGTTGATGTTAATATCATCAACAACACTTTGATCCTTATCATATATAGACACTTCATTTCCTTTGTTCGCCAAAAGGATTCCTAAAGCTGTACCAAAGCTTCCTCCTCCTATAAACCCGACTTTACTCATTACTTGTCCTTCCTCTCTCTATATTCTATCTCTATACCTGTTCCCTTAAAATCAAAACTTTCTCTTATTTGGTTCTCTAAATATCTTTCATAAGAGAAATGTCTTGCTTGTAGGTCGTTAACAAAGAATACAAACTTAGGTGGCTTTGTAGCTACTTGAGTAGCATAATATATCTTTAATCTCTTTAATGCTACCACAGGTGGCTCTTTCATTAATACCGCCTTACTTATAACATCATTTAAGATACCTGTTGATATTCTCTTGTTATAATTATCATAACACTTTTTAGCTAATTCTAAAACCTTATGTGTTCTTTGACCTGTTAAAGCTGAAATAAATAAGTATTCTGCATAAGATAAGAACTTAAGATTTTGTTGTAAGTCCTTTTTAAACTTATCCATAGTCTTATCATCTTTTTCTACCAAGTCCCACTTATTAACTATAACCATTATAGCTTTTCTCATTTCATGAGCTAACCCTATTATCTTTTCGTCTTGTTCTGTAATTCCTTCTGTTGCATCTATCATAAGTATACATACATCAGCTCTTTCTATGGAAGTAAGAGTTCTTACAGCACTATACCTTTCTATTTCTTCTTTAATCTTACTCTTTCTTCTAAGACCAGCTGTATCTATAAGAATAAACTTTCCTAACTCTGTTTCTAAAGTACTATCTATAGCATCTCTTGTAGTACCTGGAACATTAGATACAATTACTCTATCTTCTCCTAAAAGCTTATTTATTAAAGAAGATTTACCAACGTTAGGCTTACCTATCATTGCTATTCTAATGAATTCATCTTCCTCTTCTTCATCATCAAATTTATCGAAATTTTCTACAACTCTATCAAGCATATCCCCAAGACCTAATCCTTGTGATGCTGATATTGTTATAGGGTCTCCTATTCCTAAATTATAAAATTCCCAAGCATTTTCTTCTTCTTTTAAAGAATCTACTTTATTTACTACTAAAACAACAGGCTTTTTACTCTTTCTAAGCATATTTGCAACTTCTTCATCAGCTGCAGTTATACCTTCTTTACCATCAACGATAAATACTATAACATCTGCTGTTTCTATGGCTATATTCGCCTGTCTTCTCATCTGTTTTACAATGATATCATCTCTTTCAGGTTCAATCCCTCCAGTATCAATCATAGTAAAGTTATAACTTAGCCATTCAGCCTCTGCATATACTCTATCTCTTGTTACACCTGGTGTATCTTGTACTATTGATATTCTCTTTCCTGCTAATTTATTAAATAATGTAGACTTACCTACATTTGGTCTTCCTACTATAGCAACTATCGGTTTACCCATTATATCTCCTCCTGGTTATATTCATTTATTAATGATATAAGATCTTCTCCTGTATAATCACAAACAATAACTTTAACATCTAAAGCCTTCTCTATATCATCTATTGTTAAATCATCTAGCATAATACTATCTTGAGGTGCAAGTTCATATCCACGTCTGAACATATTATCTGCCATAAATAGATAAGGTGTTCTTATCTTTCCTTTTAATTGCTCAATAATATCTCCTCCTGTTAATAATCCATTAACAGTAATAGTATTTCCAAAGAAATTATTTATTATCTTAAATACATCTATGTGTATTTTAGGATTCTTCTTCACTATTTTTTCAGCTGCACTTTTCACTTCATCATAAGCTAAAGCACCCGTTATCATTGTATAACTTCCCTTTTTATTTAGATCTAATATATCTAAATCACTTTCTATCGCATCTCTAAAACACCTAGTAACTCCAACGCCATCTTCTATTTGGGTAAAACCATTATAAAATTCTGCATCTGGAATTTCTTCTCCTGCAACAATATAAAATTCATCTGAAAGTCTTACAAAAGGCTCTCCAACTTCATTATAAAATTTACTTTGAAGCTCTTTAACCATATCTATTGTATATTTTGAACCTTCTTTAGTAAAAGTATTTACTTTTTCAAGTCCTTCTCTAAATTTTGTAATACCTATAGGAACAACAGCTACATTATTAACCTGAGGATATAATTTATATAAATCCTCAATAGTTCTTTTAAGCTCTTCTCCGTCATTAACATCTGGAATACACACTATTTGCGCATGCATTTGTATTCCTTCATCTGATAGCCTTTGCATTCTTTCCAAAACATTTCCTGCAAACCTATTTTTAAGCATCCTTACTCTTAATTCTGGGTTAGTTGTATGTACAGAAATATTAATAGGGCTTATTCTATATCTAATAATTCTATCAATATCCTCTTCTTTCATATTTGTTAAGGTTACAAAATTTCCTTGTAAGAAAGATAGTCTTGAATCATCGTCTTTAAAGTATAGAGTATCCCTCATTCCTTTTGGCAACTGGTCAATAAAACAGAACATACATTTATTACTACAACTCTTAGCTTTATCCATTATTCCGCCGCCAAATTCAATTCCAAGTTCTTCTCCATAATCTTTTTCTATCTCTATATCCCAAATTTCGCCATTAGGCTTTTCTATTTGTAATACTATCTCTTCATCAGCTGAAAGAAATCTATAATCTATTATATCATCAATAATATTATCATTTATAGAAATTAACACATCATTAACTTCTATTCCAACTTCTTCTGCGATACTATCAGGAAGTACTTCTTTTATAACGTTTTTCATCTTTTCACTCCCTTTTTGTATAAGTTTCTACCTATGCTATATTACCTTATTAATAAATTCAAGTCAATTATATTGCCAACTTAATCCTTTTTTTAATTTTAACCAAAATTAAAAAATACAGTCTTAAATAATCCTAATGATTTTGTAATGAAAAACTATTTTTAATATAAAAGGTGAATTACCATATAGTAATCCACCTTTTTACTTATTGTTTAAAATGATTTAGTTTTTCCACTAAGTTTTCATTTAATTCAACTATTTTTTCAGACAATTCATTTACCGAATTATTTATTGATAACTGTTCTTCTGTATAAGCAGTTACCTCTTCTGTTGATGCAGAAGTTTCTTCTATTCCAGCAGCTAAGCTTTGCATTGAACTAGATATATTTTCTTTCTTTTCAATCATGGTTTCATTTCCTTCACTAGCAACCTTTATAGAATAATTTAAATTATTTACCCCATCAAATATGTTAACAAATGATGTTTCTGTTTCTTTAACATTATCATTTTGAGCATTTATAACTCCATTTACAACTTTAATTCTTTCAACAGCATCTATAATTTTATGTTGCATAACTGAAATAATGTTTTGAATATTAGATGTTGCTTCTTGAGATTGTTCTGCAAGCTTTCTTATTTCTTCAGCCACAACTGCAAAACCTTTTCCGTTTTCACCAACTCTTGCTGCTTCTATAGCTGCATTTAAAGCAAGTAAGTTAGTTTGTTCCGAAATACTATTAATGAAAATTATAATGTTTTCTATTTCTTTAGAACTTTCCTTTACATTATTAACACTATTATTTATTTCTTTTGTAGCTTCTATTGTATTTTTTGACCCTTCAACTAAGTTATTTACTGTCAACAAACCACGTTTAGATAAATCCTCTAGTTTGCTACATGCACTTTCCATTTCATCTAAAGAGTTTGACACACTTTCTATTATATTAGATAAATCTTCAGACTCTTGTGCTACTGACTCAGTATCCTTGGCTTGCTCATTTGATACGTCAGCAATCTGATACATTGTAGATGCTATTTGATTAGAAGAATTCTTTAATTCATCTAAAGCAGAGTTTAACTCTTCATTTCTTTCCATTAATGAAGATAAAGTAGCTTTAGTATCGCTTATTGCTACAGAAAAATCATCCAACATTAAGTTATAAGACTGTGCTATAGAGGTAACCTCATCATCTTCATTGTCAATTTCAACCTTACTACTTAAATCTCCCTCTCCTGCTTTCACCATAGCTTTTGCAACTCTATTTAATCTTTTAACTATTTTATTAATTATTATAGTTACTATAAATACAGTGGCAACAATCATAAGTATCATAGTAATAATAACATTTATTATTACTCCCCTACTAACATCTACATGCTCATCTTCATTTATAAAACTTATCATCTTCCACCCAGTTCTTGATATATCTGTAGAAAGGTATTTATATGTATGTCCATTTAAATCTATCTCGCCATTTGTATCTCCTTCTTTTGAGATAATATCTAAAATATTTTTCTCTTCTACCTTTGTATGAACTTTTGACATATCACTTCTATCAGATAATATAGTACCTTCTTTATTTATTAAAACTGAATATCCTGTTTTACTAAAGCTCTTTTCTGAAAAATAAACTGATATATCATTAAAGTTTATATTCATTCCTATAACACCTATAGGAGTATCTCCATTTTTCACACTTATATATATAGTAAGTGCTATATTACCTGAAAGCTTGTCTTCATACGGCCCAACCCATACAATATCTTCTGTCATAGCTTTTTCATAATACTCATTAGGGATAACATTGTCCAACCCTTTACTCTTATAATCAATAGAAGGAGTAATTAAATTAACATTACCACTTCTAAAGACTGTACTCATAATAACATCTGTTGCCCCTTTAAGACCTGATAAAATTCTCTCAGAATTAGTGAAATTCCCATTAGCTAAATCAGCTTGAAATATTCCTGTTTTAGCCATAGTATCCATTCTATATTCGATTCCCCAAAAATACTCATCCATAGCCTGCATAGCCGAGCTATAACCATTCTTTAAATCTGTCTCTAATACTTGATTACTAAATCTATTAATACTCCTTATACAGATAAAACTCAATAATACCTGTCCTAAGATAATAACTGGTAAAAGAATTAATAAAACTTTTACTTTTAATGATTTCTTCTTTTTAATTATACTATTCATTTGTACCTTCCTTTCTGCTATGCTCCTTACCTTTTATTAATTTTTCCTACTTTATATTTTCGCCCAAAAAGCTATATATCTTTAACAAAAAAAGACAAATTCCAAAAGAATTTGTCTTTTTCATTCAAATCTACATATGTTCCTTTTTTAGAAAAAATTGTCCATTCACAAATATTAGTTACATGATCTGCTATTCTTTCTAGATATTTTGTAACAAATAATAATTGAGCACTTTTATTTGTTTTGCTATCATCTAATTTTATGCCCTCTAACAAAGCTCCAAATATACTACCATATAGTTCATCTATTTCATCATCCATAGCACAAATTTCATAAGCTTTATCTACATCCCCTTCAATATAAGTTTCTATAGATAATCCTATCATATTTCTTACTTTTTCTTCCATATCCCATAATGGAAGGGCTTCATCTCTTGTTTCTCCACCATTTCCATTTACCTTTTTAACAATCTTACATATATCAACTGCATGATCGGCCATTCTTTCAAGGTCTGTTACTATTTTAGATGCAGTAAATACATTTCTTAAATCTTTAGCTAATGGTTGTTCAGTAGCTATAAATTTTATACATTCTTCTTCTATTGACTTCTGTAATTCATCTACCTTATCATCATCTTTTATTATTTCTTCAGCTGACTTAACATCAGCATTTCTTAAGGCTAACATACTTAAGTAAATTTGTTTTTCCACCAAACTTGACATTAGTATTAATTGCCTATTTATTTCATTAATCCTTGCTTTTTGTGAAGTTCTAGTCATAAAGCACCTCCTATTTTAACCGAATCTACCTGTTATATAATCCTCTGTTCTCTTATCCTTTGGTTTATAGAAAATATCCTCTGTTTTACCAAACTCAATCACTTCACCATTTAAGAAGAATGCTGTTTTATCTGCAATTCTTCCTGCTTGTTGCATATTATGAGTAACAATAATAACAGTATATTTTTTCTTTAGTTCATCCATTAATTCCTCTACTTTACTAGTAGAAATAGGATCTAAGGCTGACGTAGGTTCATCCATTAATATAACTTCAGGAGATACAGCAAGAGTTCTTGCTATACATAATCTTTGCTGTTGCCCACCAGATAATCCTAAAGCACTCTTTTTTAATCTGTCTTTTGTTTCATCCCAAAGAGCTGCCCCCCTTAAACTTCTCTCCACTATTTCATCTAATGTCTTCTTATCCTTTATACCATGTATTTTAGGACCATATGCAATATTATCATAAATTGACATAGGAAAAGGATTAGCCTTTTGGAACACCATTCCCACCCTTTTTCTTAATGCAATTTCATCATAATCATCATATATATTTTTACCTTCAAATAAAACTTCCCCAGTTACTTTAACCCCTTCAATCAAATCATTCATTCTATTTAATGTACGTAGAAATGTTGACTTGCCACATCCTGAAGGCCCAATTAAGGCTGTAACCTCATTCTGATTTATATTCATATTTATATTTTTTAAAGCTTTATTAGTTCCATAATATAAATCTAAGTTTTTAGTTTCTATAATCGACATAATTTCCTCCTACTTTCCACCATAAGCCTTTAGTAATCTGTTCCCTATAACTCTTGCTAGTATATTGAATAGCAATACTGCTATTATTAATACAGCTGCTGTTCCATTAGCAATTGCTGCTGCATCTGGAACTATAGCTTCAGAATTCAACTTCCATATATGAACTGCTAGGGTTTCAGCTGGCCTAAATAATGAGAATGCTGACTTCCCAGTTAAGCTAATTGTATTAAAGTTTAATTTTCCCGAACTTAATCCTGCTGTATAAAGGAAGGCTGCTGCTTCACCAAATATTCTACCTGCTGACAAAATAATACCTGTTAATATTTCTCCCATAGCTATTGGAAGTGTTAGTTTAACAATAGTTTGCCACTTACTAGCCCCTAAACCCAATGAAGCTTCCTTAACTCCTTTACTAGCTGTTTTTATAGCATTTTCTGCAATTCTTGTCATAGAAGGAATATTTAAAATGCTTACTGATAAAGCACCAGCAATTATAGAATATCCCCATCCAGCAAAGTTAACAAAAACTAATAATCCAAACATACCTATTACTATTGATGGTAATGAAGACATAGTTTCAAGCGACAATCTTATAAATCTTACTAAAGGTCCTTCCTTAGCATATTCAGCTAAGTATATTCCAGCTCCTATTCCTATTGGAACAGTTATTATTAACGATATTAAAAGCATATAGAATGAATTAAATAACTGAGCTCCTATTCCTCCTCCTGGAGATGTTGTCTTAGATGCTCCAAACAAGAAACTAGGTTTTAACATTCCTAACCCTTGATATAAAATATATGCTATGAATGATCCTAAAAGAAATACAACAAAAAAGCTAACTATATATATAATTACGGTAGAAATCTTATCTACTTTCTTTGCATTCACTATCCTTCACTCCTCTTTTCAATCTTTCTAATTGCAAGTATAAATAAGAAAGATATCACAAGTAATATTAACGCTAGGCTCCACAATGCATCATTCCAAGCCGTACCACCTACTGTATTTGCCATATCCATTGTTAAAATACTCGTAAGTGTAGATGATGAAGATAATAGTCCATTAGGAATCTTTACTGCGTTACCTATTACCATTTGTACTGCTAATGCCTCACCAAAAGCTCTTGCTACTCCTAAAACCACTCCTGTTAAAATACCGCTTTTAGCTCCTGGAATAATAACATTTTTTATAGTTTGCCATCTTGTTGCCCCTAATCCATAAGAAGCTTCAATATGCTCTCTTGGTATGCTCTTAATAGCATCAATAGATAATGTTGCTATAGTTGGTAATATCATTAAGGATAATACTAATATACCTGCAAGCAATGAAAATCCCATTCCACCTATATGATTCTTTATAAAAGGTACTAATACAGATATCCCTACCCACCCGTAAACAACAGATGGTATACCAACCAGTATTTCTAATGATGGCTTTATAAGTTTATTACCTAACCCTTTGGAAATCACATTAACAAAAACCGCTAATGTAATAGCAATAGGTGCACTAATTATTACCGCACCCATTGATACAAAGGTTGATCCTAATATGAAAGCCAAAGCTCCAAAAGAGGCTGGTGTTTCACTCGGGTTCCAATTATTTGTAAACAGAAATTCTACTATTCCATAATTTCCTTTTGTAAATGTTTGAATTCCTTTTTGACCAATGAATATTATTATTGATAATGTAACTGCTATTATTAACATTCCACATAATGTTGCAAATGTTTTTCCTATATATTCATTAAATAGCCTCTCTTTAAAGCTTCGTTTTTCCATACCTATCATTCCTTAACTATTATTCTACTTTCATTTCACTTCCTGAAATAAATCCTGTATCTTCTACTACTTTTTTATTATCTTCACTCATAATGTAATCAATAAACTTCTTAGCTTCTTCTGTTGGTTCTCCCTTAGTGTACATGTGCCCCCAAGACCAGAATGGATATTTACCAGTAGTTATATTTTCCTTACTAGCTTCAACACCATCTATAGCTACTTTAACCATTGACTTAGCTTCATCTGAATTTAAGTAAGAAAGTGCCAAATAACTAACTGCTCCATCATTTTGAGCCATTGCCTTTGCTACTGCTCCACTTGAATCTTGAACTGATCCTAATGAATCATTTTCTAAGTTCTTGTCTCCACCTAAAACAGTTTTAACAAATGTTGCTCTAGTACCTGAAGATGATGGTCTATGAACTAAGAATATTTCTTTATCTGCTCCTCCAACTTCCTTCCAGTTCTTAACTTTTCCTGAGAAAATATCTTGAATTTGTTGCTTTGTTAACTCTTTAACTCCAGCAGCTTCATTAACTACAACTGCAAATCCTTGAGCTACTACTTTATGATCAACTAACTCTTTTGCTTTATCTTCTTCAAGCTTTTCATTTGCAAAAATATCTGAATTACCAATATCTACACTTCCATCTAATACTTGTGTTAAACCAGCACCAGAACCACCAGCTTGTGCATTAATTTCATAACCTGAATTCTTTTCTATAAAGCCGTCAATAGATGCTTCAACTAATGGAAGTAACGCTGATGACCCACTTAGTGTTACTGTTCCACCTTCTTCTCCTTCACCAGAGCCACAACCTACGAAAGCGCCTCCAATCATTGTTATAAGTAATGCCCCAACTATTAATTTCAAACTTTTCTTTTTCATTTTTATCTCCTCCAAAATTTTTAATGAAGATTTTCTTTACACTTATATTTTAGTTTCTTTAAGTTAAGGCTTTATTATACAAATGTTAAGTATCTTTATAGCTATGTTAAATAGATTTTACATATAAAATGGTAACTTTCACTAAACATATATAAAAAGAGCTGAGTACTAAATAATTAGCACACAGCTCTTTTTATATATGTTTTATTTGAATTATAAATTTACTTCCTACCCCTAACACACTCTCAACCTTAATATTCCCATTAAAAGTTTTAACAATGTGTTTTACTATTGCTAAACCTAAACCAGTGCCTCCACTTTTTCTTGCTTTATCAACTCTATAAAACCTTTCAAATATTCTTGGTATGTCCTCTTTTGGAATACCTATACCATTATCTTCTACAATTAAATTATAATTATCTCCATTAGTAAAGCTTGATATCTTAACCTTTGACCCTTCATTAGAATATTTAATACTGTTTTCAACTATGTTAAGTACTAACTGTAAAAACCTATCCTTATCTCCAAAAAGCAAATCATTATTTCTTTCATCTAGCTCTATTGTAATATTTTTATTATCTGCTAAAACTTTTACCATATTTATAACATCATCTACTACTTTATTAGGTAAAAATTCATCTTCCTCACCTGAGATATCACTTTCAATCTTAGATAATATTAAAATATCATTTATTAATCTTCCAAGCCTATCAGCTTCCTTTTCAATAATATCTAAAAACTTCTTGCGTGTTTCTTCATCTTCAACATATTTTAACGTCTCTGTAAATCCTTTAATGGAAGTTAATGGTGTTTTAAGTTCATGAGATACATTGGCAACGAACTGACTTCTCATATTTTCTAGACGTTTTATATTTGATATATCTTGCACTGCAATTACCTTTCCAATTCTATCAATACCATCTATTATTGAAGCTTTTTTTATTCTAAGCTCCCTCTCAACTGGATGAAGTATTTTTACTTCTTTTTCACTATCATCTTCTTCATTCAAAAAGGTATTTATATCGTAATCTTTAATATATTTTGATATCTTTTCACCGCTTATATCTCTTCTTATTCCAAATACTCGTTTAGCGTATGGATTAATAGTAATTACTGTATCATCCCCATCAACAGCAATCACTCCACTTTCCATACTTCTCAAAATTGATTCTAATCTATTTTGTTTATCAACTACTTCTTTAATTTTTGCTTGTAATTGATCAGCCATATTATTGAACGTCTTCCCTAAAGAACCTATCTCATCATTTGAAAGAGATTTTACCCTAATATTGAGATCACCACCAGCTATACGTGCTGTTACATTCTCTAAGTTCTTTAAAGGCTCAATAATAGTTCTTACAAGCTTCATTGATAATGAAATAGAAAATAGCATTACTATAGTTACAATACCAATGCATACTTTAAGGTTAGTGGGTTCAAAAATATCTATTGTCTCAAAAGGTAAAGATGCTCGAAGAATTGTACCATCCTCTAACTTTTCTGCGTAATATACAGTTTTTTTACCTGTTGTATCACTTATCCTAGTAGAATATCCCTCCCCATACTTGTTAGCTTTTATTACTTCATCCCTATTTTTATGACTATTTAAGCTTTTGTCTACACTATCATACACAACATTTCCATTCTTATCTATCACTGTACATCTAACAGGTGTATTATTTATTCTATATCCCGATATAAGATCTTCATAGGCACCATTTACATTAACAATATAATTAGCAAAATCCTTTAAACTTTTTTTAGTACTATTTAGATCCTGATAATTGTATAAGACAACAAATGATGAAGATGCTATAATAAGTGCAAATAAAACAGTTATAATTACAGATGTTAATATCTTTTTTCTCATATTACTCAACAGGATTAAATCTATATCCTACTCCTCTTATAGTTTCTATAAATTTAGGATTTTTATCATCATCTTCAACCTTTTTCCTTAGATATCTTATATGTACATCTACAGTTCTAGTTTCTCCAATATATTCATATCCCCATACCTTATCAAGTAGAGTCTCTCTTCTAAGAATCTTCCCCTTATTCTTAATTAAAATCTCTAACAGTTCAAACTCCTTTAGGGTTAATTCAACTTTCTCATTATTAATTAATACTTCATGCCTTTCAAAATCCACCTTTAATCTTCCAATTTCATAGATTTCTTCAGATATTTCATCTGAACTAGACCTTCTTAAAACAGCTTTAACCCTTGCTAATAACTCCCTTATTGAAAATGGTTTTGTAATATAGTCATCTGCTCCAAGTTCTAAACCTAATATCTTATCAAGTTCTTCACTCTTTGCAGTCAACATTATTATTGAGGTTTTTGATGTTTCTTTATCTCTTTTAATTTCTTTACATACATCTAGCCCGTCCATTCCAGGCAACATAAGATCTAATAAAAGTAAATCTGGTTTATTTTCTTTTACCTTCTTTAATGCATCTAATCCATTGTTGGCTGTAATAACTTTATAACCTGCATTTACTAAATTAAACTGTAATAACTCTACAATATGCTCCTCATCATCTACAATCAGAACTTTTTCATCAGCCATTTTTATATCCCCCTTATTTTAAAATAACAAATGAAAATAATCTTCCATAATCTCCATTTGATTTTCTATACGAATGTAGCCTTATATCTTCATTACAATAAGTACATAAATTTAATGTATATATATTTTCCTCTAAAACACCAATTTCTCTTATATCTTTTAATATACATTCCTCTAGAGATAACCTTCTTCCATCAAATAAAACATCTTCTGGTATTCCTGTCTCTTCTAAAAAAGTTTCTTTTAATTCTTGAGATACCTCATAACAACATTTTCTTATATGAGGTCCAACATATACCTTCACATCTCTATAATCAGTGTTAAACTTTCTATTCATTGTTTCAATAGTTTTCTTAGTAATAGAACTTATTGTTCCTCTCCAACCACTATGTACAACTGCCACAACACCCTTAATATCATCTACTACAATAACTGGTACACAATCTGCTGTAAAAACACCTATAGCTGTATTAGTTTTAGATGTTATTATTGCATCTCCTTCTTTTTCAATAAATTCTTTAATATCCTCATTTGATAAAACATGTACAGTAGATGAATGTACTTGTCTCATATACGCAACTTCATCTACTTCAAATTCTTCTATAATGGCATTTAAAGTTTTTACTCCATCTTCAGTATGTCTATTGAAATTTTTTCCTGTTTCTGCAGTTGAAAAAACTATCTTTGCCTTATCACTCTCAAATTCAATATATCCTTCTTTATTTACTGTAATATCTAAATACTTCATACTTCCTCCAAACTTATATATATTTTAACATCCTAACTATATTTTATCTATTTTAGTTAAATAATTTAACCTATCTTTAACGAAATTTATTAGAAACTAAAAAGAATTGAAAGTCCCCTTCCAATTCTATACATATATACAAAACTTACTTAGTCATAAGATTTTTTATTTCTTCTAAAAATGTATTTATATCTTTAAATTGTCTATAAACAGATGCAAATCGTACATAAGAAACTTCATCAATATCCTTAAGTCTATCCATAATCATTTCTCCAATATACTCACTAGCTACTTCAGTTAACATTCTATTAGAAATATTTTTTTCAATATCATCTGCTATATCTTCAATTTGTTTCCTTGAAACTGGTCTCTTTTGACAAGCAGTTATTAATCCATTTATAATTTTTTCTTTATTAAAATTCTCTCTAGTAGAATCCTTTTTTATAACTAAAATAGGAATGTCCTCAATCTTTTCATAAGTTGTGTATCTTTTATTACACTTTAAACATTCTCTACGTCTTCTTATAGCTGTATGATCCTCAGTGGACCTAGAATCAACTACCTTGCTTTCTTCATATGCACAAAAAGGACATTTCATATCTATTCACCTTCCAAGCTAATCTTTACTTCATCTTAAGGTAATTATACATATTTTTATATATTTTTACTAGTATTAATCAAAAATATTCTCCTTATCGCTACAGTTAATATTAACTAATATAACGTCTATTCCAACCTTAACTATATCACTCCAAAGAACTTCTACATCTTCAGTCTTTGAAAACCAACCTTTAGCCTCTCCTGGAAGTAAAATCGATAATATTTTGTGTTCATCACTGTCTATCTTTATGTCTTTAATAAATCCAACCCTACTACCTGTATTTATATCAATTACCTCCATAGATCTCATAGCATTTATAGAATGTAAATTTTCCTCCATAAATATCACTCCCTCCATTACATAATTATATGTAATAAATGTTTTAATATAACAAAATCTTATCCAATTTAAAATAAAAAATGAGATGCAAGTTTAAACTTGCATCTTATTAATTCATACATGTTTTCGCATATGTTTTAATGCTGTTTTTTCTAAACGAGATACTTGTGCTTGTGATATTCCAATTTCCTCTGCAACTTCCATCTGAGTTCTCCCATTAAAAAATCTTAGGTTTAATATTAATTTTTCTCTATCACTTAACTTTTTCATAGCCTCTTTAATTGATATATTCTCTAACCAATTCTCATCAGTATTTTTATTATCACTTACTTGATCCATTACATATATTGCATCTCCACCATCATGGTATATGGGCTCATATAATGAGACTGGATCTTGTATCGCATCTAAGGCAAATACCACTTCTTCTCTTGGTATATTTAGTTCCTTAGATATTTGAGAAATCGTCGGCTCTTTATTATTTTCTTTTATTAGTTTATCCCTAACAACTAAAGCCTTATAAGCTATATCTCTTAAAGACCTACTAACTCTTATAGGATTATTATCTCTAAGATATCTTCTAATTTCGCCTATTATCATAGGTACTGCATATGTAGAAAACTTTACATTTTGGCTCAAATCAAAGTTATCTATTGCTTTCATCAACCCTATACATCCTACTTGAAATAAATCATCTACATTTTCTCCTCTATTATTAAACCTTTGTATAACACTTAAAACTAATCTTAAATTTCCTTTTATAAAAGATTCTCTAGCAGAATTATCTCCTTGTTGCATCTTTAAAAGTAGTTCTCTTTTTTCCTTTTCTTTAAGTACTGGAAGTTTTGAAGTATTTACGCCGCATATTTCCACCTTGTTTATTATCAATGTCATCAATCCCTTCAGAGGTAATAACGTTCTGCATTAAACATTATCTCCGATAGATGATACTTTTATACTAAAGACAAACTATATCATTCTACTAATTTCTTTTTTTAATCTATTTATAATTTTCTTTTCAAGCCTTGATATATATGATTGTGATATGCCAAGTAAGTCTGCCACTTCCTTCTGAGTCTTTTCTCTCTTTCCATTTAACCCAAACCTAAGTTGAACAATTTCTTTTTCTCTATCATTTAAATTCTTTAAAGCCATAAATAATAATTCCTTATCAACTTCATCTTCAATTAAATTATAAACAGTATCATTTTCTGTTCCTAAAATATCTGATAATAGTAATTCATTTCCATCCCAGTCTATATTTAATGGTTCATAAAAGGATATTTCAGCCTTTACCTTACTGTTTCTTCTTAAATACATAAGGATTTCATTTTCAATACATCTAGATGCATAAGTTGCTAACTTTATTTTTTTCTCTGGATTAAATGTATTTACAGCTTTTATTAAGCCTATTGTTCCAACTGATATTAAATCTTCTATATAAACTCCAGTATTTTCAAACTTTCTTGCTATATAAACTACTAGCCTTAGGTTTCTTTCAATTAAAGTACTTCTAATACTTTCTTCCCCATTTAATAATTTACCTACTAACTCTTCTTCTTCCTCCTTTGTAAGTGGTGGTGGTAATGCATCATTTCCTCCTACATAATGTAACTTTTTAGATAGAAATTTAAACTTTTGTACAATTCTGTTTAACAATACATCTAACTTCATATTATCCTCCTCTAAATTACTCCACGTGACAATAGAGCGTTAAATTCATTTTCCTTATTTAGTACTTCTTTACATGGACAAATAATAGCTGAGATTTCTAACTCTTCATTATCATTCTTTTTTAAAATAACCTTGTCCACTTTAAACCCTTTCATTTTTCCTCTATATCCAATACCGTTATATTGAATATAGTATGTGTTACTGTCATTTTCCTGGAAATAATTTATATATTTCTCCTCAACAATAATACATGGTAAATTTGTTATAGACTCCCTTAATTCATTTCCCGTGTCTAAGAACCCTCTTACTACATATCGTACTCCTCTAATATACAGCTCCACCTCATAAATAAAATTAGTGATTAACGCTCTTTCTCTTAAGTAACTTAAGACTCTGTCCGAAATTATATATACTAGTATAATGGATATAAGTAAGTACTGCATTGAAGCATTACTAATTACATAACTATGTTCAAAAGAATACTTGTTTTCCCAAGTAGAAAATCCAAAGCTTATCCCACTTAATAGAAAAGCTATTAATATATATATTCCTGTTGCTTTCAATTCCACTTTAAAATTATTTCTTTTCCAGAGTATTCTTATCATTATCCACGCTACTAATATTTGAAAGGGAAATAAAGAAAACATCTTTAGTTTTGGAAATATGGACACCACTGTATATAACGCACCTAAAGAAGATGCTAATAACAAGCTTTTATTATTATGCTTTATATGCATCAGCTTAGCAGTTATAAGTAATATAAACATATCGATTACAAAGTTTTCTATTAAAACTATATCTAAATATATCTCCATATATCCGCCCCCTCTCATTAAGATTATTATAGACCTAACTCAAATAAAATTTTGTCAGTTTTACTTAGTGTAAACAGTTTTTTTAACTGTTCTTTTTTACATTAATGCACAAAATAATTTTTATATGAGTAAGTTTTATTTATTTCCTTCTTTTTTTCATACTTATGCAAAGTATCTTATAATGACATTTTTAAGAATATAATTATTTCATTTTTAAATATAAAACATACTAATTTCAAGGCCTACAGCCTTTATTTCTACTAAAGCTTATAAGATTTAACCCAAATAGAATTTTGCCATAAAAAGAAAAGTCATGCTGAATAAAAATTCGCATGACTTTAAAATCAATTTCATAAAAATAATATATTAACTTTTTCTAGCTCTTCTTAAGAAAACTGGAATGTCTAAATCATCACCTTCATATTCTCTAGTTGATTGAGTTTCTGTTTTCTTTTCTTCTTCTGTAGCTGCTACTTCTTCTCTAGCAGCTTCTTGCTTCTTAACTTCCTTAACTGGTTGAACTGTACTTATTCCTTCTGCTTCAAATCCAGTAGCTATTACAGTAATTCTTATTTCATCATTTAAAGTTTCATCAATAACAGCACCAAATATAATATTAGCATCAATATCTGCAGATTCTCTAACAACATCAGCAGCTTCATAAACTTCTAAAGCACCTAAATCAGCACCACCTGTAAAGTTTAAAATAACTCCAGTAGCTCCATCTATAGATGTTTCTAATAATGGGGATGCAATAGCTTGTTTTACAGCATCAGATGCTCTATTATCACCTTTCCCATAACCAACTCCCATATGTGCTAAGCCTTTATTAAGCATTACAGCTTTTATATCTGCAAAGTCAGCATTTACTACACCTGGTATAGTAATTAAGTCAGATATAGCTTGTACACCTTGTCTTAATACATCATCAGCTAACTTGAAAGAGTCAAGAAGTGTAGTCTTCTTATCAGCCATTCTTAATAGTCTTTCATTCGGTATAATTACTAATGTATCAACCTTTTCTTTTAGCTTTGCAATACCCATTTCGGCATGCATCATTCTTCTTTTTCCTTCAAAAGGGAAAGGCTTAGTAACAACACCAACTGTTAAAATATCCATTGATTTAGCGATTTCTGCTACTACTGGTGCTGCACCTGTTCCAGTACCACCGCCCATACCAGCAGTTATAAATACCATGTTAGCGCCTTTAATTGCAGCTGTTATTTCTTCTCTACTTTCTTCAGCCGCCTTTTGTCCAATTTCTGGATTTGCTCCAGCTCCTAGACCTTTAGTTAACTTTTCTCCTACTTGAATCTTTTGATTTGCGTGAGATAACATTAATGCTTGCTTATCTGTATTTATCGCAATAAACTCTACGTTTTTTAAACCTTCAACTATCATTCTATTAACGGCGTTACTTCCTCCGCCACCACAACCTATTACCTTTATATTAGTTAATTCTTGCATATCTACTTCAAAATCTAACAAAATAATACCTCCTTTAGAAAATTTCATCTAGGAAGCTTCTAAACTTCCCCATTATTCCTAGATTGTTTTTGTCAACATTAAATTCATCTTCTTCAATTTCTTCCTTTATAGGACAATCATAAAGTAACTTTAATCTATCATATACTTCTTTAATTATAGATAAAGATGATATATTTGAGAAATCCTCCATACCTAAGCAGCGACTATTAATAACTTTAATTTTTTTATCCATCTGCTCTTTAATTACAGTAAATACATTTTCGTAACAGGATATACCATCTCCATAGATGATTATACTACAAATTCCCTCAAAAAAGGAAGTCTTTTTTAACTCTAAGTTAATATATTCCACTATTTCTTCTATTCTTGCTTTAGTGACTTCATAAAATAATTTAGTAGGAACTACAGCTGAACCAACATTAACTTCTTCTTCTTGAAGAAGACTTTCATATGTAGAACTATATATTTTCTTTATATTTTCTGCTTCCGATAATGTAAAGTTTCCACAAATAGATAAATCCTTAGTAATATTTTCTCCACCTAACGGCACAGATGATATATATTTTAGAACGCCATTATTAAATATTGCAATATCAGATGTTCCTGCTCCTATATCTATAAGTGCTTTCATTCCTAGAGAGTTTTTCTCATTTAGAAACACCTTTCTGCCACTTAATATATTGGGTACAAAGCCTTCTAACACTAATCCACAATTATTTATAACCCTTTTGTATTTTTCAAGTTCTTCAGTACTACCAATTAGTATAGAAAAATTAACACTTAATATATTAGCTCTCCATCCTATAATGTTTTCATTAAATATATTGCCATCTATATTAAAAAAATTTACTATTGTATCTACTATTTCTTCTCCATCACCTAAAATAACATTTCTCTTCCCTTTTTCTATAGCTCTTTTTACGTCAACCCCTCTAACTTTACCCTCACGCAAATTTACACTGCTAGTTACTTCTGATAATCGAATATTTCTTGATGAAATACCAACATAAACATTACGTAACTTTTTTAATGTCTTGTGTTCTACTTCTTCAACTAATCTCATTAAACTTTGACAGCACTTTTCTTCATCTATGATAATTCCTTTATTTATTCCATCTGAACTTTTAAAGTATGATCCAAGAATTTCTATATCATCATTATTTTCTCTTCCTAAAGAAATAGAAATTTTCTTACTTCCAAAGTCTATTGCTGTCAATGTTAATTCATTCATCTCTTTCTTGTCCCTCCCTTGTAGCAACTTATATTATTCTTATTCAACAAAAGATCTTTATTTCCTTTCTATTTTAATTTAATTATAAAATTTTATTTGAAAAAAATGAATGCGTTTTAATTTGGTACAAAAGGAATATATGGGAAGTATTTTTTTATGCTTTTATTTACCCTCATTTACACAGCAAATATAGTTTTATACAAATAAAAAAGTGACTCTCTACGCTTTAGCGAAGAAGTCACTTTTTTAACCATATCACATTTTGTTGTTCTATGATATCACTATATTTTTGTTTATAACATCATTATTCTTTTTATAGTTTCTCTATCAACTGAATATGTTAAAGCAGTTTCTTTTGATATTATTCCCTTCTTATACAAATCAGCTAAGGCCATATCCATTGTCTTCATTCCATACTTAGTTCCTGTTTGTATAGATGATTCAATTTGATGTGTTTTTCCTTCTCTAATTAAGTTTTGTATTCCAGGAGTTATTGTCATAATTTCAAGAGCTGCAACTCTGCCTAAACCATCTGCTGTTGGTACTAATTGTTGAGATATAATTCCTTGTAAAACAGCTGATAATTGAATTCTAATTTGTTGTTGTTGATGTGGTGGAAATACGTCAATTATTCTATCTATTGTTTTAGCAGCACCAATTGTATGTAATGTTGAAAACACTAAGTGACCTGTTTCAGCTGCTGTAATGGCAATAGAAATAGTTTCAAGGTCTCTCATTTCTCCTACAAGAATAACATCAGGGTCTTCTCTAAGCACTGCTCTTAAAGCATTTTGATAACTTCTACTATCTTTCCCAATCTCTCTTTGGTTTATTATACACTTATTATGCTTATGAAGATACTCTATAGGATCTTCTAATGTAACTATATGTGCTTGTCTAGTAGAATTAATTTCATTAATCATAGCTGCAAGTGATGTAGATTTACCACTACCTGTTGGTCCAGTTACAAGAACTAATCCTCTTTGTTTTTCAACCAAATCTTTTAGTATCCTTGGATGTTTAAGCTCATCAAGAGTTGGAACCTTTAAGGTAATTACTCTAAGTGCAATAGCATCACTATTTCTTTGCTTAAAAACATTAACTCTGAATCTACCTACCCCTTGTACAGAATATGATGTATCTGCTTCACCTATTTGATTATATCTTTCAAATCTTTCCCCTAGTATTTCTTTTGCAAATTCTTTTATATCTTCTGGCATAAGCTTATTAGGTCCTATTGGAATAAGCTTACCATTTACTCTTACTGTTGGCTGTATTCCAACTGTAAGATGTAAGTCAGAAGCCTTTAGTTCAAGAGTTCTAATAAGCAAATCATTCAAAATATACATATATATACCCCCACCTTTTTACAGTTAAATTTTTCTACTAATTATATAATATTCTATATAAAAAGCTAAATTCCTTTAAATAATAAAGGAATTTAGCTTTAAAGTAATTATATCTTTGTATATAAAGCTTTTTGCAACTTTTTTAAAGCTTTTTTTTCAATACGCGATACATATGACCTAGAAATATTAAGGTTTACCGCTATCTCTCTTTGTGTCTTACACTTTCCATCTTCTAACCCATACCTCATTATTAGAATATCACATTCTCTTTTTGTTAATACTTCATACATTTTATTGTATAAAGATTTTATCTGAAGATTGCTTTCCACCTTTTCAATTACAGAATCTTTTTCACTACTTAAAACATCAATAAGACAAATTTCATTACCTTCTTTGTCCACTCCTATTGGATCCTGCAAATAAACCTCACTCTTTTGTTTCTTATTATTTCTAAACAACATTAGTATTTCATTTTCTATACATCTAGAAGCATAAGTAGCAAGTCTAGTACCTTTTGATGAATCGAAGGAATCTATCGCTTTTATAAGTCCTACTGTGCCAATAGAAATTAATTCATCTACATCTTTATTAGGAAAAGAATACTTCTTTACAATATGAGCAACTAGTCGGAGATTCCTTTCAATTAAGATACTTTTTGCTTTTTTATCTCCCTCTTTTAGTTTGTTTAAGTATAATTCCTCATCTTTTTCATCAAGTGGTAAAGGAAATGTGTTATTTCCAGTAATATACCCAGTTAAGAATAGGGAGTTAGTTATAAGATTTAAAAAATTTGATAATATAAACACCTTACTCCTCCTAGTAATGCTTATTACTATAATATTCACTTGAAAAGATTTTCTTTCCTAATTTTTTAAATATTTAATTTATAAATTTTAAAGGATAAGAAAATACATATTTATATTTTCTTATCCTCTATACTTTTTTAACGTCTAGGAAAGTGTAAAATTATAATTAGCTATAAAACAAAGATATTACTACAATTTCATATTAGAAAATATAATTTTTTTATAATTCCCTTACCTTAAGTAAGAGGGGAATAAATATCCCGAAACCCTTTTATTTAGCTATATTTTTTACTATATCCGAAAATATTGGAGCAGCAGTATTACTACCACCTAAATCTTGCCCCTTATCATTTACAGACTTAATATTAGGCACTATAACCACAACTGTATAATACTTATTATTATATTTATAGTATCCTGTAAACCAGCAATGTACTGAATTTTCATCACTTGTATTGGCAGTTCCTGTTTTCCCTCCAACTTCAACTCCATCTACATTTGCCATTTTTCCAGTTCCAGAATCTACTACCTTATTCATACCATTCATTATTATTTTACTGGTAGTACCACTAAATATTCTTTCTTTTTTAGTAGAATATTCTTTAACAATATTATCATCCTTATCTAATATTGCTTCTAATAAATATGGTTTTACATATTCTCCTCCATTTACTATTGCATTAGTTGCTCCAAGCATCTGAAGTGGTGATAGAGTCATACACTGCCCTATAGATATATTAGTCATACCATCTTCAATATCAGGTGCAATACCTTCTGTTTCATTTTGTCTAGGTGCAGTTACATTTAGAACTTTAGAAAATAACCCCAACTTTTTACAATAATCCATCATTGTAGTATAACCTACCTTTTCTCCAATGGCAGCATATACGTCATTACAAGAATTTAATAAAGCCTGTTCAACAGTTTGAGTTCCATGTATTCCCAAACCACATATCTTTCCTGTACAGGTATACTTATCATTCATAGTAACCAAACCTTTATCTAAAGCACTAGCTAAAGTAATAAGTTTAAAAACAGATCCTGGCTCATAACCGTTACCTTCAATACCTAAATTAACGTTGGGTTCACTTTCATCCTTTTGAACCATTGCTTTTATTTTGCCCGTATCAGCTTCCATTATAGTTACCCCTATATTATTGAAAGCTTTATACTTTTCAGAAGCTAATACCTCCCTTACCTTATTCTCTATATCTAGGTCTATAGTTAATTGTAAATTTCTATTATTATCAGATATAGAAACTTCACTTTTTCCATAAACAGCTTTATCATCTAAATAAAATCTTTTAGTAGGCAAATCATTATCTTTTATATTATTATATATTTCTTCTTGCATCGAATTACTTACTATATCTTCTTCTTTAGGTAGATTAGATAAAAAGTTACTAACCTTCCACGCCTTCTTTCTATCTACATTATCATATGAATAATAATACAAGCCCTTAATATTATCTAACTTTTTAACTTTATTATAAGTTTCTTCTGAAACTGTGTAATACAACTTTCCAGTACTTTTCATAACATCAGTATAATTAAAATTGCTATCTTCACCTTGCATTATAAAATTAAGCGCCATTAGATCTTCTAATGTTTCTTCATAATTATTTAAAGTAAATGGCTTTTTATCTATTACAATTACATATTTCTTATTATAATTCATCATATCTTTACCATTAGTATCTAGTATCATATAGCTTGAATTACTTATGTATTCTGATTGATGATTTTGATACTGACTAAGAACTTGTTCACTTGGAAATAGCTGTAATACTGCTAATCTAATTGATAGCATTATTAATATAGTTATAAAAAGAGATAAAACCCCTAACTCTCTTTTTTTCAATTTTCTTACCAAATAAAAACACCTCCCTCTGCCTAAATTCTAGACAAAGAGAGGTACTTTTATTCATATATATTATTTTAGTATATCTCTAATTTTAGCTACTAAAATATCAATTGCTACTTTATTATGACCACCTTCAGGTATAATTATATCTGCAAATCTTTTTGATGGTTCTGTAAATTGAAAATGCATAGGTCTTACAACTGATAGATATTGATCTACAACTGATTGTACTGTTCTTCCTCTTTCTTCAATATCTCTTAATAACCTTCTAATAATTCTAACATCGGAATCTGTATCAACAAAAGCCTTAATATCTAGAAGATTTCTAATTCTTTCATCCTCTAATATTAATATTCCTTCAACTATTATTATCTCTTTAGGATCAACCTTTGTAGTTTCTTTTGATCTATTATGAACTGTAAAATCATAAATTGGCTTGTTTATTGATTCTCCATTAATTAAACTCTTTAAGTGCTCAACTAAAAGAGCATTATCAAAAGCATTTGGATGATCATAATTTGTTTTAGTTCTCTCTTCCATTGAAAGATGGCTTTGATCCTTATAATAAGCATCTTGCTGAACCATTGCAATGTGTTCATCACCAAAAGTTTCAAATAATTCTTTTGCTATAGTACTCTTACCTGATCCAGAGCCTCCAGTTATTCCTATTAATATTGGTTTTTTCATTAGTTTTCCTCCTAATTATGTATTAAAGCGTTAATACTTTTGTACCTTTTATTAGCATATCATTTTTCTTTAGAGGCGTATCAACTTTAGCTCTAAACATCATCATAGCCCTATTCGCCACATTTGTTTTAACTTTTTTATCTAAATCAAACATATCTTCTAACTTAACATTAAAGTCTGGAGTATGAGCTCTTAAAACTTCAACTTCATCCCCTTCAAATACTCTGTTCTTTTGTAAAATAGTTGCAGTTTTAGTTTCTTCATCATAGGATTGTACAATTCCAACAATGTCGTAATCTCTTATATATGATGATTCATCATAGTTTTGTTCACCCATTTTTCCATAATAGAAGCCTGTATGGTAGTTTCTATGACTTATTCTAGTAAGTGTATGCATCCATTCATCTTTAAATTCATATCCTTCAGGGTTTGCCATGTAACTATCAATAGCTTCTCTATAAGCCTTAACTACTGATGCTACATAGAACTCACTCTTCATTCTTCCTTCAATTTTGAAAGAATTTATACCACTCTTCATTAAATCAGGTATGTGCTTAATCATACATAAGTCCTTAGAATTCATTATGTATGTACCATTATCATCTTCAATTACTGGATAATATTCTCCTGGTCTAGTTTCTTCAACTAGGTAATACTTATATCTACAAGCATTTGAACATATTCCCTTATTTGCATCTCTACCTAACATATAATTAGAAATTAAACATCTTCCTGAATATGCAACACACATTGAACCATGGACAAATGCCTCTAATTCACATTCTGCTGGAATATTTTCTCTAATTGTCTTTATTTCTTTAAAAGTTAATTCTCTTGCCAAAACTATCCTTTGACACCCTTGCTCATACCAAAACTTAACTGCCTTCCAATTAGTTATATTAGCTTGAGTACTTATATGCACTTCTAAATTAGGAGCTGCTTCTTTTGCTGCAACAACAATAGATGGGTCTGCAACGATTATTGCATCTATACCTAAATCTGCTAATCCCTTTATATACTCCTCAACACCTGTTAAATCATGATTTCTTGGGAATACATTCATTGTAACATATAATTTTGCCCCTCTATCATGACAATATTTCACACCTTCTGCTATTTCTTCATTAGTAAAGTTATCAGAGAATGCTCTAAGGTTTAATCTACCTCCACCTATATATACAGCATCTGCTCCAAAATCTATTGCTATTTTTAATTTTTCTAAACTTCCTGCTGGTGCTAAAATTTCTGGTTTCATCATATTAATTACCTCCTCTTAGTCACTGCAATTCCATCCCCCATTGGTATTACAGACGTTATTAAGCTTTCATCCTTTGATACCATCTCTAAGTATGTTCTCATTCTTTTTACTATAGTTATTTTTCTTCTTTTTACAAGTTCATCTGTAGCAACCATTCCTCTAAATAGAACATTATCAGCTATTATAATTCCATCCTCTTTAAGTAATCTTAAACAATGTGGAAGGAAATGATTGTAGTGTCCTTTTCCTGCATCCATAAAAATCAAATCAAATGGTTCTTCAAGCTGTTCAAGTATTTCTAAACAGTCACCTTCTTTAATCTTTATTTTATCTTCAAGATTAAATTTTTTAAGATTTACGTTAGCAAGTTCTATCATTCTGCTGTCTCTTTCAATAGTAACTATTTCTGGTTCTGTACCTGACGCTTCATACATTAATATTGAAGAAAATCCTATGGCTGTACCTAACTCTAAAATACGTAATGGCTTCTTCATACTAACTATAAACTCTAAAAACTTAGCAGTTTCTTTTTGAACTATAGGCACTCCATTTTCTCTAGCAAAATCCTCTATCTCCTTTAAGGTGCCCTCTCTATCTGAAATAAGCTCCCTAATATAGCTTTCCATATATTCAAAAGTAATTCCACTCATCCTAATCCTCCAAATTAATTGCTTGCACTACCTCTTTTTTTATTTTGTTCTATATTAACTCTTTCATGTTCCTCATAATTAGTTGAAAAATGATGTTTTCCATTTTCACCATATAAAAGTACGAAATACAAATAATTAGTATCTGCTGGTTCTAAAACAGCTTTTATTGAATTATATCCTGGACTTCCTACTGCTCCAACTGGCAATCCTGCATTTTTATATGTATTATAAGGAGATTCAACTTTTAAATCATTGTATGATAAAATTTCATTTCCTTCATATCCTATTACATAATTTACTGTAGAACAAAATTCTAATTTCATACCTTTTGATATTCTATTATTAATTACTGAAGCAATCATAGGTCTCTCTTCATCTAGTCTTGCTTCTTTTTCAACTAATGAAGCCTTTATAACAATGCTCTCAATTTCATCTTTATTTATTTTTTTTCCTGTTTCTTTTTCCAGTTTAGATAACTTTTTATCAAAATTATCTAACATAACTTTTATAACTGATTTAGCATCAAAATTTTTATCAAAAAAATATGTATCAGGAAATAAATATCCTTCAAGGTTATACTTTTTATTAGAATCTACTTTAACATAATCAGGAAGTGGATAGTTTTTAATTTCATTTATAAACTCATCTCTTGTACATATTCCACTTTCTGCAATTACATCAGCAATAGTATCTATAGTATATCCTTCTTTTATAGTAACCTTAACTTGATTTTTCAAAAAATCTTCTGTAGTTAACATTTTTATTAACTCTTTTAAAGTTACGTCACTCTCAACTTCATAACTACCAGGTATAATTTTAAGATTCTGATTAGTTAATTTCAAATTAACTTTTATTAAGGTTTTATTTTTTATTACTCCCTCACTATATAATCTATCTAATAGATTATAAAATCCTTCACCCTCATTAACTTCTATTGTTATCTTGTCAGAATCAGTTTTCAAAGGCCTTTTTACGACATTATTATATGCAATAAACATTCCTATTATAGAAATCAACAAAATCCCTATAATAACAAGTAATATTTTCTTTAAATGAATACTCTTCATAAAATCCTCCTAAATATAAAAGTAAATAGCCTATTATTAGGCTATTCACTTTATTATAATACTTTTTTAGGATTTAAGAAAGTTACTTTTTATTTCTACTAATCAGTCTTCTTCTTTCGCCACTGTCTAATACTGTCTTTCTCATTCTTATGTTTTGTGGAGTTACCTCTACTAATTCATCATTATTAATGAATTCTAGACAATTTTCTAATGACATAACAACTGGTGGAACTAATTTAACTGCATCATCTGATCCTGATGCTCTTGTGTTAGTAAGCTTCTTACCTTTACATACATTTATATCTAGGTCTTCTGCTCTTCCACATACACCTACAACCATTCCTTGGTACACTGGTACACCAGCTCCTATAAATAATTGTCCCTTATCTTGTGCATTAAATAATCCGTAAGCTATTGCATCTCCTGTTTCAAATGCAACAATTGAACCTCTACTTCTTGATGGAATGTCTCCCTTGTATGGTCCATATCCTTCAAATACATGATTCATGATACCATTACCCTTAGTATCTGTCATGAATTCATTTCTAAATCCTATAAGTCCTCTAGCTGGTACTACAAACTCTAATCTTGAATAACCATTTACTGCTGATGTCATATTAACCATTTCAGCTTTTCTTGGTCCAAGCTTTTCCATAACTGGTCCCATAAATTCTTCTGGAACATCAATTGTTAAATATTCCATCGGTTCAAGCTTTTTACCATTTTCTTCTTTATAAATTACATTAGCCTTTGATACTTGGAATTCATATCCTTCTCTTCTCATTGTTTCTATAAGTATAGAAAGGTGTAGTTCTCCTCTACCTGAAACTTCAAAGCAATCAGGAGTAATTTCTCTTACTCTTAAACTTACATTTGTTTCAAGTTCTTTCATTAATCTATCTCTTAAGTGTCTTGATGTAACAAACTCACCTTCTTGACCTGCAAAAGGAGAATCATTTACCATAAAGTTCATGCTTAATGTTGGTTCATCAATATGTACAAATGGTAATGCTTCTGGATTTTCAGCATCTGCTATAGTCTCACCTATGTTTGCATCGGTAACACCACTTATAGCAACTATATCACCAAAACCAGCTTCTTCTGTTTCTTCTCTTTTTAATCCATTATATACAAATAAGTTAGTAACCTTATAGTTCTTTGTAGTTCCATCATTTGAAACTAAAGCAACATTTTGGTTCTTTTTAACTTTTCCTCTATGAATCTTTCCTAAAGCAATTTTTCCTACAAATACGTTAGAATCTAATGTTGTAACCAGCATTTGGAATGGAGCATCTAGGTATCCTTCTGGTGGAGCAACATGCTTTATTATTGTTTCAAATAATGGTTGCATGTCTTCATTTGTATCTTCAACGTTATATCTAGCAAATCCATTTCTAGCAGAAGCGTAGATAATTGGGAAATCTAATTGTTCATCATTTGCTCCAAGTTCAACAAATAAATCAAACACTTCATCAATTACTTCTTCTGGTCTAGCATCTGGCTTATCTATTTTGTTTATAACAACGATTGGCTTTAATTCTAATTCTAATGCTTTCTTTAATACGAACTTTGTTTGTGGCATTGGTCCTTCATAAGAGTCAACTACTAGCAATACTGAGTCAACCATCTTAAGTACACGTTCAACTTCTCCACCAAAGTCAGCGTGTCCTGGAGTATCTACTATGTTTATTTTTACTCCTTCATGCATAACTGCAGTATTCTTAGAAAGTATTGTAATTCCTCTCTCTTTTTCTAAATCGTTAGAGTCCATTACTCTTTCTTCTACCTTTTCGTTTGTTCTAAAAACGTTACTTTGTCTTAAAAGAGCATCTACTAGAGTAGTTTTACCATGGTCAACGTGCGCTATAATAGCTATGTTCCTTATATCTTCTCTTTTATTTAATTCCATGCTTTGCCTCCAAATTCTTGGTTTTCAAATATGTAAACCTATAAATATTTTTTTCAAAAAGAAAATTGGATACACAAGTACCCAATTTTTTAAACCTTTTTTATTTTAATCTTTTAAGCTTTAAAAGTCAACCTAATTATATCTCCATTATAATAGGTAAAATCATTGGTTTTCTCTTAGTTTTTTCATATAAGAATTCTCTTAACTCTTCTCTTATATTAGATTTCAGTGTAGCCCAGTCGCTAATTTTCTTTTCTTCACAATCTTCCAATACATTTTTTACAATTTCTCTAGCCTCATCCATTAGTCCTTCAGATTCTCTAACATAGACAAAACCTCTTGAAATAATATCTGGTCCAGCTATAACTGTACTTGTTTCTTTTTCTATTGTAACAACTACTGTTAATATTCCATCTTGAGATAAATGCTTTCTATCTCTTAATACAATATGACCTACATCACCTACACCTAAACCATCTACAAATACTTGACCCGAAGTTACAGTTCCATTCTTTTTAATATAATTTCTTGCAACTTCAACTACATCTCCATTTTCTGCTATAACAAAGTTTCTTTCTGGAAGACCTAATTTACAAGCTAATTCTGCGTGTTGTTTTAGATGCCTGTACTCTCCATGCACAGGAATAAAAAATCTTGGCTTTACTAATGTTTGCATCAACTTTAATTCTTCTTGACAGGCATGACCTGACACATGAACTTCAGCTAATGATTCATATATAACTTCAGCACCTTGTTTAAATAACTGATTAACCACTCTAGATACAGTCTTTTCATTTCCTGGTATTGGATTAGCAGAAATAATAACAGTATCTCCCTCAACTATACTAATCTTTCTATGTTCGGAAGATGCCATTCTTGCTAAAGCTGACATTGGCTCTCCTTGACTTCCTGTAGTAATAATTACCGCCTTGTTATTAGGATATTTTAAAATCTGATCCAAAGAAATTAATGTATCTTCCTTTGATTCTAAATACCCTAGTTCTTTAGCAACCTGAACTATATTCTCCATACTTCTTCCAGATACAGCAACTTTTCTTCCATAACTCTCTGCTGCATCTATAATTTGTTGGATTCTATGAATATTAGATGCAAATGTAGCAACTATTATTCTCCCTTCTGCTTTGGAAAATAGCTTCATAAAGCTTTCTCCTACAGTTCTTTCAGACATAGTATATCCAGGTCTTTCCACATTAGTAGAGTCGGCCATCATAACAAGTACGCCTTTTCTACCAAGTTCAGCTAATCTGGCAAAATCAGTTAACTGACCATCTATAGGAGTATAGTCAATTTTAAAATCACCAGTATGTAATACTACTCCTAAAGGTGTATGAATTGCTATTGCTACTGAATCAGCAATAGAATGATTTGTTTTTATGAATTCAACAGAAACAGAATTCAACTTTATTGTATCTCTTGGTTTTACAGTTATTAAAGTTGTTGAACCTAATAATCCGTGCTCTTTTAGTTTAGTTTCAACTATACCAAGAGTTAATTTTGTTCCGTAAACTGGAACATTTAATTGTCTTAAGACATAAGGTAACGCTCCGATATGATCCTCATGTCCATGTGTCAAGAAAATACCTCTTATTTTCTCCTGATTCTTTAATAAATATGATATATCTGGTATAACAACATCTATACCAAACATATCTTCATCAGGGAATCTAAGGCCACAATCTATGATAACAATATCATCTTTAAACTCAATTGCTGTAATGTTTTTCCCAATTTCGTTTAAACCACCGAGAGGTATTATTTTGACCTTTGCTCTCTCTGTTCTCATATTTCCCCTCCTTTTACTCTACGTAAAAACTTTTGTTATATTACTTCCCATTTTTCTTCTGACATTCTTTACAAACACCATAGAACTTTAGAGCATGATCTACTATCTTAAACCCGTATTCTTTTTCAATTTCTTCTTCTAGTTCTTCTAATAAGTCATCTTCTACTTCTATAACCCCATTACATTCATTACACACTAAATGATGATGTCTATGTGTTTCGTCACTATGAACTAATTCATATCTACTGCATCCATCATTTAAATGAAGTCTACTTAGAATACCTATATCTTCAAGTAATAAAATTGTTCTATATACAGTTGCAAGTCCTATTTCAGGGCAACTTTTTTTAACCTCATCATAAATCTCTTCAGCTGTTAAGTGCTTACCTTCACTTTCTACAATAGTATCTACTATAGCTCTTCTTTGAGGAGTAAGTTTATATCCCTTATTTTTTAAATCCTCTTTTAGTGCTACATAATCAATTTCTATATTTTTCCCCATTAACAACACCCTCTTCCTTTTCTAATTTATTCGTCTAAATCCTCTTGCATTAAAAGTTCATATGTCTCTGCAACTAGATTAAATTCCTCATCATTATCTATAGTCATATAACTTTCGTTACCTTCTTCGTCCTTTACAAACTTAAGTACATAAGCTTCCTCTACATCTAAATCTGCTGGAGTAACAACAACATACTCTTGGTTAGTATCCTCTATTTTAAAGAAAGTAATTACTCTCATTTTTTCTTCCTTACCTTCTTCGTTTAATAAATATATAAATTCAAGTTCTTTTACCATTTTTATATCTCTCCTTTTTGTTTATTTTAAAATTTCTTTATGGATATTGTCAATAATAATTTTCAATTGGGAATTTTATTTCATATTTGATAACCTATCTAGATAACCTTGTAAAATATATGTAGCTGCAATTTTATCTACTATCTTTTTTCTCTTGCCTCTTGAAAGATCAGCTTCTAACATTGCTCTATGTGCAGCAACTGTTGTAAGCCTCTCATCCCAAAGTTCAATTTTACATTCTACAGAATCCTTTAATAGTTCTGTAAACTCCATTATTTTCTCTCCTGCAAAACCAATTGAACCATTCATGTTTTTAGGTAATCCAACTACTATAGTCTCTACAGCATATTCTTTACATAAATTTATAATTTCATTTATGTCTTCTTCTTTTTTCTTTCTTCTTATTGTTGTAATACCTTGAGCAGTAAATCCTAAGGGATCTGATATTGCTACCCCAATAGTTTTTTGCCCTATATCTAAGCCAAGTATTCTCATTTTGTGCTCCTATTCTAAATATATTAAAGGTGCCCGTATAAACGGGCACCTTCTACTTAATTTCTAAATAAGATTTCATTACTTCTTCAAGAATTTCGTCTCTTTCAAGTTTTCTTACCAAAGCTCTAGCTCCGTTATAATTTGTAATGTAAGTAGGGTCTCCTGATATTAGATAACCAACAAGTTGATTTATAGGATTATAACCTTTCTTCTGTAAAGAATCATAAACCTCTGTTAATATAGCTTTTGTTAATGCTTCCTTATTTTTTTGTACATCAAATTGCATTGTATGTTCTATATTTTTACTCATATTCGTCGTTGCCTAAAGTGCAACTCCACCCCCTTACATATTGTTAAGGAAATTATATTTCATCATTAATAATATAACCACTTTTTATGTTTCTATTCATATATAATTATACATTATTTAATTGGAAATGTATACTACTTTACTAAAGATTCTACTATTTCATAAACCTTATTCACTGCTTCATTTATCTTTTCAGGGTTCTTACCGCCGGCTTGAGCCATATCTGGTCTACCGCCTCCCCCTCCTCCAACTATTGAAGCAACTTCTTTTATTACCTTTCCACAATGTACACCTAATTGAACGCTATCCTTAGTAGCCATTGCAACTAAATTAACTTTTCCACCTACATTACTAATAAGTACCACTATGCCTGACTGAACTTTGTCTCTTATTTTATCTGCTAAATCTCTTAAAGCATTTCCATCAACATCCTCTAATGCATATGAAACAACCTTAACTCCATTTATTTCTTTAACAGAATTTAAAATATCATCTTCAGCTCCCATAGTTAACTTACTCTTAAGTTCAGAAATTTCTTTCTCTTTTTCCTTAAGTTCAGCATTACTATTAGAAATTCTATTTAGTATTTCCTTTTCACTACATTTTAAAGCATGACAAGCATCTATAAGAAGCTTTTGTTTATCTTCAACATATTTAATTGCATTAAATCCTGTTAAAGCTTCAATTCTTCTAATTCCAGCTGCAACACCAGCTTCACTAACTATCTTAAATAGTCCTATTTCACCAGAATTATGCACATGAGTTCCACCACAAAGTTCTTTAGAGAATTCTCCAACACCTACTACTCTTACCTTATCCCCGTATTTATCGTCGAATAAAGCCATTGCTCCTGATCCCCTTGCTTCATCTAGTGTCATTAAATTAGTTCCAACATTATAAACTTCCATAATCTTTTCATTTACTAATGTTTCTACCTTTTCTAACTCTTCCTTACTTAATCCTTGGAAGTGAGTAAAGTCAAATCTTAATCTTTCATCATCTACATATGAACCAGCTTGATTAATATGATCTCCAACAACCTTCTTTAATGCACTGTGTAGCATATGAGTTGCTGTATGGTTCTTACAAATGTTACTTCTTCTAATTCTATTTACTTCTAAAGTAACCTTTGAACCTACTTTAACAGTTCCTTCTTCAACTTTAATATATTGAACAGTCTTACCACCAACATTTTTCTTTGTATCAAATACAACTATCTTAAATCCTTCACCATGGATTATACCCTTATCTCCAACTTGACCACCCATTTCAGCATAAAATGGTGTCTTATCTGAAACTAAGTATCCTTTTTCTCCTTCTGATAATTCTTCTCTAAAATCATTATCATCAGCTAAAACTAATACTTCACCTTCACAAGTAAGAGTTTCATATCCTAAGAATTCACTTTCTACTGCAGCATCAATCTTATTTATTGGAAGTTCATCACTACCCATGTAAGAAGATTCCCCTCTTGCATTTCTAGCTCTTGTTCTTTGGTCTTCCATTTCTTTATCAAAAGCTTCTCTATCAACTTTTAATGACTTTTCTTCACATATTTCCTCTGTAAGTTCATATGGGAATCCAAATGTATCATAAAGCTTAAATGCCTTTTCTCCATCAAGAGTATCTTTTCCTTCTTTGATTAATTCATCAATATATCCAAGTAAAATATTCATTCCCGAATCAATAGTTTCATTGAATCTTTCCTCTTCTAATGTAACCATCTTTTTAATATAATCTTGGTTTTCTTTTAATTCTGGATAAGCTGGTGCATAGTTTTCTACAACTGAATCAACTACATCCTTTAAGAATATCCCCTTAATTCCAAGTAATCTTCCATGTCTTGCAGCTCTTCTAAGAAGCCTTCTAAGCACATAACCTCTTCCTTCATTACTTGGTGATACACCATCAGATATTAACATAGTTACAGCTTTTACATGATCAGTAATTATTCTTAAAGATACATCTTTATTAGAATTTTCTCCATACTTAACTCCTGATAATTCACTTACTTTAGCTAAAATATTTTTAACTGTATCTATTTCAAATATATTATCTACGCCTTGCATTATAGTTGCAATTCTTTCTAATCCCATTCCAGTATCTATGTTAGGATGCTCTAATCTGTTGTAATTTCCTTCTTCGTCCTTATCAAATTGTGTAAATACTAAGTTCCAGAACTCAACTACTCTGTCTTCATCTGCAGCCTTTAAGAAATCTTCCACATTAGTTATTACACCTTCACCTCTATCAAAGTGAATTTCTGTACAAGGTCCGCATGGTCCAACTCCAATTTCCCAGAAGTTATCATCCTTACCTAATCTGAAAATTCTGTTTGGATCCACATCAGTTTTGCTCTTCCAAATTTCAAAAGCTTCATCATCTTCTAAGTAGATAGTTACATAAAGCTTATCCTTTGGAATTTGAAGAACCTCTGTAATAAACTCCCAAGCCCATGGAATTATTTCTTCCTTAAAATAATCCCCAAAAGAGAAATTTCCAAGCATCTCAAAGAAAGTACCATGTCTCGAAGTCTTACCTACGTTTTCAATATCACCTGTTCTAATACATTTTTGACAAGTTGTTACTCTTCTTCTTGGTGGTTCTTGAAGACCTGTAAAATACGGCTTAAGAGGAGCCATTCCAGCATTTATTAATAATAAGCTTTTATCATTCTTAGGAACTAAAGAAAAACTCTTCATTCTTAAGTGATCTTTACTTTCAAAAAACTTTAAAAACTCTTCTCTTAGATCGTTTGTTCCAATATTTTTCATATTAATTACCTCCATCTAAATTTAAATATAAAAAAGCCTTTCATCCCTAAAAATAAGGGACGAAAGGCTAAACTTCCGCGGTACCACCCTAATTACGCACAAAATAAAATGCATCACTTAGTATACTTATAGCTCCAAGGCAGCTTCGAAACTTTTTCTAGAAAGTTTTCACCAACCACTTTCTCTCTAAATAGAAAAACAAAATCTACTAATCCTCTTCACAGCTTAATATTAATTTTTCATCTCAAATTATATTTTATATAGAGAATTATGTCAATATTTTTGTATTCTTTATGGATTACATCTAAAATATATAGTAATTGATATCTTCATATATAACCTTAATTATAACCCCTATTGGAACAGCTAATATCATCCCCACAAATCCACAAAAACTTTCTCCTATAAGCAGTAGTATTATAATTACTAAAGGATGCATGTTGGTGCTATTTCCTGTAATCTTTGGCGAAAGAATATTACCTTCCACCTGTTGTATTATTAAAATAGCCAATGCCGCCCATAACGCTTTAGTTGGAGATTCTAAGAAAGCTATAAAAACTACTGGCACTGCCCCAAAAATAGGACCAAAGTAAGGTATTATATTAAAAATACCATTTAATATAGATAGCCATAAAGGAAATTTTACTCTTATCAAAATCAAAGCTATAAATGTTATTACACCAACAATTAAGGATAATAATAGCTGCCCTACAATATAACTTTCTAATAGCTTATTTATATCCTTAATAATCTTTTTAACCAATTCCCTTTTTTTAATTGGTATAAGTAAAGAACATTTATTCCATATAAATTCATCATCTGCCAAAAAGTAATATGTAATAACTGGCACTACTGCAAAGCTCATAATATTCTCACTAAATGTAATAATATACCCCACTATACTTCCTGAAAACGAATTTATAAATGAGGATATTTTTTCTTTACCATCTTCATACAAGAACTTTAGAAATGTAGAGTTCCCTATATTAGACGTAAGAAAAAAATCTTCTATAGACTCCGTTAATTTATTTATCATTGGCCCAATATTATTCATTTCTTTAAACATTGTAGGTATTAATAGAACTATAGAAAGTATAGCTATAATTAGTATTCCTAAAATAATTATTAATGCTACCTTTTTCTCTTTTATCTTAGTATGTTTTGCAATATATATTTTTAAAGGCTTTAATATGTAAGATATAATAAAGGATAGAAGTATTAAATTAAATATTTTTCTTATATTTAAATTAAATATATATATGGCTATTAAAACTAGAACTACTATACATAAACTAAGTTTTATAATTATATTTTTATGCTTTTTTATAATATTCATTATTATTCACTTCACGAGGTATATTTTTAACTATTACATTAGAATCACCTAAATATAAAATGCAGTCTTCTCCCAAAATAGACTGATTAATTAAAATAACTTCACGTCCATATATCAATTTATCAATTATGCCTGCACCAACTATTATACCTTTTATGGAATAATCATCCTCCTTTATTAAGACATCCTCAACAACACCTTTTATAGTTCCATACCTATTAATTACTTCCATTCCTATTATCTCAGATATCTTTAGCCCTTCTCCTTTTATACATCCCTTCACTAATATATCATCATCTATATTTAGGATTCCATCAATTGGAGTATAATTATTCTTCAATCTCAAGGAGTACCCCCCTACTGCTAGCCCAATTACTTTTCCCTTGTAGAAATCAATAAATATATCTCTTACAGAACCTAATTTCTTTCCTTTTATATCATATACTGTCTTATAAAAAAAATCTTTAATCCTATACATCTCAATTCCCCTTTCATCAAATACAGGAATAGTTTACCCATTATGGTATTTTTGATACAAAAAAAGAGACTGTATTAATAATAATTTTACTAATACAGTCTCATTTTTTGCAGCTATAATATTTTTTCAATTATCCCCCCGCCAACTACAATATTACCGTCATAGAATACTACTGACTGTCCTTTTGTAATAGCTCTTTGTTTATCTTTAAATGATACTCTAACTTTACCATTCTTTTCAGGGTATAAAACAGCCTCTGCTGGTCTTGCAGAATATCTAACCTTTGCAGTTACTTTTAACTCACTCTGAAGATTATCAAAGGGAATAAAGTTAACATCCTTAGCTAATAAATCTGTTTTAAATATATCTTCTTCAGGACCAATTACAACTTCATTTGTCTTTGGTCTAATATCAGTTACAAAAACAGGTCTTCCTAAGGATAGTCCTAATCCTTTTCTTTGACCAATAGTATAATATACTATTCCTTTATGTTTTCCTAATACATTTCCTTCTTTATCAACAAAGTTTCCTGGTTTTATTTTTCCAGGCTTAGCTTCTAAGATAAATCTTCCATGGTTGTTATCGGGAATAAAACATATTTCTTCACTATCTTTTTTGTTATGAACAGCTAATCCTATTTCCTTAGCTATTTCTCTTATTTTATCCTTAGTATATTCTCCACAAGGCATTAATGTATGTTCTAATTGATCTTGTGTAAAATTATATAAAGCATAAGTTTGGTCTTTCTTATCATCATCAGATTTAATTAGAAGGTATCTTCCATCTTCTTCTACAATCTTAGCATAGTGTCCTGTTGCAACATATTCTGCACCTATACCTCTAGCTTTTCTAAGTAAAGCATCAAACTTTATATGCTTATTACAAGCAATACATGGATTAGGAGTTTTTCCAACCATATATTCATCTATAAAATAATCAATTACCTTTTCTTTAAATATATCTTTAAAATTCAACACATAAAAAGGTATACCTATTCTATCACAAACTCTTCTAGCATCTTCTACAGCAGAAAGTGAACAACACCCACCTTCATTTTCTATAGTTTCATCATCGTCTGGTGACATTCTTAAAGTTATACCTATAACATCATATCCTTGTTCTTTTAAAAGATAAGCAGCGACGGAGCTATCAACTCCGCCACTCATACCTACAACTACTTTTTTCTTCATAGACTACTCCTATTCTTCTCCATGAACGTGATCGTGTAAATCATCTCCATGCTCTTCGAAATCCCAAAGTTCCATTCCTTTGCTCTTTCTGTAGTCATTAATTGCCTTGTGTATAGCTTCTTCTGCTAATACTGAACAGTGCATTTTTACTGGTGGAAGTCCATCTAAAGCTTCTGCAACTGCTTTGTTTGATAGCTCCCAAGCTTCATCTATATGTTTACCCTTAATTAGTTCAGTTGCCATTGATGATGATGCTATAGCAGAACCACAACCAAATGTCTTAAACTTAACATCTTCTATAATTCCGTTATCATTTACCTTTAAGTAAATCTTCATTATATCTCCGCACTTAGCGTTTCCTACTTCACCTACACCATTTGCGTCTTCAATTTCTCCTACGTTTCTTGGATTTCTGAAATGATCCATAACCTTATCTGTATATATCATAATTATCTTACTCCTCTCTTAATGAAATCTTCCCATAATGGTGACATATCTCTTAATCTTTTAATGATTGGTGGTAATACTTCTATTACATAGTTAACATCTTCTTCTGTTGAAGCATCACCTAATGTTAATCTTAATGATCCATGAGCTTTTTCATGTGGAAGCCCTATAGCTAATAAAACATGTGATGGATCAAGTGATCCTGATGTACATGCACTACCACTTGAAGCACAAACTCCCTCAAAGTCTAATGAAAGCAATATTGATTCTCCTTCAATAAATTCAAATCCAATATTAACGTTACCTGGTAATCTCTTATCACCAGTTGGTCCATTAAGCTTTGAATATGGAATCTTTAATAAGCCTTCTATTAATTTATCTCTTAATGCTGTCATTTTATCTACATGTTCTTGTAGATTTTCAGTAGCAAGTTCAATAGCTTTTCCAAGCCCTACGATACCAGCAATATTTTCAGTACCTGCTCTTCTAGCTCTTTCCTGTCCACCACCGTGAATTAAATTATGTATTCTAACACCCTTCTTTATATAAAGAGCTCCTACACCCTTTGGTCCATATATCTTATGTCCCGCTAAAGATAACAAATCAATATTCATATCCTTAACATCAATTTCTATATTACCAATTGCTTGAACAGCATCAGTGTGGAATAAAACCTTCTTTTCTCTACATATAGCTCCAATTTCTTTAATTGGTTCAATAGTACCTATTTCATTATTAGCAAACATTACAGAAACTAAAATTGTTTTATCTGTAATTGCATTTCTTACATCTTCTGGATTAACAAAACCTTCGCTATCAACATCTAGGTATGTAACTTCAAATCCGTTCTTTTCTAAATATTCACATGTATGCAACACAGCATGATGCTCAATTTTAGTTGTTATTATATGGTTACCTTTATTCTTATACGCTGAAGCTATTCCTTTAATTGCCCAGTTATCGGCTTCTGAGCCTCCACCTGTAAAGTATACTTCATTTATATCACAATTAAGGGCCTTTGAAACTTGGCCTCTAGCCTTATCTACAGCTCTCTTAGTAATTCTTGATATTTCATAAAATGAAGATGGGTTACCAAATTTACCTGTGAAGTATGGTAACATTTCTTCTAAGACCTCTGGCTTAACAAAAGTTGTTGCAGCATAATCCATATACACTGTATTCATGTTTCTTCACCTCTATAATTTAAGTTTTAATGATTCGTTATTTGTCTTGATTCTTTCATAGTCATTTACTATATCTTGAAGAGTTACTGACTTCATTACATCATCAATACTGTTTTTAATCTTTGCCCAAAGTAATCTTGTAGCACAACAATCAAGATTATCACAAGAAACACCATCAATGCATTCTGCAATTTCAATTGGCCCTTCAAGTACATACATAATTTCAGCTACAGTAATATCTTTAGGTTCTCTACTTAAAACATACCCTCCTTGAGCACCTCTAATACTTGTTATTAGCTTTGCTTTTCTTAATGGGGAAAATAATTGTTCTAAGTAATATTCAGATATATTTTGTCTTTTTGAAATAGTTTTAATTGATAAAGGCGCTCCACCGTAATTAATAGCAAGTTCAACCATTGCTTTTACTCCATAACGCCCCTTAGTTGAAAGTTTCATTCTCTTCACCTCTTAATGTTGAGTAAATTACTATGCTTTACATTTCATATCATAGCAAAACACTCGGACATTGTCAATAATCTAAATACATCAATATTTACTTTACTCAAATATAATTTTATAATTAGTTGTAATAATATGTAAGGAGGGCTCTATGAAAAAGAAATTATTAATATCTGCATCTATTGCACTTATACTATGCTTAAGCCTATTTATCTCCTATAGAAATATAACAAAAAATAACTTCAATAACAATTCTACTGTAAATGAAGAAGTCTCTAATAATTCTGCCACAAACCAAAACAATACATATAATAACAACAAAAATATTATTATGTACTTTCCTAATTGGGGAGTTTACAGTGAATCTCACAATAATCTTACTGTTGGAGATATTCCCTGGGACAAGGTTACAGTTATAAATCATGCTTTCTTTACTGTATCTAAAGAATTTAAATTAGAGTCTACAGATAAGGATGCTGATTTTGAAAAATTCTTTCCCAATTCAGAAGGATGGAATCAAGATCAACTTAGGGGACATATTGGTGAATATAAATACTATAAATCCAAATACCCTAATGTAAAAGTCCTTATATCTGTTGGTGGTTGGACACGTGGAGAAAACTTTCATGATATGTCAAAAACAAAGGAAAATAGAAAAATATTTATTGATAGTATAATAGATTTCCTAAAAAAATATCCCTTTATTGATGGTATAGATATAGACTGGGAGTATCCAGGGGAAAATCGTGAAAAAGACCCTAATGATGAATATGATAAAGGATGCCCAGGTGGACCAGAAGATAAAGAAAACTTCACCCTTTTACTTAAAGAAATAAGACAAGCTTATAATGATAACAATTTTTCTAATAAAATGCTTACTATAGCCAATGCTGGAAATTATGAAAAACTTCAACTTCAAGAGCCTGATAAATATATAAAATATTTAGATTTCATTAATGTAATGACTTACGATTTTCATGGTGCTTTTGAAAGTAAAACCAATCATCACTCTCCTATCTACTACAATGATGATGACCCTACTAGATATAATAAATATACTTTCTGTGCTGAAGATGCTTTGAAAATGTATGTTAAGGAATATAATATTCCTACTGAAAAATTAAATGTAGGATCACCATTTTATTCAAGAGGATGGAGTGAAGTAGATGATTCTACTGGTACAAATGGTTTATTTTCAACTGCTACAAAAGCATATAAAGGTTCATGGGATAGCGCAACAAGCCCTGGTGGTCAAATACCATGGTTTCAAATAAAAGAAATGGAAAACAAAGACGGATGGAAAAAGTACTGGGATGATAAAGCTAAAGTTCCTTATTTATATAATAAGAATTTAAAATCTATGATTACATATGAGGATGAAAAATCCCTAAAAGAAAGGTGTAACTTTGTAATAAAGAATAATTATGGAGGAATAATTGTCTGGGAAATAACTGGTGATGATAAGAGCAAAAATTTCCCTCTAACCACTCTTCTATGGGAAAGCCTTGGTAAAACAACTGAAACTTCTACTGAGAATAATTCATCTATTAAAGATAATGAAGAAAATATTAATGAAGAAGTTATGAATAACAATTTAGATGGTTTTAATATAAACTTTGAAGTGACTTCAGATTGGACTTCTGGTGCAAATTGGTCTATGGCTATTGAGAACAATAGTGGTAAGGATATTTCTTCATGGAAAGTATCCTTTGATTTTGACAAGAAGCTTTCTCAATGTTGGGAAGGAGTACTTGCCTTCTCTGGTAATACCTACACTATATCTAACCCAAGTTGGGGCGGAAGCATTAAAGACGGTAGTTCCATTACAGTAAATGGAGCTTGTGAAGGTAATTCCAAGGACCTTAAAATTAAAAATATTAAAATAGAAGTGAACTAAAATAAAAGGAGATATTGCAAACTATGTTTAGCTATATCTCCTTAATTTCTATTTTCCTTTAACTTTATCCCAATAATCCTTAGAGGTTCTTTCCATCTTGTTATCTCCATACTCATAATATACCTTATCTTTAATATTATTAGGTAAATACTGTTGTTTAACATAATGGTTAGGATAACTATGAGGATATTTATATTCCACTCCTCTTCCTAATTTTGATGCTCCAGAATAATGTGCATCTTTCAAATGAGGTGGTATATCATCAATAGATAGATTATCTAAATCCTTTAAGGCACCATCTATTGCATTAATTGCTGAATTTGATTTTGGTGATGTAGCCAGTAGTATAGTTGCCTCAGCTAGTGGAATCCTAGCTTCTGGAAAACCTAACTCCCTTGCTGAATCCACTAATGACTTTACTATTAATGCTCCTTGAGGATATGCTAATCCTATATCCTCAGCTGCTATAACTTGAAGTCTTCTGCATATAGAAATTAAATCACCTGCTTTTATAAGTCTTGCTAAATAATGAATTGCACCATCTGGGTCACTTCCCCTTATTGACTTTTGAAAAGCACTTAAGTAATCATAATGGCTATCTCCATTAATATCATAGGAAACCACCTTTGTTTGAGTAGAATCTCTTGCAATTTCCTCATCTATGTATACTACTCCATCTTCATTAGGATTAGTTGACCTAATGGCAACCTCTAAACCATTAATAGATTTTCTTACATCTCCATTTGATGCTTTTGCAAAGTAATCTAAGGCTCCATCAGTAACTTCTAATAAAATTTCAGTATAGTCCTTTTGTTCAATTTGAATTGCTCTGCTTAATGCCTTTTTTATATCATCCTCACTTAATGGCTTAAACTCAAAAATAGTTGATCTACTTAATAAGGCTTTAAACACGTAATGATATGGGTTTTCTGTAGTTGAGGCGATTAAAGTAATTCTACCATCCTCTATGTATTCTAATAGGGACTGCTGTTGCTTTTTATTAAAATTCTGAATCTCATCTAGATACAGTAATACCCCTTCTCTTCCCATAAATGTATCTAAATCCTTACAAATATCTTGAATATCTTTTAAAGAGGCATTTGTTGCATTTAGTTTGTAAAACTGTTTATTAGCTTTTTTTGCAATTATGTTAGCTACAGTAGTCTTTCCTATACCTGGTGGCCCATAAAAAATCATATTGCTTATAGCTCCACTTTTCACCATTCTATCTAATATCCTATTTTTACCTAGTATATGTTTCTGACCACATACATCCTTAAGTTCTGTGGGTCTAATCTTATCTGCTAATGGTTTATACATCTCTATCTCTACCTTTACTTTAAATATATATAAATCATATCATAATTTAACACATGAATAAAACTCCTACGTTTTCACATAGGAGTTTACATTTTAAACAAATAAAGTTCTATCACTAAGCTCATCTTTAATATGAACCTTTTCAAAAAGTTGCATTAACTTATCAGTTGAATCTAATTCTTCCCTCTCTTTTCCTTTAACATCTATAACTATATCTCCTCTGTGCATCATAAATAATCTATTTCCAGAATCTATAGCATGCTTTAAATTGTGAGTTACCATCAAAGTAGTTATTCCTCTTTCTTTAACTATCTTTTTAGTAATCTCCATTATCTTTTCTGACGTCTTAGGATCTAGGGCAGCTGTATGCTCATCTAATAGTAACAACTTAGGATTTGACATTACTGCCATTAAAAGTGTTAAAGCTTGTCTTTGTCCACCAGATAATAATTCAACTTTATTATAAAGCTTATCCTCTAACCCTAAATTTAGCTCTTTAAGAAGTTCCTTATAGGCTTCTATTCTCTTTTTATTAATCCCTAAGGACAAACCATATTTTTTCCCCTTATTATCTGCAAGTGAAAGATTTTCTAATATAGTCATTTTAGGAGCAACCCCAAAAGATGGATTTTGATATACCCTACCAATCTCTTTGCACCTATAAAACTCTTCTTTATCAGACACATTTTCTCCATCAATATATATCGTTCCAGAGTCTTGTTCTATTGATCCTGCAATGATGTTTAACAAAGTAGATTTTCCAGCTCCATTAGAGCCTATAATGGTAACAAAATCACCCTTATCAATTTCTACCGATAATTTATCAAACACCTTATTTTCATTTATGCTATTAGGATTGAATACTTTCGATAGCTGCTTGATCTTCAGCATTTTCTTCAGCACCACCCTTCACTTCAGTTTTTTTCTTTTTAAATAGTCCATTTTGTGTACTTAATGCAATAACTAATACTCCTGCTGTTAAAAGATTTAAAAGATTTGGATTTAATTTCATCTTTAATGCTACTGAAATAGCAAAGTAATATATTACAGTGCCTATAATAGCTTGAGTTGTAGATTTAACTCTCCTAAACCTTCCTAACAATGATGTACCTATTATTACACAGGCTAGTCCTTTTACTACTACACCGGTACCCATACCAACATCAGCATATCCATTATACTGCGCTGTAAGGCCTCCAGACAAAGCAACTAACCCATTACTTAACATAAGACCTATTATCTTTATATTATTCTTGTTCACTCCAAGAGAGGTTACAACTTGTTCATTATCTCCTACAGCAAATAGTAGAAAACCAACCTTTGTTTTCATAAAAATATCTAATAAAATCTTAAATATAATCAAAAGTACAGCAACAATAAGTAATGTTGTAAATAGTCCACTTACTTCTGAAAATATATGAGTTGTTTGAAATAATGGGGTATTTGATTTATTACCCATAACCAATAGGTTAACTGAGTAAAGCCCTATCATTACCAATATACCAGACATTAAATTCGTTATCTTTAGCTTCACATGCAAGAATGCTGTAATAAATCCTGCTATAGCACCTCCTAAGGCTGATGCAACAACTGCTATCCATGGATTTACTCCATTTACTAAAAGAACAGCTGATATACATGCTCCTAAAGGATAAGTACCATCAACTGAAAGATCAGGAAAGTCTAATATCTTGTAAGTAATAAATACTCCCATTGCTACCAAACCAAATAATGAAGCCTGCTCTAAGACATTGATAGCTATTTTAAGAATATCCACTACTTAACGCCTCCTGTAACCTTCTTTGCTGAATCTAAAATATTTTGAGGTATTGTAATACCTAGCTTTTTAGCCACATCTGTATTTACTGTTATTGCAAGTTCTTTCATAGTTTCAATTTCAATGTCTTGAGGGTTCTTTCCATCTAATATTTCTGCCGCCTTATAGCCTGCCATCTTTCCTAATTCATAATAATCTATTCCCTTTGAAATTAATCCACCTTTTTCAACCACTGCTGGTTCTGCTCCCATTACAGGCTTATTTGCTTTTAAGGCTATTTGTGCAACTAATTCATAAGAAGCTGCAACATTATTGTCAGTTGGAGCATATAAAACATCTATATCTCCCATAGAATTAGATAGCACTTGATTTATTTCATTTATATTAGCCACCCCTATCTTCTTAATAGTTAGCTTATATTTAGAAGCTAATGTCTCTAATTCATTCACTTGATTTACTGAGTTTGTTTCAGATGTTGTATAAACTACACCTAAAGTTTTAGCATCAGGTAAAACTTCTTTTAATAAAGCTAATTGTTCATCTATATTGGCCATATCTGATGTTCCTGTTGTATTACAACCTGAACTCTTCAAATCCTTAGCTAGTCCATCCTTTACTGGATCTGTAACTGCACTAAAAACAATTGGAATATCCTTTGTAGCATTATAACAAGCCTGCGCTGTTGGTGTAGCTATAGCAAATATCAAATCCTTTTTTGCTGATACAAATTGCCCTGCTATTTGTTGTGCAGTATCTTGTTTTCCCGAAGCATTTTGTTGTTCAATTTCAATGTTTTCTCCATCTTTGTATCCTTTTTCAGCTAGTCCATCAATAAATCCCTTATTAGCTTGGTCTAACGCATCATGTTGAATAAGTTGAATTATCCCGACCTTTTTCTTTGATGTTTCTTTTTCATTCTCAGTCTCTCCTCCACATCCCACAAGTAAAGATGCACTCAAAAGACCACATAGCAATAAAGCTATCTTCTTTTTACCTACCATAATACCATCCTCCTAAATTTTTATACCTTAAATCACACAAAACTTCAAAAGCAAATATCTATTTCTTAAAAAAAATCTATATTTTTTGCTTATTACTACTATACTGCATCCATTTAATCTAAATATATTAATTATTTAAGGTATATGTTAATAATTTATAAAATACTTTTTGTTTATAATACCACAATTTATCACCACTGTAAATATTACTCACATTTTGCTGTTGTATTATTTTTATATGTGTGTAAAATAAAACTTATTATAAAAAAAGGAGAGATATTATGAATTTTGAAGACTTATTAAATGACTTTTTATCCTGGTCATTAAAAAACGGAATAAAATTAATACTAGGTATTATAATTCTTGTGGTTGGCTGGAAGCTTATAAAAAAAGTCATTACAACTTTAAATAACTTTTTAGAAAAAAAAGGATTTGATTCTACTCTTCATTCTTTTTTAGATGCTTTAATAAATATTTCACTGAAAACTCTACTTATTTTTGTAGTTCTTCAGTTTATGGGTATTGAAATAGCAGGTCTTGCTGCTATAGTTGCATCTGCAGGTTTTACTATTGGTCTTGCCCTTCAAGGAAGCTTGTCAAACTTTTCTGGTGGAGTAATACTATTATTAATGAGACCATTTAAAGTTGGAGATTATATAGAAACTTCAGGGCATGCTGGTACTGTTGAAAACATAAAAATATTTTATACTCATTTAGTTACTCCAGATAATAAGGAGATTATGATTCCAAATGGTACAATTGCAAACAATAGTATGATTAATTACACAAATAAAGATACTAGAAGAGTAGATTTAACTTTTGGTGTAGGATATGAAGATGATATACTTCATGTAAAACAGACCTTATTTAAGATCATAGAATCAAATGATAAAATATTAAGTCATCCAGAACCTTTTGTAAGTATTTGTGAACACGGACCAAGTTCCCTTAACTTTGTTGTGAGAGTTTGGACAAAAACAGAAGATTATTGGAATGTATATTTCTACCTACTTGAAGAAGCTAAGATAAAATTTGATGAAGAAAAAATTAACATACCATATCCTCAAATGGATATTCATATGAAATAATTTAAAGAGAGTGAAGTTTTCTAAACCTCACTCTCTTCTTATATTAGCTTTATATTTGCAAGATGAGAATTCTCCCTTAAATATTTATGTTCCTGTTCATAATTTGGCATTATGTTCTTTACTAAAGCCCAGTAATCTTTAGAATGATTTTTATGAATCATATGACACAATTCATGAATAACAACATAATCAATAGCTTCATTCCTAAACATTATAAGTTTTGAATTAAACACCAACATATTGTCATAAGAACAACTTCCCCATCTACTCTTTAACTTTTTAACCTTAATTTCTTTAGGAATAATCTTAAATAAAACTTTATACCTCATTACTTTTTCTTCTACTATTCTTAAAGTTTCTCTCTTTAAATATTCTTCTAAAACTTTCATAGCATTTTCTTTAATCGTAACATTCACCACAAATTTATCATTAAAAAATGCAACAAAATTTCTTTTCAAAAAAGGTTGTTCAATAATTTCTATAGAGTATTTTTTTCCTAAATACATAATTGTATTTACTTCTAACTCTTCTCTACTATTAATCTCCTTTATTTTTCTTGATATCCATTCACTTTTGGATTTTATAACTCTTTCTATGGTATCCTTACTTGTATTATTAGGAACGCTAACTTTAACATTTCCTTCTACATCAATAGAAATTGATATAGACTTTTTCTTCTTATAAATTATTTCATACTTTATCTTACTCATATTAATAATAATAAAATAAGTTAGAATTATTAACAATATAAAAAAGGTAGGAGGATATTTATATATTTTTATATTTATAACAATATATAAATATTTCTTTTTAGGTTAATAAGCTTTAATCAATTCAAATCTCTCTATACATATAGAATTTTACTAAATCTATCCCAGATACCCTTTTTAATCTATAGTTTTCTAAAAATAAAAGAAGGATATTAAACCTATCCTTCTACCAACATAATTAATCTATATTAATTCTTTTCTGCCTAGTCAATTTAATGCTCTAAATGTATCGTTTTTTCCTTTCTGCCCTTCTTCTAAGACTCTTCTATACTTTACTAAATCTGTTTTTATCATTATAGTTTCAATCACGATATATTTTAAATAATCTCTAAGATTAAACCAATAATGTCCTGCTGATTCAACACCTGCTCTATATTGAAAAACTTATAATAAAAAGTATATTAGTATCTTTAATAAATCCATATTAATTTTCTCCAAAAACTAAGGAGCTGTATCAGATTGAATTAATAAATTCAGTCAGAACACATCTCCTTTTTTATTGTTATATTAAATTTTAAGTAATAGCTTACTTTAATTCAGGCCATAGTCCCTTATTAGCTACGTATAATTCATCTAACACCTTTTTACCCACAGTGTAATTAGGTATTGTTTTGTTAAGCATCACAGCTTCTAAGGCTTTTTGGTAAGATCCAGATAATGCTGCGTCAACTGTCATTTTTTCATATGCTTTTTGCATTTCCATCAATCCTTTTTGGAAAGTTGGTATTTCACCAATATTGATTGTTTCAGCTCCCATTGATCCAATATAAGCTGGTGTCTCAACAACTGCTTCTGGATCAAAATTAGAGATTGCACCATGATTCTTTTTATTGACTATAAATCTTTCCCTAGTATTATGAATAATTGCATAAGCAATATCTACAATATAATTGCCATGAACTCCTGCATGTAGTGAAGAATCCTTAGCCGATCCTTCTGAAATCACTCTACGGCATTCATCATAAATACGTTTTTCCCTACCTTGCATCACATAATCTCCACGAGTAAATGAAACGTCATCATGCGCAACCATTTCATCTGGAGTCAAATAATACTGTAAGTAACAATTAGGGAAATACTCTGGAAATCTTTTAAATAGACTAATCATTTGTTTATAAGTATTCACCCAATATTGATCTCCAACAGTTTCATCATTTGACATTAAAAGCGTATCAATTTTACCTGAAAGAACATCTTCACGTAATTGTGGCAACAAATCAAAGCCATTTTCATCATAAACATTTGTCCACCAACCAAAATGATTCAGTCCAAAGTATTTAAATGTTAAATCACGGTGCTCCTTATTAAAGTACTTTGCAATGGCACCTTCAATTGAAATCGGCATATCACAAATACACAAAACATTTGCATCTGGAAACTCACGATAAATTGCTTCTGATAAAATAGCCTCCGGATTTGTATAGTTTAAAATCCAAGCCTTAGGACAAACTTCTTTTACCTTTTTAACTATTTCTAAAACAGCTGGGATTACCCTCATAGCAAAGGAGAATCCACCTAAACCACAAGTTTCTTGACCAACAACACCATTGTTTAAACATATTTTTTCATCAATAGCTCTTTGTTTATTCAAGCCAGGACGAATTTGCATAAATAAGAAATCAGCACCTTTTAAAGCTTCATCAATATTTGTTGTGTATATAACATTTACTTTAGAGCCTAATTCCTTATAATACATTTTCGTATATTGTCCAAGCAAAGAAACTCTTTCTTCATCAATATCATATAAAACTAAATCACTTAAGTTTAATTCTTTTGCACGCTTTCTTAAAACTTCTAAAATACCAGGTGACTGAGTAGAACCGCCACCAACCATTACAAATTTATTACCCATTTTCTATCTTCCTCCAATTTTCAAAAACTATTTCTCACTTTATACATGTACTTTTTTTAAATAATCTATATAAGCTTCAACTTTTTCACGTTCTTTTTCTACACCCATACCAATGACGATTTGGATATGTTTACCTTTATCAACAATTCCAGAAGACTTGACTTTTTCTTTTAATACTTTAATGTCAACTTTATTTTCATCTTTTACATCAACACGTAATCTTGTGTAGCAATTAATGATGCTTTCAATATTGTCTGCACCACCTAAACCTTCAACAATATTTTGAATTTGTGGTTCAAATCCTGAATCAGAATTATCTACAATGGAATCAATGAATGGCTCACTTACAACCTCGGCTCCTTCACGTCCTAATGTTGGAATATTTAACTTAACTATTAATTTTTTAAATACAAAATACTCTAAAACAGCAGTTACTATAAAGATTATTGGAATTAAATATTGATGCCCTAAGCGTGTTGGAATTGCAAAACTATTGATAATCATATTTATTCCTGTATCAAACTGAATAGCAATACCTACTAGGTTTGTAATGAATAAACTCAATCCATATACTACAGCATGCGCTACCCATAAAACTGGTGATAAAAACAAGAATAAAAATTCTAGTGGCTCAGTAACACCAGCCAAGAAAGCTGTAGTTACAGTTGGAATTAAAATTGTAGCAACCTTCTTCCTATTTTCTGGACGTGCCGTTTTCCAAATTGCAAAGGCAATACCAATTGGTAAAGAAATTGAACCAAAGTTTGATAGATAACCTATCGATGGATGCATTGTTGTAATTTGACTTGCATTTCCTAATTCTGCTAACCAGATATTAAATGCACCGTTATACGTTTGACCCGCAATTTCTGCCATACCGCCAAGTGGAGTATAAAAAATTGGCATCCACAAAAAGTGATGTAAACCTACTGGCAAAAGGAGACGATTTAAGAACCCATAGAAGAAGAACCCTACTGATCCCGCAGTTGTAGTTGTTTTAACCACTCCTTCAACTGCTGAATTAACCATTGGCCAAACATAAGTAATTCCTATTGCAAACAGAATTGTTGCAAATACGATTAAGATGTAAACAGACTTTGTACCAGCATATGGTGACAAATACTTATGTAGCTTAATTTCTCCGAATTTATTGACCATCCATCCTACGAATACACCTAAAGATATCCCTAGAAAAACTCCCATATCAGTTACTTGAATACCAAAGACAATTCCTTGTCCAGTACCATAAAGTCCTTGTTCTCCAGCAACAGCTAAGCGATCCGTAATTGTTAACCAAGAATTATTTGCATATAAAAATATTAAAAATGTAATAATCCCTAAAATTGCCGCATCTGTTTTATATTTTGGTTTTGCTAATGCTGCAGCAATTCCTACACAAAATATAACGCTTAGTTGACCAATCATACCACCAGATAAAATATTAAAGATAAAATCCCCAATATTTTTTGTGAAGGTTGGCATAAATTCCAGTTTTAAAATTGCACAAACTGATAAAATAATTCCAGTCACCGCCATAAACATTACTGGCTGAATAATTGCTTTTGAAAAAATACTAGCTGATTTAACAAATTTCTCCTTCATATATATGTCCCCCTTTAATAGTATTAATTTAATTATTACAACTTTTAAAAAAGTTAATAATCAACAAATACTTATACATTTTTGTAACTACATGTAACAATCTGATTATCTGCAAATAGTTGCTTCATTTGTGAGTCACACAAAATTGATACTTCCTTCATCCTTTGAATATTGAATGAAGAATTGAAATACAGAATCTCATCTACATAAGCTGGATGAACCATAAGCTCTGTTATCTCATTATCCTCAACTTGATCAAGGACTGCTTGAACTTCCTCGAAACATCTAATTCGGTTTTTTTCAAAAGGTATTGTTAAGTCACGAATTGCGGAATGATCCATTAAATCTAGAAACCCCTTAATTCCCTTCTGAACAGGTAAATCTATATTTTCTTCTAACTCAAAGACATTTCTAAAACACAAATGATATTTATCTGCAATTCTTTTCGTTATCTCCAAGTTTTCAGGAAATGTATGGGCATGATGATGACTATCTAAATGAGTCAACTTAAGTCCATGATCCATTAAATAATCTATTTGATGAGACCATTCCTGAAAAATTTCTTCATCACACATTTCATTACGATGTTTTTTATATTCAGCTAGACTATAAAAATATCCGTTTTCATCTATGAGTGACTCTCCTTTAGTTAAAGGTTTTCCACAAGTTAAAACAAGATGACCTCCTACTCCAAGATCTGGATTTTCCTTAGCAAGCGTAATAGCTTCATCACATCCTGGCATATTTGCCATTAAAGTTGTAGAGGTCAGAATCCCTTCTTTATAAGCTTTTATGATTCCTAGATTGACCGCTGAAGAGTATCCAAAATCATCAGCATTTATAATTACTTTTTTCATAATCTCCCTCTTTCATTAAAGACGATCTTTTAATTTAAAGAACAATAAAATCTAGATTTTATTAAGCTATTCTTTCATAACAGCTTAACAGATTTATTAAAGAAACTATATTCATACAATTGTATTTGCTTTCTTTATGTTAATAGTATATTATATAAAAAAAACGTAAACAACGCTTATACACTAGTATGGCTACGATTTCATTTTATGAATATATTTTCACAGGAGCGTGATATTATGTCCAAAATTTACTATTTAAATCGTTTGTTTCCAAACAGTAACTTTCGCGATGAAGATGAAAAAATAATAGAGAGCATTATAGAATCAATTAAAAGCAAAGACATCATCGATATTCGTACTGTTGCACAAATGAACTATACCTCACAATCCTCAATCAGTCGCTTAGCAAAAAGAGCAGGCTTTAATAATTTTAAAGAACTCATTTTTTTCCTTTCAAAAGAATTTTCACATAAGTCTACTAATCAATTGGAATACTTGCCTTTTGTGAGTGTAACTCAAGACTGGGATCAAATAGATAGTTATTTTAATGATGCTTTTTCTAATAAAAAAATCTACTTGTTTGGTGAAGGATTTTGTCAAACTCTAGTTAATTATACTTATCGTAAATTACTCTTAAAAAAAATTTATGCTATTGATTTAGAAGGTGTGGAAATCAGTTTGGTGTCAGATCAAACACCATATACCTTAATTACATTTTCTCAATCAGGCGAAAACAAAAACGGTTTGCTCAAAATGGATGAATGTAAGATTTATGGTGGTAAAGTTATTGCTTTGACAGCTACAGAACACAGTAGCTACACTGCTAAAAGTGACCTTTCCTTCATTGTAGAAAGTGGAAGCACTGGTATAGATCACGAAAATCAAAATTTAAATTATTTTTTTGGTAACTCTTTAAATTTAATGGAGTACCTTATAAATCGTTATACAAAAGCATAAATCTTTTTGATTTATGCTTTTTCAGTTTGTTGAAAAAGGGACTATATCCAAAAAAATTTGATACAGCCCCTTTTTTATTTACTAAAGGTATTTTTTGATGCAAATATTTGAAATAACATAGTTATTAAAAACGCCTTTATATCTGTGTTCTTAGGATTTTTGACTAATTGTAAAATGAAATTGAACTAATAAAAAAATCCATAATAGATTATTCTGTGTTATGATTTAATCGCCAAACCAAAACATACACGAAGGATAATCAATATGGATCATTCAAATATTAATACAGAATTAAGCAAAAATAAACACTTGATTTTTTTAGAACGTATGACTATAGAGCTTCGTTTGAAATATGGATTTTCAGCATATAAGATATCTAAAGAACTTGGTAGATCAATAAATACTATTCTAATTGAAATACGTCGTGGTACAACTATTCAAATAAGACAAGGAAACCATGTTCAAGTATACATTACCGATACTAGCGAAGCTGTACGTAATTTTAAACTATTAGAATGTAGCAACTTTAGTAAGTATACTGTAGACAAAATTACAAATGACTCATGGTCACCAGATGCTTCTATTGGGGAAGATACCAATGAGTGTCATAATGGTTTGATACGACATTTTTACCAAAGGGAAAACGTATATCGGACTATTCATGTGATGATATTGCTTTTAAGGATAATAAACCTATCCTTCTACCAACATAATTAATCTATATATACTCCCTCTATTAAACGAAATTATTTTAATTATACTCTCTTTTTCTTAGAATTTCATAACTATTCCTTTTTACCATATTACAATAGCATCTAAAATCAACACTATACTGCTCTTTATCTATTTGATTGTACGACAAAAAGACCTTAGCACATTTTCATTTAAAAAATAGTGCAAAAGCCTAGACGAATAATTAAATCGTATGCTTATACACTATTATAATTATGTATAACTGCTAACACTCCCGTTTCTCCGTATAAGCATAAATGCTTTACTAAAACACCTAATCCGCATGTTATACTATGGTGTAATGTGATTAATTCTTTTCTGCCGAGTCAATTTAATGCTCTAAGTATATATACCCACCTACATTACGATTTAATTATATCTAATTCTATTGTCATACTCAAATTTAATATTTCTTATTATTAACGATATCTTCTCTAACCTTTTTTCAAATTATCTTCTCTTATCTATTATTTACTACCACATTTAGGAATTAACTATAATTTATAAATATACTATATGCCAATTTATAATTCTCTATCTTCTTAGTCCCCTTTTCTCCTTCAAATTCTTCTTTAAATACCTTCATATTACAATCCCCAAAATAATATCCCTTTAGCATCTCTTTATAATCAAAACTGGTATTATATTTTAACATTCCATACATTACCCTAACAAACTTACACATTACTGCAATTTGCATTGACCTTTTCTTTGTTGGGTTCTTATGATTATATGACTTATAATAACAATAGGCTATTCTAAAATACTCATTATGTTTTATTAAGGTATCCATTATATTAAATAAATGTTTTCTAACTATACGTGAACCAGCTTTATTTATTTTTCGTTCACCTATGTATTTTCCCGAAGCATTTCCTTTTAAACTTAAACCCAAAAACGCTAATATTGCTCTGGTATTTTTAAAATTTCTAATATCCCCTATTTCACTTAAAACTGATATTAACTGTATTAATGGAATACCTTTTATCTTCTGAAACTCTGAATATAAAGGAATTATATTTTTTGCTATTTCTTTTATTTGCTTATCTAAATGCTCCTTAGATTTATTCTGTAATAAAAATTTATCTATATAAGCTGTCATCTCTACTTTTTCAGCATGTGATGGCTCTTTAATCAGCCTACTCCAGATTTCACACTCTTCTTTATATAAACTCACCATTCTCATATTAGGTTTGTCTACAATTTCGCCAAGCTCTTTTTTTATATTATCTAACTCAACATTTATTATATCTTGTGGTGAAGGATATAGCTTTATTAGTGCTACTCCTGTTTTACTATTCAAGTTTTCAAAAATCTTAAAAAACACCGGATTGCATATATCTATACATCTATGTATTTTATTCTTTAATGCTACTAATTCATCACTTATATCATTTCTCATACGTGTCAACTTTTGCAACGCTCTTAATTCTCTTTCATTCTCTCTTATATAAACATAATTCCCATTTCTAAGACAACTTGCTATTACTCTAGCATCTAATGTATCGTTTTTTCCTTTCTGCCCTTCCTCTAATGCCCTTCTATGCTTTACTGAATCTGTTTTTATCATTACTGTTTCAATTCCGATATCTTTTAAATAATCTCTAAGATTAAACCAATAATGTCCTGTTGATTCAACACCTGCTATACAATCCTCATAAGTAAAACCATAATTATTCATAATTAAATCTATTTTCTCCTCTAGTTTCGCAAATCCATAATAGTCATTTTCAATACTGATTCCTTTTTTTATAATTGGATTCCCTTCACTATCTATAATACTGATACTATTTTTAAATTTCCCTACATCAATTCCAATAAACACCTTCTTCATAAATCTTTCCTCCATATCTAAAAATTCACAATAAAAAGTATATATTGGTAACTTTAATAAATCCATATTAATTTTCTCCAGAAATGAAGAAAGTCAAACTGACTTTCTTAAATTACTGTTGTGTTTTGAATCACCAGCCTACCATATTTTCATTTGCACTGTTCAAAAATCATAAAAAACTTTTTATTGACCATGAGGGTCATAGTAGCTAAAAACTTCATAATAAATATACTTTTATCTGGTTCCTTAAGAAGATTAATTAAACCCATCACCTTACTAGTCTCAATTTCATGAATTATATATTCCCTATTAAAATCTTATCTTGTATAACATGGTTTTCTATATCACTAGTTCTATATTTCTCATGGCTATATTTTCTATAATAATCTATAGCCTTATACTTACTAATTCCATCTATCCAATTTTTAAGTTATTGTCATATTCTTTAAATTTATATATATTATCCCAAACACCAAAGAATACATCTGAAATACATTCTTCTATTAAACCTTCATTCTCGAAAAATCTTAATACATTTCTTATTACTACATTTACAATAGCAGAATAATTATCTATAACATACTCTAAGACTTTTTCATTTTTATTACAGAGCTCTTTTAAATAATTCTTTTCATCTATTTTCATAAGCTAACTCCCTTATTGAGAACTCTACTATTTATAACGACTATTATAATTAAATCTTACAATAATTATAAAAAAATCCCTACTATGATTGACTTATATCAATCATAATAGGGATTATTCTATATCTTATGCATTTGCTGTTGTATTAATATATACTCTCTTTGCAAGTTCATCATCCATTAAGTATAATCCTGCTGGGTTATCTTCTACTCTTCTTATCTTCCTAAGTAAGTTATTAAAGTTGTTTTCTTCCTCTACTTGTTCATCTATAAACCATTTAAGTAAGCTCATTGTAGCATGCTCTCTTTCTTCATGAGCAATATCAGCTAAAGCATATATCTTTCTCGTAACAAGCTGCTCATGTTCATATGCTCTTTCGAATACATTAATTATTCCATCATAGTCTGCTTCTGGTTTTTCAATTGCTTTTAACTCAATATGACCATTTTTTGATAAACATAATCATATAGTTTCATTGCATGATCTAGCTCCTCTTTAGCTTGCACTCTAAAGAAGTTTGCAACCCCAACTAAATCTATTGATTCACAGTAACCTGCCATCGCAAGATAAATATAAGAAGAATAAAACTCGAAATTAACTTGCTCATTAAGCTCATTTAATAAATTTTTACTTAACATTACTTTCATCTCCTTTTAATCATTGGCTACTTTACTATTATCATAATATAAATTACAATAATATCAATATTTTAATTTAACTCCTTATTTTTCTTATAAAATCAATAAATCCTTGTAAACAATTACCTTTATTTATAATATACCCCTGATTTCTAGCTATCATAATATAGAAGTTCGTATCTGTTTCAACTATCATATATATCTTATCATATACAACCTTTGTATTACCTACTGTATTCTTTTGTTCAAAATACTCTTCATAAAACTCATAATTTAGGGTTATGTCCTTTAACATCTTATTAGACTCATACACCTTCTTAGCTATAATTACTTCTATAACCCTAAATGTTATTGGAACAAGTATAGCAATAAATACATAAACTAAATCCTTCTTTAAACAGGCTAGTAAAAATAACATGCCCATCATAACTGCAATAAGTACTGGAAGCTTATTTATTTTATTCATTATAGCTCTATAAACTCTTTTATATTCCTCAAAATTACATTCTGTTTCTACTTTAAACAATGGTTCCATAATTCTTTCCTCTCAAATTTTTATTTATTTATTTATTCTCACACTTATATTTCAATAGTTTTATGAAATTCATTCCATATATGTAATTTTATATTGCAACTATATTGTTAGAACTATAAAAAGAACTGCTATAAAGCATTATCAACTTTTTTGCAGTTCTATTTATATTAACCTAAATTTTCACCATTTGTTTCAATAACTTTCTTATACCAATAAAATACTAATTATATTTATATTAGAAAAGATTTATAAATTCTTATATTTTAAGAACCTATAAACCTTTTTATATCTATATGAATTCAATTATATCTTTAAAATTCTTTATACTATAATCAGCAAATTTACAATCACTAGCTGAATATATACCCGCTACATACATACTTGCACTTTTAGCTGCAATACAACCAGCCTCCGCATCTTCTACTACTAAACACTTTTTACAATTTATATTTAATAATTGTGCTGCTTTTATAAACACTTCTGGATGAGGTTTAGAATATTCTATCATTGTTCCATCACTTATAGCATCAAAATATTCTCCTAACCCTACCTGATTTAATATAAGCTTCGTATTTTTACTAGATGACCCTATTGCTAATTTAATATTCATTTTTCTTAACTTCTCTAAAGTTTCTTTAACCTCTTCGGAAAGGTCCTTTTCAGTGATTTGCTTTAATAATTCTTGGTATAATTTATTTTTCTTTTCAGACATCTTTAATTTCTCTTCTTTAGAGTATTCCCTACTACTATTTTCTACAATTATATCTAAACTTTCCATTCTAGAAACTCCACGAAGACGCTGATTTATATTTTTATCAAAATAAATTCCTTCTTCATCAGCAATAGCTTTCCATGCTTTGTAGTGGTATTCATCTGTTGATACTATTACTCCATCTAAATCAAAAATTACACATTCAATCATTTGTATACTCCTTTATAATTTTAAAATCTTGCTCCCCATATATTACAAAATGGATCTACTGGGTTTACTCCTTTAAACTCAGACTCACCAGTTATTTTTTCTACTACTGAATCAATAACATATTCACTAGCTGAATACCCATTAATAAATGTTTTTATCATAGGAACATCCACTAAATGATATGGGTTAGCTAGGGATATAAACATAGTTGGTATATCTTTGACAAACCAAGGTGCATTAGCAGCCATTAAATGAATCCAGTCTATTCTAACTGTAGTTTGATTACTTGCAGTTTCAACATTTGCAACATATAAAACTAAATCATATTTAGATTTTAAATCTTCAATTCCGCCATTAAATATTTCTCTAAAATCTAAATTCTCATCATTATAAACATCTACTAAAAAACCTTTTTTCTCAAGCTTGTCCTTTATCGAGTAAGTTGCACTATCACCATCTTTAAATCCACCCTCTCTACTTTCCCCTAAGATATATAATCTTATTCTCTTATATTTTTCAGGTGTTATAGGAAGTAAACCTTGTGTATCTTTTACTAAAGTAACTGATTTATCGGCACATTCTTTTGCCCACATTTCATGCTCATAGCTTTTTAACTTCTTAAGTTCTTCATCTAAATTTTCTTCAATTAGAGTTGATTTATGCAATCCTAATGACGCCTTTGTTGCTAAAATTCTTGTAACTGCCTCATCTACTCTTGCTTCACTTAAAATACCCCTTTTAATTCCAGACATCATAAAATTAAAATCTTCTTCTATATTTTTATTAAATAAGAACATATCACACCCTGAAGCAATTGCCTTTGGAACTGCATATTCTCTTCTTTCAGCCACATTAAATCCTATCATTGGGGTTGCATCTGTAACAATTAATCCGTTAAAACCTAGTTTTTCTCTTAATAAACCATTTAATAACTCCTTTGATAATGTCGCTGGCATTATTTCTTCATCCTTTAATGATGGATTAAGCTTCTTGCTATACTCAGGCACTAAAATATGTCCTACCATTATAGTTTGAGCACCCTCATTTATTAATTCCTTATATATTCTTCCATATGAATTATCCCATTCCTCAACAGATAGTGAATTAACTGAGCTTAATAAATGTTGATCTCTTTCATCTACCCCATCTCCCGGAAAGTGCTTTATAGATACAGCTAGACCACTTTCATTAACTGCAGACATATATGCTTTAGACATTTTTATTATCCTATCAACATCACTACCAAATGTTCTAACATTAGTTATAGGATTTCTATAATTTATATCAATATCAACTATAGGAGAAAAAGTCCAATTACATCCCACAGTTTTTCCTTCTACTCCACATACCTTTCCAAGCTTATATGCCATATCAATATCATCTGTTGCAGCTACTTGCATCTGCTTTCCAAAATATGTTCCATCTGTAGCTATACCATTCCCCCCTGCTTCTAAATTAGCTGAAAGTAGTAATGGCACTTTCGAATTTTTCTGAATATAATTATGAATAGCTTTTATCTTTTCTCCCTTTTGCGGTCTATACATCATGCCACCCGGTTTATATTTTTCAAGAAATTCTTTTATATCTTTTTCTTCTTCTAAAGAACCTGCTATGCAAAACAATTGTCCAACCTTTTCTTCAAGTGTCATATTAGCAAGAGTATTTACTACCCAATTTATATCTTCTTCATGTAAATTAAACGGTTTTTTATCTAATCTAATCATAAAACTTTCCTCTCCTTTATAACTCCTTCTTTACTTGTATAGTATCATCTAGTACTGTGGAATCACACCTCAATACACTAGGATAAATTTCACTTTAAATAGCTAATTTTCTAATCTTGAAAAACAAATATTATCCAAAATCAGGACCACCCGTAAAACGGGTGGTTTGCTCTGCGCCTATAAGGCTTTGGTACTGGCTGTGCTACTCGCACACCGAAACGGGTTTGCCAACCGCATACTTTTACATGCTGCACCTAAAAGGTGCTTTATTTTTTGCTTCCTTTTACCGGCTCGCCCGTAAACGGGTCAATATATTCTTTTAAACTCAATTGCTCATATGCTATATCTTCTTGTATTTGATTTTTTATATATTCCTCTATAACTTTTTTATTTCTCCCTACTGTATCAACATAATATAGTAGGTAGTAATTTATTACTTCTATAGAATCCTCATAAATACTGATATTTACTTAATTTATATGATTTTTATATTTTTAATAATTGATATAATTTATTATATTTTTGCATATTTTTTATATCAAAAGTAGTAAAAAAGTAGTAAATACTACTCTTACTATAATGACAAAATTCTTTGCATCTTGTGGGACAGTAGATAAGTTTGTGTAAAACAAATTTACCTACTGTCTTTTTCGTATGATTAGTTGGTAAATTTGGAATAATATACTTTATAAAGTTTAGGAGGAATATTTATGACAAAAAAATTAATACCAACTTTGATTACAATGAAGAAGTTAGAAAATGTAAGACAATTGATGATGTTATGGGTAAAAATGGATTAATTCAAAGATTAGTAAAAGATGTTTTAGAAAATATTTTAGAAGGAGAAATGGAAGAACATTTAGGAAGAAATAAATATCAAAGGCAAACAGCGATTGATACTGAAGATCGTAATTACCGAAATGGATATAGCCAAAAGAACTTACGAAGTTCCTTCGGTGACGTAGATTTAGATATTCCAAGAGATAGAAAAGCTGAATTCGAGCCTAAAATAGTGAAAAAATATGAAACTGTTTGTAATGAATTAGATAAAAAGATAATTTCCCTATATGCTAAAGAAATGACAACAAGAGATATTCAAGCAGAAATAGAAGATTTATATGGAATAACTATTTCACCTTCAATGGTTTCTCGCATAACTGATAAAGTGCTTGCTAGCGCCGCCGAATGGCAAAATAGAATGCTTGATAGTATATACCCTATAGTATATTTAGACGCTATGTATTTTAAGGTTAGAAGTAACGGAAAGATAGTAAATAAAGCAGTATATATTTGCCTAGGTTATGATATGAATGGATATAAAGATATTTTAGGAATATGGGTTGATGAAGCAGAAGGTGCTAAATTCTGGTTAGGTATATGCAATGACTTAAAAAATAGAGGCGTTAAGGAAATACTTATTGCTTGTATGGATGGACTAAAAGGGTTGCCACAAGCTATTAAGACAGTCTTTCCAAGTGTGAATATTCAAACTTGTATTGTTCACCAAATAAGAAATTCAATTAAATATATAGCTTCAAAAGATTAAAAAGAATTTATGAAGGATCTAAAAAAAGTATATAAAGCAACAACGGAGGAACTTGCGTTAGCGCAGCTAGACAATTAAAAAAATACATGGGGTAGCAAATACGGCATTGTGATTGATTCTTGGTATAATAATTGGAGTAATTTATCTACATTCTTTGAGTTTTCTCCTAAAATAAGAAAAATGATATATACTACAAATCTTTTAGAAGGATTCAACCGACAAATACGTAAGTTTACAAAGAATAGGATTATTTTCCCAACGGATGAATCTTTAAATAAGGCTGTTTACTTAGCAACCATGTAAATAATCAAAAAATGGACTCAACCAACATCGAATTGAGGTATTAAGCTAGCGGAGCTTTCAATAATGTTTGAAGATAAATTAAAAGATGAATTAGCATAAAAGCTTGTACTTTTTTCAAAAATCATACATATTATTTGATTTTTTTAAAATACTATAAATAAGCAGAACAATTCATTATTAGTATTTCTTTATAAGAAAAAAATATTACTTGAAACTTAAATTTCCAGTAATATTTAATAAATAAAAATCTCAGTTACACAAAACTATATCAAGTCTCTTTCTTGTAAGGCATTATCAAATGAAGCATGAGTATATAGATTTAGTGTTATACTTATATCTGAATGTCCCATAATAAATTGAAGTGTTTTAGGATTCATACCTAAATGTGCCATCTTTGTACAAAATGTATGTCTTAAAATATGTGGAGTAACTTGTATTGTTTTTTCATTATTTAATTTATTAAACTTGTTAGTTATTTGTCTAAACATTTCTTGATAATGTGAAGCTACCTTTGGTTTTCCTAGTTTATCAATAAATAAAAAATCTCTTTTCCCATCTATTTCTATATAATTAATAACTTTTCTATTATTTATTGTATTTTTTAAAGTTCGATAAACTTCATCTGTCATTGGAATTTGTCTTATACTACTTTTTGTCTTTTGAGTTTCTATTATATATTCCATTTTCTTGGTTCTTATTAATTGATGGTCTATATTAATTTTTCTATTTTTAAAATCAATATCTTGAAGTGTTAAACCACACATTTCTGAAATTCTCATTCCTGTTCTTAATAGTATAATTACTTCATCATAATATTTTTTATAGCACTTATCTTTACATAGGAAATTTAATAATCTTTTCTCTTCATCATCTGTTAATGCTCTTCTTATTCTCTATAACATCAGATAATACAAAATCAAAAAGATTTTTTCTAATAAGATCATCTGTTAATGACATATTAAATACTGGTTTTATAACACCCCTTATTGCATGTATTGTATTGAACGACATACCATCATCTTCATTGATTTTTATAAACCATGCTTTAGCATCAGATATTTTAACTGTATCTATACGTTTCATTCCGAACTTTTCTCTTTTAAGAATATTCTTTACATATTCATATCTTGCCTTAGTATAATATTTCACATTTCTTTTTTGCATTGTATAATTATTATCTTACATTAATTAATTTTTGAAAAGTTTCATCACTTATTTTTTCTAGTTCAAATCCACTACTAGTAGATATATTTTTTTTCTATTAACCTCTCTTTTAAAGCTAATTGACTTTTATCTATCTTTTCTATGAAATGGATAAGTTTCATTAACTCATTTTCTATATCTTCACTTGTTTTTTCTTTGCTAGGTACAAACTCCGAAATAATATTATTTTTATAAACTATTTCTTTAGAATAACTCATTTTTTTATTATCCCACATAGATATAAATATATAATCTTTATTCATCTGAATATGGATACCACAACGTCGTTTTAATTGAGTAATTGGCTCATTTTCTTCTGTAAATACATTCTGATAAAATGTTTCTAAATCTAATACGGTTGTTAAAATTATCAAATCACAATGAACAATTTTATTTTTATATCTACTTTTGATTGAACATAGAGTGTGATTATCTAATAACTTAATCAAATCACCAAGTCCCATACACGAATGTCTAACATCATCAATTATTAGCGCAGGCTGAAAAGAATATCCATCTAAGATATCATTTGAACCCGAAGAAACATAATATGCTAACCCCTTACTTTCACAAATTTTTTTAGCTAAAGTTGTTTTCCCTGATCCTGATGTTCCAGTAATGAAAATTACAGAAGTATCTCTTTCTTTTACAGTAGCTTGTATATGTTCTGCTCGAACTTTAAATGCTTCATTTATTAATCTTGATTTATATATTAGAAATTTCTGGTCTATTTCAATAGTTTTGTTATATTCTCTTATTTCCCCATTAAGTATTCTATCTAAAATTTCATCTAATTCATTTTCTTCTTTTTCATTATCAATAACTTTTTTTACATCAAAATTTGCAGTTACTTCATCAATTGAATACTGAAATTTTTCAGGAGCATTAAGGTGGATTATATATTTTACTGCATCTTCAAATTTCTTTGACTTAATCCGAGAGATAAAATTCGGTTCAAGATTAAACCATTTAGCTATGTATTTAATATTTTGAGGTTGATTATTTTAAAATCTCATAATTAGATGAATATGTGGCTTTTTCAGTTCTCCGTTTTTATCCTTATCTTTATTATGGATTATATAAGCATATTCTTTAATACAATCTTTTTCATTTAGAATATTTTTTATAATTTCTATATTAAAGGTTTCCGTAATTTGGCTAACTACTTCACATCTTCTTAAAGTCAAACTTTTAGACATAGTTTAACCTCCTTTTTTCTACATTTACTACGGTTTTCTACGTATTCTAAGAGAACCCTACATCTAACGCTGGGTATTCTAAATACAACAAAAACTCTACTTAACCAAATAAAGTCAAGTAGAGTTTCTAATTATAATTACTACATAATTCTATATAATATCTAGTATTTCTTTTAAGTCTTTAATTTTATAATCTGCCTTTGATTGATCTATCGTACAATCTTCTTGTTCCAAAGCTATTACTTTTAGTTCAGCTGCCTTTCCAGCTTCTATTCCCAAAGAAGAATCTTCAATTGCTAAAGCTTCTTCTTTATCAACACCTAAACTTCCTAAAGCTTTTAAATATATTTCTGGACTAGGCTTGCTTCTTTCGCATTCCTCTCCACTTATATAAAATTCAATGTACTTTTCCAAATTACATTCTTGTATCATCCTATATATCTCTTTCTTCTCAGATGAGGATGCTATAGCAATTTTTATCTTTCTTTTGCTCAACTCCTCTATGACAGCTTTAGCTGAGGGATTAAAGACTTCCTTATATTTAATTTTATTTATTCTTCTATATTCTATATACCCAGCTTTAAGTTTTTTTCTTTTCTCCTCATCCTTCGGAACTAACTTTTCCCATATCATAGAGTCACTTAATCCTACAAAATCTATCAATTTTCTTGAAGCAGGCTCTATACCTATCTCATCAAAATACTTCATCCTTCTATTAAAATAAAATTTTTCACTGTCTATTAGGACCCCATCCATATCAAATATAACTGCTTTTTTCAAATTTAATCCCCCGATCATATTATTCATGATTAATTAAAAATAATATCACAAATAAGACGAATTTCTAAATCAGAAATTTCTATAGTATATTCTTTCTCTATATCTGATAAAGAATATTTAACTATATCGACTTTTCTTTTTTCTTTCTTAATAAAATCCTCTATATCCTCTTGAGGATCTACATCTTCTTTTCTAAGTATTCTTTCCACCATACAACTTGTATGTAAATACAATAAAAATCTTCTATTATTGGATAACTTCATATCTAGTAACTTTTCTAGTCTATCAACAGCTTGCTCTATTGATCTTAATATTTTATTAGCATCTAAAATAGTTAAATTTTCTATAATTTTCTTAGTAGAAAAGTTAAGAACAAGATCTTTCTTTAACTTTTCTGAATCCACATCAAAATTTTCTTTTAAAATACTAATAAAACCCTCTATTTCTTCACCACCAATTAAATGTTCAAGGCCTATATAATTAACTCCATCTATTTGTGGATTTTCAGTTCCAATTATAGAAATTACATCATAAACTTGAAAAGGTAATTCTCTTTTCTTATTTTTCATAAGTTTATTATAATCATAAGGAATTATAGTTATTTCTTCCCTTTCCTTATTTAAACTTTTCTCTAATATATCGTGTATTTGTACTGCACTTCCCATTCCTGTATAACAACAAGTTAATATAGCCTTTTTCTTCTTTATTGTTGGGTAAACTATCTTTCTTTCTATATTTACCCCCTTTAACACTTCTTCGTATATTTCATCAATATTTTTTGCTTGAAGTAATAAACTTCCAACTTCTAAAACTATCGGAGTTGAAACATAATCTATAAGCAATAAAGGTCCTCTTATTTTATCTTTTAGCTTATTACATAAATCTGATAAAGATCCCATATCTACTAATAGTATCAATCCATTTTCAATACTATTATTTTCTATAAAATCAATAACCTTATTCTCAATATCTTCAATTTTAGTATCTATTGGCATATCTATAGCTTGAAATAAGTTTCTCTTTAAAAGTCTATTCGCCACATTCGCCATACTGCTTGCCGTAGAATAACCATGCGCTAGTATAATAGAATTAATTCCACTTTTTATTTTCTGCATATTAGTGCTATTTAAATAAAAGGAAATAAAGATTAAATCCTCATCAAGAAAGTCATAATCTAATTGTTCCCCTAAGTTTTTAAGCATCATCTTTGAAAGCCATACTGAGTTTTCCATATGCATATTTATAAAAGCTAATAGTTTCGGTCTTAAACTATTCCAATCAGGATGATTAATTAATATCTCATGTTCTTCTTTATAATAAAGAAGACTTGCAATAGATAATATCTTATTCCCATCTTGCTTTATACCATAGTTTTCTTCCATATATTTAAAAGCATGTCTGATTGTAAAAGAGATTATTGAAAATAAACTTTGATTTTTGCTACTATTAGAGTTAAATACTAAGTTGTCTAATAACATGTTCACGTTATTCTTCATCTTATTTATATATTGTTCAGAACTAATACTCCCCTTCTCAAGTTCTTTGTATTCTTCAATAAATTGAAAGTATGTATTAGCAATATTTTTATCTTCACTTCTGCTAATATTTAATAATTCAGGATATTTATAATCGTAGGTTCTATCTTGATATCTACTACTAAATTGATACCCTAAAACATCTTTTATTCTAGACTCACATTCTATTGGTAAATCTGTAAATTTAACCTTTATATAGTCATTTTTTTTACTTCTTGCATACCCACTTCCACAAGAATATTTAATAACATTTTTTATCTTTCCAACATTACCTTCAAAGTTACTAGATAATAAAAATGATATAACTTGACTTGAGACTTTTATACTCTTATCTAAAATCTCACTTTCTTTTAGAAAAAAGCTATCTATCAGACTCAGCTTTTCTTGATTTGGTCTCTCAGAAAAACTAGGTATACTAACAACTACAGGAAGTCTTCTTATAAATGTTGGTAAAAAGGTAGACTGAATGGATTCAGTTGTAGCAAATATCAACCTTACTTTAGAGCTCTTTTTAACACTATTATCTCCAACTGGAGAAAATTCCCCAGAATCCATAAATGTAAATAACTTTTCTTGACCTTCATCTGTTAATCTATGAACTTCATCTAAGAATAAAACTCCTCTATCTGCACTTTCTAATAGTCCTTTTTTATCCTTATCAGCTCCTGTAAATGCCCCTTTAACATATCCAAATAACTCACTAGATAAAAGCTCTGGATTATTATAATATTGAGCACAATTTAAAGATATAAATGGTGATTTATTAGTTAATAATTTTTCTTGAATACAGTAATCATAAATACACTTAGCTAGAAAGGTTTTACCTGAACCACTTGGCCCTAGTAACATTATAGGTAATCCATTCTTAGGATATAATACTGCAGTTTTAACTTGTTCAATTTGTTCTTTTAAACTCCCTTTTGCGCCAATAACGCCACTAAGTGAATCCTTACTTGACAAACCATTATTTTCTCTAAACAAATCCTCTAAGGATTCATATTCATTTAGTTTAATTTTGAAATAATTATTTATAAAGACTTCTTTATCTAAAAATATAACTGGATATTCCTTAACCTTAATTATATTTCCTTCTTTAACTTCTTTATTTAAATAACTACTTACTGTACTTCTACTTAAATTAATTTTGTTTGCTATCTCATTTGCTGAAAATATTTTTAAATTCTCTTTGTTAAAACTTTTAGTAATTTCCTTTAAATATAAAGATAATTCTTTTTCCACCTTCTCATCCCATTCCATCCAGTTTTATTCATAATTTATCCATATTTAACTATTATTTTACACTATATAAAACAATTTAAACAGTAAAGAAATCATATTTCTATAATTCCTTTACTGTTTTATGTTTTATTTTAGTATTCTAACTTCCACATATATCTTCTCTTAGTTAAAGGATGTTGACGTGCAATTGATAGCTCTTCTGCATAAACTCTAAATACTGCACTTAATAACATTGGATTAAAGTAATCAATTACTGATTTTTTAATTTCTGCTGACAATCCAAAGTCTAATGCATCAATCACTGTTGTTTTTGCATCAAATCTATCTAAGAAAGTTAATGCACGTGAATCTATATTTCTAGTTCTTCCATCATTCATTAACAGTATAAAAGGAACATCTTTGTCCACAATTTCAAATGGTCCATGGAAGAATTCTCCTGAATGGAATGTACCTGAATTTATCCATTGCATTTCCATCATTAAGCAAATTGATGTAGCATAAGCAACTTCATGTGTAGCTCCACTACTCATAACATATATAACTGGAGCATCTTTGTAATCTTCAGCAAATTTTTTAGCATATAATTTTGCTGATGCTGATGCATTGTCTGCTAAGTTGTATATTTTTTCAAATCCTTCCTTCATATCTTCATAATGATCATATCCTTCGAATTGCTCTAATATTTCCATAGCAAGTTCTAAACAATAGCCCATTTTTTCTAATTTAGCACCATAACTTTCTGCAAATCTGTGATATATTACATAATCTGCATCCTTTGTTAGTGGCGAATCTATTGATCTAGTTAAACTAATTACATGTGCTCCTTTAGCTTTTGCTCTTGCATTAGCTTCAACTGTTTCTGGAGTAGTACCTCCTAATGATGCTGAAATTACAATTGCAGTATCATCTACAGCTTCTGGAGTAGCATAATTAAATTCATTTGCAGTATAATGACTTACTCTTAATTTTTTTGCATTTCCATCTAAGAAATATTTAGCTGGATATAAATCAGCCTTTGATGCTCCACATCCTACAAAAACCACACTTTTGATATTTGGTTGTTTTTCCTTAATTTCACTTATTATTTGTTTAGTATTCATTGTTATTCCTCCTAAAATTTCAATTCTTTCATTATTATTAATTTTTTAATATACATATCTTAAATATTTTGTTTTTTATTTTTTTCTTCTGATAATATATTTAATAAAGCCTAATCTTTTATGTCTTAAGCAAAAATACCTAAAAGACTAAATATTATTCCTCCTAAGATACAAATTGTTAGCATCCATCCTGTAGATACCTTCTTTCTTAATAAACCATACATAAAGAAAGTTACTCCTAATGGTATTATTTGTGGTGCTATACCATCTAAAACATTTTGTAATACAAAGGTTTCATTAAAAGCAATAGGTGTAGTTATACCTATCATGCTTGCCATCATAGAACCTATAACCATAAGACCAACAACTGAGCAGATATACATAACCTTCTCCATTAATCCTTCTTTATAAAGCTTAGTTAAATACTTACTACCCATTAAATATCCTATTTTTCCACCAAAATAAGTTACTATGAATGCTGGTATAAAAGATATTAACATTGCAAGTATCGGTCCAAATATACTACCTTGTTGAGCTAAATTTATCCCTAGTCCAAAAGCTAATATACGAACTGTACCTTGGAAGAAGGAATCTCCAACTCCTGATAAAGGTCCCATTAATGATGTTTTCATAGCATTAATTGATTCTGGATTGAAATTTTCTCTATCTGCATAATATTGTTCTTCCATAGCTGCACTTAATCCTAGAACAAAAGCACTAGTTTGAGGGGTACAGTTGTAGAATGCCATATGTCTTTCATAAGCTTGTTTCTTTAATTCTGCATCCTTAGGATCTTTATATATTTCATCTAAGATTGGTGCTATACCATATAAAAATCCCATATTCATTTGTCTTTCATAGTTCCATGATGCTTGGATACTCCATGAACGCCAGAAAAACTTTCTATATTTCCATTTATTTGGATCTTTTTCTTTAACAATATTTTTTTCAGCCATCCTTCATTACCTCCTAATCTAAACTATCTAAATCATCTGTAGCTACTGAAGCTCCCTCCTTCTTAAACTTAAGCTCTGCAAGTACGAAAGCTAATGCACAGGCAAATATAGCTATACCAGTAACGCTTAAACCAGAATATGCAGTAACAAAGAATCCTACTAATAAGAATGGTAACATTTTGCCAGATAACATAGTGCTTAGTAATAATGCAAATCCATAAGCAGGTAAAATTTTACTTGCTAAAGTTAATCCATTAGTTAACCACGCTGGAATATTTTCAACTATGTTCTTAACTAAATCTGTTCCAAAATATACTGCTAGGAAAATAGGTACAAAATACATAAGTGAATATAGAATAGGTCCCAAAACTATATGTATTTTAGTAGCTTTTTTATACTCACCTTTTTCAATTAATTCATCTGCTGTATGTGTTAATCTTGAAAGTATTGTTCTAATTACAATACCAAGCATTTGACCTAATATAGCAATCGGAATTGCTATTGTTAATGCTGTTTGAGCATCAGATTTTGAAAGAATTGCAAAAGCTGTAGCAATTATTGATCCCATGTTCATATCTGGTGGTGCCGCTGCTCCAATGTTTACTACCCCAAGAGATATAAGTTCTAAAGAAGCACCTATCATAAGACCTTTTTCCATATCTCCAAGTACTATACCAACTAAAGTACTTACTATAAGTGGTCTCTCAAAGTTTAATCTACCTAAAAGTCTTGAATCTAAAATACAAAATACACCTATAAGACTTAATAAAATAGATTGTACTAACAATGACATATTATAACCTCCCATATTTATTTTAAATTTTTGATGTTAAGTCCTCTAACTTAGAAGTTGGAACTTGTTGCATATATAATCTAATTCCCATTTCTTTAAGTTTTCTTGAATCTTCTAATTCTTCATCAGTTAAGAATATTGCGTTGCTATATTGAACTGAATTTTCCTTTTTAGCAATTCCACCATAATTAATTTCCTTTATCTTAGGGTATCCTTCACAAAATTCTCTTATTGACTTTGTCCCTCCAAATATTAGCATTACATTTTCATTTAATGCTTCTACCTTAGCCATTCTAATTAAAGCATCTTTAACAGTAAAAACATTTAACTTAACTCCTGTAGGCTTAGATAAACTTAAAGACATCTTCTTTAATTCATCAGTTGCTGCAAAGTCATCAATTATAATAATTCTTCCTACCCCTAAGCTCTTTGTCCACGAAAATACAACTTGTCCATGCAGTAAACGATGATCAATTCTCACTAGCTTAATCATAAGCCTTCACCTCCTTCATTATTTAAGTTTTTTAATAAATTATTGCAATTCACAATAGACTCTCTACTTTCTTTTATAAATTCTTCTAACATTTCCTCTGAAATATCATCACATGTTGCAATTGAAATAACTAAAGGTAAATTCATTCCTGAGATCATATTTATATCTGGATATTCCTTAAGTAAAGCAAGCAGTTCATTATTTACACTTCCACCAAATATGTCAGTTAATATATAAATATCTTTAGTTTCATAATTGTTTTTAACTTCTCTTTCCACAGCTTCTCTTATATTCTCATCCTCATCTCTATAAGAAGAAAAAGCTTTCACCCCCCCAGCATCTCCTATTATCATATTTAAAGTATCTTTTATTCCTTTTGCCATATGTCCATGACTAGCTAAAATTATATGATTCACTTTTTACCCTCCTCTCTTATGCCTATATGTAAAGCAATACTTGTGCCAAAATATATGTTTATACTATAACCTTAGTAAAATAGCCTCTTCTAAGAACACAACTCTATAGTATCAACACTTTTTTTATTTTTTTCTGGAGTGTTTATTGGAAGTGTTGAATAAAATTTACAAGCTCTTTAGTAAATTCAAATTAGTTTTTATAATAAATAAATATCCACCGGCTTAGCTGGTGGTTTTACATTTTCGGGCATAGCCCTTTTTTACTAGCTGCGCCTAAAGGCACATGTCGGTCTGGCACATGCGATTAGTTTACTTGGTACACGTAAACGGGTCTATATACTCCATTGTTAATTGTTCTGAAAGCCCGTCTTCCTCTAACTGATGTGCTATATATTCCTTAATCTTTTTAGTGTTTTTTCCTACAGTGTCTACATAATATCCCTTACACCAAAATTGTCTATTGCCATATCTATATTTCAAGTTTGCATGTCTATCAAAAATCATCAA
>OKWN01000029.1_pt1 | contig 186164 bp, 195 predicted proteins | sample 1607151 | NCBI WGS metagenome assembly OKWN01 (sample SAMN07501046, study PRJEB24779) | human gut metagenome | isolation source: stool | host: human infant | place: USA: Pittsburgh, PA | reverse complement strand
GAGCAGCGGTTGAAGCCTCTCAATGAGGTGCTGCTGATGTCCGCTCCGGAAGGGATGGCGCTGACCAGCGGGGAGCATCTGCAAATGACAGCCACAAAAAACGTTGCCGTTAACGCCGGTGGCGATATCAGCGCCGGAACAATGGGCAATCTGACGCTGCTTACCGGGGAGAAGCTGGGACTGTTTGCCCGGACAGGTCAACTGAGCGTCAAGTCAGGGGAAGGGCCGGTGGAGGTGCAGGCGCAGAACGCCAGCCTGCGGCTGTTTGCGGAGAAGAAGCTAACGATGAGCTCGGCGGGTGACATCTCCCTAGCCGGGAAAAAACGTATCACGCTGATTGGTGGCGGCAGTTACCTGAAACTTGAGGCGGGGAAGGTTGAATACGGCACGACAGCAATATACCTGCGAAAGGTGAAAAGGACGATGGCGGCGGGAAGCATTACCCTGGAGCAGCGTCCGACTGAAATGCCCGCTCCATTACCAAATTTATCATGTGGTCCAAATACAGCGTATTTCAGGGTCCTGGATTCCTTAACAGGATCTGAAAATATTGAGTTTGCATATCAATTACAGACATCTACCGGTACAGCGGCAGGAAGAACGGATTCAGCCCTGACGCATGTAGTAAATTCAGATACAGAAGAAAACGTAAACCTGGTCTATGTTTTCCAGATCAGAGCGGGGACAAGGTAATGGCAGTTTCATCAACAACAACCACAAAAGAGCAGGAGCAGCAGGAAAAGAAGGTCAGTGTTGATTTCTTTCACATTGATATGATTCCCAATGCAATGAGAAAGATGGGCTGGGAAATGGCACCCAAATTAATGGAGCATTGGTTCAGTATTTTCCCAGCTTACTCATTTAATAAAGAAACAAAAACGGAACTTTTAAACTGCGATGCAAGAAGCATCCCTCCATCTAAGGTGAATGATAACATTGTTAAAATGGCATGGGCGAATCAGTATCCCCAGGTTAAAAATGGTATTAATGAGCTTAGGTCAACGTGGCACACCATAAATAGCCGAAAGATATTAAAAAAGCATATATCCAAGTTAGATATCTCTGAAGGGGAAACTATTAAGTTTGGATTTTCAGATGATGTGAAAGAATTAGATGCGACAGCTCAGGCTAATTTTCTTATAATTGGCGATAAATTCGATACGATAAATGATTGGTATGGCGCAATTGGTAATTGTAATTTAAAAGTATGCGTCCGTGGGACAGTCAATCTACTTAATGACATACTTACTCTGACTATTGAGTCTTTAGGGTTTTATATTAAAGATACATACGACTTCCTGGATAATCATAAATTTGGTATCGATATACCAGAGTCATTAGGCATTTGGGGGAAAGAACGAATTCTAAATAAAGTGGAAACACTTTCGTATATGTCATCTTACGGATCAGGTGCATTTGGACTTTTAGTTGAAATATTTCCCGGCTTTGTGCCAGTGTTTAATTCCGACTTCAGGAAATGGCAAAAAAAACATAACACTGGTGGAGACTATATAGTTTTTTCTGATTTACTTTGGATGCCACCATTAGATAAAGACCGTTTGGTGATTCTATGAATAAAATGAAAAGGTTGAAATTATGTCTATTATTCACACCATTTTTTATATTGTGGATGATTTTATCACCAACAGCCTTCACTGGAGATTTCAATAAAACACACGAAAAAATTAGTGAAGATGGGAAATACAAAATTGTGGCTTATTATGTCCTGCCCACTACCCCAGTATCTTTTTTTCAATGGGCTTTCAAAGGTGATGTTTTTTTGGTACTGTATGATGCGGATAAAAATTATTTAGGCCAAAGTTCACCATTTTGGTTTACAGACCAATATACTATTTTTGGAAATGATATACTTTTCCCTGATGATACTGATGGAGAAGATAAGTCATTATATCTTAACGGGGTGAATGATTTTACCGAAGGTTACACAATCCCCGTAAAAAAGAAAAAATGGTGGAGTGTTTTTTACTCATTCTTTTATTGAATATTAAGAACCCAAAAATGATGGTTGTTTTATGATGAAGCGAGTTTTCAGTGCTTTTTTATCGCAGTATTAATGGTTGCTTTTCTACGAAGAATTTGCTACAGGCCTCTATTTAGTGTTAACCCTGCTCGCAGGCCGCAATTGATAGTGAGGTCTGGCTGCTCAGGGATCGCAAAGCGGTAGATGCCGCTGATTACCCGACCTTGCTTCGCAAGACCGATACGGTACTTCAGGACGACGTACTGGCGTCAAAGAGCTGCGGGTGAGGCCTGTCAGCATGTATAGCTGTTGCCGAAGTTGGTGACTCAATGATGAACATTATAATTTTCATCTCTTTAGCCGCCCATATGCAGCAAAACATCAGAATTAAGCAAATACCAAACAGAAAGAACCAAACGGGGGAAGATGCAAAAACCCTCCGGCAATAGCGCTGGAGGATGAGTGTATAGGAGACCCCCGCGTGGGCGGGGGGAACGTTCAGACGTTTTTACGTTCGATGGTTTGCTCGCCCCAGAACAGCGAGTCTTTGTCGGTTTTTTCGAAGGCGCGAACCAGCACTTCATCGTTGCCTTCTTCCCAAATCTGCTCAGCCAGCTTTTCGTCATAATTGGCGACTTCAAAGATGGCTTCGGCAATCTCCGGAGAGGTATTGCGTAAACTTGCCCATTCGCCCACGTGGTGAGCTTTGGATTCGTGAGTTGGCATACTTGTCCTCCTGTTGGGTTAGCCGTTCAGTTTTTTGGCAAGACCCGCGACGTATTCACCCTGATAGCGGGCGATTGAAAGTTCTTCATTGCTTGGCTGACGTGAACCATCGCCACCGGCAATGGTGGTCGCACCATACGGTGTCCCGCCACGAACCTGGGAAACATCGAACAGTTCCTGCGCGCCGTAGCCAATCGGCACAATCACCATCCCATGATGGGCAAGAGTAGTCCAGGTGGAGGTGATCGTCTGCTCCTGGCCGCCGCCCGTGCCGGTAGAGCTGAACACGCTGGCCAGCTTGCCGTATAACGCGCCGGAGGCCCAGAGCCCGCCCGTCTGGTCGAGGAAGGTGCGCATCTGGCCGGACATATTGCCGAAGCGGGTCGGGGTGCCGAAGATAATGGCATCATAGTCCGCGAGCTCCTGCGGGGTGGCGACCGGGGCGTTTTGTGTTTTCCCCCCGGCTTTGGCGAAGGCTTCCGCCTGCATGGTTTCCGGTACGCGTTTAACCACGACCTCAACGCCGTCTACTCTGTTTGCGCCTTCTGCTACTGCGTGAGCCATGGTTTCAATGTGTCCATACATGGAATAATAGAGCACCAGAACTTTTGCCATTTTGCATCACTCCTCGTTGGTTTTTCTTACAGCGGATCGCTGCGTTCCTTTAAAGATATGACATCACAGCCAGACTGCAAAAATGAACGGCATTTCTTTGATATATAACAATATCTTTTTGTTACGCGCCTTGTAGCAAAATGAAACAACTTTCGCGGCGCGGATTTTCAAAATATAAGAATGGCTTATGAATGACTTCACCGATATTACATACGAAAGGCTGAGATCATGTTGCAGAATATTACCTCTCGCTTGCCGGATAGCCGCATTACACTAAGCTTAGTTTCACGCGGCACAGATAAAGGCACTGTCCTTGAGCCGCGAGGTGAAAGAATCCTCTTTTACTGAATGCAATATGATGTCTAATGTTTCACACTCTGGAGGTTAGAGATGGCAAACCATCGTGGTGGTTCAGGTAATTTCGCTGAAGACCGTGAAAGAGCATCAGAAGCAGGTCGTAAAGGTGGCCAGTCTAGCGGGGGCAACTTTAAAAACGACCCTCAGCGCGCATCAGAGGCTGGTAAAAAAGGGGGTAAAAATAGCCACGGCAGCAACAAGTAGTACGCCGGGTTAACTCCCTGCCGCCGGGTTTCCCGGCGGTTTTTTTATGTCTGCTACATTGAACTGTCATCAAAGGCATCGCACACTACAGGATTGATTCTTCGTGCTGGTGTCCCATGTCCGTTTCCCGTTTTACCTTCTCCATTAAGCCTCAGGAAGCCATCCTGATTTTGATCACCATGTTCTGGGGCGGAACCTTTCTTGCCGTTCAGTACGCGGTCACGATGAGCGATCCGTTTTTCTTTGTAGGGCTGCGCTTTGCAACCGCGGCGATTGCCGTGGCGCTTATTTCGCTGAAAACCCTGCGCGGATTGACCCTGAGAGAGCTTAAGGCGGGTGTCGCCATTGGTGTGGCGATTGCCATGGGCTACAGCCTGCAAACGTGGGGACTCCAGTCTATCTCCAGCAGTAAATCCGCCTTCATCACCGCCATGTACGTACCGCTGGTGCCGCTGTTGCAGTGGCTGTGCCTCGGCAGAATGCCGGGCCTGATGTCGTGCATTGGCATCGTGCTGGCGTTCATCGGCCTTATTTTATTAGCCGGGCCGGAAAATAATCTGCTGGCGCTGGGGCCGGGGGAGATCATCACTCTGGTGGGGGCCGTCGCCATTGCGGCAGAAATTATCCTGATTAGCGCCTGGGCAGGAAAAGTGGACGTCAAGCGGGTGACGGTCGTGCAGCTTGCCACCGCGTCGCTGGTGGCGTTCGCGACGATGGTGCCGGCAGGGGAGTCCGTCCCGCCGATGTCTACCGGGCTTATCGTTGTGGCGCTGGGGCTGGGTATTTTCAGCGCCATTATCCAGGTCACCATGAACTGGGCGCAGCGCAGCGTATCCCCGACACGGGCGACGGTCATTTATACCGGTGAACCGGTATGGGCGGGTATTTTCGGGCGACTCGCCGGGGAGCGTCTGCCGCTGCTGGCGCTGGTGGGCGCGGCGTTTATTGTTCTCGGCGTGCTGGTGAGTGAGTTAAAGCTCAGAAAGCGTCGGAATGCGGTGAACGATTTAACGGCCGAATAAGCTTTTGATTGAAATAAAGGGCAGGTTTAACTACGATGTGTACGGATGAAAACCGTACACGATAAATGAAACCATGCCAGCACTCAAAAAACAGCGTATCGATCTTCGCCTGTCGGACGAAGACAAAACAATGATTGAAGAAGCGGCGGCGATGACCAACCAAACGATCACCCAGTTTATGGTGAACAGTGCGTCAGAGCGTGCTGCCGAAGTCATCGAACAGCATCGGCGTCTCGTATTAAACGAAGCCTCATGGATTGCCGTTATGGATGCCATCGACAATCCGCCAGAGCCAAATGAACGCCTGAAGCGAGCGGCGAAACGTCTTCGAAACATGGAGTGAAGCGTCGTGGCAAATCTCACGATCGAAATGTTATCAGAGGGAACCGATTACGATTTCGGCGATTTCGATTGTGGTGAACCCTCGCTAAATGCCTTCCTTACCGAGCACCTGATACGTCAGCACGGCGGGCGTATTTTACGCGGCTACCTCCTTAAAGAACGCGACCATCCGCGTGTCCTGGGCTATTACACACTCTCGGGAAGTTGCTTTGAAAAAGCGATGCTTCCTTCAAAGACTCAGCAGCGCCGCATCCCATACAGCAACGTCCCCAGCGTGACGCTGGGGCGTCTGGCTGTCCATAAAGAACTCCAGGGAAACGAGTGGGGAACAACGCTTGTCACACACGCTATGCGCGTTGTTTATCTGGCCTCGCAGGCTGTTGGCGTCCACGGAATTTTTGTGGATGCGCTTAACGAACGGGCCAAACGATTTTATCTGAAGCTGGGGTTTATCCCGCTGGCAGGTGAAAACAGCAGTTCGCTGTTCTTCCCCACGCAATCTATAGAACGACTGTTTGAGCAGGCGTGATCGCTCTTAAGGAACATGCAGGTCGGGTAAGGCGGCGCCGTTACCCGACGTGCAGATTTCATGGATCCTGAGTCGCCACGGCGCCCTGCGGCGCGGCAGCCACCCGGCGGCTCAGCAGGGCATTGAGCAGGATCGCGCCGAAGGTCGCCGTGCCAATCCCGCCCACCGTAAACCCGCCCAGCGTCAGGGCGAAATCACCCGCCCCCAACACCAGCGTTACCGCCACCATGATCAGGTTACCGTTCTGGCTCAGATCAACATGATTCTGCACCCAGATACGTGCCCCTGCCACGGCAATCAGACCAAATACCACAATCGAGGCGCCGCCAATCACGGGGGCCGGGATGGTGTGGATCAATGCGCCGAATTTCGGGGAAAAGCCGAGCAGCATCGCCATCACCGCCGCCGCCACGAAGACCAGCGTCGAGTAGACTTTGGTCACAGCCATCACGCCGATGTTTTCCGCGTAGGTCGTCACGCCGCTGCCGCCGACCGAGCCGGAGAGCATGGTCGCCAGACCGTCTCCCACAAACGCCCGCCCCATATACGGATCCATATTGCGCCCGGTCATTCCCGCTACGGCTTTCAGGTGGCCCAGGTTTTCAGCCACCAGAATCACCGCGACAGGCGCGATGAGCATCATCGCCTGAGCGTTAAAGGTGGGTGAGGTCATCTGCGGCAGGCCGAACCAGGCGGCCTGGTGAATCAGTGTGAAATCAACCGGTTTGCCGAGACCGAACACGTTCGCCAGCAGCGCGTAGACCAGACAGGCCGCAATCAGCCCGACCAGGATCAGCAGCCGTTGGATCATGCCGCGCGTAAAGACCGCCACCACGCCGATGCACAGCACCGTTATCACCGCCATCCAGCTTTCAAATGGTGAGCCGGAAACGCTCTTCACCGCAATCGGCGCGAGGTTCAGGCCTATCGCCATCACCACCGCCCCGGTGACGACGGGGGGCATCATCCGCTCGATCCAGCGCGTGCCGACTTTCATCACCACCAGACCGGTCAGGGTGTAGACCAGCCCACAGGCGATAATGCCGCCGAGGGCCACGCTCAGGTTGGGGTTAATACCTTGACCGTTAAACCCGGTCGCTGCAATGACCACCCCCACGAAGGCGGCGCTGGAGCCCAGATAGCTGGGCACACGCCCGCCGGTGACAAAAAAGAACAGCAGGGTACCCATACCCGACATCAAAATGGCGAGGTTAGGATCCAGCCCCATCAGCATGGGCATCAGCACCGTCGCACCAAACATCGCGACCGCATGCTGCACGCCCATCACCATTGTCTGCCCGAGCGGGAGCCTTTCATCCGGCGCGACCACGCCTTCTTCTGTGGAGGTCGATTTCAACTGCCAGTGGGGAAGTCCGAACATGATCTGTCTCCTGAATGCGGATTAACAGGCGGGTCGCATAAGTGCGTGATAGCCGCGGTCGAACCACACCAGCCCTTGCGGCGCCGGGTGGCGTACGATGGATACGATGTCGCAAAACAGAATGTCGTGAGTGCCAACGCTCACCACCTGGCTGATGCGGCAGTCGAACGAGGCCAGCGCATTTTCCAGACGCGGGCAGCCCGTGTCGCCTGTCTGCCAGCGGGCAGCGGCAAAGCGGTCCGCCATCGGCGTTTTCCCGCCAAACAGGTTGGATAAAGGCTCCTGTCCGGCACTCAGCGTGTTAACGCACAGGGTGCGGTTCTCGCTGAAAATCGGCCAGACCGACGCGCCGCGGTTCAGGCACACCAGCAGGGTAGGCGGGGAATCCGTGACGCTGCATACCGCGCTGGCGGTGAAGCCCGCCAGGCCTGCCGGGCCGTCGGTGGTAATGATATTGACCGCTGCGCCGACGCAGGCCATAGCGTCGCGAAAGGTTTGTTTATCCGGTGTCATCACGTTCGCTCCTTACGCCAGCCCGCAGGCATCGTCAAAGGCCAGACGCGGCAGGCGTCCGTACAGTTTGGTCGTATCGCCATAGCCGATGTTAATCAGCAGATTGCTTTTGAGTAGCGTGCCCGTGAAAAAGGCCGCGTCCACTTTTTCCCGGTCAAAACCCGACATCGGCCCGGTGTCCAGCCTGAGCGCGCGGCAGGCGAAAATCAGGTACGCGGCCTGCATTGAGCTGTTGCGAAAGGCGGTCTCTTCCGCCAGCGCGGGGCTGGAGGTAAACCAGCTTCTGGCATCGCCGTGTGGGAACAGTTCAGGCAGGCGCTCATAAAACTCGCTGTCCCAGGCGACAATCGCCGTGACCGGGGCAGTGAGCGTTTTCTCAAGGTTGCCGCTGGAGAGCGCCGGGCGCAGCTTCTCTTTTCCTTCCGGGCTTCGCACAAACACAATGCGCGCCGGGGAGCAGTTGGCGGACGTCGGCCCCCATTTCATCAGGTCATAAATCTCGCGCAGCGTCTCGTCACTGACCGGTATATCCAGCCAGCCGTTATGGGTACGTGCGCCGGTAAACAGCGTTTCCAGCGCGGCGGGCGTGATGGCTTCGCTCATTCAAGCTCCTTACAAAGCGGTTTCTGGGCTGTGCAGCAGGCTGGCAAGCCCGTTCAGCAGCAGAGTGTTAAAGATGTCCGGCGCGGTCACATTGCAGGCATGCCCGCCCTGGCGCATGACCGTTTTGCGGGCGTGCGGGAGGGCGGCGTGCAGTTCAGCGGAGCAGACGGACGGCACCAGCAGATCGTCGGTGGAACAGATAATCTGTACGGGGCAGCGAACGCGTGCAGCGTGGCGGCTGAAATCGGCCTGTTTCAGGGCATGCAGCCTGCGCAGCAGATTGGCTTTGCCCTGAAAATGGGCCAGCGCCAGCGCGTGCTCGGCCTCCAGCCGCGGGGCGCGGGCGGCCATCCAGTCTGCCGGGTAGAGGAACAACGGCTGTGCCTCTACCCACGCCTGCGCGCCGCCCGCATGCAGCAGACGTTCGCGAACGTCAAAACAGCGGCGGGTATGGGCATTGAGGGTCAGCCAGCCGTTGACGCAGACCAGCGCGGTGAGGGCGTCGGGCTTATCGATGGCCAGCCGCAGGCCGACCAGCGCCCCCAGCGCGTGGCCGACCACGCAGTAACGGGCGATCCCGGCCTCGGCTAACGCCAGCGCAAGCTCGTCGGCCATGTGTGCGAGGGTGTAGTCTTCCGGCAGGGTATCCGGGTTATTCCCCGTGCCCCGCTGGTCGTAGCACACCACCTGATACTCCTGCCCCAGCACGGCGAGCTGGGGCAGCCAGTAGCTGCCGCTGCCGCCGAGCCCGGCAATCAGCACCACCACGGGCGCGCCCGCAAAGGGGGGCGGTGAAATGGACAGTTTCATGGCCGCCTCACTTCGCGATGTGCGCAACGGTGGCAATTTCAACCAGCGCTTCGGGCTTTACCAGCCCGCACTGGATGCAAAACCGCGCCGGTTTATCGCCGGGGAAAAACTCCGCGTAAATCTCGTTAATCGCGGCGTAGTTTTTCCAGTCGGTGATAAAGATGCTGTTGAAGGTCACGTCCTCCATAGTGCCACCCGCCGTTTCGATCACGGTTTTGATCGTCTCCAGCACGTGGCGGGTTTGCGCCTTTGGGTCATCGATAAACACCACGTTGTTGTCTTTATCAAACGGCAGCGTGCCCGATACATAGACCACGCCGTCGGCGAGGGTGCCGGGCACAAACGGGGCAATCGGGGTGCTGGTGCCCGGCGGAATAATCACGGATTTCGGCATAGCGATTCTCCTCAGGCGATGCGGGCGAGCGGGGGATCCAGCGCGTCGCAGAAATCATTGACGTTACTGACCCAGCCAAAAAAGGTTTCGATATTGAACAGGGCGGCTTTCTGGGCAAAATCCGGCCCGGCCTGATGGGTGGCATCCTCCAGTACCACCCCAAAATACTCGAGGAAAAAGCCGTCGCGCAGGGTCGACTCCACGCACACGTTGGTGGCGATGCCGGTGAACACCAGATGACGAATGCCCCGGCTGCGCAGCAGGCTGTCGAGCGGGGTATTGAAAAAGCCGCTGTAGCGCGGTTTCGGCAGCACGATATCGCTGGCCTCCGGTACCAGCTCATCCACCAGCTGATAATCCCAGCCGCCTTTCGCCAGCAGCGTGCCCTGGAGTTCGGGCCGTTGGCGCATGGTTTTCAGGGCGTTGGATTTGTGAAAGTTGGGTGAGCCGGGACCGCCAGCCTCGACGTACTGGTCGTCCCAGCCGTTCTGGAACCAGACGATCAGCATGCCCGCAGCACGTGCGGCGCTCACGGCGGTTTTGATGTTCTCAATCACCGGCTGCGTGGTGGAGACGTCAAACCCGGCCAGATCCAGATACCCGCCTTTACTGGCATAGGCGTTTTGCATATCCACCACGATCAGCGCGCTGCGCTGCGCGTCAAAGGTAATGGCTTCCGGGCGAGCGTTGAGGGTCGTCATTACGCCACCTCCTTCGTCACGGCAGGGATGTGGGCGCGGCACTGCATCAGCGGCTGAATGCGCTCGCCGAAAGTTTCCACGCCGGTGAGAAAATCATCGAAGGTTAGCAGCACGCCTTCGGCGCCGGGCACGGCAGCCACTTCGTCGAGCATTCTGGCGACGCTGGCATACGAGCCAACCAGGGTGCCCATGTTGATATTGACGGCAGACGTCGGGTCGGCCATCTGGCGAACGTTGGTGTCCGCGCCGGAGCGGGTATCCTTCTGGCTCTGCTCGGTAAGCCAGCTCAGCGCTTCGTCATCCGCGCCGTCCTTGTATCGTTCCCATTTGGCGCGCGCGGCGTCGTCGGTTTCGTCGGCAATCACCATAAACAGCACGTAGGAACCCACGTCGCGCCCGGTTTTGTCGGCGGCCGCTTTCATGCGTGCCGCGGTGGGCGCGAAGGCGGCCGGGGTGTTAACGCCTTTGCCGAAGCAGAAGTTGAAGTCGGCGTATTTCGCCGAGAATTCCATTCCCGCGTCGCTCTGTCCGGCGCATATCACCTTCATCGGCACCGACGGCTGCGGGCTGACGCGGCAGTCGTTCATGGTAAAGAAGTCGCCTTTGAAATCGCTTTTGCCGGTGCCCCATAGATCGCGCAGCACCTGCACATATTCAGTCAGGTAGTCGTAGCGACGGGAGAAGTAATCGTCCCCCGGCCAGATCCCCATCTGCTCGTACTCCGGCTTTTGCCAGCCGGTGACCAGGTTAACGCCAAAGCGCCCGCCGGAGATGGAGTCGATGGTGGAGGCCATCCGCGCCACGATTGCCGGGGGAAGGGTAAGGGTGGCGGCGGTGGCGTAAATCTGGATGCGCGAGGTTACCGCCGCCAGGCCCGCCATCAGGGTGAAAGACTCCAGGTTGTGGTCCCAGAATTCGGTCTTACCGCCGAAACCGCGCAGCTTGATCATCGAGAGCGCAAAGTCGAAGTGGTAGTGCTCCGCTTTCTGCACGATGGCTTTATTCAGCTCAAAGGTCGGCATGTATTGCGGGGCAGTGGTCGAGATAAGCCAGCCGTTGTTGCCGATCGGTACAAATACGCCAATTTTCATCACGAACCTCTCTTCATCTCTGTGTGGGTGAAAGTCAGACGTGGCGCTGCATCCTGCATATCCTGTTCAGCCTCGTGAAAAGGGTTTTGCAAAGGGGATGCCAGTTTTTAAAAGGGCTTTATTGTTAATGTGTTAACGCAAGGTTGGTGAATAGAGTGCAAATAAAGTGGACTAAATGGTCAAAATAGATGCACGCAAACAGGCAACGGTGCGCGATGGCGGTGCAGGGGCGGTAAGGGATTGGGGAGCGGGTCGTCCGCATTGAGCAAAAAGCAAAAGTTAGTAATCGCTCTCGTTGCTGATGAGGGCCGCACCCGTGGCAGGATAAAAGGTGTTGTTATTCAATCTATCCAAGGTACAGATTCTCCAATATAAGTGTGTGTGTGCAGCAGCGGCAAGTCACCTTAACATCCTTTATCGTGATTGAAGTATTTACCTCTTGCAGAATTCCATTCTCATCAACAAACAGACCCGGATAAAAACTGCTTTCGCCAATGCAGAATAAATCCCTTCGCTGATGCTCATGTAGCGCGACCAACCAGAATACAGGCTCGGTGGTATCAAGACGTCCACATACTTCGCTGAATATTTCATTCCACGATTTGCCAATCTTTTTGATCAGAAAATAAAACAATGGTGTGTAGTCTCGGCCATGCTTCTGTCCGCCATGTATTGACTCGCGCTTGGCCAGTAGTTCATCCCCGACTCTTTTACGATTACGTTCCCAGCAATATTCAGCACCTGGATTATTAGAATGGTGCCGCGTAGTCGTGTTGACGCTGCAATACAGTTTACGAGGCTTATTCTGTTTATGAGTACGCATAATCCGATCCCGTGCATCCTTTATTCTATGAGTTAGTAACTCCTGCCGGAGCTAGATTTAATAGTTGGAGACTGCATAAAAAATTGCCGTGTTTAAAGGTAACCTCATTTTGCTGAAATACCCTCCCATTGACAACAACTAAAAGCCCGCTGCTGGCTGTGAATTCAACGGTTCGGAGCAATCACCAGCTTGGACGTTCAGGTTGTTCTGTCCAATTTCAGGTAATGGGAAATTCACCATGTAAATATATTTCACAAATCCATGTATCATGTGTATGAATTGTTTTCATGACCTGTTTCTTCTATAATTTGTGCCAGGACATAAACATCAAACATAATTTAGGTCGCAAAGATATGTATAAATGCCTCAGGTTGCCTTTTGACAAAGTAAAAATCGACAGAATGTGTGATGAGAAAGGTAACAATGCCTCATACGTAAGAATCACCTACAATGAGTTCTACTATTATTTAAGTTACTACGATCTGAGACCAGTCACACCAAATTTTAATTCCATTGAATGCATTCCCAAAAACAGCGATCTTTATATCATTGTATATAAAATATCACCTAATAGCTATAGGATATGCTGGCTAGGAGATTGCGATTGCATCGAGTTCAGAATGATGGACACTGAAAGAAATCGTGGTAAATCTGCATCTTTAGCTGTATTGCTTGGTCTGATTTTATGTACACTTTCTATAGGTGCGTATTACTCATCTAGCACTGATATATTTGTATGTTATGTCCCATTTTTATTACTAAGTTTGTTTGGTTTTATCCTGACACTCCTTAATTTTTGTCATACATACTCAGATGAATTCATTCAATTTCGAGATTTGATGCGAAAAAACCTTATGCAAGAAAAAGATTTATTTTCCTCTGTGACAAACTTATCAAAAAGTTGCCAGCATAAACAAGATTACGAGCTAAACCTAAGATTACCTAAGGAACTCAACCGAAGAATAGTTACAATAGACTCTGTATACCGGGAGAGAAGAAAAGTAACTGTATACGAGCCCAATACTGGTTCAGATTTGTCTTATAGTACAAGTTATACAAAATGCATGGTGAATATGGTTTGTGATGGAGAAAAATTTACATTTGAGTATAAGGAGGCTTCTGGTGATCCAGCTCCATTTATTGCAAAGGGCGATAAAGCCAAACTATATTGGTATGGACCGGAACACGAAGTAATTCCTAGTGATCGCGAAGATATTACCTATGGAACACGACTTATCTGTTTACATAATATAACAACGGATAACTTTTATGAAAGTCGCATGTGTAATGAACCGGGTAATGTTTTCAAACTATCGCAGAAGGGAGGACGGGATATTTATAACCACTACTCGCAATGTTGATTAAAAAATCATCTATCATGCGATCCCACTAGATGCACTCCCAATAAGAGCTGGATGCAGCCATCGAGCCGCACCAGCCGTCTTTTCTTCACTCTTTTAATTCTCCGCAATCACTTGGACATACAGCATTTTATATCCACTGGGACTGATAACATATCAGTTCAAAAATATCCTATATAAAACAACTGCAACTAAACAAATAAATGCTGCTAGTGAGATTTTACCAAGACCGGACTCGTATTTTAAAACCATAAAAACCAAAAGAAGAAAAGCCAGAGCAGGCAGTCTCCATACCACAAAAAACACCGTTAATTTTGGCATCATTGATTATACATCACTGATCCTTTCATTGTAATATCTGCTTCCTCGGGATGCTCAGACTGTTCTGTCTATATCCGTCAGAGCATGGGAGGCATTTAACGACGAAACTCCCGCAGCGTTAGCGAGGACAAAAAATGAGCTACGACTTCAGCCATAATAATCCCCCATACTGCAAAACTGGGTTTTCTACCGTGGTGCTTCGTGGGCCAATTTTCTGGGATTCAGACCCGGAACGCGCCATTTCAGCAATATTTCAGACCAGTTTTGTTGTAATCTAAAGCAGTCAGCTCTCGATCTTCCAGGATAAGTATCGCCTGTGTCCTTTTCCGTGTCACCCTGACAAACAGGAAGTTCCGTCCATTTATGTAAAATAACAGCCGATACACCTTCAGAAATCACGGTAGTTGACCGGCTGCTATGAGCAGAGGAACGGAAATACAGGAAATGATGTAAGCGCTTTTCATGATACAGAGAAAGTAATTATGCCAAACGCATTAATTGACCAACGCTTTTACTGAACTGATACCACCCGTCAGATGATCCTGCCTGAATATTTGCGCAGGATCGTCTATCAGCATTGGGGAAGTATATTAGCGACTATCGCGTCTCGTGTTAAACCGCCTCTATATTGTACCCATCAGGATCAAGGATGAACGCGGCGTAATATCCAGGGTGATAATGGGGCCTGTAACCCGGCGCACCATTATCTTTTCCACCTGCCTGGAGGGCGACACGGTGGAATGCCTCAACATCCTCTTTGTTTTTTGCATTGAAGGCAAGATGCATTCGGGGTGTGGAGGGAGTTCCCTGTGTTAACCAGAACGCACCGCCAGGATCTTGCCCTTCATCGAGTTGGGCGGGACCAAAACCTACCGCCTTGCCCGGAAATTCAAGCCGGATAACATGACCAAGACTGGCAAGAACATTTGTGTAACATTACTTACTGTCTTCAAGATTTATGACGTTGAATCCGGTGTGGTCAATCATTTTTTACTCTCGTCAGCAAAGAAGAATAACAGTAAAACATTAAACCATCGGGTGAGGTTGGATTTGGTATAAGAATTGGTGATTGCGTCTGTTCTTTACCTGTGTGAAACGACCTCTCCCAGAGCTGGTATGTTTGTTCTCTATTGATTCTCGCGCTGATATTTGTAAGGTCCACTCCTGACACGATGCAGCCAGCACCGAAGGTCCGCTGTGAGCGAAAATCGGACGTTATATACACATCCCCATTATCTTGAGTATGCTCCGCTGTGACTCTGTTTCGAAAACGATGTCGCTGATGTATTGCATCCCCTGCTTTTTATAGAATCTATGAGCATGTTCGTTTTGCTCGAGAACCTCCAACCATAAAAATTTTTTTCCATCACTTCGGGCAAGATCTATGACTTTTTTAAACATTAATTGACCGTAATGCTGATTCGTTTTAGTTGGGGCAAGGTAGAGTTTGTCAAGAAGAACACCACTAATGTCTGTATTAGGGATAGTCGCTTGCCATGTCAGCTTCGCAAAACTAATCGGCTGATCTATTTCCGCTATATACCAGCTTATGTTTTGTCATTAATATTCTGCTCAATAACAGGAAGAGAATATTCACATTCCAAATAATTATACAATCCTGATTCTGACTGCCACATATGCTTAAAGTGCGCTGGATAGATGCGATAGCCAAGCTCTTTTAGTAATACTGAATCGGCTAATGTTGCTTGTCGTATGACTAAAGGCATGGGAAAAGCCCTTACTTAACGAGAAAAAAGTGATATCAAATTTGTAATATAAGTGGGCTGTTAAGTCTACCTGTCCGTACATTTTCCTTTTTGATTTGGTGCAGCCCCGCTCCCCAAAATGTCGAGAGAAAGCAGGGCTTTTGCTATGCTATGGCAAACCAATAAGGAGAGCGAAAATGACACAAGGCGCAGTGAAAACACCCGGTAAACGTTCGCAGGCGGTGAGCGCCAAGAAACAGGCGATCCTCAGCGCTGCGCTGGAGACATTTTCGCAGTTTGGTATTCACGGTACGCGCCTTGAGCAGGTGGCGGAGCAGGCCGGGGTGTCCAAAACCAATCTGCTCTACTACTACCCGTCAAAAGAGGCGCTCTATATCGCGGTGATGCAGCAGATCCTCGATATCTGGCTGGCACCTCTCAAGGCGTTTCGCGAAGAGCTGGCCCCGCTGGTGGCGATAGAGGAGTACATACGCCTGAAGCTGGAGGTATCGCGTGATTACCCGCAGGCATCAAGGCTGTTCTGCCTGGAGATGTTGCAGGGCGCGCCGCTGTTGCAGGCGGAGCTGACGGGCGATTTAAAGCAACTGGTGGACGATAAATCAGCCATTATTGCCGGATGGGTCGCCAGCGGAAAACTGGCGCCCGTCGATCCGCATCATCTGATCTTCATGATTTGGGCCTCAACCCAGCATTACGCTGACTTTGCGGCCCAGGTTGAAGCGGTGACCGGTAAAACGCTCCAGGACGAGGCGTTTTTCCAGAGTACGCTGGATAACGTGCAGCGGATGATTATCGAAGGGATCCGTGTGCGTTAATCAGCCGGTTGGAAAGGGCAGCTTAAATTGCCCTCTTCACACTGCATCAACGAGGCCAGAAAGGCTTCGCGCTCCGCTGTTTTCTCCGTCAGGCACTGGTTGATAATCATCGGCTGAATAGTGCCACCTTCGGTTCCTGAACCCATCAATTTACAGTCTGCGTCACGCAAGGCGATCCACGCCTGCTGCGCCTTTTTCAGCAGGTCGCGCTGAGGGGCTGCCGCGCGTTTGATGGCGGCCTGGTACGTCTGGTTGAGCTTTTTATCCGCAGCCTGGTACTGCTCTGCCGCACAGGCACTGAGTTCTGTCTGGGTGGTCGCTTTGTCGCACTCGTCGGCCAACGCGCTGGCGCTGAGCAGCAGTGCTGCGCCTGCGATAAGATATCGTTTCATACACTCCCCAATAAAATAAGGCTCCGTCTCCGGAGCCTTATTAGCACAGCGTTAGCCGATTGTCATCAGGCTGGCGTTACCGCCCGCCGCCGCGGTGTTGACGCTGAGCGAGCGCTCAACGTACAGGCGCTCCAGCAGCAGGTTGGTCTCCCCGCGGGCGAAGCCCTGCACCGAGACAATCGCGCCGCTGCGAGCCGCCACCTGCTCACACAGTTCGCGCAGCTGGTCGGAATCACCGTGGTAGATCACCGCGTCAAACGGCTGGGTCAGCAGGGCATCGGCCTTCGCAAAGCGAATGCGGGCCGAGACCGCTTTTGGCAACTGTTTGGCGAGGTCGCGATGCAGGGCATCTTCCGGCCACAGCACCTCACAGCCCGTTGCCGTTGCGGCTGCCAGCTGCACCAGCGCATCCTCCTCGTTATCCGCCACGCACAGCACACGCTCGCGCGGCATCAGCGTCCAGGTGTTGCGCTCACCGGTTGGACCCGGCAGCAGACGCTGTGTTCCCGCCTGCGCCAGCTCGCCGTACTGCTGTGCAATCGCATGCAGCTCGGGACGATTTTCAGCCCACTTAATCAGCGCGTCCAGCGGCTGGGTCAGCACGGCTTTCACCTGCGCATCCACCGGATATTCCGCGTCCTGACGCGCCAGCGTCACGCCCAGCGCATTTTCCGGACGGTTTGCCAGCAGGCGGTACAGATAGAGCGGACCGCCCGCTTTCGGGCCGGTGCCGGAGAGACCTTCACCGCCGAACGGCTGCACGCCCACGACCGCGCCAACCATGTTGCGGTTGACGTACAGGTTGCCGACTTTAGCATTGCCGGTCACCTGGGCAATGGTTTCGTCGATACGGGTATGCACGCCAAGCGTCAGGCCGTAACCCGAAGCGTTGATCTGATCGATCAGCTCGTTGAGGTTGTTACGGTTGTAGCGCACCACGTGCAGTACCGGACCGAAGACCTCTTTTTTCAGCTCGTCGAAGCTTGCCAGCTCAATCAGCGTTGGCGGCACGAAGGTGCCGGTCTGCCACTCGCGGGCATCTTCGCTGTTCTCGCGCACCGCCTGGAACACCGGACGGCCTTTAGCACGCATGGTCTGAATGTGATTTTCAATGTTGGCTTTGGCTTCCGCGTCGATCACCGGCCCGATGTCGGTGGTGAGACGGCCCGGGTTGCCCATGCGGCATTCCGCCATCGCACCGCGCAGCATCTTCAGCGTGTGGTCAGCCACGTCATCCTGTAAGCACAGTACGCGCAGGGCGGAACAGCGTTGGCCCGCGCTGTCGAAGGCAGAGGCCAGCACGTCAACGACGACCTGCTCGGTGAGCGCGGAGGAGTCCACGATCATGGCGTTCATGCCGCCGGTTTCAGCGATCAGCGGGGTAGGACGGCCCTGCGCATCCAGACGGGTGGCGATGTTGCGTTGTAGCAGGGAGGCCACTTCGGTAGAACCGGTAAACATCACGCCACGTACGCGGTTATCGGAGGTCAGTTTGGCCCCGACCGTTTCACCGCGCCCTGGCAGCAGCTGCACCACGCCCGCCGGTACGCCCGCTTCCAGCAGAATGTTAATGCCCTGGGCGGCGATCAGCGGGGTCTGCTCTGCCGGTTTCGCCAGCACGCTGTTGCCTGCGGCCAGCGCCGCGGCAATCTGGCCGGTGAAGATCGCCAGCGGGAAGTTCCACGGGCTGATACACACCACCGGGCCGAGCGGACGGTGGGTTTCGTTGTCGAAATCATCGCGCACCTGACCGGCGTAGTAGTGCAGGAAGTCGACCGCCTCGCGCACTTCGGCGATGGCGTTGCTGAAGGTTTTACCCGCTTCACGCACCAGAATGCCGATAAGCTGCTGCATCTGATCTTCCATCAGCACCGCCGCGCGTTCCAGAATGGCGGCACGCTCCTGCGGCGGGGTGGCAAACCAGATTGGCGCGTTGTTCACCGCGCTCTCCAGGGCCTGCTCCACTTCCGTTTCCGTGGCTTCGCGCACGTAGCCGACGATATCCTTCGGCTCTGCCGGGTTGATCACCGGCTGCATTTCACCGTCCTCAACGGACTGCTCAAGGATCGGCCTGGCCTGCCACTTCTGCAATGCGCTGTTTAGCAGGGCAGAAGAGAGCGACGCCAGACGGTGTTCGTTGGCGAGATCCAGACCCGCCGAGTTGACGCGACCTGCACCATACAGCTCGCGCGGCAGGGCAATCTTCGGATGCGGCAGACCAATCTGGCCTTCCTGCGCCGCCATCTTCTCAACGGCCTGTACCGGATCGGCCACCAGTTCGTCCAGCGGCAGGGTGGTATCGGCGATGCGGTTAACGAAGGAGGTGTTCGCCCCGTTCTCCAGCAGACGACGCACCAGGTAGGCCAGCAGGGTTTCGTGGGTACCTACCGGGGCATAGATTCGGCACGGACGGTTCAGCTTGCCGTCGGCCACTTTACCGGTCACTTGCTCGTACAGCGGTTCACCCATGCCGTGCAGGCACTGGAACTCGTACTGGCCCGGATAGTAGTTCTGACCCGCGAGGCTGTAGATCGCCGCCAGGGTGTGGGCGTTGTGGGTGGCGAACTGCGGATAAATCAGGTTCGGCACGCCGAGCAGTTTTTTCGCGCAGGCGAGGTAAGAGACGTCGGTGTAGACCTTGCGGGTATAGACCGGGTAGCCTTCCAGACCTTCCATCTGGGCACGTTTGATTTCGCTGTCCCAGTAGGCGCCCTTCACCAGACGGATCATCAGGCGGCGACGGCTGCGGCTGGCCAGGTCAATCAGGTAGTCAATGACGAACGGGCAGCGTTTCTGGTAGGCCTGGATAACGAAACCAATCCCGTTCCAGCCCGCCAGCTCCGGCTCGAAGCACAGTTTTTCCAGCAGGTCGAGGGAGATCTCCAGACGGTCCGCCTCTTCGGCGTCGATGTTGATGCCGATGTCATACTGGCGCGCCAGCAGGGTCAGGGACTTCAGGCGCGGGTAGAGTTCTTCCATCACCCGGTCGTACTGCGCACGGCTGTAGCGCGGGTGCAGGGCGGAAAGCTTGATAGAGATGCCCGGCCCTTCATAAATACCGCGACCGTTGGACGCTTTACCGATGGCGTGGATCGCCTGCTGGTAGGAGACCATGTAGGCCTGCGCGTCGGCGGCGGTCAGCGCCGCTTCACCCAGCATGTCGTAGGAGTAGCGGAAGCCTTTGTCTTCCAGCTTGCGGGCGTTCGCCAGCGCTTCGGCAATGGTTTCCCCGGTGACGAACTGCTCGCCCATCAGGCGCATCGCCATGTCCACGCCCTTGCGGATCAGCGGCTCGCCGCTCTTGCCGATGATGCGGTTCAGAGAGCGCGACAGGTTGGCTTCGTTATGGGTGGAGACCAGCTTGCCGGTAAACAGCAGGCCCCAGGTGGCGGCGTTAACGAACAGGGACGGACTGCGGCCAATGTGGGAGTGCCAGTTGCCGTTGCTGATTTTGTCGCGGATCAGGGCATCGCGGGTGGCTTTATCCGGAATACGCAGCAGCGCTTCCGCCAGACACATCAGCGCCACGCCTTCCTGCGAGGAGAGGGAGAACTCCTGCAACAGACCCTGCACCATACCGGCGCGTCCGCTGGCGGTTTTCTGGTTACGCAGCTTGTCGGCGAGCTGATACGCGAGGCTGTGCGCCTGAGCGGCAACGGCTTCCGGCAGGCGCGCCTGCTCCAGCAGCATCGGCACGGCGTCGGTTTCGGCACGGCGGTAGGCGCCGGTAATGGCGGCGCGGCTGACGGACTGCGGCAGGATCTGCTCGGCAAATTCCAGGAACGGCTGGTGGTTCTCTTCAACGGCCGTCGCGGCCTCTTCGCTTTCGTTCGCTGCACCCGCCAGCAGGGCAGGCAGCTCTGGCAGACCTTCTTCACTCTCCAGTCTTTCCAGATAGTTAAAAATCGCCTGCTTGATTAACCAGTGCGGTGTGCGGTCGATGCGGGTCGCAGCGGTTTTAATCCGTTCGCGGGTAGCGTCATCCAGCTTAACCCCCATGGTGGTCATCCCCATGCCAAAACTCCTGTTGTTCTGTAATAGCGTTCTGTTGATAGCGTGAAATATCCACCATGTTGCAACTTTGTGCAACCGTGTTAAATGTGACCTGGTCTGCAAGCTGGAAAATGAATGGATTGTTAACGATTGGTTAGCTGTGAAAAAGAACGTGCGGCGGTTTCTTAGCCCAGTTTTTATGCGGTGCTTAACACTTTTTAAAGGTGCAACCCGTAAAAGCGTGAGCGAGTGCAACCTATAGGAAAGACGTATAAAACCAGGGATGAAATTCATGTAAATGCAGTGTTAAATCGTTTGTCAGTGGGATGCGTATACGGCAGGATAGCGCGCCCAACGGAAACACATACACACATCACTACGTTCCGGTGATGACATAACAAGGCAACCCGGACGGTTGTCGCTCGACATTTTGGAGAATTTGAATGGCTATTAGCACACCGATGCTGGTGACATTTCTCGTTTATATTTTTGGCATGATCCTGATAGGGTTTTTGGCATGGCGTTCCACTAAAAACTTTGACGACTACATCCTCGGCGGGCGCAGCTTAGGCCCGATGGTCACCGCACTCTCTGCGGGCGCTTCCGACATGAGCGGCTGGCTGCTGATGGGGCTGCCGGGCGCGATTTTCATCTCCGGTATCTCCGAAAGCTGGATCGCCATCGGCCTGACCGTTGGCGCGTGGATCAACTGGAAGCTGGTGGCAGGCCGTCTGCGCGTGCACACCGAAGCCAACAACAACGCACTGACGCTGCCGGACTACTTCACCGGACGCTTTGAAGATAACAGCCGTATCCTGCGCATTATCTCCGCGGTGGTGATCCTGCTGTTCTTCACCATCTACTGTGCCTCCGGCATCGTGGCGGGCGCGCGCCTGTTCGAAAGCACCTTCGGCATGAGCTATGAAACCGCCCTGTGGGCCGGCGCCGCAGCAACCATCCTCTATACCTTCGTGGGCGGATTCCTGGCGGTAAGCTGGACCGATACCGTGCAGGCGAGCCTGATGATCTTCGCCCTGATCCTGACTCCGGTGATTGTCATTTTCACCGTCGGCGGCTTTGGCGAATCGCTGGAAGTGATCAAGCAGAAGAGCATCGAAAACGTCGATATGCTGAAAGGGTTGAACTTCGTCGCCATCGTCTCTCTGATGGGCTGGGGCCTGGGCTACTTCGGCCAGCCGCACATTCTGGCGCGCTTCATGGCGGCGGATTCTCACCACACCATCGTTCACGCGCGTCGCATCAGCATGACGTGGATGATCCTGTGTCTGGCGGGGGCGTGTGCGGTCGGCTTCTTCGGTATCGCGTACTTCAACAACAACCCGGCGCAGGCGGGCGCGGTGAACCAGAACGCCGAGCGCGTATTCATCGAGCTGGCGCAGATCCTGTTCAACCCGTGGATTGCCGGTATTCTGCTCTCCGCGATCCTCGCGGCGGTGATGTCCACCCTGAGCTGTCAGCTGCTGGTGTGCTCCAGCGCCATCACCGAAGACCTCTACAAAGCGTTCCTGCGTAAGGGCGCGAGCCAGAAAGAGCTGGTGTGGGTAGGGCGCTTTATGGTGCTGGTGGTTGCGCTGGTGGCGATTGCGCTGGCGGCAAACCCGGAAAACCGCGTCCTGGGGCTGGTGAGCTACGCCTGGGCGGGCTTCGGTGCGGCATTTGGTCCGGTGGTGCTGTTCTCTGTACTGTGGTCACGCATGACCCGCAACGGCGCGCTGGCGGGGATGATTATCGGTGCGGTAACCGTTATCGTCTGGAAACAGTTCGCGTGGCTGGGCCTGTACGAAATCATTCCGGGCTTCATCTTCGGCAGCCTCGGTATCGTGGTGTTTAGCCTGCTGGGTAAAGCGCCGTCTGCGTCTATGCAGAAACGCTTTGCGGAGGCGGACGCGCACTATCACTCAGCTCCGCCGTCTAAGCTCCAGGCTGAGTAATTTTCCCCTCATCCTAACCCTCTCCCCGGTGGGGAGAGGGGATAGTCCTTTCACCTATGTGAGTCTTCATCAATGAGAATTAAAACAGGGTTAATGGTGGCAGCATTCGTGATGCTGGCGGGCTGTAGCGCACCCGCACAGCATGCGGCGGTGGAAACCTGCAAAGCAGAAAATCAGATGCAGCAGACCACGCTATTTTTCGGCTTGAATCGTCCGGCCGGGGCGCAGATTACCGGCAGTGAGTGGCAGCAGTTTGTCGACCAGGACGTGACGCCGCGCTTTCGCGATGGCTTAACGGTGTTTGATGCGCGTGGGCAGTGGCTGGGTAACGATGGCAAAGTGGCGCGCGAACCCAGCAAGGCATTGATGCTGATCCACGGTAAAGATGCGCAGAGCGAGAAGAATATTGAAGCGTTGCGCGGGATCTATAAGTCACGCTTCGCGCAGGAGTCGGTGATGCGGGTCGACCAGCCGGTGTGCGTGCAGTTTTAATGAAAACGGCGGGATAACCCGCCGTTGTTGTATCGTAGGCCCGTGCAAGCGAAGCGCCGCCGGGCACAAAACTTACAGCACCAACCCCGCAAAGCTCGCCGACAGCAGGCTTACCAGCGTTGCCCCGTATACAAGGCGTAAACCAAACCGCGACACCACGTTACCCTGTTGCTCATTCAGACCTTTTATTGCCCCCGCCACAATGCCAATGGAAGCGAAGTTAGCGAACGACACCAGGAACACGGACAAAATCCCCAGCCCGCGCGGTGACATTTGATGGGCTATTTTTTGCAGCTCGATCATCGCCACAAATTCATTCGCCACCAGTTTAGTTGCCATAATGCTCCCCGCACTTAAGGCATCGCTCAGCGGAATACCAATAAGCCACGCCAGCGGATAAAACACATAACCCAGAATCTGCTGGAAGCTCATGCCAAATATGCCGGAGAAGAGGGCGTTAATGGCGCTAATAAGGGCGATAAAGCCAATCAGCATCGCCAGAATAATCATCGCCACCTTAAAACCGGCCAGAATATACTCGCCCAGCATTTCAAAGAAGCTCTGGGATTCGTGCAGTTTTTCCAGCCTGATATCCGGCTCCGCTTCCGGGCGGGCCGGGTTAATGACCGAAAGAATAATAAAGGTGCTGAACATGTTCAGGATCAGCGCCGCGACGACAAACCTGGCGTCGAGCATAGTCATATAGGCCCCGACAATCGACAGCGAAACCGTCGACATGGCCGTGGCAGCCATCGTAAACAGACGACGCGAGGAGAGATCGCCCAGCACGCCTTTGTAGGCAATGAAGTTTTCCGACTGACCGAGGATCAGCGAACTCACCGCGTTAAAGGATTCCAGCTTGCCCATGCCGTTCAGTTTTGACAGCAGCGTCCCGATCACCCGAATAAAGATCGGCAGAATACGCCAGTGCTGAAGAATACCAATCAGCGCCGAGATAAAAATAATGGGGCAGAGCACGCCAAGGAAAATGAACGCCAGCCCTTTTTCACCCATCCCGCCAAAGACAAAATTCGTCCCTTCGGCAGCGAATTTAAGCAGCGACTCAAAGAAACCGGAAACGTATTTAATAATAAACAGGCCGCTTTCTGCGTGGAGGAAAAAGAACGCCAGCGCGATTTCGATCACGATCAGCTGTAAAACGAAACGAATACGAATTTTTCGGCGGTCGAAACTCACCAGCCAGGCGAGCGCAAGAATAATCACCAGCGCCAGCAGGAAATGGACAATTTTAAACATGGCTTATTTTCAGTTGGTTTTCGAGGCGGACATTTAGCCACAGCCCCGGTTAACCGTAAATGGGCATTTTCGTTATACCTTATAAACGTAATGGTTACTCAGGCAATTATTACTCCGCAATGCGTTTACATCTGGTCATCAAAACGCAACACATTTCGCTTGTTTTTCTTGTTGCCGTAATGATAATCACTATCACAAGAATTTACTTTTCTTTGCATCAGTTGACCGCGATAAACATTTAAGGTGTCGGCATGTTTGTTCCTTTTCTCATTATGTTACGTGAAGGCCTTGAAGCGGCCCTGATTGTTAGCCTTATCGCCAGTTATCTGAAGCGTACCCAGCGCGGACGCTGGATTGGCGTCATGTGGGTTGGGGTTTTCCTTGCTGCGGCGCTCTGCCTGGGCCTCGGTATCCTCATCAACGAAACCACCGGGGAGTTCCCGCAGAAAGAGCAGGAGCTGTTTGAAGGGATCGTCGCCGTGATTGCGGTGGTGATCCTCACCTGGATGGTGTTCTGGATGCGCAAGGTCTCCCGTAACGTGAAGGTACAGCTTGAGCAGGCGGTGGATAACGCCCTGCAAAAAGGCAACCACCACGGCTGGGCGCTGATCATGATGGTCTTTTTCGCCGTGGCGCGTGAAGGCCTGGAGTCTGTGTTCTTCCTGCTCGCGGCTTTTCAGCAGGACGTGGGCATCTGGCCGCCGCTGGGCGCGGTGCTCGGGCTGGCCACGGCGGTTGTGCTTGGCTTCCTGCTCTACTGGGGCGGCATTCGTCTTAACCTGGGCGTGTTCTTCAAGTGGACCAGCCTGTTTATTCTGCTGGTGGCCGCAGGGCTGGCGGCAGGGGCGATCCGCGCCTTCCACGAAGCGGGTCTGTGGAACCACTTCCAGGACGTGGCGTTCGATCTCAGCAACGTCCTGTCGACCCATTCACTGACCGGTACCCTGCTCGAAGGGATCTTCGGCTACCAGGAAACGCCGAGCGTCAGCGAAGTGGCGATGTACTTTATCTATCTGGTTCCGGCGCTGATCCTGTTCGCTATGCCGCCGCGTACCGGCTCGCAGACGTCGCGCGTAGCGCCGTAAGTGCTGTTTTAGTTACAACATACTTTTAAAGGGAAGAGTCATGGCCATTCAGTTCCGTCGTAGTGCGTTATGCGCAGGCATTGCCGCGCTGTTCGTGTCTGCCTTCACCGCTCAGGCGGCAGATATTCCGCAGGTAAAAGTCACCGTCAACGATAAACAGTGCGAGCCGATGACCATCACGGTTAACAGCGGTAAAACGCAGTTTATTATTCAGAACCACAGCCAGAAGGCGCTGGAGTGGGAAATCCTGAAAGGCGTGATGGTGGTGGAAGAGCGCGAGAATATCGCGCCGGGCTTCAGCCAGAAGATGACCGCAAATCTTCAGCCCGGGGAATATGACATGACCTGCGGCCTGCTGACTAACCCGAAAGGTAAGCTGATCGTCAAAGGCGCAGCGACGGCGGACGCGGCCAAAGGCACGGCGCTGCTGAGCCTCGGCGACGCCATTACCGCCTATAAAGCCTACGTCACCAAAGAGACAGCGGACCTGGTGGCAGGCACCAAAGCCTTTACCGACGCGGTGAAAGCGGGCGACATCGAAAAAGCGAAATCCCTGTATGCGCCTACCCGTCAGCACTACGAGCGCATTGAGCCGATTGCCGAACTGTTCTCTGACCTCGATGGCAGCATTGACGCCCGTGAAGACGACTACGAGCAGAAGGCCGCCGATCCGAAATTCACCGGCTTCCACCGTCTGGAAAAAGCCCTGTTTGGCGATAACTCCACCAGTGGGATGGAGAAATACGCCGAGCAGCTCAACAGCGACGTGCTGGAGCTGCAAAAACGCATCAGCGAGCTGGCATTCCCACCGTCGAAAGTGGTGGGTGGCGCAGCGGGCCTGATTGAAGAAGTGGCCGCCAGCAAAATCAGCGGTGAAGAAGATCGTTACAGCCACACCGACCTGTGGGACTTCCAGGCGAACGTCGACGGCGCACAGAAAATTGTCGATCTGCTGCGGCCTCAGCTGCAAAAAGAGAACGGCGAGCTGCTGGCGAAAGTGGATGCCAACTTTAAGAAAGTTGACGCTATCCTGGCGAAATACCGCACCAAAGACGGGTTAGAAACCTACGACAAGCTGACCGATGCTGACCGTAACGCGCTGAAAGGCCCGATAACCACCCTGGCGGAAGATCTCTCCCTGCTGCGTGGCGTACTGGGTCTGGATTAAGCGATGAACAAGCATGACGAATACGACGTGGCGGAACCTTCCCGACGTCGGTTGTTAAAAGGGGTAGGGGCGCTGGGCGGCGCGTTTGCCCTGGCGGGAGGCTGTCCGGTGGCGCATGCGGCAAAACCGCAAAGCGCCCCTGGCACGCTCTCCCCGGATGCGCGTATGGAAACGCAGCCGTTTTATGGTGAGCACCAGGCGGGGATCCTGACGCCGCAGCAGGCCTCGATGATGCTGGTGGCTTTCGATTCGCTGGCGAGTGATAAAGCCGACCTTGAGCGTCTGTTCAGGCTGTTGACCACGCGTATTGCCTTCCTCACCGCCGGCGGTCCCGCACCGGAAACACCGAATCCGCGCCTGCCGCCGATGGATTCCGGCATCCTCGGCGCGTTTATCGCTCCCGATAATCTGACCATCACCGTGTCGGTGGGGGAATCGCTGTTTGATGATCGCTACGGACTGGCGAAGCAGAAGCCGAAAGCGCTGCAAAAAATGACGCGATTCCCGAATGATTCTCTCGACGCGGCGCTGTGCCACGGCGATCTGCTGTTGCAGATCTGCGCTAATACCCAGGATACGGTGATCCATGCCCTGCGCGATATTATCAAGCACACCCCAGATCTGCTGAGCGTGCGCTGGAAGCGGGAAGGTTTTATCTCTGACCACGCCGCGCGCAGTAAAGGGAAAGAGACGCCGGTCAACCTGCTGGGCTTCAAAGACGGCACCGCCAACCCGGACAGCAGCAATACCGCGTTGATGAAGAACGTGGTATGGGTGACGGCGGATCAGGGCGAACCGGCCTGGGCGGTCGGAGGCACCTATCAGGCGGTGCGTATCATTCAGTTCCACGTGGAGTTCTGGGACCGCACGCCGCTGAAAGAGCAGCAAACTATCTTCGGTCGCGATAAGCAAACCGGCGCACCGCTCGGCATGAAGCACGAGCACGATGAACCCAACTACGCCCGCGATCCGAACGGCGACGTCATCGCGCTGGACAGTCATATTCGCCTCGCCAATCCTCGCACCAAAGAGACGCAATCCAGCCTGATGATGCGCAGGGGCTACAGCTACTCGCTGGGGGTGACCAACTCCGGTCAGCTTGATATGGGACTGCTGTTTGTCTGCTATCAGCACGATCTGGAGAAGGGATTCCTCACCGTGCAGAAGCGGCTCAACGGCGAAGCGCTGGAGGAATATATTAAGCCCATCGGCGGCGGCTATTTCTTTGCCCTGCCCGGCGCGCGTGACGCGAACGCCTGGCTCGCTCAGGGTCTGATAGAAGCCTGATAATCGTCCCTGCGACAGTTCGCGGGGACATTATTTTTTCGAAGGACTATCTTATTGTTATATTTCTGTAATATTTCTATATAAGACTGATTTTCCATGTAGGGGCAGTCCTAAAAGTTGCATTCAGGTAAAATAAATGTTGCATTTATGATAATTCCTGATGTACTTAAGAGAAGACAGCGGTAGTTCCCGGCAGTGATGCTAACTCACTATGGAGATCGCGAATGGTTGCGTCCTGTACTGGACAAGGTAAACACATCAACCGCATTACCCGGCGCGGAGGCTCAGACTCCGGCAGCGATTTCTTCACCACCAAATTCTCTCCTTCACCTCAAGAACCTTTTTCTACCGACGTGCATAACGGTGCGCGTAGCCGTTGTATATCGTCATCCGGTAATGCAAGCAATGGCTTACAAGGAAGCCAACCCTCTGATGTTCGTGCGCATAATCGTGCCGATGCTGGCGCGTGTGATGAATACCAACAACTCAAGGTGCTATCCATGGGAAGACAGAAAGCAGTGATCAAAGCTCGTCGTGAAGCAAAACGTGTGCTGAGACGGGATTCACGTAGCCATAAGCAGCGTGAAGAAGAATCGGTCACCTCGCTTGTGCAGATGAGCGGCGTAGAATCCATTGGCATGGCGCGGGACAGCCGCGATGCATCGCCAATTGTGGCGCGGAATGAAGCTCAGGCGCACTACCTGAATGCTATCGAGAGTAAACAGCTCATCTTTGCAACCGGGGAAGCCGGATGCGGGAAAACCTGGATCAGCGCCGCCAAAGCGGCGGAGGCGCTGATTCATAAGGACGTGGAAAGGATCATCGTTACCCGTCCGGTACTGCAAGCGGATGAAGATCTGGGCTTCCTGCCCGGCGATATTTCCGAGAAGTTTGCCCCGTACTTCAGGCCCGTCTATGACGTGCTGGTGAAGCGGTTGGGCGCTTCCTTTATGCAGTACTGCCTGCGACCAGAGATTGGCAAGGTGGAAATCGCGCCGTTCGCCTATATGCGCGGACGTACATTTGAAAATGCGGTCGTTATTCTTGACGAGGCTCAGAACGTGACCGCTGCGCAAATGAAGATGTTTTTAACGCGCCTAGGGGAGAACGTGACGGTTATCGTCAACGGCGATATTACCCAGTGTGACCTGCCGTCGGGCGTGAAGTCCGGCCTGAGCGATGCCATGTCACGTTTTGATGAAGATGAGATGATAGGGGTGGTCCGCTTCACAAAAGAGGACTGCGTCCGCTCAGCGCTGTGCCAACGAACGCTGGAAGTGTACTCCGACTAAGATCATTTCACATTTTAAGTCATTTCTTCCCGGCGTTATGCCGGGAAGCTTCCTTTATTCCCTCTGCACGCGTGGCTTTTTTAAATCATATTTATTTCCTATAGCATTCAACAGGATTTACGCCCCGTTTTGCGGTAATAATAATATTACTGTTAATTTGCTGCGAACGCTTTTTATACAGGTCACGGAAATGTGATATGTATTTATAATACCCACAAAATATCTATGAATATAATGATCATGCTAATTATTGGTTTAAAATTAAACGTGAATGTTGTCACAGAACATGACTAAGCAGTAAAAATTAAGTTGGTGTCTTTTGGGTAATTATCTATGTTTCGTACTTGTTCAGACAAAATTCTAAAAAGAAACTCGCCAGGGGATCGTTTCCTCTGGAACATCACGCTAAGGGTCATACATGAACGAACTGGTTAGTGCAATTAATGGTGTTATCTGGAGCCCGGCGTTAATATTTTTATGTCTGGGTGTCGGCCTCTATTTCTCGCTGCGTAGTCGCTTTCTGCAATTACGGCATATAAAACTTATGATTACCCTGATGTTTCAGGGGCGTCCTACCGAGGCAGGCGTGTCGTCGTTTCAGGCGCTGACGATGACGCTGGCGGGCCGCGTGGGGACAGGGAATATTGCCGGTGTAGCGACCGCCATTACCTTTGGTGGACCCGGTGCGCTTTTCTGGATGTGGATCGTGGCATTTTTGGGGGCGAGCTCTGCTTTTGTCGAATCCACGTTAGGTCAGGTTTATAAAGAGAAAATTAACGGCGAATATCGTGGTGGTCCTGCCTTTTATATTGAGAAAGGGTTAGGCGTGAAGTGGTACGCATGGTTATTTGCCATCGTAACGATTTTCTCCTGCGGATTATTACTGCCAGGTGTGCAGGCAAACTCTATTGGTGCGAGCCTGGATATTGCTTTTGGTCTGAGCCCAAATGTCACGGCGGCGTTACTTGCTGTGCTGTTGAGTTTTATTATTTTTGGTGGCGTAAAAAGGATTGCCAGCTTTAGCAGCATGGTGGTTCCGTTTATGGCGCTCGGCTATATTATTGTGGCGTGCGTGATTATCGCTATCAATATTGATCAGCTTCCTTCAGTTATATTGCTGATCTGGAAAAGTGCTTTTGGCCTTGAAGCTGGGTTTGGCGCTATTCTGGGTCAGGCCATCATGTGGGGCGTCAAGCGTGGCGTCTATTCCAACGAGGCGGCGCAGGGTACCGGGCCACATGCCTCCTCGGCGGCGGCCGTAAGCCATCCGGTGAAACAGGGGCTGGTTCAGGCGTTCTCCGTGTACATCGACACGCTGTTTGTCTGCTCCGCGACCGGGTTTATGCTGTTGATCACCGGGCTGTATAACGTGCAGGGCGTCGACGGCGCAGCGCTCTATACCGGAATAGCGGGCGTGGCCGCGGGACCGGGATATGTCCAGACGGCAATGGAAAGTATGATGCCGGGCTTCGGTAATTACTTTGTTGCCATCGCGCTGTTCTTCTTTGCCTTCACCACGATCATTGCTTACTACTACATCGCTGAAACGAATATCGCCTACATCAACCGTAAGATTCATCGCCCGTGGCTGACGTTCCTGCTCAAGCTGTGTCTGATGGCTTCGACGGTATATGGCACGGTACGCACCGCGGATCTGGCCTGGGGATTAGGGGATATTGGCGTAGGGCTGATGGCATGGCTCAACATTATTGCCATCGTTCTGTTGCATAAAAAAGCGTTTGCCAGCCTGAAGGATTATGAAATCCAGAATGCACAGGGGTTGGATCCACACTTTGACCCGGTTCGGCTGGGGATTAAAAATGCGGATTACTGGCTGGAGGAGCGTAAGGATGAAGCGGGTTTGAATATTGGCCAGAGACTTGCTCCCGAGGGAAAGCAACCGGCTGGAAAGCTGAATAGCTGAGGAATGGTTGAGACAGGCCCGTGCTTTTGTACGGGCTTTTTTTTGTAGGTGAGGCAGCTCGTGTCGCACCGGGGGGGATTGACTCGCTTCGCTCGCCCTGCGGGCAGCCTGTTCGCTATGCTCTCAGTCTGTCCAACTGGCTGCCGCCAGTTGTCGAACCCCAGTCGGGGGTTCTCATCCCCCCTTTTCGGAGAATATAAAAGAAAAAAGCCCGTCCTTTCGTACGAGCTCTCATCTTAAATATGGCGGTGAGGGGGGGATTCGAACCCCCGATACGTTGCCGTATACACACTTTCCAGGCGTGCTCCTTCAGCCACTCGGACACCTCACCATATTGTTTTGCTGCCTGACCGCTTGGGGGGCAACGGGGCGCTACTATAGGGAGTTGCGCTAAAACGGTCAAGCAGATTTTCAGCATTCGTGCTTGTTCGGTTAAGCCTTAATCAGCTTATGTCGCAGCGCGCAGGATTAACGCTGCGAATCGAGCACTTCGCTATTTTTCACCACGTCCTGCGCTTTGCTGTAGCTTTCGATCAGCAGCTGGTAGGCCGGGAAGATGTGTGTGTACACCTCAGCCCATTCACCCGCATCTTCACGGTTCCACGTGCGCTGAATTTCGGAAGCAACAGCAGCCGTGTCCATCGGCACCACGCCTGCCTGCACTACGCGCGCCAGGGTGATCTCCTGCGCCATTTTGCTGTAGGTGCCGGAGGCATCAATCACCGCAAACACTTTATATCCGTCCGCCACCGCGCTGATGGACGGGAAGGCCATGCAGACGCTGGTGATCGTCCCCGCGATAATCAGCGTTTTGCGCCCGGTGGCTTTCACCGCCGCTACGAACTCCGGGTTATCCCAGGCGTTGATCTCACCCTTGCGTGCCACATACTGTGCGTGCGGCGCGTTGGCGTGGATCTCCGGGATAAGCGGGCCGTTCGGTCCCTGTGGAACCGACGCCGTGGTGATCACCGGGATCTTCGCCAGCGAGGCGATTTTTGCCAGCGCTGCTGCACGGGCGCGCAGCTCAGGCATTGGCATGTCTCCTACGGTCTGGAACAGCCCGCTCTGGTGATCGATAAGCAGCATAACGGCATCGTTTACGTCAATAACGGGACGTGCACCGTTGAAGTTTGCAGGGGTAGACATAATGCGCTCCTTATTACGTTTAGATTTGGCCAAAGCGGCCGGAGTTGAAATCGCGAATAGCCTCGGCAATTTCGGTTTTACTGTTCATCACAAACGGGCCATAGCCCACGATGGGTTCATTCAGCGGCTCCCCGGCCATCAGCAGCACTTTGGCATCGCTGCTGGCTTCGAGATGCAGTTTGTCACCGCTCTGACTCAGCACGACCAGTTGCGCCTCACCGGCAGGCGTGGTGCCGTTCACCGTCACGCTGCCTTCAACGACAACCAGCGCCGTGCTCCAGCCTTCGGGCTGATTGAGCGTCAGATGGCTACCCTGGCGCAGCGCGAGATCCCACACGTTCAGCGGTGAGAAGGTATGCGCCGGGCCGGTTACCTCTCCAAAACGGCCAGCAATCACGCGCAATGTTCCGCTGTTATCCGGCAGGGTGACCACCGGGATATCCGCCTGAGTGATGCTCTGGTAGCCAGGCGTCGCCATTTTGTCTTTGGCGGGCAGGTTGACCCACAGCTGCATCATTTTCAGTTCACCGCCTTTCTGCGAAAACGCGCTGGAGTGGAACTCCTCGTGCAAAATGCCTGCGCCTGCCGTCATCCACTGCACGTCGCCTGGGCCAATAACGCCGCCTCTGCCGGTGGAATCACGGTGCTCCACTTCGCCTGAGTAGACGATGGTCACCGTTTCAAAACCGCGATGAGGGTGCTCGCCCACGCCGCGTTTCGCGCCGTCCCCCGGGAAGGTATGCGGTCCGGCGTAGTCCAGCAGCAGGAACGGGCTCAGGGGCTCGCCGTGCGTCTGGTAAGAAAACATCGAACGAACCGGAAAACCGTCACCGACCCAGTGCGGCCGAGGTGCGGTATACACGCCTGTTACGTTTTTCATGATTAACTCCTGATGTCCTGTTGATGGAATTAGCTTATATTCAGGGTTAATATCCCGGTAGATAGCAAAAATGACATTCACTGTTCCTTAAATGGGACAATGGAGGCGTATGCAGGATCTCAATGATTTCGTATGGTTTGTGAAGGTGGTGGAGCATGGTGGCTTTGCGGCGGCGGGTCGGGCGCTCGATCAGCCTAAGTCGAAACTGAGCCGTCGGATTGCTCAGCTGGAAGAACGCCTGGGCGTTCGGTTGATCCAACGTACCACGCGGCAGTTTGCGGTGACGGAGGTGGGGCAGACGTTCTATCAGCACTGTAAAGCCATGCTGGTGGAAGCTGAAGCTGCGGAGGAGGCGGTGGCTGCTTTACAGGCTGAGCCGCGCGGTATGGTCCGGATCACCTGTCCTGTCACCTTGCTGCACGTTCACGTGGGGCCCATGCTGGCGCGGTTTATGGCGCGCTATCCAGGGATCAACCTCCAGCTCGAAGCCACCAACCGCCGGGTCGATCTGGTGGCGGAGGGGGTGGATGTGGCGATCCGCGTTCGTCCGCGCCCGTTTGATGACAGCGATCTGGTATTAAGGGTGCTGGCGGACAGGGGGCACTGTCTGGTTGCCGGGCCGGCACTGATTGAACGGATGGGCAACCCGGCGATGCCCTCTGAACTCAGCGAGTGGCCGGGGTTAAGTATGGGGGCGGGTAAGCACCTGCATAAGTGGGAATTGAGCGGGCCAGAGGGCGCAAAGGCAGAAATTCACTTCACGCCGCGCCTGGTGACTACCGACATGCTGGCGCTGCGGGAGGCGGCGATGGCGGGCGTGGGCGTGGTACAGCTGCCCATTTTGATGGTGAAGGATCAGCTGGCTTCAGGTGAACTTGTTCGGGTGCTGAATGCCTGGGAACCCAGACGGGAAGTGATCCACGCGGTGTATCCATCCCGGCGCGGCCTGCTGCCATCGGTCAGGACGCTGGTGGATTTTCTCACCGAAGAGTATGCAAAGATGGTTGAAGACTAGCTTTTTGTAGGTCGGGTAAGCGTAGCGCCACCCGACATAAAGAACGCAGGGAGCGAATCTCCTTACGGAGAATATAAAAGAAAAAAGCCCGTACTTTCGTACGAGCTCTTGTCTTGAATATGGCGGTGAGGGGGGGATTCGAACCCCCGATACGTTGCCGTATACACACTTTCCAGGCGTGCTCCTTCAGCCACTCGGACACCTCACCATATTGTCATCCCGTTGTTGTCGGGACGGGCGCTAATGTAAGGAAAAGCCGTACTGCCGTCAACCCACTTTTTCAGTAATTTAGCGTGTTTAGACAAACTTCAGGCAACCTGATTCCGAAATGTGCGAAATGCGCCTCTTTTATCAGCAACGCGGTTTAGCGATAAATTTGTTATGCTGGCAAGCCAGTTGAAAATGAAAATAAAACAGCGCAATAAAAGGCAATGACTATGGATATTATCTTCTATCACCCCACTTTTGATACGGCTTACTGGATTAACGCGCTCACGGCGGCACTGCCTGGCGCACGCGTTCGCGAATGGAAACAGGGCGATAATGAACATGCCGACTACGCGCTGGTCTGGCATCCCCCGGTCGAAATGCTTCAGGGACGCCGTTTGAAGGCGGTGTTTGCTCTTGGTGCGGGTGTGGATTCCATTCTCAGTAAGCTGAAGGCACACCCTGAAATGCTGCCGGAGGATATTCCCCTGTTTCGTCTGGAAGATACCGGTATGGGGCAGCAGATGCAGGAATATGCCGTGAGCCAGGTGCTGCACTGGTTCCGACGTTTCGACGATTATCAGGCGTTTAAACAGCAATCCCACTGGGAACCGCTTCCGGATTATCAGCATGAAGATTTCACCATCGGCATCCTCGGCGCGGGTGTACTGGGTTCGAAAGTCGCCGAAGCGCTCGCGCCGTGGGGCTTCCCACTGCGCTGCTGGAGCCGGAGCCGTAAGGATTATCCAGGCGTCGAGAGCTTTGCCGGAACGGACGAACTCCCGGCGTTCCTGAAAGGGACTCGCGTCCTTATTAACCTGCTGCCGAATACGGCGGAAACGGTCGGCATTATCAATGGCACGCTCCTCAACCAGTTGGCAGAAGACAGCTACTTAATGAACCTGGCGCGCGGGGTACACGTTGTGGAAGACGATCTGCTGAAAGCGCTGGATAGCGGTAAACTGAAAGGCGCAATGCTGGATGTGTATAGCCGCGAACCGCTGCCAAAAGACAGCCCGCTCTGGGCACATCCGCGCGTGGCGATGACGCCTCATATTGCGGCCGTGACGCGACCGGCGGAGGCCGTGGCGTACATCTCGCATACCATCAGCGAAATAGAGAAGGGCAACGCGGTGACCGGACAGGTCGACAGACAGCGAGGCTACTGAGAGAAACCCGGCGTTCGCCGGGTTTTTGCTAATATTCGCCGCTGATAACTGCTATCCTTTGGAAAAACCGCAGAGGAGAGAAAGATGTATCCCGTTGACCTGCATATGCACACCGTCGCCAGTACCCACGCTTACAGTAACCTCCATGATTATATCGCTCAGGCGAAGCTGAAAGGCATTAAACTGTTTGCGATAACCGATCACGGTCCGGATATGGCGGATGCGCCGCACTACTGGCATTTTGTGAATATGCGTATCTGGCCACGCCTGGTGGACGGTATCGGGATACTGCGCGGCATCGAAGCGAACATCAAAAATACTGACGGTGAGATTGACTGCACCGGCCCGATGCTGACCTCGTTAGATCTGATCCTCGCCGGCTTCCACGAGCCGGTCTTTGCGCCCCAGGATAAAGAGACTAACACCGCAGCGATGATTGCCACTATTGCCAGCGGCAACGTGCACATTATCAGCCACCCGGGAAATCCGAAATACCCGATTGATATTCAGGCCGTGGCGCAGGCGGCAGCGAAGCACCGCGTGGCGCTGGAGATTAACAACTCCTCCTTTGTTCACTCGCGTAAGGGCAGTGAAGCCAACTGCCGCGAAGTGGCGGCGGCCGTGCGTGACGCGGGCGGCATGGTGGCGCTGGGCTCTGATTCACACATGGCCTTCACGCTGGGTGATTTCAGCGAGTGCCTGAAAATATTGCGGGACGTGAATTTCCCGGAAGAACAGATCCTGAACGTCACGCCGCGTCGTATGCTCGACTTCCTTGAGTCGCGCGGCATGGCACCGATTGATGAATTTGCCGATCTTTAATTAATAACGGAATAAAAACATGAATGAGTTTTCCATCCTTTGCCGCGTGCTGGGCACCTTATATTACCGCCAGCCGCAGGATCCGCTGCTGGTTCCGCTGTTTACCCTGATTCGTGAAGGTAAACTGGCGCAGAGCTGGCCGCTGGAACAGGATGAGTTGCTGGAACGCTTGCAAAAAAGCTGCGATATGCAGCAGATTTCAACGGATTACAACGCGCTGTTTGTGGGGGAAGAGTGTCGCGTGTCGCCGTATCGTTCTGCCTGGCAGGAAGGTGCGACCGAAGCGGAAGTTCGGGCGTTTCTTTCAGAACGGGGCATGCCGCTGACGGATATGCCTGCCGATCATATCGGTACCCTGCTGCTGGCGGCCTCCTGGATTGAAGATAATGCAGGTGATGATGAGAACGAGGCGATTGAAACCCTGTTCGAAACGTATTTGCTTCCGTGGGTTGGCACCTTCCTGGGTAAAGTTGAAGCCCATGCCACCTCGCCGTTCTGGAGAACGCTGGCTCCGCTGACGCGTGACGCTATCGCTGCCATGTGGGACGAGCTGGAAGAAGAGAACGAAGAGTGATTCGAATCACAAAAATCCTGCAACGATACATTTCAACTTGCACGTAATGTGCTTCGGATCTCATTTCTATGGTGCGCATCTGCTAAGATGCGCACCATGAACATACTACTTTGTATTGCAATCACGACTGGCATCCTCTCCGGCCTCTGGGGTTGGGTGGCTGTCTCTCTCGGCTTGTTGAGCTGGGCTGGTTTTCTTGGCTGCACGGCCTATTTCGCCTGCCCGCAGGGTGGTCTCAAAGGGCTCTTCATCTCCGGCTGTACTCTGATGAGCGGTGTGATTTGGGCGCTGGTCATTATGAAAGGCAGCGCGCTGGCGCCGCAGGTGGAAATCCTGGGGTACGCCATCACCGGCATTGTGGCCTTCCTGATGTGCGTTCAGGCAAAACATCTGCTGTTGTCCTTTGTGCCCGGCACGTTCATGGGTGCCTGCGCGACCTTTGCGGGGCAGGGGGACTGGAAGCTGGTGGTCCCTTCGCTCATGCTGGGGTTACTGTTTGGCTACGCCATGAAGAACAGCGGCCTCTGGCTTGCGGCCCGACGCGAGAAGAGCCAGAGCGTTCCTGCGGTAAGTAAATAAAAAAAGGCGAGACGGAAATCTCGCCTTTTTTATGCGCCGCCGATTATGACTCCGGCGGCACCGACATCTCACGGTATTTCACCAGCACCGCATTACTCACGTCACTTTTATTCTGAAGATCCCACAAGCCGCGATCGATACCGTCATTAATCAGGAAAATCACGCCGGTTTCGATGGCCGACATCAGACACAGCATGACCGGCTCGTTAGAGGTATAGCCAATTTCACCCTCCAGCAGACGCTGGTAATCGATAAAGCGGAACACCCCGGCCTGCACTTCATAAGAGAGAATCGTTTTGCTGGTGGTCACGGAGGATAATATCTCACCCGTGCTCACGTTAACCACGCGCAGGTTGACGGCAATCTGATCCAGCTGATACTGCGTGTCGGCCCCGATGCCAAAGTAACGCGCACCCGCGCCGCCCGATTTCACGTTACTTTCGTAGCCGATAATCGAGCCTTCCACCATGATATTGGCTGCGGTGAGAGACTGTAGCGGCATGCGGTTATTGACGCCAACGGTACCATTCTCCTGCGCGGCACGAATGATTTTTCGTTCGTTAAGCAGGTTTTGCAGCCCCTGACGTTCCAGCGGGATAAACCAGCGAGAATCTTTCAGGGCGGTGACCAGCATCGCGGTGGCGCTCTGCGGTACGGCCGTCGAGAAGTTACTGGCCGGATACGGTTTGAACTGGCCCGTCTCATCCTGAATGTTATAGACCGAGACGAATATCTTCCCGGTAGGGACCGGCAGATGCGTCAGATCCCGGTAGCTCTGGGCACGAGGCATCAGGGTGGGTTTAGCGGCTTCTTTTGGCGGGGCAGTTAAACAACCGCTTAATAAGCACACTGCAACTAAAATAAAAAAGCGCTGCATAATAATTGTCCTTATTTCGGGGTTGTTTAGAAATCAGTTGAACTGGTCTGCAAACCGGAAACCTGGATTGTCGACGTTTTACCGGTTTTTCGGTCTGTCACATTTAACTGAAGCTGCCCGTCTTTATTGGCAATATCGACGATAAAGTCGTTAGTGACCATCCGGCCGGGTTTTCCGGTATTAATGTTGGTTAATAAGCCACCTAATATTTGCGACTGGATGGCCTGAGTGAAATTATCCAGGGCCGACGGGGTCTCGATACCGAAATCATCGTCATAGCTGGGGTCTTTATAAGAGTTTTGAGCCTGAGCCTGGTTAAGCATAAAGGCTCCGTTATTCGGGTTGCCGCCAAAATTAGGGTTGCGGAACTGGAATGTCATATTTCCGGCCCAGCTCAACGGCGCAATGAGCATTAACGAAATCACTGTGTGTGCGAGACGCATTACAGCCTCCGAAATAGGTGTCGTTGCTAGAACTCATCTTTTGCTAAATCGCCTGTGCTCAAAAGGGCTTTGTCTAACTGTAGGCGGTTAATAGCTTCTTCTGTTTGTGCCAGCGCGAAAGCGACGTTCTGATCGAAGTCTCTTTTCGTTGGGAATAAAAAAGTCTGGTAAATAACGTCCTGATTAGCGGTTATTGTGATCCAGCTTCCCCACCGCGCACTGGGCCGTTCGTTGATGGTTAAGTTACCCGGATAATCGCTTTCCCACTTATCGCTGAAGGCACGATAAAAATCGTGTCCGACAGAGGTGACGGTGTGGTCGGTCAACAGTCCGGGAACTTCCACCTCAACAGCCTGAAGGTTTCCGGCAGCAAGCATAATGCCTGCGGCGGCAATCCAACTTAGGGTGCGTTTCATGCTATTAACGCCTGAGGTTATCGTTTGCCCACGACACCGCCTGCGTGCGATTTTTAACAGCTATCTTTTTGAAAAGATTATAAAGATGCGTCTTAACCGTATTTTCGCTGATAAATAACGAACGGGCGATTTCAATATTTGAAGCACCAATACGCAGTTTGTTCAGGATCTCTTTCTCACGGTGCGTCAGAAGTGCAGATTCTGAACTGTTATAGCGATAATTTCCGGAGTGGGTAATGAGGTAGCTGGCCAGTTTTTGCGAGAAATAACACTCCCCCCGCAATATGCCCTGCAAACCCTCCACGACACGGTTTTCTTCTTCAGTGACGTAAAACACGCCGTTAATATGCGGCCAGCTCTCAATATCGCGGAAAGGATACTCATCAGGCGTATTTAATAACAATACGCGGATATTATTGTTTTTCCTGCTTAAATTATCCTGCCAGTAATGGACCAGTTTTTTATCCGCTTCCATCATATCGAGAAGAATGATGCTGCCAGGAGCGATATCATCAAAAGAACGTTGAATATTATGCAGTTTCCCGTTAAGCGAGAGGCATTGTTTTAAATGCTGCAATAACGCTGTCGCTTGTAAGGAAGGTTTTGTGATCAACAATAATGTATGACCGGGTAAGCTATGGACTTCATTAAACATGATGAAACCCCACGTTATTTATGACACCCGGCAGCTGCCCTCGTATTATTGAAAAGGGCACCAGAAGTACTGACAGGTGTGGCACTGCTGTGTGTAGTTAAAAAACCTTCCTCCAAAGGAGGCGGTAAAATTAAAAACAAATAACGTACTGCTGTTTTCAATCTAGCTATTGCAAACTTTAAAGCAAGTGTTAATCATGTAACAGAATGTAAAATTCGATATTAAGTTGTGTATTTTGCAGGGTGAATAGATTTTAAGATAAGGGGAAAGTTGTACAGGTGTATAAACGTGCACAGATTTTGAAATTCATACAATATATTATAACGAATTGAATTATTGAGCTTTTAATTATTGTAAGCCAGCCGGTAAAAAGTATGAACTCAGCTAAAAAGTTAAGACTTCTCTAAGCTGGAAATTTTTCTTAAGAAAACTTGCTTCGTGTCACGCACCTGGCAAAAGACATTGCCATGTTTGTCTGTAGAAGCCGGTACAGGTTGGACAGCCTGTCTCGCTGTTGTCCAGACGCTCAGACAAGAATTTATTTCTGCATTAGTGGTGTGTCGCGTCGTTTCAGGCGAGATTTACGACTTTGAGGTGAATGAGCATATAAAAATAAGGCACACGGGTGAGGTATTAAATATGTTTCGGCAGACATACTCTTTTCCGTAACGCGGCGTTAACAAAACGAATCGCGTTAACGGGTAAAGACATACCTATTTTATAGCCAGGTCCAGGGTGACAGCATGAAAAACAAAATGTTGTTTATGATGTTTACATTACTGGGTGCGCCTGGGTTTGTAATCGCAGGTGATTCAGATTTAGCCAGTTCTGAATATAATTTTGCGATAAATGAATTAAGTAAAGCTTCATACAATCAGGCAGCCATTATTGGTCAACAGGGCGCAGGTAATAATGCTGATGTACGCCAGGGCGGTTCTAAATTGCTGTCCATTATTTCCCAGGAGGGCGGGAATAACCGCGCGCATGTTGATCAGTCAGGGACGTATAACCTTGCTTATATCGATCAGACCGGTAACGGCAACGATGCGAGTATTAAGCAGGGCGCTTTTGGCAACACCGCCATGATTATCCAGAAAGGCTCGGGTAACAGGGCGAATATAACGCAGTATGGTACGCAGAAAACAGCAGTTGTAGTACAGAGACAGTCGCAAATGGCTATTCGCGTTATTCAACGCTAGCGATGTGTGACGCCTTAATCAATCCGATGGGGGTTTACCATGAAACTTTTCAAAGTGGCAGTTATTGCAGCAATCGTAGTTTCTGGCAGTGCTTTCGCAGGTGCGGTACCACAATTTGGCGGCGGCCACGGAGGTGGCTGGGGTGGCGGCAATAACGGCCCTGACTCAACCCTGAGCATTTACCAGTACGGCGGCGGTAACTCCGCGCTTGCTTTGCAGACGGACGCCCGAGATTCTGAATTGACCATTACCCAGCACGGTGGCGGTAACGGCGCAGATGTTGGTCAGGGCTCTGATGACAGTTCTATCGATCTGCTGCAAAAAGGCTTTGGTAACAGCGCCACCATCGACCAGTGGAATAGCAAAGACTCTGTTATCAACGTGAAACAGTTCGGCGGCGGCAACGGCGCGGCGGTAGACCAGACAGCGTCCGGCTCAACGGTGACTGTGCACCAGGTTGGCTTTGGCAACAACGCGACCGCACATCAGTACTGATTCATTTCTGTACCAAAAAACAGGGCATGTGCCCTGTTTTTTTTCGGGAGGATCTCATGAGCACCTTCATTCTCCTTGCCGCGCTTGCCAGCCAGATAACGTTCAGCACCTCACAGCAGGCAAATATGACAACCATTATTCCTCAGGTCACGCTGGCAGACGCCTGCGAATGTCAGGTTGAGGTGTTATCTGTCCGACAGGGGCAAGCGGGACAAAGTACATCGCGGCAGAAAAATACTCTTTTTATACCCGCTAATCAGCCGATTGATTTAACGCGAATCAGTTTAAATATTCGTTCAGGGGATGCGGTAAAAATAATCGTCACCGTTTCCGATGGAAAATCGCTTCATTTATCACAGCAGTGGAACGCACCGGTAAGTACGCTTTAATAATTCATGAAATCAATGATTTAATAAAGTGGCGGCGCTGCACAGGTAAGCTATGCTGATATCAAGAACCCAGTCATCGGGTTGCTTAAATTGATACGTCATAACGGAGCGTTTTTACCCCTCAAGGACGAATTTCATTGAGGAGTACAAATAATGTTCAAATCCGCAGCGTGTATTATTTCTGGTCTGGGACTGATCCTGTCCTCTTTTTTATCTCCGGCTTATTCAGCAACTATAGAAAATGGTGGGGTGATTCATTTTCGTGGCGCGGTGGTCGCTGACCCGTGCGAAGTCACGCCCCGGCATCAGCAGTTTGCGATCTCCTGTCCGGAAAATAACCGTATGAAAACGCATACCATCAGTTATGACGAGGCGCTCAGGGGCCATCATCCTCATTCAGCTCTGGCCGCTGTCAGCATGAAATACCTGAATGAACAGAAAACGCTTGCGGTCGTTCAGGTGGATTACCGCTAACCGACGTTTTTTTCACGGCAGTTTTTCTCCTTCTCCCTCTGCGATACACTGATGAAAAAGGCGGGTTGCAGAGGGTGTTTATGAGACCGCAAATCGACGTTATTCATGGCGATATCACGACGGTACACGTTGACGTGATCGTCAACGCAGCCAATTCCTCCCTGATGGGTGGGGGCGGGGTGGACGGTGCCATTCACCGGGCCGCAGGCCCTCAACTCCTTGAAGCATGCAAAACCGTGCGTCAGCAGCAGGGAGAGTGCCCGCCGGGGCATGCTGTTATTACGCTTGCAGGCGATCTCCCGGCCAAAGCGGTGATCCATACCGTTGGACCCGTCTGGCACGGTGGCGACAGCCATGAGGCTGAGATTCTGGAGCAGGCGTATCGTAACTGCCTGCGGCTTGCGGCGGATAACGGGTATAAGACCATGGCGTTCCCCGCCATTAGCACCGGGGTATACGGTTATCCAAAGGAAGCGGCAGCTACAATCGCCGTGAATACCGTTTATCACTACCTTTCCCTCAAACCCATGCCGGAAAAAGTCATTTTTGTCTGCTTCGATGAGCACACCGCCGACCTGTATCAGCGGATTTTGACCGCGCGCAGCCAGGCATTTTGATGTCTGAATGCAAAAACGGCGCCCTGGAGGCGCCGTTTTGTTATCCCGCTTTAACCTGAGGTTTGCCTGAGAACAGGAAACGCAAAAGCGGGATCCGCAGGTGGATTTCATACAACACAATGGCAATGCCAACCACAAAGACCAGGCCGGTGAAGAAGCCCAGCGCATTCGAGGCAATATGCGGCGTAATGTACGCCCCGAAAAACAGCGTCAGCGGATGGTGAACCAGGTAGATAAACAGCGAAGCATTAACGAAATAGGTAACGCGGCTGGATTTAAAATTCAGCAGACGATGGCCAAGGGCGAACACCACGTTAACCATCCACAGGCCCATCAGCATCGTTATCACGCTCTCTGTCTCATACATCCACGCGTCCCCGCTGCCATAGCGCTGATTGAGAAGATAGGCGGCAAAGGCCAGCGCAGCACCCACCGCACACCAGGGGGAGGGGGTGGTAAACAGCGCTTTAAGCCGGGGATGAATAAATGCCAGCGCCCCAATCAGGAAGAAGGGAATGTAGAACAGGGTCTGCATCACCACGAAATTAAACAGCCCATCGCTCAGAATGGGAGGGTAGACAATGAGCAGTGTACGCCTGACGGCGGCATACGCGACCCCCAGCGCAAGAAACAGGAACGACAGCTTGCCCAGGGTGATGTTGGCGAAGAAGGTCGAGGATGCGGTGCTCGCGCGCTGGCGCAGCTGGCTGAAGATCAACAAACTCACCGTGGTTAGCACCACCAGTACCAGCAGGAACCAGAGGTGGGAAATCAGCTCCCAGACCAGAGTGTTGTATTTCTCATAGAAGGAGAGATTCGGCCAGTTTTCCGCCTTGCCTTTAACATGCTGCAACATGATGAACTGCGGCAGCGTCAGCAGCGGAATGGCCGTCAACATCGGTATGCCCACGCGCTCCACGCGCACTTTCCACCATCGTTTGAGGGGATAGCGCAAGAAGAGCATGTAAGAGAAATAACCGGAAATGACAAAAAACACCTGCATGCGGAAGGCATGGATAAAATCATTAAACAGCGTCAGCCACCAGGAGGGCATCTGGCTGTTCACGTGCCAGGTGTGGCTGGAATAGATCAGTGAAATATGAAAAGGGATCCCCAATAGCATCAGCCATGCACGGATCGAGTCGAGGAAATATTCACGTTGTACAGGGGTTGTGCTCATATAACTTTGCGCATTCTCAGACTTTTCGCCTTATCCCTAAGGCTCATAATGGTTACATTCGGAGCCAACCCTACACCAAGACCGACACCCTGTCTCCAGGATAAGCACGCAAAGTGAAAAGCGGGTTCTTTCATTTGCTTAATCCATGAGCCAGCGAGCTGAACAAAGCAGTGATATTGTTGTCGGATTGCCTGAGTTTCCATTAAAATGGATCGGATCGATATAAGCACACAAAGGGGGAAGTGCTTACTTATTATGAAACATAAACCACAAATGATGAAAATGCGTTGGTTGGGTGTAGCAGTGCTGTTGTCACTGTATACCTCATCTGCACTGGCCTTTAACATCGATGATGTCGCAAAACAGGCTAAATCGATGGCGGGCAAGAGCTACGAAGCGCCAAAAAGTAACCTGCCCTCCGTTTTCCGCGACATGAAATACGCGGACTATCAGCAGATCCAGTTCAATCACGATAAAGCGTACTGGAACAATATTAAAACCCCGTTCAAGCTTGAATTTTACCACCAGGGTATGTACTTCGACACGCCGGTTGCCATCAACGAAGTGACGGCGACCGCGGTACGCAAAATCAAGTACAGCCCGGATTATTTCAATTTTGGCGATGTGCAACACGATAAAGACACGGTAAAAGACCTCGGCTTCGCAGGCTTCAAGGTGCTTTATCCGATTAACAGCAAAGATAAAAACGACGAAATCGTCAGCATGCTTGGCGCCAGCTACTTCCGCGTGATTGGCGCGGGGCAGGTGTACGGGCTTTCTGCGCGCGGTCTGGCAATTGATACCGCGCTGCCATCAGGTGAAGAATTTCCACGTTTTCGCGAGTTCTGGATCGAACGTCCAAAACCAACCGACAAACGTCTGACAATTTATGCGCTGCTGGACTCCCCTCGTGCGACAGGCGCTTATCGCTTCGTGATCATGCCAGGGCGTGACACGGTGGTTGACGTACAGTCTAAAGTTTACCTGCGCGATAAAGTGGGCAAACTGGGCGTCGCGCCGCTGACCAGCATGTTCCTGTTCGGGCCGAACCAGCCCTCTCCGGCGACCAATTTCCGTCCTGAACTGCATGATTCCAACGGCCTTTCCATTCATGCGGGTAACGGCGAGTGGATCTGGCGTCCGCTGAACAACCCGAAACACCTTGCCGTCAGCAGCTTTGCGATGGAAAACCCGCAGGGCTTTGGTCTGCTGCAACGTGGCCGTCAGTTCTCCCGCTTTGAAGATCTGGATGACCGCTACGATCTGCGTCCAAGCGCCTGGGTTACGCCGAAAGGCGACTGGGGTAAAGGCAAGGTTGAGCTGGTTGAAATTCCAACTAACGATGAAACCAACGATAACATTGTGGCGTACTGGACACCGGATCAGCTGCCGGAAGCCGGTAAAGAGATGAACTTCAAGTATGCGATCACCTTCAGCCGTGACGAAGACAAGCTGCACGCACCGGATAACGCGTATGTGATGCAGACGCGTCGTTCGACGGGTGACGTGAAGCAGTCCAACCTGATTCGTCAGCCGGATGGCACGCTGGCATTTATCGTGGACTTCACCGGGCAGGATATGAAAAAACTGGCCCCGGATACTGCCGTGACGGCACAGGCCAGCATTGGCGATAACGGTGAAATCGTTGAGAACGCCGTGCGTTACAACCCGGTCACCAAAGGGTGGCGTTTGACCCTGCGCGTGAAGGTGAAAGATCCGAAACAGACCACTGAAATGCGCGCCGCGCTGGTCAGTAACGATAAGCCGCTGAGTGAAACCTGGAGCTATCAGCTACCTGCCAATGAATAATACATCTGAATATATTGATGCCATGCCGCTGACGGACATTGAAAAAGCGGCACTCCCTGCGAGCGACATCCGCGCGGTTCACACCGCGCTGGATGGTGAACATCGTCACTTTTCCCGTGATGATGATACGCCGCTGGGGTCAGTGAAGGCACGTCTGGAGCAGGCATGGCCGGACTCGCTGGCAGAAGGGCAGCTAATCAAGGATGACGAAGGGCGTGACCAGCTACAGGCGATGCCGAAGGCCACGCGTTCCTCCATGTTCCCCGATCCGTGGCGCACCAACCCGGTGGGCCGCTTCTGGGATCGCCTGCGTGGGCGTGACGTGACGCCGCGCTATCTGTCACGTCTGACCAAAGAACAGCAGGCATCCGAGCAGAAATGGCGTACCGTGGGAACGATTCGTCGTTACATTCTGCTGCTGCTGACGCTGGCGCAGACGGTTGTCGCAACCTGGTACATGAAAACCATTCTGCCGTACCAGGGCTGGGCGTTGATTAACCCTGCTGACATGATTGGCCAGGATATCTGGGTCTCCTTCATGCAGCTGCTGCCGTATATTTTACAGAGCGGCATTCTTCTGCTGTTCGCGGTGCTGTTCTGTTGGGTCTCCGCCGGGTTCTGGACGGCGCTGATGGGCTTCCTGCAACTGCTGATGGGGCGTGACAAATACAGCATTTCCGCGTCGACGGTCGGGGATGAACCCCTCAATCCTGAGCACCGTACCGCGCTGATCATGCCTATCTGTAACGAAGACGTTGACCGCGTATTCGCCGGGCTACGTGCTACCTGGGAGTCCGTAAAGGCGACCGGTAACGCGGCGCATTTCGACGTCTATATCCTGAGCGACAGCTACAATCCGGATATCTGCGTGGCGGAGCAAAAAGCCTGGATGGAGCTGATTGCCGAGGTGCAGGGCGAAGGGCAGATCTTCTACCGTCGTCGTCGTCGTCGTGTTAAGCGTAAGAGCGGAAACATCGATGACTTCTGTCGTCGCTGGGGTAACCAGTACAGCTACATGGTGGTACTGGATGCAGACTCCGTGATGAGCGGCGACTGCCTGAGCGGGCTGGTCCGTCTGATGGAAGCCAACCCGAACGCGGGAATTATTCAGTCCTCGCCAAAAGCGTCCGGTATGGACACGCTGTATGCGCGCTGCCAGCAGTTTGCGACCCGCGTCTACGGGCCGCTGTTTACTGCCGGTCTGCACTTCTGGCAGTTGGGTGAATCCCACTACTGGGGCCACAACGCCATTATCCGCGTGAAGCCATTCATCGAGCACTGCGCCCTGGCGCCGCTGCCGGGTGAAGGGTCGTTTGCAGGGTCCATTCTGTCGCATGACTTTGTGGAAGCTGCGCTGATGCGTCGCGCAGGGTGGGGCGTCTGGATTGCCTACGATCTGCCTGGCTCGTATGAAGAGCTGCCGCCGAACCTGCTGGATGAGCTCAAACGCGACCGCCGCTGGTGTCACGGTAACCTGATGAACTTCCGCCTGTTCCTGGTGAAAGGGATGCACCCTGTTCACCGTGCGGTGTTCCTGACGGGCGTTATGTCCTATCTGTCTGCGCCGCTGTGGTTTATGTTCCTGGCGCTCTCAACCGCGTTGCAGGTTGTGCATGCCCTGACGGAGCCGCAGTACTTCCTGCAACCGCGCCAGCTGTTCCCGGTGTGGCCGCAGTGGCGTCCGGAGCTGGCGATCGCGCTGTTCGCGTCGACCATGGTGCTGCTGTTCCTGCCTAAGCTGCTCAGTATCATTCTGATCTGGTGCAAAGGTTCGAAGGAGTACGGTGGTTTCTGCCGCGTGACCCTTTCACTGCTGCTGGAAGTGCTGTTCTCGGTCCTGCTGGCGCCGGTGCGTATGCTGTTCCATACGGTGTTTGTGGTGAGCGCGTTCCTGGGATGGGAAGTGGTGTGGAATTCACCGCAGCGTGACGATGACTCTACGCCGTGGAGTGAAGCCTTTATGCGCCACGGCTCTCAGCTGCTGCTGGGCCTGGTGTGGGCCGTTGGTATGGCCTGGCTGGATCTGCGTTTCCTGTTCTGGCTGGCGCCAATCGTCTTCTCGCTGATCCTGTCGCCGTTTGTGTCGGTGATCTCCAGCCGTTCCACGGTGGGCCTGCGTACCAAACGCTGGAAGCTGTTCCTGATCCCGGAAGAGTATTCTCCGCCGCAGGTGCTGGTGGATACCGATACCTATCTGGAGCAGAACCGCAAACGCACGCTGGATGATGGCTTTATGCATGCCGTGTTTAACCCGTCATTCAACGCGCTGGCAACCGCGATGGCGACGGCGCGTCACCGCGCCAGCCAGGTGCTGGAGATCGCCCGCGATCGCCACGTTGAGCAGGCGCTGAACGAGACGCCAGAAAAGCTTAACCGCGACCGTCGTCTGGTGCTGTTGAGCGATCCGGTGACGATGGCACGGCTTCACTACCGCGTGTGGTCCTCTCCGGAGAGATACTCTTCGTGGGTGAACTACTACAAGGACGTGAAGCTCAATCCGCTGGCACTGAAGGCGAAGTAACGCTTCTTTGCCCGCCAAATAAAATACCGGCTTAAGCGCCGGTATTTTTTTAGAGGTTTAACAATGAAAGTCGTCATTGTAATCATGATGGCATGCCTGCTCAGCGGCTGCGGCAGCATCATCAGCCGCACCATCCCCGGGCAGGGCCACGGGAATCAGTACTACCCCGGCGTACAGTGGGATGTCCGTGATTCCGCATGGCGCTATCTCACCGTGCTCGATCTGCCGTTTTCGCTGATTTTCGACACGCTACTGCTGCCCATCGATGCCAGCCACGGCCCCTACGAGTAGCGGTGATTTATCGCTCGTCCCATTCGTCCGCTGCGGCCTGACCCTCTTCGGTATCCAGCGGCGGTTCGAGCTGAAACTCACCTTCGTCCCATTCGTGCAGCGTATTTTCTTCCAGCCACTCCTGACGTAACTCAATTTCGTCGTAGTCGCCGTCGAATACCGCCTGTGCACCTTCACCACTCAGTATCGGCAGACATTCACCATCTTCACCCTCATCAGCAAAGAATTCGGCCTGCCACATAATATCGCCGTCCTGTAGGACGTATTTTTGGATATTAAGTTGTTGCACGTCAGCATCTTCTTCCTCAACGCCGGGATTATCGGCGAGGAACTCTTCGCGAGCGGCATCAATTGCTTCTTCCAGCGTGGCGTACATGGTCATTGGTGTCTCCCTGTTTTTCGTGAAGGTATTCAGGGAAAGAATAGCTGATTATGTGATTTTGCAAGTATGAATGCGAAAATTAGCCGTCACGATGTGGTCTTATTCGCGCCGGGCGTAGCGCCCGGGATAAGCTGAGCCACGAATAAACGGCGTTGAACAGCACGACGCCTGCCGTTACGATAAAGACCGCCCGGAAGCCGAAGCTGGCCGAAATCCCCGCGCCGACCAGCGGTCCGGTGACGTTACCCAGATCGCGAAACGACTGGTTATAACTGAAAATACGACCGGCTATCTGGTTGGTGGAGTTATAGACCAGCAGCGTCTGTACAGCCGGGAGTAGCGCACCATCCGCAGCCCCCAGCAGGAAGCGCAGGACGCCGAGCTGCCACGGAGACTGCACCATCGCCATGGGGATCAGCAGCAGGACGGAGACGATCAGGGCGCAGATCAGGATCTTTTCCGGGCCGATACGGTCTCCCAGCTTGCCGAGCCTCGGCGCGCTCAGTAGCGCCGCCACGCCGGGAACAGAGGCGATTAGGCCGCTGATAAAGGCGATATTGCTGACGTTTCCCGCCAGGTCGCGTACGTAGAGCGTCAGTATAGGCGCGATTGAACCGGTGGCCACCTGGATAATCATGGTGGTTACAAACAGGCTCAGCACCAGCTTTGGGTTTTTCAGCGAGGCCAGCACATCCCGGGCGTGCAGCATCTCTTTTTTGGCCACGGGCGTGAAATTCTCGCGGATACAGATAAGCGTCACCAGGAAGCAGAGGAACAGCACGCTGGCGGTAATGAAGAATACCGGCCGCAGTCCGTAGTGGTCGGCCAGCAGCCCGCCCGCCAGTGGGCCCAGCAGTGCGCCGCTTACGCCGCCAGTGGAGAGAGTGCCCAACGCCCAGCCGCTTTTCTGACGCGGAATTTGGGTGGCGATCAGGGCGTTGGCGTTAGGGATAAATCCCCCGAGCAGGCCCAGAAGCGCACGTAATATCAGGAACTGCCAGACGTTCTGCGCCACCCCCATCAGCAGCATAATGATCGCCATGCCGAGCGCGGAGCGCAGCAGCATAATTTTGCGGCCTTTGCGATCCGCCAGCCCACCCCAGAAAGGCGACGCAATGGCGGAGAACAGGAACGTAATGCTGAACACCAGGCCGGACCACATATTCAGGGCGCTATGTCCGGTGACGCCGAGCTGTTCAACGTAGAGGGGCAGGAAGGGCATCACCAGGCTAAAGGCGGCGCCAGTAAGAAAACAACCCAGCCACGCAACCGTCAGGTTACGTTTCCAGTTTATGGGAGCATCTGTGGGGGACATAACTATCCGCATAATGAGGTGCAGGGCACCGTGAACAGTGAGGTAATAAGCCTGCTAATTATGCGCCCGGGGTATGATTGCCGCAATGACGGGGAGCTTTTAAAGCTAAAACAACATGCGGCCTGGAAGGCCGCATGCAGGTTAATACCGGGAAGGGACGCCCTGAGGCCGGGTTTTAAAGCGGCGATGCAGCCACATGTACTGCTCCGGCGCGAGCATAATGCATTTCTCGACAACGCCGTTCATCCAGCGCGCGGTGGTTTCTGCATCAATCAGCGGTGGCGCGAGTTCCGGCTCCAGCATGATGAGCTGATAGCCTGAACCGTCTGGTTTACGGCGCGGCACAAACGGCACGATAGCCGCTTTGGACATCCGCGCCAGCATCCAGGTCCCGGTGGTCGTCGCGGCATCTTCCACCGCAAAGAACGGGACAAACACGCTGGATTGCGGGCCATAGTCATGATCCGGGGCATACCAGACCACTTCACCTGATTTCAGGGCGCGGATCATCCCTTTCAGGTCTTTGCGATCGATCATGCTTTTATTGGAGCGCATGCGTCCGTTGGTCTGGATCAAATCGATCACCGGATTATCGTTAGGACGATAAACGCCAATACCCGGGGCCTGCATGCCGAACATGCGCGCGCCAATTTCGAGCGTCAGAAAATGAACGCCAATCAGCAGGACGCCAGTCTGGTTGGCCTGAAGAGTATGCACTGGCTCCATGCCGGTCCCGGCCACTTCCGTCCAGCGCGCCATGCGCTTATCCGACCAGAACCAGGCCATACCGGTCTCCATCAGCCCCATGCCGACAGATTCGAAGTTTTTAACCACCATGTCGTGGCGCTCAGATTCACTCATCTGAGGAAAGCAAAGCTCAAGGTTACGATACGCGATCCTGGCGCGACGCTTCATAAACTGCTGAGCAATGCGGCCCAGTCCTTTACCCATGCGGAAAATGACGGGATAAGGCAGCTGTACAATTAGCCACAACAAGCCAATGCCTGACCATGTTAACCAATAGCGGGGATGCAAAAGCGCGGCAGTAAATTTCGGTAACTGGGTCATGTCTGTCCTGTGTTCTAACGTCCTGAAAGGATATTGTCTCATTTTTTAAGGCATAGCCAAAATGTCTGTCATCGAAACATGAAAGAATATGCAAATGTTAAGTCTGATTAATCAGGTTGACTGAAATGTAGCGTAAATTGTGTGGATGTAAATTGTCTTTGTTTGCTATATCATGCCGACCGATTTTTAATTCTCAACGATTGCAGGACTTGTACACCATGCCAGTGTTACACAACCGCGTTTCGAATGAGATGTTGAAAGCGCGTATGTTGGCCGAAACCGAACCGCGCACAACGATCTCTTTCTATAAGTATTTCACCATCGACGATCCCCAGGCGACCCGCGATGCGCTTTACCAGGCTTTCACCGCCCTGAACGTGTTTGGTCGCGTCTATCTGGCGCGTGAGGGGATTAACGCGCAGATCAGCGTGCCGGAAAGCAAGGTCAGCGCCTTCCGCGACCTCCTTTACGGGTTTGATCCGGCGCTTAACGGCTTACGCCTGAACATTGCGCTGGATGATGACGGTAAATCATTCTGGGTGCTGCGCATGAAGGTGCGCGAGCGTATTGTGGCGGATGGCATTGACGATCCGAGCTTCAATGCTGCTAATGTGGGGGAGTACCTCAAGGCCGCTGAAGTGAACGCGATGCTCGACGATCCGGATGCGGTGTTCATCGATATGCGTAACCACTACGAATATGAAGTGGGGCACTTCGAGAATGCGATGGAAATTCCTGCCGACACCTTCCGCGAGCAATTGCCAAAAGCGGTTGAGATGATGCAGGAGCATAAAGACAAAAAGATCGTGATGTACTGCACCGGGGGGATCCGCTGCGAAAAAGCCAGCGCCTGGATGAAGCACAACGGGTTTAATAAAGTCTGGCACATTGAGGGTGGGATCATTGAATATGCCCGCCGCGCCCGTGAGCAGGGTTTACCGGTGCGTTTTATCGGTAAAAACTTTGTGTTTGATGAGCGTATGGGCGAGCGAATTTCAGAGGACGTGATCGCGCACTGCCACCAGTGCGGAACACCGTGTGATACGCATACCAACTGCAAAAACGACGGGTGTCATCTGCTGTTTATTCAGTGCCCTGCATGTGCCGAGAAGTTTAATGGCTGCTGTAGCGAGCTGTGCAGTGAAGAGAGTATGTTGCCTGAAGAAGAGCAACGACGTCGCCGTGCCGGACGCGAGAACGGGAATAAGATCTTTAATAAATCCCGGGGCCGACTGAATACCAAACTGGGTATTCCGGACCCGGAGTAAAACACTGCCCGGCGGCTCACAAGCCTGCCGGGTCTGTTTTATGACTTCTGCTGAACGCCTTCCACCGAAATAATCAGCTCTACATCCTGCGATGCCGGGCCTAAATCCGTGGTGATATTAAAATCTTTCAGATGAATTTTGCCTGCGGCTTCAAAGCCAGCACGTTTTCCGCCCCATGGATCGTCGCCCTGTCCAATTAATTTCGCATCCAGTGTGACCGGTTTGGTTACGCCGTTCAGCGTCAGATTACCGGTAATAGCGAGCTTATCACCGTCTTTCTTCACCTCTGTCGACGCGAAAGTAGCTTGCGGGAATTTGCCTACGTTCAGGAATTCAGCGCTACGCAGATGTTTATCACGCTCGGCGTGATTAGTGTCGACGCTGTTGGTATTAATGGTGACGTTCACTTTATCGGCAGCAGGGTTTTTCTCGTCGAAAGTAAATGTGCCATCGAAATCATTGAATGTGCCATATAACCAGCTGTAACCCAGATGCTGAATACGGAAATTGACAAAGGCATGCTGGCCCTCCTTATCAATTTTATAGTCAGCGGCAATGGCCGAACCGGTGGTAAATAGCAGCGAACCTAATGCGATACCCAACAGGCGTTTTTTCATTTTATGCTCCAGAGTCAACTGACGAACGGCCAAGCATGCGCTTCAGCGTATCGTCTTTATCAATAAAGTGATGTTTCAGGGCCGCAAGGCCATGCAGGACAGACAGGATCACCACGCTCCATGCCAGCCACAGATGAACCACACCTGCGGTGTCAGCCTGTGAACCGGCGTCAGCCAGCGTGGCTGGGACGTCAAAAAGCCCAAACACGCTGATCGGTTTACCGTCTGCGGTCGAAATGAGATAGCCGCTGATCAGAATGGCGAACAGCAGGGCATAGAGTGCGATATGTGCGCCAACAGCGCTTATGCGGGTAAGTCGGCCATGGCTTTTGGGCGCTGGAGGGGGCGGAGAGATATGTCGCCAGATCACGCGAAAAACCAGACCCATCATCAGCAGAACCCCAATGCTTTTGTGCAATTCGGGGGCCTGATGATACCAACCGTCATAATAGCTTAATGTCACCATCCAGAGGCCGAGACCAAACATGGCATAAACGGCAAGTGCAAATAGCCAGTGTAAACACATGGATATTATTCCGTAGCGACGGGAGGAGTTACGCCATTGCATATGAATTTCCGTTCTCAAATGACTGAGCAATAAAAATGGACGGGTTAAATAAATAATGCAACTGAAAAAAATGAATAATGTTTTTTATTTAATTTATTTCAGCGAATTTGAATGTGTTTCCGCAATGTATTTCAATCGCTTCGTTCAATAAATTTGAGGTGACGTTTTTTAAAAAATATAAGTTAAATAAATTTAAAGGAGTGTCAATAAACGTCAGCGAGAATTTTCAGAAGAATACAATATAGATAACGTCAATGATCGCCAGCAGCGACCAAAGAACAATGTAGAGCATGAAATGCTCGCGGATGTTATTGATAAGGTAATTCACCAGTCTGCGCATCATGCCCCTCTCGCTAAACAGGCCCCGGTTATTCGGAGCCTGTAGAGGTTTTATCGGTTAAAGCGCGAGAGCGCGAAGGGCTTGAGATCAAACGAAGGTGTGATCCCCTGCGCAAACTGGGCGGCGATTTCACCTAACACAGAGGCAAATTTAAACCCGTGACCGCTGAGCCCGGTTACGAGCAGGGTGTTATCGTGTCCCGGCAGGGTGTCGATGATAAAGTCTTCATCTGGGGTGTTGTCATAGGTGCACGCTGCGCCGTAAAGCAACCCGCCTACGCCCGGCAGGATATTACGCAGGAACGTGAAGGCTTCGGAACCATCCTGCGGATAAGCGCCGTACGGCTTGCGTTCTTCCGCAGAGGAAATTACCTGCCCGCCGTTATGTTTGCCAATCTTGAGCGCGTCTTTTTCCGAGGGAAAACCGTAGAACTGGTCGCCATTGGGTAGCTCGCCTGTAAACGCCGGGAATTTGTTCTGACTGCTATAACGCCCGTCAGACTGGAACCAGGAGAAGACTTTTCGCACCGGCTGGATGGGCAGGTCCGGCAGCAGTTTCGTCACCCACGTTCCCGCACTCACCAGCAGACGCGTGGCGGTATATTCACCTTCAGAGGTGGTGACGGTTGAACCCTCTGCATGGTGGGTGATGCCCGTGACCGGACAGTTGAACAACTGTGCGCAGCCCGCTTTGGCGGCGAGATCAATCCAGGTCTTAATGGCCGTTTCGCTGTGCAGCACGCCAGAGTTGGCTTCAAACAACCCAATGTAGTCGTCAGGGACAGAAATTTCCGGCCAGCGCGCCATGATGCCGTTTGCATCCAGACGCTCGACGTCCAGGCGGTAGGCTTTCGCGCTCTCCTCGACGGTCGCCAGAAAGGTGGAGCTGGCTGGCCCCAGGTTAATGACCCCGGTGCGCTCAAAAATGCGTTCTTCGGTGAGTGCGGCCAGCTCATCCCACAGCGTCTGAGCCCGAAGCACCAGCGGTACATAGCGTTCACCTTCACCGTAAGCGTGACGGATCAGACGGGTATCGCCATGATGGCTTCCTTCAGAGTGGGGGGGAAGGTGGGCGTCAATCATCAGCACTTTCAGACCCGCCTGCGTGGCGTAATAACCGGCGGCAGATCCTACGGAGCCGCTTCCGATAATGATTAAATCGTATTTCATAGGCTTCTCTTTACTAACGCTTTGTTAGCAGAGTAATTAACTATGTGGGCTTATACAAGAACGAAATAAATAAGGCACCGCGAGGGTGCCTGTTGAGTGAAAAGGGGCATAAGGTCAATGCCGTTTATACTCATTTTCCTGATAGTCGCCAGATTCTATTTTTGCGATGCCTGCTTCTAAAATAGAGATAAACTGACGGGCGACGTCTGTTGTAAGCCACAGCGTCTGTCCAACTTCCGCTTCATCACGGTTTTGCTGATTTGGGGTCTGGTAGTGCAAACGCAGCATCAGCGCATCGTAGCTGTCTACGGTGCTGATATCCCAGCCAACAAGCGGATGGGTCTGGATGACTTCACTATTCTTTTCCATTATAACCCCCTTAATGCGTGTTAGAAGACAACGACTTTGAGGTTCAATGCATGTTTTTCTGAAAGCAATTTCAGTATATCAATTAATAAGGGTTCAGAAGGAAAAAATAAACGGGTAGCAACACATTTTTCTGCTTTTTAGGATTGTTCGAACAATAAAACGCCATCTTGTTCACGATTTTCTAAGAAGATGCTGAAATATTTTGAACTTTCAGGAGACGAAACGAAAAAAAGCCGGGGCGACCCGGCAAAAAAACACAATGAGGGAGCAAATTTTAATCAGTGATGAACCAGTCGTCGGCGCTTTCCCATGTTTCCTGCAAAATTTCGCTGATGCGTTCTTTGTCTTCTTTCGCGCCGCCGATGACGGAAAGATGGTTTGCTGTCGCATAACGTACCGTTACGGCGCCATCGTTTTCAGGAAAAGTGCTGTTAATACGTCGGGATAGTTCACCCGCCAGAGCGTCGAGTGCGCCAGCAGGCAGGACGGTGGATTTGGCTATGGTGACTTCGATACGCATAAATGCCCCCTGTGTAATATACTGTTTATTTATACAGTTATATTGTCGCTTTGACAACAGGGGGCGCGATTTTTTTAGCGTTTTACCGTCCAGTTTACGGTTTCACCGGCCAGGAAGGGGATCAGCGTATCGTCGGTGAGCGCAATCGTCGCTTCAACCTGGCTTTCTTTGCGCTCCAGCTCAATGAACGTGTCATTGACTGGCAGACCGTAGAAACGCGGGCCGTTAAGGGAGCAGAAGGCTTCGAAATGGTCTAACGCATTCATCTCTTCAAACACGGTTGCGTAACTTGCCAGGGCGGTCGGGGCGTTAAAACAGCCTGCACAGCCGCAGCTCGCCTCTTTACGGTGACGGGCATGCGGGGCGGAATCCGTGCCGAGGAACGCGCGCGGGAAGCCGCTGGCGACCAGCTCACGTAGCGCCTGCTGGTGGATGTTGCGCTTGAGGATCGGCAGACAATACAGATGTGGGCGAACGCCGCCCACCAGCATGTGGTTACGGTTAAACATCAGGTGCTGCGGGGTGATGGTGGCGGCAATCAGCTCGTTTCCATCCCGGACATACTCTGCGGCATCTTTGGTCGTAATGTGTTCAAACACCACTTTCAGCCCCGGAAGACGCTGGCGCAGCGGTTCCATGACCGTTTCGATAAAACGTGCTTCGCGATCGAAAATATCAATGTCAGCGTGGGTCACTTCCCCGTGCACCAGCAGCGGCATGCCCAGTTTTTGCATACGCTCCAGAACGGGCATGATGGCGTCAATGCTGGTCACCCCATGGCTGGAGTTGGTGGTGGCATTCGCCGGGTAGAGCTTCGCGGCGGTGAATACACCTTCGTTAAACCCGCGCTCAACTTCATTCGGATCCAGCGAGTCCGTCAGGTAGCAGGTCATCAATGGGGTAAAATCGTGTCCGGCCGGAACGGCGTCAAGGATACGCTGGCTATAGGCAATCGCGGCCTCGACGGTAGTGACTGGCGGAACCAGGTTAGGCATAACAATCGCACGGCCATAAATTTCGCTGGTATACGGCACGACGGTTTTCAGCATGTCGCCATCACGGAGATGGATATGCCAGTCGTCTGGGCGGCGGATTTTGAGAACCTGGGATTGTACAGTCATGGAAGCTCCGGCTTGAAAGAGATCAGTCATAAGAGGGCTGTTTTTGCCGGACACAAATCATAAGCGGAAACGTTTTCGTTTGCACACTATTCCGTTAAAAAAAACGGGCGCCTGAGCGCCCGGAGTGTTTAGTCGGTGAAAGGGATGATGATTTCACCCGGTTTCACCTCTATCCCTTTGGCATATTTTTTCGCCAGAGATTCGCCTTTGCTCTTGTCTTCGCTCAGAACATAGGCAGGCTGTTGGTTAAAGTAGTTCTGCAACGACTGGTTGAGATACGGCATCAGCGTTTGCAGCACCGGTTTCATTTTTTCCGGCGTCACAACTGCATCGACGATTTCCATCTCTTGCAGGAAAATGGCCCCTTTCTCTTTATTAAAGACCGGCAGCGCCTTGAGCTTCAGCTTGATATCCGCTTTCTGATTGCCGAAGAGCGAGGTCATATCGAGGCTGGCATCGCCGGAAAGGGTGACTTTGTTAGGCTCCTCGCGCCCAATCTGGCTGGCGAGATTCGTCAGGACGATATGCGCATCCGCAAGGCCGGGCACGCCGATATCTTTTGAAAAGTTATTATGTTTTTCCAGCGCCTGATTAATTTCCTGCTCACTGACGGTGTACTGCGTAAGCTGGTTACATCCCACCAGCAGACCACTGACAATTAACGCAGCGGCAATAACGATCTTTTTCATGGCGTTCCTCAACATAAAATCGGCGCATCTGTCCTGATACGCCAGTATGTCAGGGTGATCCAACAGAAACCAGCAGAAAAAACTGATAGTGAAAGAGGGTCAGGCGCCAGGCTCCAGCATCCCGCGGGTGCTGCGTTTATCACTGAACTGCCACCAGAGGGCAATCAGCGTCATAAAGCCGACCATGCCGAGCATGACCCACGGCAGCTCCGGCTGATGGAGCGCTTTTCCGGCATCAAACAGCCAGCCGCCACCGGTGTAACCCAGTGCGCCGCCAAGCGCCAGCCCGAGACGGCTGAAGCCCATGTAGCTGCCGCGGGCCCGGGCGTCGGCAAGTGACGCGCTCAGCGTTTCACGGGCTGGCTCGGCAATGATTGAGCCAATATAGAAGGTGCAGATGAGCATAAACAGTTGCTGAAGCGAACTCACCAGGCCGATGGGCATCATGCTCAGCGTCATCAGCAACAGCCCGGCCATCAGACGGTGCTCAAGCCGGAAACGGCGCTCGCTCCAGCGGGCAATCGGATAGAGCAGCGTCAGAGAGAGGCTGGCCTCAATGGCATACATCCATTTCACCGCTGCCGGCGTGCCGGCAATATCGTTAACCATAATGGGCAGCATCAGCATGACCTGCACGGCGAGCATGTAGTAGCCGGTCAGGGTTAACACATAGGTGACGAAGCGTTTATCGCTCAGCACGCGGTCAAGCCCTTCCCGCACAGGCGCCTTCACCGTCGACAGCTTCCACGCGGGCAGAAACAGACCGTTAAACAGCGCGCAGAGAATAAACAACACCGCGCCGGTGGCGCAGACCAGGCGGAAATCGTATTGCAGCAGCCAGCTTCCCAGCAGGGCGCCCACCACCGCGCCAGCGCTGTCCTGCATCATCAAAATCGAGAAGAAGCGCCCCCGATGTTGCGGACGGATAAGCTTAACCACCAGCGCGGTACGCGGTGGGTCGAAAAGGGTGCCGCCAATCCCGGAAAGGAAACAGGAGAACCACAGCAGCCAGGGTTCATGAGCGATTGCCATGGTGGCGAATCCCGCCGCACGTAACAGCATGCCGGTGACGATCATCGGTTTCGCGCCGAAGCGGTCGGCTATTGCGCCGCCAAACACGCCCAGACCCTGTTGTACAAACTGGCGTAGACCCAGCGCGATCCCGACCATCAATGCCGCCCAGCCCATTTGATCGACAAAACGAATCGATATAAGCGGAAAAACGACAAAAAAGCCGAGCACGACCAGCATGTTATCGACGAGCAGGAAATATTTACCCAGGCTCCTGGCCTGTGATACGCGGGACATTTTCCCTCCAGGGAAAATAAAAGGTGAGCACGCTAACATTCTGCGGTGTCGCCGGGCTTTTTCCCATACCCGCTGGCGACAATATTTTTTTATCAAAAAGGTGCTTTGATAGAGAGTTCTCATCGAAAAATGTGAAAAGCGATCAAAATGGTATGTCACTGTTTTCACAGAAGGCACAGGCGCAGGTATAGTAAAGCTAACAGGCAGAGCAGAAGCGACGGGAAGGAGTGGTAACGATGTTTGGCTATCGCAGTAATGTGCCAAAAGTGCGTCTGACGACGGACAGGCTGGTCGTTCGTCTGGTGCATGAGCGTGATGCCTGGCGTCTGGCGGATTATTACGCCGAGAATCGCCAGTTTTTAAAACCCTGGGAACCCGTTCGGGACGAGAGCCACTGCTACCCCTCTGGCTGGCAGGCGCGCCTCAGTATGATTGCGGAATTTCATAAACAGGGAAGTGCGTTTTATTTCGCGCTTCTCGATCCGGAAGAGAAAGAGATCGTTGGCATTGCCAATTTTTCAAACGTGGTACGCGGGTCGTTTCACGCCTGTTACCTCGGGTATTCCATCGGTCAGAAATGGCAGGGGCAGGGGCTCATGTTTGAGGCGCTGACGGCGGCGATTCGCTACATGCAGCGCACGCAACATATCCATCGCATTATGGCCAACTACATGCCGCACAATAAGCGCAGCGGCGATCTGCTGGCCCGCCTGGGGTTTGAGAAAGAGGGCTATGCCAAAGATTATCTGCTGATTGACGGCGAGTGGCGGGACCATGTGCTCACCGCGCTCACCACGCAGGAGTGGACCGCGGGTCGTTAAGGAGAAAAAATGAAATATCAGTTAAATGGCGCCGAAGCGCGCGTGGTCGGCTGCCTTCTGGAAAAGCAGGCCACCACGCCGGAACAGTATCCTCTGTCCGTGAATGCCGTCACGATGGCCTGCAACCAGAAGACGAACCGTGAGCCGGTGATGAACCTTGGCGAGCACGAGGTGCAGGATATCCTTGATGAGCTGGTGAAGCGCCACTACCTGCGCACCGTCAGCGGCTTCGGTAATCGCGTCACTAAATATGAACAGCGCTTTTGTAATTCCGAATTTGGCGATTTAAAACTCAGTGCCGCAGAAGTGGCAGTGATCACCACGCTGCTGCTGCGCGGGGCGCAGACGCCGGGTGAACTGCGCACACGCGCCTCCCGCATGCATGAGTTTCAGGATATGCAGGACGTTGAACAGACGCTGGAGGGGCTGGCCTCACGCGAGGACGGTCCTTACGTGGTGCGTCTGCCCCGCGAGCCGGGCAAGCGTGAAAGCCGCTACATGCACCTTTTTAGCGGCGACGTTGAGCCCTCTGCGCTGGCCGTAGAATCCGACACGCCAGCATCAAACGACAGCCTGACCGCGCGCGTGGCAGCCCTGGAAGACGAGGTTGCCGGGCTGAAGCAGCGTCTGGATGCGTTACTCGCACATCTGGGAGATTAATCGTGACAACATTACGCATTGGTGTTGTGGGGCTGGGAGGGATCGCGCAAAAAGCCTGGCTGCCCGTTTTAGGCGCCGCGTCCGACTGGACGCTGCAAGGGGCGTGGTCGCCCACCCGCGAGAAAGCAGAGCGCATCTGCAAAACCTGGCGCATCCCTTATGCCGGTTCGCTACAGGATTTAGCCCGTGAATGTGATGCGGTATTTGTGCATACCTCAACCGCGACGCACTACCAGGTGGTGAGCGAGTTGCTGAACGCAGGCGTTCACGTCTGCGTGGATAAACCCCTGGCGGAAAATGTACAGGATGCTGAGCGACTGATTGAGCTGGCCGCGCATAAAAAGCTGACGCTGATGGTCGGCTTCAACCGCCGTTTTGCGCCGCTCTATCAGCAGCTTAAAGCGCAGTCCGGCTCGTTCGCCTCTCTGCGTATGGATAAGCACCGTACCGACAGCGTGGGGCCTAACGACCTGCGCTTCACGCTGCTGGATGATTATCTCCACGTCGTGGATACGGCCCTGTGGCTGAGTAACGGAAAAGCCCAGCTGCAAAGCGGCACGCTGCTGACCAACGAGCAGGGTGAGATGGTTTACGCCGAACATCATTTTGCCGTTGAGCATTTGCAGGTGACGACCAGCATGCATCGTCGGGCGGGTAGCCAGCGCGAGTCCGTGCAGGCCGTTACGGATGGCGCGCTGTATGACGTCACCGATATGCGAGAGTGGCGGGAAGAGAAGGGCAATGGCGTGGTCGCGTTACCCGTTCCCGGCTGGCAAAGCACCCTGGAGCAGCGTGGCTTTGTGGGCTGCGCGCGTCACTTCATCACCTGCGTGCAGAATCAGACGGTTCCTGAAACGTCCGGGGAGCAGGCTATTCTGGCGCAGCGCATTGTGGAACGACTCTGGCGCGAAGCCATGTCGGAATAACGCGTTGTAACATCTGCCGATAGTAATTCGTTGAAATCCGGTTAGACTAAGCGCCGCTTGTTGGCTTTGCCGGGTGGCGCTAACGCTTGCCCGTCCTGGAAATCCGTAGGGTTGTGGAACTTCACGTTAATGAACTTATTAAAATCGCTGGCGGCCGTCAGCTCGATGACCATGTTTTCCCGCGTGCTTGGCTTTGCGCGCGATGCCATTGTGGCAAGGGTTTTTGGCGCCGGGATGGCGACTGACGCCTTTTTCGTCGCCTTTAAGCTGCCAAACCTGCTGCGCCGTATTTTTGCCGAAGGGGCCTTCTCACAGGCATTTGTCCCGATCCTCGCAGAATATAAAAGCAAACAGGGCGAAGATGCCACCCGCGTCTTTGTGGCCTACGTTTCCGGATTATTGACGCTGGCGCTGGCGATCGTGACCGTCCTGGGGATGCTGGCAGCGCCCTGGGTGATCATGGTGACGGCGCCGGGTTTTGCTGACACAGCGGATAAATTTGCCCTGACCACCCAACTGCTGCGTATAACCTTCCCCTATATTCTGCTGATTTCGCTGGCGTCGCTGGTGGGTGCCATACTGAATACCTGGAACCGCTTCTCCGTTCCGGCCTTTGCCCCCACGTTCCTCAATGTCAGCATGATTGGCTTTGCGCTGTTCGCCGCGCCGCATTTTAACCCACCGGTGCTGGCGCTGGCCTGGGCCGTGACCGTCGGCGGCGTGTTACAGCTTGCTTACCAGCTTCCGCACCTGAAAAAAATCGGCATGCTGGTTCTGCCGCGCATTAATTTCAAAGATGCGGGCGCAATGCGCGTTATCAAACAGATGGGACCGGCGATACTCGGCGTGTCCGTTAGCCAGATCTCGCTGATCATCAATACCATCTTCGCCTCTTTCCTGGTGTCGGGCTCGGTGTCCTGGATGTACTACGCCGATCGTCTGATGGAGTTTCCATCCGGGGTGCTGGGCGTGGCGCTGGGGACTATTCTGCTGCCGTCGCTGTCGAAAAGTTTCGCCAGCGGCAACCACGATGAATACTGTCGCCTGATGGACTGGGGCCTGCGTCTCTGTTTTCTGCTGGCGCTGCCAAGCGCGGTGGCGCTGGGGATCCTGGCAAAACCGCTGACGGTTTCATTGTTCCAGTATGGAAAGTTCACCGCCTTTGATGCCGCCATGACTCAGCGTGCGCTCGTAGCCTACTCGGTGGGGCTGATGGGGCTGATTGTCGTGAAGGTGCTTGCGCCCGGTTTCTATTCACGTCAGGACATCAAAACGCCGGTTAAGATTGCCATTGTGACGCTGATCATGACGCAGCTGATGAACCTGGCGTTTATTGGACCGCTGAAACACGCGGGGCTGTCACTGTCGATTGGTCTGGCGGCCTGTCTGAACGCCGGGCTGCTGTACTGGCAGCTGCGCAAGCAGGATATCTTCACACCGCAGCCGGGCTGGGCAAGCTTCCTGCTGCGTCTGGCGATTGCGGTAGTGGTGATGGCGGCCGCGCTGGTTGGCATGTTGTATGTCATGCCTGAGTGGGCGCAGGGCACCATGCCTTACCGCCTGATGCGTCTGATGGCCGTGGTGGTGGTCGGTGTGGTGGCGTACTTTGCCACGCTGGCAGTGCTTGGCTTCAAAGTGAAAGAGTTCACCCGCCGCACGGTATAAACGTCAAAAGGGGAGTTCACCAGAAGGTGCTCCCCGCTTCATGACGTGCCGCTACTGCGTCAAATCGAAATCTTTTTCCCACCCGTGATACGTGCCGTGGCCGTCTGACCATCCGCACCGTACAGCCCCGGCTCTTTATAGGGCTTTAACACTTCAAGCGCCTGCTGATTACGGATAATCTGTCCTTCCAGCAGCCAGCCGTTATGCTGGTTGAGATCGCGAAGATGCTGGGTTTTTTCTGTAATGGTCTGCCAGCGTTCGTTGATCTCATCATTGGCGCTGCGTTTCGCGTCTTGCTCAGCGCGTCGCTGTTTTTCCAGATAATCCAGGGTCGCCAGCAGCGAGCTTTTATCTTCAGTTATGCGTTGCAACGCGCTGCCGTTGATTTGACCAGAAGAGAGGTGGTGCTGTTCTGCATCCATCACCGTTTTCAGGTCGTTCAGGACCACCGTCATCTGATCCAGTATTTCTGACAGTCGACTCATACGGTTAGTTACTCTGGAGGAAACTCTGTGCGTCCTGAATCAGCGCATCAGCGATTTTGCTGGTATCCATTTTCAGTTCGCCGTTACGGATAGCCGTTTTCAGCGCTTCAACACGTTCCATATTGATATCGCTGCTGCCTGGCTGCATCAGCTTCGACTGCGCATCGCTCAGCGTGACGCTGGTGCTGTTAGCCGTCGACGTTTTTTCCAGACGCGTTTTTTGCGGGGCAGCCTCATTCGTTTCGCGAGGTTGTACAGTGCTAACCGGCTTCAGGGCTGATGTACGATCAATGCTCATAGTGTTGTCCTCATCGAGGGTTCGCGGCGTTTGCGCCTGACATCATCATTTGTTGAATATTTATCGGCAGTCGCCGCGAAATCTTTAAAAAGATTACAGGTTAATCAGAATATTCCCATCAGGACCGACCGTGCCGCTGACCACCTGGCCTGAGGACATTCTGACCCGGGCATTTTGCGCCACTGCGGCATTATTCAGCGCTTTTCCTTCACTGTTGATACTAAAGCCTTCGCCATTGGCGACCACCATCACCTGTTGTCCCGCTTTCACCCGCCACGCCTGGCGCAGCATGGATAGCTGTATCGCCTGTCCAGGAGCGACATCGCGCAGGCTGACCGCCTCCTGAGCCTGGTTGATATCCAGCATCGTCCGCGGTGGAAGCTGATCCAGACGGCCTCGCTTCAGCGTTACGCTGTCAGGTTGCAGCAGGCTGCCCCGGGGAATGGGAACGGCGGCGACAACATAATTGCCCGTCGCCTGAACCGCAACCTGTAAGTAGCGTTTTTCATTGGCGCAACGCGCCAGCACGTTCACGTTGCCCCATAAGCGGGTGCTGCCGGTCACGCTAAATGACGGGGCTTCGCAGGAAGGGTAAAGGTTAGGCGGGGTGCGTACGGTCACGCGTACGTCATCGCTGAAACCGGCCAGCTTCTGCGCAAAGAATGCATTGAGCTGGTCCTCTAACCCCTCAGCCTGCACCAGAGGGCTTAAAAGCAGTAGGGTCGCCGCCAGGCCACGTTTAAAAGTCCGCATCGCACGTTCCACCATGTCCAGAATTTAGCAAATTCTACCCGCAGTGGTTTTCCATCAACGCAACAAATAGCGACGCATTTTGCGCTTATTCCGTCGATAGGGGAGACGGGGTGAGATTTAAGCTGTGAACTGAAATTTTCTCATCAGCGGAGGAGACATGCTCGATAAACTCGACGCCGCGTTACGTTTTCAGCAGGAAGCGCTCAATTTACGCGCCCAGCGGCAGGAGATTTTAGCCGCCAATATCGCCAACGCGGATACCCCCGGGTATCAGGCGCGCGATATTGATTTTTCCAGTGAACTCAAAAAAGTGATGGAGCGTGGACGTGCCGAAGGAACGGGTGTCTCACTGGCCCTGACATCCTCACGTCATATTCCCGCTCAGGCGATGACCGCGCCAACGACCGACCTGCTTTACCGTATTCCCGATCAGCCCTCGCTTGATGGCAATACCGTCGACATGGACCGGGAGCGCACACAGTTTGCCGATAACAGCCTGCAATACCAGACAGGTCTGACGCTACTCGGCGGGCAAATTAAAGGCATGATGACCGTCCTACAGGGGGGCAATTAGTAAATGGCCTTGCTGAATATTTTTGATATCGCCGGTTCGGCATTAACGGCGCAGTCCAAACGACTGAACGTGGCCGCCAGTAACCTGGCCAACGCCGACAGCGTGACCGGCCCTGACGGGCAACCGTATCGCGCTAAACAGGTTGTCTTCCAGGTTGATGCTGCACCGGGTGCGGCAACGGGCGGCGTAAAAGTGGCGGACGTGGTTGAGAGCCAGGCACCCGACAAGCTGGTTTACGAGCCTGGCAACCCGCTCGCGGATGCCAGCGGCTACGTGAAAATGCCGAACGTGGATGTGGTCGGGGAGATGGTGAACTCCATGTCCGCGTCGCGCAGTTACCAGGCAAATGTCGAAGTGCTTAATACCGTGAAGAGCATGATGCTCAAAACACTCACTCTCGGCCAGTAAAGGAGACACGCATGTCCATCGCCGTAAACGTGAATGACCCGACAAATACCGGCGTCAACAGCACCAGCAGTGCGACCGGTTCCAGCTCTCTCACCGGGAGCAATGCCTCCGATTTACAGAGCAGCTTTCTGACCCTGCTGGTGGCACAGCTGAAAAATCAGGACCCGACCAATCCGATGCAGAACAACGAACTGACCACGCAGCTTGCGCAGATCAGTACCGTCAGCGGCATTGAGAAACTGAACACTACGCTCGGCTCGGTCTCCGGTCAAATCGATAACAGCCAGTCCTTGCAGGCCGCCAACCTGATCGGTCACGGGGTGATGATCCCGGGGACCACGATTCTGGCGGGCACCAGCACTACCGATGGCACGTCCACCACCACCACGACGCCGTTTGGCGTTGAATTGCAGCAGCCGGCCGACAAAGTCACCGCCACAATCAAAGACGCCAGCGGCAACGTGGTGCGCACGATTGAGATTGGCGAGCTTAAAGCGGGCGTTCATACCTTTACCTGGGATGGCAGCCTGACCGACGGCACTAAAGCGCCTAACGGCTCGTATCAGGTTGCGATTAGCGCCAGCAACGGCACCACTCAGCTGGTGGCTCAGCCGCTACAGTTTGCCCTGGTTCAGGGCGTCATCAAAGGTAGCGATGGCAACAAACTGGATTTGGGTACCTCCGGTACCACCACACTCGACGAAGTTCGGCAGATTATCTAAGCCTTCATACTTATCAGGAGTAAGTCATGGCCTTTTCTCAAGCGGTCAGCGGCCTGAATGCTGCGGCCACCAACCTGGACGTCATTGGCAACAACATCGCCAACTCCGCGACCTATGGTTTTAAATCCGGTTCTGCGTCTTTTGCAGATATGTTTGCAGGCTCTAAAGTGGGCCTGGGCGTGAAGGTTGCGGGTATCACCCAGGACTTCACCGACGGGACGACCACCAACACCGGTCGCGGTCTGGACGTCGCCATCAGCCAGAACGGTTTCTTCCGTATGGTGGATGCCAACGGTTCCGTGTTCTACAGCCGCAACGGCCAGTTCAAGCTGGATGAAAACCGTAACCTGGTGAACATGCAGGGGCTTCAGTTAACCGGTTATCCGGTTGCCGGCACGCCGCCTACGGTGCAAACCGGTGCGAATCCGCAGGCGATCTCCATCCCAACGACGCTGATGGCGGCGAAGTCCACCACCACGGCCTCTCAGCAGATCAACCTGAACTCCACCGATACCGCGCCAACCGTCGCCTTCGATCCGTCCAACCCTGACTCTTACAACAAGAAAGGCACCGTGACGGTGTTTGACAGTCAGGGTAATGCGCACAACATGAACCTGTTTTATGTCAAAAACGAGACGCCAGCTAACTCCTGGAAAGTGTATTCGCAGGACGGCAGCGTAGCGGGAGATGCAGCGAAACTGGCAACCACGCTGACCTTTAACGAGAGTGGTGTGCTGACGGGTGGCGATGATATCAAGATCACAACGGGCACCGTTCCGGGCGCGACGCCAGCCACGTTTGACATGAGTTTCGCCAACTCCATGCAGCAAAACACCGGTGCGAACAACATCGTGGCGACGAGCCAGAACGGCTATAAGCCGGGCGATCTGGTGAGCTACCAGATCAACGATGACGGTACCGTTGTCGGTAACTATTCGAACGAACAGACCCAGGTGCTGGGCCAGATCGTACTGGCAAACTTCGCCAACAACGAAGGCCTGAAATCCGAAGGGGATAACGTCTGGTCTGCCACGCAGTCTTCCGGGGTTGCCCTGCTGGGAACCGCGGGTTCCGGTAACTTCGGCACGCTGACTAACGGTGCGCTGGAAGCCTCCAACGTCGATCTGAGTAAAGAGCTGGTGAACATGATCGTCGCGCAACGTAACTACCAGTCCAACGCGCAGACCATCAAAACCCAGGATCAGATCCTCAACACGCTGGTTAACCTGCGTTAAGCAGCTGACGGGAAAGCGCAATGGATCACGCAATATATACAGCGATGGGCGCAGCAAGCCAGACGCTCAATCAGCAAGCTGTTACCGCCAGCAACCTTGCGAACGCTTCCACGCCAGGTTTTCGTGCGCAGCTCAACGCGCTGCGTGCGGTGCCGGTAGAAGGGCTGTCATTGCCCACGCGTACGCTGGTCACCGCCTCCACGCCGGGCGCCGACATGACGCCAGGTCAGATGGATTACACCGCGCGTCCGCTGGACGTTGCCCTTCAGCAGGACGGCTGGCTGGCGGTGCAAACGGCTGACGGCGGGGAAGGGTATACCCGCAACGGTAATATCCAGGTGAGCGCCACCGGGCAGCTGACGATTCAGGGGCATCCGGTTATGGGCGAAGCCGGTCCGTTGACGGTGCCGGAAGGGTCAGAGCTGACCATTGCGGCAGACGGGACGATCTCGGCGTTAAACCCGGGCGACCCGGCGAACACCGTTGCGCCTGTCGGTCGTCTGAAGCTGGTGAAAGCGGAAGGCAACGAAGTGCAACGTGGCGATGACGGGATGTTCCGTTTGACCCAGGCGGCGCAGGCCACGCGTGGCGCCACGTTACAGGCCGACCCGACCATCCGCGTGATGTCCGGCGTGCTGGAAGGCAGTAACGTCAAACCGGTGGAAGCCATGACCGACATGATCGCCAGCGCCCGCCGCTTCGAAATGCAGATGAAAATCATCAGCAGCGTCGATGAAAACGCAGGCAAGGCTAACCAACTTCTGGCTATGAGTTAACAGGACTCCCTATGATCAGTTCTTTATGGATCGCGAAAACCGGTCTGGACGCACAGCAAACCAATATGGATGTGATTGCCAACAACCTGGCAAACGTCAGCACCAATGGTTTCAAGCGCCAGCGTGCGGTTTTCGAAGATTTGCTTTATCAAACGATTCGTCAGCCAGGGGCGCAGTCTTCTGAGCAAACCACGCTGCCGTCCGGTCTGCAAATTGGTACCGGCGTGCGCCCGGTCGCCACCGAGCGTCTGCACAGCCAGGGCAACCTGTCCCAGACCAACAACAGTAAAGACGTTGCCATTAAAGGTCAGGGTTTCTTCCAGGTGCAGCTGCCTGACGGGACCTCCGCCTATACCCGCGATGGTTCATTCCAGGTGGATCAGAACGGCCAGCTGGTGACGGCGGGCGGTTTCCAGGTTCAGCCTGCGATCACCATCCCGGCGAACGCGCTGAGTATCACCATTGGTCGTGACGGCATCGTCAGCGTCACTCAGCAAGGTCAGGCCGCGCCGGTCCAGGTTGGACAGCTCAACCTGACCACCTTCATGAACGATACCGGACTGGAAAGCATCGGCGAGAACCTCTACACCGAAACGCAGTCTTCCGGCACGCCAAATGAAAGTACCCCGGGCCTGAACGGGGCGGGGCTGCTGTATCAGGGGTATGTGGAAACCTCGAACGTTAACGTGGCGGAAGAGCTGGTGAATATGATCCAGGTCCAGCGCGCCTATGAAATTAACAGTAAAGCAGTGTCGACGACCGACCAGATGCTGCAAAAACTGACGCAACTCTAAGGTGTAGCCCGGTGCGGTAAACGTCGCACCGGCTCCCTGTTTTCGAAGATGAAGGCAATGCAAAAAAACGCGGCGTTTCGTTATCCGATCCTGACTGTTCTGGCCGTCACCCTCAGCGGGTGTGCCTGGATCCCGTCTAAACCATTGGTACAGGGTGCGACTACCGCCCAACCCGTTCCCGGCCCCGCGCCGGTGGTGAACGGCTCTATTTTCCAGACCGCGCAGCCGATTAACTACGGTTATCAGCCGCTGTTTGAAGACCGTCGTCCGCGTAACGTTGGCGATACGCTGACCATTGTGTTGCAGGAAAACGTCAGTGCGAGTAAGAGCTCGTCGGCGAACGCCAGCCGCGACGGCAAAACCAATTTTGGCTTCGACACCGTGCCGCGCTATCTGCAAGGGCTGTTCGGCAACGCCCGTGCGGATGTGGAAGCCTCCGGCGGCAACACCTTTAACGGTAAAGGTGGTGCGAACGCCAGCAACACCTTCAGCGGAACGCTGACGGTTACGGTTGACCAGGTTCTGGTGAACGGCAACCTGCACGTGGTGGGCGAAAAACAGATCGCCATTAACCAGGGTACGGAATTCATTCGCTTCTCCGGTGTGGTTAACCCTCGCACTATCAGCGGCACCAACACCGTACCGTCCACCCAGGTGGCGGATGCGCGCATTGAGTACGTCGGCAACGGCTACATCAACGAAGCGCAAAATATGGGCTGGCTGCAACGCTTCTTCCTTAACTTATCGCCGATGTAAGCGAGGTGACCTATGTATAAATTTCTCTTCGCCGTGGCGCTGTCGCTGGTCGCTACCGTTGCGCAGGCCGATCGCATACGCGATCTCACCAGCGTGCAGGGCGTGCGCGAAAACTCGCTGATTGGCTACGGCCTGGTGGTGGGGCTGGATGGGACGGGTGACCAGACGACCCAGACGCCGTTCACCACCCAGAGCCTGAACAACATGCTCTCGCAGCTCGGTATTACCGTACCGGCCGGGACCAACATGCAGCTGAAAAACGTGGCGGCCGTGATGGTGACCGCGTCTTATCCGGCCTTTGCGCGTCAGGGGCAGACCATCGACGTGGTTGTCTCGTCGATGGGTAACGCCAAAAGCCTGCGCGGCGGTACGTTGCTGATGACGCCGCTGAAAGGCGTCGACAGCCAGGTGTATGCTCTGGCGCAGGGCAACATTCTGGTTGGCGGAGCAGGCGCGTCGGCGGGCGGCAGCAGCGTGCAGGTGAACCAGCTGAACGGGGGACGTATTACCAACGGCGCGATCATCGAACGTGAGCTGCCGACCCAGTTCGGCACCGGCAACACCATTAACCTGCAACTGAATAACGAAGACTTTACGATGGCGCAGCAGATCGCTGACACCATCAACCGCAGCCGGGGCTACGGCAGCGCCACCGCGCTGGATGCCCGTACCGTACAGATCCGCACGTCAACCGGCAGCAGCAACCAGGTGCGGTTGCTGGCCGATATCCAGAATATGGAAGTGAACGTGCCGGTACAGGATGCGAAAGTCATTATCAACTCCCGTACCGGCTCGGTGGTGATGAACCGCGAAGTGACGCTGGACAGCTGCGCCGTGGCGCAGGGCAATCTCTCCGTCACGGTTAACCGCTCGGCCAACGTCAGCCAGCCGGATACCCCGTTTGGTGGCGGTCAGACGGTAGTGACCCCGCAAACGCAGATTGATTTGCGACAGAGCGGCGGTTCGTTGCAGAGCGTGCGCTCCAGCGCCAACCTGAACAGCGTGGTGCGTGCTCTGAATGCGCTGGGTGCAACGCCAATGGATCTGATGTCCATTCTGCAATCCATGCAAAGTGCAGGCTGCCTGCGCGCCAGACTGGAAATCATCTAAATGCTGACCGATAGCAAACTGTTGACCAGTGCCGCCTGGGATGCCCAGTCGCTCAACGAGCTGAAAACCAAAGCGGGCAAGGATCCGGCGGCGAATATCCGCCCGGTTGCCCGTCAGGTGGAAGGCATGTTCGTACAGATGATGTTGAAAAGCATGCGTGAAACCCTGCCGAAAGATGGCTTGTTCAGCAGTGATTCCACGCGGCTTTACACCAGCATGTACGATCAGCAGATTGCCCAGCAAATGACCGCCGGAAAGGGGCTCGGCCTGGCGGACATGATCGTGAAGCAGACCGCAGCCGCTCAGGGGCTCCCGCCTGAAGAGGCCCTGCAGCAGGTGCCGCTGAAGTTTGATCTGGAAAAGGTGACCAGTTATCAAAATCAGGCGCTGACGCAGATGGTGCGTAAGGCGATGCCGAAGCCGGCAGAAACGCGTGACGAGCCGCTCTCCGGCGACAGCAAAGACTTCCTGGCGCAGCTCTCCCTGCCGGCGCGTCTTGCCAGTGAAGAGAGCGGCGTGCCGCACCATCTGATTCTGGCGCAGGCGGCGCTGGAGTCGGGCTGGGGGCAACGTCAGATCCGCAGGGAGAACGGTGAGCCGAGCTTCAACATCTTTGGCGTGAAGGCCACCTCCAGCTGGAAGGGGCCGACCACCGAGATCACTACCACCGAATATGAGAACGGTGCGGCAGTGAAGGTGAAAGCCAAATTCCGCGTCTACAGCTCGTATCTGGAAGCGTTGTCGGATTATGTCGGGCTGCTGAGCCGGAATCCGCGCTACACCGCCGTGACCCAGGCCGCCACGCCAGAGCAGGGCGCTCAGGCATTGCAGAATGCTGGCTACGCGACCGATCCAAACTATGCGCGCAAGCTGACCAGCATGATCCAGCAGCTGAAATCCATGTCTGAGAAGGTCAGCAAAGCGTATAGCACAGATCTCGAAAATCTGTTCTGAAAGTTCTCAAGTCCCGGTGGAGGTTGCCGATAACCTTCATCAGGACTCGTGTCTGAACGTATAAAAGGAACCCCCATGTCCAGTTTGATTAACAGCGCCATGAGTGGCCTCAGTGCTGCGCAGTCGGCACTCAATACCGTCAGTAATAATATTTCAAGCTACAACGTGGCAGGTTATACCCGCCAGACCACCATTCTGGGGGCATCAAACAGCACCCTGACCGGCGGTGGCTGGGTGGGTAACGGGGTCTATGTCTCCGGTGTTCAGCGTGAATATGATGCGTTTATCACCAACCAGCTGCGCGCGGCGCAGAACCAGAGCAGTGGGCTGACCACGCGCTACCAGCAGATGTCAAAAATTGACGATGTGCTTTCTGATACCACGAACTCGCTTTCTGCCAACCTCCAGGATTTCTTTAAAAGCCTGCAAACGCTGGTGAGTAACGCAGAAGATCCGGCTGCTCGCCAGACGGTACTCGGGAAGGCGGATGGTCTGGTAAACCAGTTTAAAACCAACGATCAATATCTCCGCGATCAGGATGCGCAGGTCAATACGGCGATTTCTACCAGCGTCGATCAGATCAATAACTACGCGAAACAGATTGCCAATCTTAACGATCAGATCTCCCGGCTGACTGGCGTCGGTGCGGGCGCATCCCCGAATGAACTGCTCGATCAGCGCGATCAGCTGGTGAGTGAACTGAACAAGATTGTCGGTGTGGACGTCACCGTACAGGACAGCGGCACCTACAACATCTCTATCGCCAATGGTTACACACTGGTACAGGGCAGCAACGCCAGCCAGCTGGCGGCGGTGAAATCCAGTGCGGACCCAGCGCGTACAACAATTGCGTATGTGGATGCCGCTGCGGGCAACGTGGAAATCTCAGAAAAACAGATCACCACGGGGTCGCTTGGGGGGCTGTTAACGTTCCGTTCTCAGGATCTGGATCAGGCGCGAAACACCCTTAACCAGATGGCGCTGGCGTTTGCGGATGCCATGAATACCCAGCACCAGGCTGGCTTTGATGCCAACGGGGATGCAGGCGGCAAGCTGTTTGATTTTGGCTCGCCGGCAGTGCTGAGTAACGGTAAAAACACCGGAAGCGCGTCCGTTACGGCCACGATGACGGACAGTACAAAGGTCCAGGCGACAAACTATAAAGTTGAGTACAACGGTACTGACTGGACAATCACGCGTCTGTCGGACAATACCAGCTTCACGGCCAAGCCTGACGCCAGCGGTAATCTGTCGTTTGATGGTCTCAACGTTAAGATTAGCGGCTCAGCCGATAATAAAGACAGTTTCATCGTCAAACCGGTGAATGACGTCATTGTGAATATGGACGTAGCGATCAGCGACGAATCCAAACTGGCGATGGCCTCCGCGAAAGGAAGCGGCGAAAGCGACAATACCAATGGCCAGAAGCTGCTGGATTTACAGAGCGCCAAATTGGTGGGAGGGAACAAAACCTTTAACGATGCTTATGCCGCGCTGGTCAGTACGGTGGGCAGCACCACGGCGTCGCTGAAAACCAGCAGCGAAACCAAAGTCAACGTGGTGACGCAGCTGACCAAACAACAGCAGTCAATCTCCGGGGTTAACCTGGATGAAGAGTATGGCAACCTGCAACGCTATCAGCAGTACTATCTGGCGAATGCGCAGGTGCTGCAAACGGCGAGCACGCTGTTTGATGCATTGATCAATATCCGCTAAGGCTGAGGCATAAAAAATGCGTATTAGTACTCAAATGATGTATGAGCAAAGCATGCGCGGCGTGACGAACTCCCAAAGCCTCTGGCTCAGCTACGGCGAGCAGATGTCTACGGGGAAGCGCATCAACCGTCCGTCTGACGATCCGATTGCCGCCTCGCAGGCCGTTGTGCTCTCTCAGGCTCAAACGCAAAACAGCCAGTATGCGCTGGCGCGCTCCTTCGCTACGACGAAAGTCTCGCTGGAAGAGAACGTGTTATCGCAAGTGACAACCGCTATCCAGGCTGCTCAGGAAAAGATTGTCAATGCGGGCAACGGTACGTTAAGTGACGATGACCGCGCTTCGCTGGCCACGAACCTGCAAGGTATTCGCGATCAGCTCATGAACCTAGCTAACAGCACGGACGGTAACGGTCGCTATATTTTTTCCGGTTACAAGACCGAAGCGGCGGCTTTCGACCAGGCGACGGGTGATTATAAGGGCGGCGGAACGCCAATCAGCCAGCAGGTTGACTCCGCGCGCACGATGCAAATTAGCCATACGGGCACTGAAGTTTTCGATAGCTTCACCAGCAATGCCAAGCCAGAGCCAGATGGTAGTGCGCCGGAAACGAATTTGTTCAAGATCCTCGACGCCGCAATTGAAGCGCTGAATAAGCCAATTGGGGAGGACGAAACGAAAGCCGAGGCGTTTACGGCGGCTATTGATAAAGCCAACCGTGGCCTGAGCAACTCCCTCAACAACGTGCTGACCGTGCGCGCCGACCTCGGCATCAAGCTGGATGAGCTGGGCAAGCTGGACGCTCTGGGTGAAGACCGCGCGCTGGGTCAGACGCAGCAGATGAGTAACCTGGTTGACGTGGACTGGAACTCGGTGATTTCGTCCTACACCATGCAGCAGGCGGCGTTGCAGGCCTCGTATAAAGCCTTTAGCGATATGCAGGGTATGTCTTTGTTCCAGATGAACAAATAAGACTCTGACCTGTTTGACATGTCTTGAAACTGGGCATGTTTTGACTGCCCAACCCGTCCGGGTTGGGCATTTTTTTTACACACTTTCTGCCTGTGCGGACAGCACCCGGGCGCTTTCAATCACTCTGATAGCCAGCGCAATGGCACCACACAGGGTTGCCAGAGCCACCACGCCAGACCAGCCTGCCAGCGTATAGATATTGCTGCCTAATGCCGAGCCCAGCGCCATTCCGATGAAAATGACGGTAAACAGCAGGGCGTTCAGGCGTCCGCGGGCCTGCGGCTCAAGGCTGTAGACCAGGTTCTGGTGGGCCACGAGGCTGGACTGCAAGCCGAGATCGAAACCGACCGCTGAGAGGGCAATCAGGATCAACTGACCGTGTACACCCAGTGCCGGCATCAGGAACATCAGGGCAAACGAGAGGGTCACCAGCGCGGCACCCAGCTGGGTCACTTTACCGGCGCCCAGCTTATCGGCAAGACCACCCGCCAGCGGTGCGGCCAGCGCGCCAGCGGCTCCGGCAATACCAAATCCACCCGCTATGGCACTGCCAAGGTGATACCGTTCCAGCAGCATGACCGCCAGCGTTGACCAGAATGCGCTAAAGGCAATCGACAGAAAACCCTGGGCCAGCGCGGCCCGACGCAGCGCCGGATATCGGCGCCAGAGGTGTTCCATGGAGCGCATCAGCGCCGGGTAGCTCAGCGTGGAGTGAACGGCGAAGCGGGGAAGCACGGCCCACATCACCACGCCAATAAAGGCAATACTTGCGGCGGCCAGCTGATACATCACCCGCCAGCCAAAGGCCTCACCCACCACGCCGCTCACGGTTCTGGAGAGCAAAATCCCCAGCAGCAGGCCGGTCATCACCGTGCCGACCGTTTTTCCCTGTTTACCTTCCGGCGCGAGGATCGCTGCGGCCGGGACAATATCCTGCGCCATGGTGGCGGCCATGCCAATCAGCAGGCTGGTGAGCAGCAGGGAGTGCAGTTGTCCGGTCAGGCTACAACCCAGCAGGAACAGCGCCAGAGCCGCACTTTTTATCAGGATCAGCGTTCTGCGGTCATGACGATCGCCGAGCGGGAGCAGAAACAGGATGCCCAGGGCATAACCCGCCTGGGTGAGCGTCGGGACCATGCCCATGCCTTCGATGCTCAGATGCAGGTCTGAGCCCATCAGCGGCAGAAGAGGCTGGGCATAATAGATGGATGCCACGCTAAAGCCCGCACCGAGCGCCAGCATTAAGATTACCCAGCGGCTTACGGCCCGGGTGGTGGTTGTGTTCATAAGATGTTCCTCATTCGTCGTGTGCGGCTATTTTTTATCAGTACGCCTTGCGACGGTAGCGGGCGCGGTGGTAAAACGCTTATACGTGTGGCGTATGGGTAAAAATGGTATGAAAAGGTCTGAGCGTATAGATCGGGTAGAACTGATGCGAACGTTTGTTCGCATTGTGGAGGCGGGGTCTCTTTCTGCGGCGGCACGTCAGCTGGCAACAACCCAGGCCACGGTGAGCCGACGGTTGCAGTCGCTTGAGACCATGCTGGGAGTACGCCTGATGCTGCGCACAACCCATACGACCCGGCTGACCGATGACGGCGAACGCTGCTATCAGCATGCCCGACGGGTGATTGACAGCTGGCTGGCGCTGGAAGACGAGGTAGGGCAGACGGAAGATGAACCGGTTGGGGTGCTGAGGGTGCGCGCCCCGCACGCGTTTGGCCAGGATCAGCTTCTGAAACCGTTAACCGAATTTTTACAGCGCTATCCCCAGCTTTCTGTTGAGTGGATGCTCAACGATCGCTCGGTTGATTTCCTCGGCGACAACCTTGACTGTGCTATTCGGGTGGGTGTGGAAGTCGATCCTGCAACCGTGTCCGTGCTGCTGGCTGAAGTGCCGCGCTCGGTGGTGGCTTCACCGGAATTACTGGCCCGTTATCCCGCGGTTAAAACGCCGGAAGATTTGCAGCAGCTTCCCTGGATTGCCATCAGCTCTTTTTATCAACGCCATGTGGAGCTTTTCCACGATGCATCATCTGCCCCGGCGCGGGTTACCATTACGCCACGGCTGAGTACCGACAGCCTGTATGTGGCGCGCAATACGGCACTCACCGGGCTGGGCGTGGCGGTGGTATCCAGCTGGACAGTACAGGATGATATTCAGGAAGGACGACTGGTGCATCTACTGCCAGAGTGGCAGCCGGCAGCGTTACCGGTACATCTGGTTTACCCCTGGTCTCGTTATTATCCGGCGCGCTTGCGGCGTTTTCTGGAGCTGATGCGGCAGATAATGCCGGAGGTCACCGGAATGAGAAAGCCCTTGCAACAGCCATAAAAAAGCCGACCCGAAGGTCGGCTTTCAGTCTTAGCGTGCGTTATTCAACAGGCTGAGGACGAGTAGCTGGCGCAGTAGCCATGTGCGTTGCACTGTGACCACCGGCAGCACCTTTGCCTTCGAAGTTGAATGCCGGACGAACCCAGTCGCTATGGCGTGGCGCTTCAGGTACATACTCAGGTGCCGGGGCGCGAGTCATCGGCGCGGTAGCAACGTGAGCAGGCGCTGGAGCGGCAACGACCTCAACCGGCTCGGATTTCACTTCAGCCTCTTTGACCTCTTCGACAACAGGCTCAACCTGAATCTCGACGTCCTGAACAACCTCTTCCGTCACCGTTTCGACGGTAACGTCTGCGGGTTCTTCTGCTGCGGAGACTGGTTCAGCTTCCTCCGCGACTTCTTCAGCCACCACGGTATCTTCTTCGGCAATGATCTGCGGGGCGGCATCAACCGGCGCAGCAATCACTTCAGGATGGGTCGTTTCAACTTCCACAGCCTGCGGTGCCGCCGTGTCAACAACCTGCGGTTCAACCACGGTTGCCGCTTCAGTCACGACGTCTTCCACCGCTGCTACCGGTGCAATCACCTCTTCGGTCACAGCCTGTTCTTCAACAGCCTGCTCCGGGCGAGCAACCGGATAACGGATCCAGACTTTACCGGATGCCATCTCAGGTGACGCGCACGCCACGGTCAGCGGCATTGGCGACTGAGTCGGGTAACGCTCGTCACGGTAGCGACGACGACGCTGGCCGCTCACGCGCAGGTGACGCGGAGAACGACGGGAGCGACGCGGCATACCTGCGTTGTCACGGTTTTCGCTGCTTTCGTCCTGCTCAACCTGATTTTCCACTACGGCTGGCAGGTCAACTTTTGCAACCTGGGTACCCGTTGTGCTTTCTGCTGCTTCAACCGCGATAACGTCGTTTTCTTCCGTCTGAACAGCACCCACACGTACTTTCTGGGTCAGCTGACGCTGCTTACGACGCGGCATAACCTGAGTACGCTCTTCCTGCTCCTTGTCCTGCTGTTCAACAGGCGCTTCGCGGTTCAGGTTTTTGACTTCCTGCTGGGCCTGGCGTTTCTCGTCGTTACGACGACGGTTACGCTCGCGGCGAGGTTGCTGCTCGTCACGCTGTTTGCTCTTCTCGGACTCATCGCCCGCCTGCTGGCGAATCTCACGATCTTCAACGTTCTGCTGTTGCTTCTCGCGACGGTTGCGACGGTTGTCCTCGCGTTGTTCACGACCTTCGTTGTTCTCGGAACGATTATCACGGCGCTCGTTACGATCGCTACGGTCGTTGCGGTCATTACGATCGCGACGATTGTTCTGACGCTTACGACGGTCCTGCTGACGCTCTGGTTTCGCTTCTTTTGGCGCTTCTTTCGGCTGCTCAGGCTGAACTTCTTCGCCAGCAAACATTTTTTTCAACGCGCCGAAGATGCGGCTCAGGAGACCCGGCTGCTCAGGCTGCGCTTTTGGCGCGGCAGGGGCCGCCTTTTGCACGGCAGGTTTTGCCGCTGGTTTTTCCAGCGTCGCTTCCGGCGGGGCTTCCGGCATGATGAAGGTTGCTAATGCAGGCTGCTCAGGCAGTTTACGCTCGGCAGGCTCTTCATCCGATGGCAGCGCCATTTCTTCTTCATGCAGCTTCGGTAGCAGGTAGCTGAGGGTGCTTGTCTCTTCGCCTTTACGCACGCGCAGCACGTGATAGTGCGGGGTTTGCATCTCGTCGTTTGGCACGATGATGCAGCGAACACCGCCCTGACGCGCTTCAATTGCGCTTACCGCTGCACGTTTTTCGTTCAGCAGGTAGGAGGCAATCGGCACCGGAACGATGGCGTGAACCTCTTTGGTGTTCTCTTTCAGCGCTTCTTCTTCAATCAGACGCAGAATAGAGAGGGAGAGCGATTCATTGTCACGCACGGTACCCGTACCGGAACAGCGCGGGCAGACGTGATGGCTGGACTCGCCGAGTGACGGGCTCAGACGCTGACGGGACATTTCCAGCAGGCCGAAGCGAGAGATATGGCTAATCTGGATACGTGCGCGATCCTGGCGCACCGCTTCACGCAGACGGTTTTCAACCGCACGCTGGTGGCGAACCGGGGTCATGTCGATGAAGTCGATAACAATCAGACCACCCAGGTCGCGCAGGCGGAGCTGGCGGGCGATTTCATCAGCGGCTTCAAGGTTGGTGTTGAAGGCGGTCTCTTCGATGTCGCCGCCACGGGTTGCACGCGCGGAGTTGATGTCGATAGCGGTCAGCGCTTCGGTGGTATCAATTACGATAGAACCGCCGGACGGCAGACGCACTTCACGCTGGAAGGCAGACTCGATCTGGGATTCAATCTGATAGTGGCTGAACAGCGGGATTTCACCGGTGTACAGTTTAATTTTGCTGGTGAAATCCGGGCGACCCAGCGCGGCGATGTGCTGGCGAGCCAGCTCAAGCACTTTCGGGTTATCAATCAGAATTTCACCGATGTCCTGACGTAGATAATCACGGAAGGCACGCACAATAACGTTGCTTTCCTGGTGGATCAGGAACGGAGCAGGGCGGCTCTCAGCCGCTTTCTTGATGGCTTCCCAGTGCTTCAGACGGAAGCTCAGGTCCCACTGCAACGCTTCGGCAGATTTGCCGACGCCTGCGGTGCGCACGATAAGGCCCATGCCGTCTGGCAGCTCGAGACTTGCCAGCGCTTCTTTCAGCTCGGTACGGTCATCGCCTTCGATACGGCGAGAGATGCCACCCGCACGCGGGTTGTTTGGCATCAATACCAGATAGCTTCCTGCCAGGCTGATAAAGGTGGTCAGTGCGGCACCTTTGTTGCCACGCTCTTCTTTATCGATCTGGACGATAACTTCCTGACCTTCACGCAGAACATCTTTAATGTTCGGACGGCCATGGGAGTTGTAGTTTGCAGGAAAATATTCGCGGGCGATTTCTTTGAGAGGAAGGAAACCGTGACGCTCAGCACCGTAATCGACAAATGCAGCTTCAAGGCTTGGTTCAATGCGGGTGATTTTGCCTTTGTAAATGTTCGCTTTTTTCTGTTCGTGTCCAGGACTTTCGATATCCAGATCGTACAGGCGCTGCCCATCCACAAGGGCGACACGCAACTCTTCTTGCTGAGTTGCGTTGATTAACATTCTTTTCATCGTAACTTACTCGTTATTCTTACATTGACGACAAAGCTGCGGGCAAGGTGACGCTTTCCGGGGTATGAACCGATGGCCTCGTGTCTATTCACGTCGCCAACCTCACGGTTGTCGCTCGCTTAAGAGGCGCAGAGTGTCGGTTGCCTGTGTTTCATACGGAAACACAGCGCAATTATCAGGGGAATTGCCTGGGAAAACTCTCCAGAGAACAATCCTTATACCGGGAAGTACTGCAACCCGCAGCCCGCTAACTGCCTGAAAGATCAATACGTCTTACGCCATTGCTGCGTGGATGATCGGTCAGACAAAATTGGTCATTCCGTCGACATCCTTACAAAACCCGGATTTAACGCGGAAAACGGATTCATTATTCCACTGCTCGCCGGGTTATAGCAAGATGACTTTTACCAATTATCACCCGGTTACTCACAGTTTCTTCACTTCAACGGGGTGATTGGTTTAATAACCACCAAATCGATTGCGCGAAAGGGGAGTGGTCCGGATAAAAGTAAATATAAGCATAGAAAAATGAGTGGCGCTAATGTCTGACGCTATTTAGAATCGCCAACCATGAAAACAGAGACTCCAGCCGTAAAAATGGTTGCCATCGCCGACGACGAGGCGGGGCAACGTATCGATAATTTTTTGCGCACCCAGTTGAAGGGCGTGCCAAAAAGTATGATTTATCGCATCTTGCGTAAGGGCGAGGTGCGGGTGAACAAAAAACGCGTGAAGCCAGAGTATAAGCTCGAGGCGGGCGATGAAGTCCGGATCCCACCGGTACGTGTTGCAGAGCGTGAAGAAGATGTCGTTTCTCCGAAGCTGCAAAAAGTCGCGGCCCTGAGCGACGTTATCCTTTATGAGGACGACCACATTCTGGTGCTGAATAAACCGTCCGGAACGGCGGTACACGGGGGGAGCGGTCTGAGCTTCGGCGTGATTGAAGGGTTACGCGCGCTGCGCCCGGAAGCGCGTTTCCTCGAACTGGTTCACCGTCTTGACCGCGATACCTCTGGCGTGCTGCTGGTGGCGAAAAAACGTTCTGCGCTGCGTTCACTGCATGAACAGCTGCGCGAAAAAGGGATGCAGAAAGATTACCTGGCGCTGGTGCGCGGCCAGTGGCAGTCCCACGTGAAAGTGGTGCAGGCGCCGCTGCTGAAAAATATTCTGCAAAGCGGCGAGCGCATTGTTCGTGTTAATCAGGAAGGGAAACCGTCTGAGACGCGCTTTAAAGTTGAAGAGCGCTACGAATTCGCCACGCTGGTGCGCTGTAGTCCGGTGACGGGGCGTACCCACCAGATTCGCGTCCATACCCAGTTTGCGGGCCATCCGATTGCGTTTGATGACCGCTATGGCGATCGTGAATTTGATAAGCAGCTGGCGGGAACAGGGCTGTCGCGTCTGTTCCTGCATGCGGCAGCGCTGAAATTTACCCATCCTAATACCGGCGAAGTTATCCGTATTGAAGCGCCGCTGGATGAGCAGCTCAAACGCTGTCTGAAAGTTCTGCGCGGCTGATTTTGTGCCGGGTGGCGCTGCGCTTACCCGGCCTACGAAATCCGTAGGCCCATGCAAGCGAAGCGCCGCTGGGCAAAGTCACGCCGTCAGTGGATTACACTCTTCTCGCCTTAACATCTGGCACAGCGCAATCAGCGGCAACCCCACCAGCGTGTTGGGATCGCGGCCATCGAGCTTGTCGAACAACGCAATCCCTAGTCCTTCACTTTTAAAGCTCCCTGCACAGTTTAGCGGACGTTCCCGACGCACATAATCCATAATCTCCTGCTCGCTAAGATGACGGAAGTGCACATCAAACGGCTCGCACTCGGTTTGCAGATGACCGGAAGCCGAATTATAAAGCGCCAGGCCGGTATAAAAGGTCACGATACCGCCTCGCGCACGCAACAGCTGCTGGCAGGCGTTTTCTTCCGTATGCGGTTTGCCGGTGATTTCGCCGTCCAGCACACAAACCTGATCGGAGCCTATAATCAGATGTGCGGGGTAACGTACGGCCAGCGACTGTGCTTTCTCTTTCGCGAGACGGGTCACCAGATGACGCGGTGACTCGCCCGGCTGTGGCGTTTCATCCACCTCCGGCGCAGCGCATTCAAACGGGATCCCGAGCTTTTCCAGCAGCATTCGGCGATAAGGTGAAGTGGAAGCAAGGACGAGATTTGGCATATTTTTATCACCAGATATAGCGTATCGATGCCAGCCATTTTAAACTACAGGCCGCAATGTGTGCGAATAATTGGCAAAAGGCAGCTCTGGTTGCCTTTTTCTTTGACTCTATGACGTTACAAAGTTAATATGCGCGCCCTATGCAAAAGGTAAAATTACCCCTGACTCTTGATCCGGTTCGTACGGCTCAAAAACGCCTCGATTACGAAGGAATCTATTCTTCCGATCAGGCTGAGCGTATTGCCGAATCTGTAGTCAGTGTGGACAGTGATGTAGAATGCTCCATGTCGTTCGCTATCGACAACCAGCGTCTCGCCGTGTTAACCGGTGATGCAAAGGTGACGGTAACGCTCGAATGTCAGCGTTGCGGGAAACCGTTTGTACAGCATGTTCACACAACGTATTGTTTTAGTCCGGTTCGTTCTGACGAACAGGCTGAAGCACTCCCGGAAGCGTATGAGCCGATTGAGGTTAACGAATTCGGTGAAATCGATCTTCTGGCGCTGGTTGAAGATGAAGTCATCCTCTCCCTGCCAGTCGTTCCGGTGCATGATTCTGAACACTGTGAAGTGTCCGAGGCGGACATGGTCTTTGGGGAACTGCCTGATGAAGCGCAAAAACCAAACCCATTTGCCGTATTAGCCAGCTTAAAGCGTAAGTAATTGAGGAGTAAGGTCCATGGCCGTACAACAGAATAAACCAACCCGTTCCAAACGTGGCATGCGTCGTTCCCATGACGCGCTGACCGCAGTTACCAGCCTGTCTGTAGACAAGACTTCTGGTGAGAAACACCTGCGTCACCACATCACCGCTGACGGTTTCTACCGCGGCCGCAAGGTTATCACTAAGTAATCACGCGTCAGCGTGATTAGGCTTAGTGAGGAACTTCCCCGTGCAAACGGGGAGTTTACCGAACCAGGCTGCGACGATACCTTGACACGTCTAACCCTGGCGTTAGATGTCATGGGGGGAGATTTTGGCCCTACCGTGACAGTGCCTGCAGCATTGCAGGCACTGAATTCTAATTCGCAACTCACACTTCTTTTAGTCGGTAATCCCGACACAATCACGCCATTACTTGCAAAAGCTGACTTTGAACAACGTTCGCGTCTGCAGATTATTCCTGCGCAGTCAGTTATTGCCAGTGATGCCCGGCCATCGCAGGCTATTCGTAATAGCCGTGGCAGCTCTATGCGAATGGCGCTGGAGCTGGTGAAAGAAGGGCGAGCGCAGGCTTGCGTCAGCGCGGGAAATACTGGTGCGCTGATGGGGCTGTCGAAATTATTGCTCAAGCCGATTGAGGGCATTGAGCGTCCGGCGCTGGTGACGGTATTACCGCATCAGCAGAAGGGCAAAACGGTGGTGCTGGATCTGGGCGCTAACGTGGATTGTGATAGTACAATGCTGGCTCAGTTTGCCGTTATGGGGTCGGTGCTGGCTGAAGACGTGGTCGGGATTAACAATCCCCGCGTTGCTTTACTGAATATTGGTGAAGAAGAGACTAAAGGCCTGGACAGTATCCGCGACGCTGCGGAAATACTCAAACAGGTCCCCTCCATCAACTATATTGGTTATCTCGAAGCCAATGAGTTGCTGACGGGCAAAACGGATGTATTAGTGTGTGATGGCTTCACCGGAAACGTGACGTTGAAGACCATGGAAGGGGTCGTACGAATGTTCCTTTCTCTGCTGAAATCGCAGGGAGAAGGTAAAAAAAGGTCCTGGTGGCTGATTTTATTAAAGCGTTGGTTACAAAAAAGCCTGACGCGGCGATTCAGTCACCTCAACCCCGACCAGTATAATGGCGCCTGTCTGTTAGGATTGCGCGGCATCGTGATTAAGAGTCATGGCGCCGCCAATCAGCGAGCATTTACCGTCGCGATTGAACAGGCAGTGCAGGCGGTGCAGCGACAAGTCCCTCAGAGGATTGCCGCTCGCCTGGGATCTGTATTAGCTAAAAGTGACTGAGCGTACATGTATACGAAGATTTTAGGTACCGGCAGCTACCTGCCAAAACAAGTGCGTACCAACGCCGATCTTGAAAAAATGGTAGATACGTCTGACGAGTGGATTGTCACGCGCACAGGTATCCGTGAACGTCGTATCGCCGCGCCAGACGAAACTGTGTCCACCATGGGCTACGAAGCCGCTCAGCGAGCGCTTGAGATGGCTGGCATTGATAAAGAACAGATCGGGCTTATTGTGGTGGCGACAACCTCTGCCACGCATGCCTTCCCAAGCGCAGCGTGCCAGGTGCAGAACATGCTCGGCATCAAAGGCTGCCCGGCATTTGATGTTGCAGCAGCGTGCGCGGGTTTCACCTATGCGCTGAGCATCGCCGATCAGTATGTAAAATCGGGCGCCGTAAAATATGCGCTGGTGATCGGCGCTGATGTGCTGGCGCGTACCTGCGATCCAACCGATCGCGGCACGATCATTATTTTTGGCGATGGCGCGGGCGCGGTGCTGCTGGGGCAGTCCGAAGAGCCGGGCATCATCTCCACGCACCTGCATGCCGATGGCCGCTACGGCGAGCTGTTAACGCTGCCTAACGCCGATCGCGTTAATCCTGATAACTCCATTTACCTCACCATGGCAGGTAATGAAGTATTCAAGGTGGCGGTGACTGAGCTTGCGCATATTGTCGATGAGACGCTGGAAGCCAATAACCTTGAACGCACCGCACTCGACTGGCTGGTGCCGCATCAGGCGAACCTGCGTATCATCAGCGCGACGGCGAAGAAGCTGGGCATGTCTATGGATAACGTTGTGGTGACGCTTGATCGCCACGGCAACACCTCTGCGGCATCGGTACCGTGCGCATTTGACGAAGCGGTACGCGATGGACGAATTAAACGGGGCCAACTGGTCTTGCTTGAAGCCTTTGGTGGCGGGTTCACCTGGGGTTCCGCGCTGGTTCGTTTCTAGGATAAGGATTAAAAAATGACGCAATTTGCTTTTGTGTTCCCGGGACAGGGCTCGCAAACTGTTGGGATGTTGTCTGAAATGGCAGCAAACTATCCGGTTATTGAAGAGACTTTCCGTGAAGCCTCTGACGCGCTGGGTTATGATCTGTGGGCGCTGACCCAACAGGGCCCCGCTGAAGAGCTGAACAAAACCTGGCAGACTCAACCGGCACTGCTGGCAGCCTCCGTCGCATTGTGGCGCGTATGGCAGCAGCAGGGCGGCAAAGCGCCGACGCTGATGGCGGGTCATAGCCTGGGTGAATACTCTGCGCTGGTCTGCGCAGGGGTGATTGCCTTCGCTGACGCGGTACGCCTGGTTGAATTGCGTGGTAAATTCATGCAGGAAGCGGTGCCAGAGGGCACGGGCGGCATGTCTGCCATCATCGGTCTGGATGATGCGTCTATCGCTAAAGCCTGTGAAGAATCTGCTGAAGGTCAGGTCGTTTCTCCGGTAAACTTTAACTCGCCAGGCCAGGTGGTTATCGCGGGTCATAAAGAAGCGGTTGAGCGTGCAGGCGCTGCCTGTAAAGCTGCGGGCGCAAAACGTGCACTGCCCCTGCCGGTGAGCGTGCCGTCTCACTGCGCGCTGATGAAGCCCGCTGCCGATAAGCTGGCGGTTGAGCTGGAAAAAATGACCTTTAACGCACCGACGATTTCCGTTGTGAATAACGTCGATGTGCAGTGCGAAACCGCGCCGGAGGCTATCCGTAACGCGCTGGTTCGCCAGCTCTACAGCCCGGTTCAGTGGACTAAAACCGTTGAATTTATGGCGTCTCAGGGCGTTGAACATCTGTATGAAGTTGGTCCAGGTAAGGTACTTACCGGTCTGACAAAACGTATTGTAGACACCCTGACTGCCTCGGCGATTAACGAGCCGGAAGCCATGAAAGCGGCACTCTCGCAATAAAAGAGGAATACCATGAGTTTTGAAGGAAAAATTGCCCTGGTGACCGGCGCAAGCCGCGGTATTGGGCGCGCTATTGCTGAAACACTGGTTGCGCGCGGCGCGACGGTGATCGGGACTGCGACCAGTGAGAATGGCGCACAGGCCATCAGCGACTATCTGGGTGCGAACGGTAAAGGTCTGGTACTGAATGTGACTGAACCAGCATCTATCGAATCTGTTCTGGAAAATATTCGCGCAGAGTTTGGCGAAGTGGATATTCTGGTCAATAATGCCGGGATCACTCGCGACAACCTGCTGATGCGAATGAAAGACGACGAGTGGAACGATATTATCGAAACCAACCTGTCATCTGTATTCCGTCTGTCAAAAGCGGTAATGCGCGCTATGATGAAAAAGCGTCATGGTCGTATTATCACTGTAGGTTCTGTGGTTGGTACCATGGGAAATGCTGGTCAGGCTAACTACGCTGCGGCGAAAGCAGGTCTGATCGGTTTCAGTAAGTCGCTGGCGCGTGAAGTCGCGTCCCGCGGAATTACTGTAAACGTTGTTGCTCCGGGCTTTATTGAAACGGACATGACGCGTGCGCTGACTGATGAGCAGCGTGCGGGTACGCTGGCGGCAGTTCCGGCGGGTCGTCTTGGCGACCCTAAAGAAATCGCTAGCGCGGTTGCATTTTTAGCCTCTGACGAAGCGGGTTACATCACTGGTGAAACCCTCCACGTCAACGGCGGGATGTACATGGTTTAATCACGATCGAAAATATTTGCGTTATTTGGGCAAATGGCCTCAAAATAACGTAAAATCGTGGTAAGACCTGCCGGGATTTAGTTGCAAATTTTTCAACATTTTATACACTACGAAAACCATCGCGAAAGCGAGTTTTGATAGGAAATTTAAGAGTATGAGCACTATCGAAGAACGCGTTAAGAAAATTATCGGCGAACAGCTGGGCGTTAAGCAGGAAGAAGTTGTGAACTCCGCTTCCTTTGTTGAAGACCTGGGCGCAGATTCTCTTGACACCGTTGAGCTGGTAATGGCTCTGGAAGAAGAGTTTGATACTGAGATTCCGGACGAAGAAGCTGAGAAAATCACCACCGTTCAGGCTGCCATTGATTACATCAACGGTCACCAGGCGTAAGTGAACATCTCCAGGCGGTCATTCGACCGCCTGAGTTTTATCTTTTGTTGTCCCACGAATCTCTTTTTTTATCCCTCCCTGGAGGACAAGCGTGTCTAAGCGTCGTGTAGTTGTGACCGGACTTGGCATGTTGTCTCCTGTCGGCAATACCGTAGAGTCCACCTGGAAAGCTCTCCTTGCCGGTCAGAGCGGCATCAGCCTAATCGACCATTTCGATACTAGCGCCTATGCAACGAAATTTGCTGGCTTAGTAAAGGATTTTAACTGTGAAGAGATCATCTCGCGCAAAGAACAGCGCAAGATGGATGCCTTCATTCAATATGGAATTGTCGCTGGCGTTCAGGCCATGCAGGATTCTGGCCTTGAGATTACGGAAGAGAACGCGACCCGTATCGGCGCCGCTATCGGCTCCGGGATTGGCGGTCTTGGTCTGATTGAAGAAAACCATACATCTCTGATGAATGGCGGCCCGCGTAAAATCAGCCCGTTCTTCGTTCCGTCTACGATTGTCAACATGGTGGCAGGTCACCTGACCATTATGTTCGGCCTGCGTGGCCCAAGCATCTCAATCGCGACAGCCTGTACGTCTGGCGTGCATAACATCGGCCAGGCCGCGCGTATCATTGCGTACGGCGATGCAGATGCTATGGTTGCGGGCGGCGCTGAAAAAGCTAGTACCCCGCTGGGCGTCGGTGGCTTCGGTGCAGCGCGTGCGCTCTCTACCCGAAACGATAATCCGCAGGCGGCGAGCCGTCCGTGGGATAAAGACCGTGACGGTTTCGTGCTGGGTGACGGTGCAGGCATGATCGTACTGGAAGAGTACGAACACGCGAAAAAACGTGGCGCGAAAATTTATGCTGAAGTTGTTGGCTTTGGCATGAGCAGCGATGCTTATCACATGACGTCTCCTCCAGAGAACGGCGCAGGCGCTGCGCTGGCGATGGAAAACGCCATCCGCGATGCGGGCATTACGCCGGCACAGATTGGCTACGTTAACGCCCATGGGACGTCTACCCCTGCGGGCGATAAAGCAGAAGCGCAGGCTGTTAAGTCTATCTTCGGCGAATCTGCCGGCCGCGTAATGGTAAGCTCCACGAAATCCATGACCGGTCACCTGCTGGGTGCTGCGGGGGCGGTAGAGTCGATCTACTCAATTCTCGCGCTGCGCGATCAGGCTGTACCGCCAACCATCAACCTGGATAATCCGGATGAAGGTTGCGATCTGGACTTCGTTCCTCACGAAGCACGCCAGGTTAGCGGTATGGAGTATACCCTGTGTAACTCCTTCGGCTTCGGTGGGACTAACGGTTCTCTGATCTTCAAAAAGGTCTGAGTCTGGTTAGTCGCTGACGATAAAAAAGGTCCGCTTGCCGGGCCTTTTTTATTAGGTGAAATCCCCTTGTCCGGCTGCTCACATCCTGCCAGACTGAGCCTCCACGCATAAGGAGCCACCATGTTTTTAATTAATGGTCTTGAGCAAGACACGCTGCCGGCAAGCGACAGGGCGACCCAGTTTGGCGATGGCTGTTTCACGACTGCGCGTATTCTCGACGGTGGCGTGTGTCTGCTCGGGGCCCATATCCTTCGTTTACAAAAAGCCTGCGAAGCATTACTGATCCCCTTCTCGCAGTGGGGCATTCTTGAAAGTGAAATGCGTCGGCTGGCGTCAGATAAAGCAAGCGGCGTCCTGAAAGTCATTATTAGCCGCGGGAGCGGTGGCCGGGGCTATAGCGGTTCTGCCTGTCTGCATCCTACGCGGGTCCTTTCCGTTTCAGATTATCCTTCCCATTATGCGCACTGGCGTGAAGAGGGCGTAGCCCTGGCGTTAAGTCCGGTACGTCTGGGGCGAAACCCGATGCTCGCTGGCATAAAACATCTCAACCGCCTTGAACAGGTGCTTATTCGTACTCATCTTGAGCAGACGGAGGCCGGGGAGGCGCTGGTTCTTGACAGCGAAGGGTACATTACGGAATGCTGTGCGGCTAATTTACTCTGGCGGAAGGGCAGTGACGTGTTCACGCCTTCGCTGGAGCAGGCCGGCGTCAACGGCATTATGCGGCAGTTTTGTCTGCACCAGCTGGCACGCGCAGGCTTTCGCGTTGTCGAAGTCAACGCTAAGGAAGAGGCTCTGCTGTCTGCCGATGAAGTCGTAATCTGCAATGCGCTGATGCCCGTTGTCCCCGTTCGCGCTTATGGCCGCAAATGCTGGTCATCCCGCGAGCTGTTCCAGTTTCTGGCCCCGTTATGTGAGCAAACCAGGTAGTCATGAAGAAAATGTTACGCTTTGTCCTCCTTCTTATCGTTGCGTTCGGTATCGCTGGCGGAGCGGGAGTGTGGAAAGTCCGTCAGCTGGCGGAGAGTCAGATTCTGATAAAAGACGAGACGATTTTTACCCTGAAAGCGGGGACCGGGCGGCAGGCGCTTGGTCAGCAGCTGTATGACGACAAAATTATCAATCGCCCACGCGTATTCCAGTGGCTGCTGCGTATTGAACCGGACCTGTCCCATTTCAAGGCCGGCACCTATCGCTTTACCCCTGGCATGACCGTGCGCGAGATGCTGCAACTGCTGGAGAGTGGTAAAGAAGCCCAGTTCCCGCTGCGTTTTGTGGAAGGTATGCGTCTGAGCGATTACCTCAGGCAGCTGCGGGACGCGCCATACATTAAGCATACGCTGAAAGATGACCGCTACCAGACCGTGGCAGACGCCTTAAAATTCGAACATCCCGAGTGGGTGGAAGGCTGGTTCTGGCCCGATACGTGGATGTATACGGCAGGCACTACCGATGTGGCCATTCTGAAGCGCGCGCACAACAAAATGGTCGCGGCGGTAGACGCTGCCTGGAAAGGTCGAGCAGAGGGCCTGCCTTATAAAGATCAAAACCAGTTCATGACGATGGCCTCGATCATCGAGAAAGAGACGGCCGTTGCTGCCGAACGTGACCAGGTTGCCTCGGTGTTTATTAACCGTCTGCGCATCGGCATGCGTTTGCAAACCGATCCTACCGTCATCTACGGCATGGGCGAAAACTACAACGGCAGGATTTCCAGAAAAGATCTGGAGACGCCAACGGCGTATAATACCTACGTGATTAGCGGCCTGCCGCCTGGACCGATTGCGACGCCGAGTGAAGCTTCGTTGAAGGCCGCCGCGCACCCGGCCAAAACGCCGTATCTCTATTTTGTGGCTGACGGAAAAGGGGGGCATACGTTTAATACCAACCTGGCCAGCCACAATCGCTCCGTTCAGGACTATCTGAAGGCACTTAAGGAAAAAAATGCGCAGTAAATACATTGTCATTGAGGGACTCGAAGGGGCGGGCAAAACAACTGCCCGTAACGTGGTGGTGGATACGCTTACGTCGCTTGGCGTTGCCGACATGGTCTTTACCCGCGAGCCGGGCGGTACGCAGCTGGCGGAAAAACTGCGCAGCCTGGTTCTGGATATCAAATCCGTTGGCGATGAAGTTATTACCGACAAAGCGGAAGTGCTGATGTTCTATGCTGCGCGCGTTCAGCTGGTGGAGACGGTGATCAAACCCGCTCTGGCAGAAGGGAAATGGGTGATTGGCGATCGCCACGATCTCTCAACCCAGGCGTATCAGGGCGGTGGCCGGGGTATCGACCAGACCATGCTGGCTACGCTTCGCGACGCGGTTCTGGGCGATTTCCGTCCTGACCTGACGCTGTATCTGGACGTGACCCCTGAGGTGGGCCTGAAGCGCGCCCGTGCCCGCGGCGAACTGGACCGCATTGAACAGGAGTCTTTTGATTTCTTTAACCGCACCCGTGCGCGTTATCTGGAACTGGCCGGGCAGGACAAGACCATTCGTACCATCGATGCGACGCAATCCCTTGAAGACGTTACGCGTGATATTCAGCAGACCGTTACGCAGTGGCTACAGGAGCAGCAGGCATGAAATGGTATCCATGGTTGCGCCCACACTTTGAACAGCTGATCGGCAGCTATCAGGTTGGTCGGGGGCATCATGCGTTACTGATCCAGGCGCTGCCGGGAATGGGTGATGATGCGTTGATTTACGCCATCACCCGCTTTCTGATGTGCCAACAGCCGGAAGGACATAAAAGCTGCGGTAAATGCCGGGGTTGCCAGCTTATGCAGGCGGGCACGCATCCTGACTATTACACCCTCGAACCCGAGAAGGGCAAAAATACGCTCGGTATCGACGCGGTGCGTGAGGTCAGTGAGAAACTGTACGAATATGCGCGTCTGGGGGGGGCGAAAGTGGTGTGGCTGAAAGACGCCGCGCTACTCACGGAAGCCGCAGCCAACGCCCTGTTAAAAACCCTGGAAGAGCCGCCAGAGAATACCTGGTTTTTCCTCTCCTGCCGCGAGCCGGAACGCTTGCTGGCGACGCTGCGCAGTCGCTGCCGTCTTCACCACCTCGCTGTCCCTCAGGAATCCTGGGCGCTCGCCTGGCTTGAGCGAGAAGTGACGGTGTCACCAGATGCGGCGCGCTCGGCGTTGCGCCTGTGCAGCGGTGCGCCTGCGGCTGCGCTGGCCTTATTGCAGCCGGAAGTGTGGTCCCAGCGTGAAACGCTATGTCGTGCGGTTGAATCAGCCCTCGACAGCCATGACTGGCTGAGCGTGCTGCCAGCGCTGAACAGCGATCAGGCTCCGGAACGGCTGCACTGGCTGGCCGCGCTGCTGCTGGATGCGCTCAAAATCCAGCAGGGGGCGACGCTTCTGACTAACCCTGACGTGTGGGCGCTGGTCACCACGCTGGCGAATCGCCTGTCAGGGCAGTCGCTGCACGCTATCCTTCATGATATCTGCCAGAGTCGTGAACAACTTTTGACGGTAACCGGTCTCAATCGCGAGCTTTTACTGACCGACCAGTTACTGCGTATCGAACACTACCTGCAACCGGGCGTCATACCGCCGGTTTCCCACCTCTGAGAGAGACGTTATGTTTTTAGTCGACTCACACTGCCATCTTGATGGCCTGGATTATCAGTCCCTGCATAAAAATGTGGACGACGTGCTGGCGAAAGCCGCCGCCCGCAATGTGAAATTTTGCCTGGCCGTGGCGACCACGTTGCCGGGTTACCGCTCCATGCGTGAACTGGTAGGCGAGCGCGATAATGTCGTCTTCTCCTGCGGCGTGCATCCGCTGAATCAGGATGAAGCGTACAATATTGAGGATTTACGCCGTCTTGCCGCAGAAGAGGGCGTAGTGGCGATGGGCGAGACCGGCCTGGACTATTTCTACACCCCGGAAACGAAACCTCGCCAGCAGGAATCCTTCCGCAACCACATCCGTATTGGCCGTGAACTGAATAAGCCTGTTATCGTTCATACCCGCGATGCGCGCGCCGACACGCTGGCGATCCTGCGGGAAGAAAAGGTGACGGATTGCGGTGGCGTACTACACTGTTTCACTGAAGACAGAGAAACGGCGGGTAAGCTGCTTGATTTAGGCTTTTATATCTCGTTCTCGGGGATTGTAACGTTCCGGAATGCTGAGCAACTGCGTGATGCGGCGCGATATGTTCCGCTGGATCGTATTCTGGTGGAAACCGATTCCCCGTACCTGGCACCGGTGCCTCATCGCGGCAAAGAAAATCAGCCAGCGATGACCCGGGATGTCGCTGAGTATATGGCCGTTCTGAAAGGTGTCAGTATTGAAGAGCTGGCTCGCGTGACAACGGAAAACTTCGCCAGTCTGTTCCATATCGACCCCGCCCGCCTGCAATCTGTCTGATACGCCTGTTATTTTTAGGCTCGTAATTAATAAGTAAAACGAGTAAAGTTCACCGCCTCATTTGGGGCGGTGATGGCGTTTTTAGACACATCCAGACATGCTTTATGTAAATATCTGCAAGTTTTTTGGCCGTCTTGAACTGAAACGTGATAGCCGTCAAACAAACTCAGAGGGAATTATTTTACTCTGTGTAATAAATAAAGGGCGCTTAGATGTCCTGTCCACGGCGCGGTACTCCCCCCGGGCCAATGCGTGAAAACGTAAAAAAAGCACAAATACTCAGGAGCACTCTCAATTATGTTTAAGAATGCATTTGCTAACCTGCAAAAGGTCGGTAAATCGCTGATGCTGCCAGTATCCGTACTGCCTATCGCAGGTATCCTGCTGGGTGTCGGTTCTGCAAACTTCAGCTGGCTGCCAGCCGTAGTTTCCCACGTGATGGCCGAAGCAGGCGGTTCTGTTTTTGCTAACATGCCGCTGATCTTCGCTATCGGTGTTGCTCTGGGCTTCACCAATAACGACGGTGTATCCGCGCTGGCGTCCGTTGTTGCTTACGGCATCATGGTGAAAACCATGGCTGTGGTTGCGCCGCTGGTACTGCATTTACCTGCTGAAGAGATTGCCGCTAAGCATCTGGCGGACACCGGTGTTCTCGGTGGTATCATCTCCGGTGCGATTGCAGCGTATATGTTTAACCGCTTCTATCGCATCAAGCTGCCTGAGTATCTGGGCTTCTTCGCGGGTAAACGTTTTGTGCCGATCATTTCTGGTCTGGCCGCGATTTTCACCGGTGTGGTTCTGTCTTTCATCTGGCCACCAATCGGTACGGCAATTCAGACCTTCTCTCAGTGGGCGGCTTACCAGAACCCGGTTGTGGCGTTCGGTATCTACGGCTTCATTGAGCGCTGCCTGGTACCATTTGGTCTGCACCACATCTGGAACGTTCCATTCCAGATGCAGATTGGTGAATACACCAACGCAGCAGGCCAGGTGTTCCACGGCGACATCCCACGCTACATGGCGGGTGACCCAACGGCAGGTAAACTGTCTGGTGGCTTCCTGTTCAAAATGTACGGTCTGCCGGCCGCCGCAATTGCGATCTGGCACTCTGCTAAACCAGAGAACCGTGCAAAAGTGGGCGGTATCATGATCTCCGCAGCGCTGACCTCGTTCCTGACCGGTATCACCGAGCCGATCGAGTTCTCCTTCATGTTCGTTGCGCCGATCCTGTACATCATCCACGCGGTACTGGCAGGTCTGGCATTCCCAATCTGTATCCTGCTGGGTATGCGTGACGGTACGTCCTTCTCTCACGGTCTGATCGACTTCATCGTTCTGTCCGGTAACAGCAGCAAGCTGTGGCTGTTCCCAATTGTGGGTGCGGGCTACGCAGTGGTGTACTACACCGTCTTCCGTGTGCTGATCAAAGCACTGGACCTGAAAACGCCGGGTCGTGAAGATGCAACGGAAGACAGCAAAGCCGGTGCGACCAGCGAAATGGCGCCTGCTCTGGTAGCTGCCTTCGGTGGTAAAGAGAACATCACTAACCTGGACGCGTGTATCACTCGTCTGCGTGTGAGCGTTGCTGACGTTGCGAAAGTAGACCAGCCGGGTCTGAAAAAGCTGGGCGCAGCGGGCGTCGTTGTTGCAGGTTCTGGTGTTCAGGCAATCTTCGGTACGAAATCCGATAACCTGAAAACCGAAATGGATGAGTACATCCGCAACAACTAAGCTGTGACCTGGGGAGACTAAGGCAGCCGAATGGCTGCCTTTTTTATTACTGCGGTTTGTGGTGCCGGGTGGTGGCGGCGTCTTACCCGGCCTACGTGATGGGTAGGCCCGGTAAGCGCAGCGCCACCGGGCTTCTGTCATTCAGAAATCGTAGCTCGCGCTCACCGAGACGTTCAGCGGCGCGCCATAAACCGCATACGATCCGACGTAATCGTAATACTCTTTGTCGAACAGGTTGTTGACGTTAGCCTGCACCGCAAAATCTTTGGTGACCTGATAACGGCTGAACAGGTTCACCAGCCCATAGCTGCCTTGCTCCGCGCGGGAACGTCCTGCCGGGCCGCCTTCCACGTCCGTCCACACTTTGTTCTGCCAGTTTACGCCACCGCCCACGGTCAGTTCCGGCAGCATTGGCAACTGATAGCGGGTGAAGAGCTTCATGGTTGTGCGCGGCTGATCGGAGCTGACGGCGTTGCCATTCTTATCTTCTGCGATGTAACGCGTCGCGCCGAAGGTCAGCTGCCAGTTATCGGTCAGGGCACCGTTGAGCTCGAACTCGACCCCTTTGCTGACCACCCCGTCCAGCGATTCATAGATCGACTCACCGCTCGGCATGTAGGTATAGGTGTTGCTGGCGACGTTATCCTGCTCAATGCGGAAAATCGCCAGCGAGGTGGTGAGGCGGGTATTAAACCAGTCCGCCTTCACCCCGGCTTCGTAGCTTTTACCCGTGGTAGGGTCAAGATAACGTCCGCTGGCATCGCGCTTATCCTGCGGCTGGAAGATAGAGGTATAGCTGACGTAGGTCGACCAGTCCTCATTGATGTCATACACCAGGCCGGCGTACGGCGTGACATCATCTTTGGTGCTTTCCAGACGGGTATTCGGCGATCCTGCCGGGTTATAACGAATGTTATATTGGGTGTAGCGCGCGCCCAGGATCAGGTGCAGCGGATCGGCCAGCGAGAAACGAGCCGACGAATAGGCTGAAGACTGGCGAATATCATCCTTGCTGTAGAGTTTCCACGGCGTCCACTGGGGATCGGCGATGTTCCCGTTCCAGTTCTTAAAGTTGCCGACATCAACCATGCCGTATACCGCATCCGGCATGGAGTTGTCGTAATGGTTACGCTGACGGCTGAAGCTGCCGCCGAACATCATTTCGTGCTGACGGCCAAAGAGATCGAAGCCGCCGCGCAGGAAGGCGTCAACCGCATCCTGTTTACGTTCCCCACGGTTCCAGCCGCCGTAACCTACCAGGCCCGCACCGGTCTCTTTATCCGGATAGCCGGACATATACATCAGTTTGGAGTCGAAGTTGGTTTCAGCGTGCATACCGTTGATGTGCGCTTCCCAGCCATTATCGAAACGCTGAGTCAGGTTAGCGAAGATGCGGGTGCTGTCTTTATCTGAATAAGCCCAGTCAGGTGCGACGGTCTGGCTACGATTGTAGTGGGTCTTACTTCCGTCGCTGTACCAGGTCGGCAGCCCGCCCCAGGTCGGGTCGGCGGTATGGCTTTCCTGATACTCATACCCTACCGAGAGGGTGGTGCTGTCGGTGACATCCGCGTCCATCACACCGTAGAGGAATTTCTTCCGGTAGTGGTAGTTATCCACGAAGCTGTCGTTGTCCTGATAACCCGTAATCAGACGGCCCCGTACCTTACCTGACTCTACCAGCGGCGCCTGGAGATCCAGCACGTAGCGCTGCTTGTCCCAGCTGCCGTAGCTGGCGGAGACGTTACCTTTAAATTCCGGGCTGTCCGCGTGCTTACGCACCATATTAACGTACGCCGCCGGGTTGCCGGTGCCGGACATCAGGCCGGTGGCGCCGCGAACCACTTCGATGCGGTCATAAATCGCGGTATCCGCGGCGGTATCACCAAAGTTCCACACTTCACTGATGGAGGTTGGCAGGTCGTCATAGGCGTAGTTGCTGACGAAAAAGCCGCGTGAGTAAAACACGGTACGGTCGCTGTCCTGCACCTGGGCCGTAATGCCCGTGGTATTCGTCAGCACCTGTCCGATGGATTGCAGATTCTGGTCAGCCATACGTTGCTGGCTGATAACGCTGACGGACTGTGGGATGTCGCGGGGAACCAGCAACAGTTTGGTGCCGGTGGTGGTAGTTTTTACGCTGTAATCCTGATCCTGGCTGGCAGAAAGATCCTGTGTGTTGTCAAAACCCCCGTCTACGACGACGGTATCTTCGGTGGTTGAAGCAGCGAAAGCGGCGGTTGGCGTCAATGCCATAGCAATGCAGGCGGCCAGCAACGAAGGTGTTGCGGCAGGCTGATGTTGCCCATCCCTGGTGTGATTAATGAAAGACATCATCAAACCCTTAGTGAATGGTGAAGGTAATTCGCGACAGTCCCGCTAGCACGGGCTGACGTCGTTTTCTATGTTAAAAATGCGCATGAAAATGCAAATGCGAAATATACGCATTGTGATTAACGCTGTAAACAGATGTTTCGGGATGAACTGAAATAAGGTTTCAGAAAAGAAATGTCCTAAAGCGATGCCTCTTCAGCCAGATGGCGGACAATCAGGAAAGAAATCACGGGAGAAGGTTGAAAGGACAGGAGAAACTCGCTCATACTCTTGTCTTGTGTCACGCAGTAAATCAGACAATGTGTGTTAACAACGGACGCACGACGCCAGATTAAACTTAAAAGGAAAAGGTCATGGCTGAAGAAACGATTTTCAGTAAAATTATCCGCCGCGAAATTCCGTCGGATATTGTCTATCAGGATGAACTGGTCACGGCTTTCCGCGACATTTCTCCCCAGGCGCCGACGCACATCCTTATTATTCCCAATATTCTGATCCCGACCGTTAATGACGTTAAAACCGAGCATGAAGTGGCGCTGGGCCGTATGCTTACGGTAGCCGCGAAAATCGCAGAGCAGGAAGGGATTGCTGAAGACGGATACCGTCTGATCATGAACTGTAATCGCCATGGCGGCCAGGAAGTCTATCATATTCATATGCATCTGCTGGGTGGACGTCCACTGGGACCGATGCTGGCACATAAAGGTCTTTAATATGTTAACTGGGCGTATTGCAGCGCTGATCGTGACGCTGGTAATGGTTGGGTGCAGCGCGCGTCCCGCCATCCCGGTCAGTGAAGAACAGACGCTGGTGATGGAGTCCTCAGTGCTTGCTGCGGGCATCACGGCGGAGAAACCTTCGCTGACCATAAGCGAAATCCAGTCTTCAGCCTCCTCTACGCTCTATAACGAAAGGCAAGAGCCAGTGACGGTGCATTATCGCTTCTACTGGTATGACGTGAGAGGTCTTGAGATGCACCCGCTTGAGGCGCCGCGCAGCGTGACCATCCCGGCAAGATCGTCAGTCACACTCTACGGCAGCGCCAGCTATCTGGGTGCACATAAGGTGAGACTTTATCTTTATTTGTAAGGAGTGAACCTTGATTAAAACAATGAGCCGTTATGCGCTCCTGAGTGCTTTTGCACTCTTTCTGGCGGGTTGTGTGACGCGAACGGAAGAACCAGCACCGGTAGATCAGGCGAAGCCGGGAACGGAACAGCCAACAACGCCAGCGCAGCCTGTTCAAACCGTGCCGTCTGTACCGACCATTCCGGCGCAGCCTGGCCCGATCGAACATCCGGACGACACCGCACAGCCTGCGCCGCGAGTACGCCACTATGACTGGAACGGCGCGATGCAGCCGATGGTGGGCAAAATGTTGCAGGCACAGGGCGTTACGCCCGGCAGCGTGCTGCTGGTGGACAGCGTGAACAACCGTACAAACGGTTCCCTGAATGCGGGAGAAGCGACGGAAACCCTGCGCAACGCGCTGGCAAACAACGGTAAATTTACGCTGGTCTCAGCTCAGCAGCTCGCGGTCGCCAAGCAGCAGCTTGGTCTGTCGCCTCAGGACAGCCTGGGTTCGCGCAGTAAAGCGATTGGTATTGCCCGCAACGTTGGCGCGCAGTATGTCCTTTATTCTAACGCGACAGGCAACGTGAACACGCCGTCGTTGCAGATGCAGTTAATGCTGGTTCAGACCGGCGAAATTATCTGGTCAGGTAAAGGTGCCGTTACGCAACAATAAGCGCACGCGTCATGACGTCCTGACGCGTTATTTCCCTCAGTACCGTGTTATCGCGCCGCAAGCCCCCGCCGGGCTTGGCGGCGCGAGTTGCATTATTGAGCGTGGCGACCATCGGCTGGTTTTACGTCAGCATCACGATGCCGCCGCGCCTGCCTCCCATTTTCGTCGCCAGTTCCGCGCCCTGAAGCGCCTGCCCGCCGACCTTGCGCCACAACCTCATCTCTTTATCAGAGACTGGATGGCGGTGGCGTTTATTGCGGGTGAGATCAAAAGCGAGCTTCCCGATACGCCTGCGCTTGCAGCCATGCTGTATCATCTGCATCGCCAGCCGCGTCTGGGCTGGCGGGTAACGTTACTTCCTTTGCTGGATCACTACTGGCAGCAGGCTGCGCCTGGACGACGCACGCCCTACTGGCTGGCGCAGCTTAAGCGGCTACGCAGAGCGAGAGAGCCGCAGGCGTTACGTCTGGCGCCGCTGCATATGGATGTCCACGCGGGTAATATCGTTCATACCACGGCAGGCGAGAAACTTATCGACTGGGAATATGCCGGAGACGGTGACGTGGCGCTCGAACTCGCTGCGGTCTGGATGCCTGATGAGGCGTCGCGCGAGCAGCTGATAACCGCCTATGCCCGAAACGCCAACATCAATGCGCTCACCCTTGCGCGGCAGGTCGCGCGCTGGCGTCCGTGGGTGTTGATGCTGATGGCGGGATGGTTTGAAATGCGCCTTCAGCAGACAGATGACAAACAATTTATTGCGCTGGCAAATGATGCCTGGCGTCAGTTACAAACGAAAGGATAAGAGAGGTAGGTGTGGGTCCAGTAATGTTGGATGTCGAAGGGTTTGAGCTGGATGCGGAAGAGCGCGAAATTCTGGCGCATCCGCTGGTAGGGGGGCTGATTCTTTTCACCCGCAATTATCATGATCCGGAGCAGTTGCGTGAGCTGGTTCGCCAGATCCGTGCGGCGTCGCGCAATCACCTGGTGGTGGCCGTAGACCAGGAAGGTGGGCGTGTGCAGCGTTTCCGCGAAGGGTTTACCCGTTTACCCGCCGCGCAATCTTTTGCTGCGCTGCTGGGGATCGAAGAGGGCGGTCAACTGGCGCAGGACGCCGGCTGGCTGATGGCCAGCGAGATGATCGCCATGGATATCGACATCAGCTTCGCCCCGGTGCTGGACGTAGGACACATTAGCGCGGCAATTGGTGAGCGTTCGTATCATGACGATCCGCGTATTGCGCTGGCAATGGCGACGCGCTTTATTGACGGTATGCATGCTGCGGGCATGAAAACCACCGGCAAACATTTCCCGGGCCACGGGGCGGTGACGGCGGATTCCCATAAAGAAACCCCGCGCGATCCGCGCCCGGAAGCAGACATTCGCGCTAAAGACATGTCGGTTTTCCGCTCGCTGATCGCTGATAACAAGCTGGATGCCATCATGCCTGCGCACGTCATCTACAGTGAGATCGATCCGCGTCCGGCCAGCGGCTCTCCGCACTGGCTGAAAACCGTACTGCGTCAGGAATTAGGCTTCAATGGCGTAATTTTCTCTGACGATTTATCCATGGAGGGGGCGGCAATTATGGGTAGCTATGCCGAACGTGGGCAGGCTTCGCTGGATGCGGGTTGCGATATGATCCTCGTCTGCAATAATCGTAAAGGGGCGGTGAGCGTGCTGGATAACCTGTCGCCGATCAATGCTGAACGTGTTACACAATTGTATCATAAAGGTTCATTTAGTCGTCAGGAGCTGATGGACTCGGCGCGCTGGAAAACGGTAAACGCCCGGCTTGAAGCCCTGAACGAGCGCTGGCAGGCACATAAAGCAGCCCTTTAATTCATCCCGGAAGGCGTAGCGTGGTGAGACGATGATCATTTATTTACACGGTTTTGACTCAAACAGTCCTGGTAATCATGAGAAAGTGCTGCAATTGCAGTTTATCGATCCGGATGTCCGGCTGATCAGTTACAGCACACGTCATCCGAAGCATGACATGCAGCATCTGCTTAAAGAAGTGGATAAAATGTTGCAGCTCAATATCGACGATCGCCCGCTGATCTGCGGCGTGGGGTTAGGAGGATACTGGGCAGAGCGCATCGGTTTTTTGTGCGATATCCGTCAGGTCATTTTTAATCCTAACCTCTTTCCAAACGAAAACATGGAAGGCAAAATCGATCGCCCGGAGGAGTACGCCGACATCGCAACTAAATGCGTGAGCAATTTCCGTGAAAAGAACCGCGATCGGTGTCTGGTGATCCTCTCCCGCAACGATGAAGCGCTGAACAGCTCCCGCGCCGCCGAGCTTCTGCACCATTACTACGAAATTGTCTGGGACGAAGAGCAGACCCACAAGTTCAAAAACATTTCCCCGCACTTGCAGCGTATTAAAGCCTTTAAAACGCTGGGCTGATCTCCCTGAACCTGATAAAGGCCCGGTACGTGAAAGCGTACCGGGCCTCTTTTTTGTCAGAGTTGTCTACTTTTAAACCATCAAAACTTGATACATATCAATTTTGGTATGACCAATGCGCCTGACGTGCTATTCTCAATGAATCTGAATGGTTTCAGCGCAGTAACCTGTTGTTAATTAAGGGTTATTTATATAACTTTTAATTAACAATTGGTTAATAATTTGAGGGGGTCACGTTGACTACGCCATTGAAAAATATAGTGATTGTCGGCGGTGGTGCTGGCGGACTGGAGCTCGCGACACAGCTGGGTAAGAAGCTGGGTCGCGGTAAGAAAGCCAAAATCACGCTGGTGGATCGTAACCACAGTCATCTGTGGAAGCCGTTACTGCACGAAGTGGCGACCGGGTCGCTGGATGAGGGCGTGGATGCGCTGAGCTATCTGGCGCATGCGCGTAACCACCACTTCCAGTTCCAGCTGGGTTCGGTGGTGGATATCAATCGTGAAAACAAAACCATCACGCTGGCTGAGCTGCGTGATGATAAAGGCGAGTTGCTGGTTCCTGAGCGCAAGCTGGCCTATGACACGCTGGTGATGGCCCTGGGCAGTACCTCCAATGATTTCAACACCCCAGGCGTAAAAGAGCACTGCATCTTCCTGGATAATCCGCATCAGGCGCGTCGTTTCCATCAGGAGATGCTTAACCTGTTCCTGAAGTACACCAACAACATGGGTGCTAACGGCAAGGTCAACATTGCTATCGTGGGCGGCGGCGCAACGGGCGTTGAATTATCGGCGGAGTTGCACAATGCGGTCAAACAGCTGCACAGCTACGGCTACAAAGGGCTGACTAACGAAGCGCTGAATGTGACGCTGGTGGAAGCAGGTGAACGTATTCTGCCTGCGCTGCCGCCGCGTATTTCCGGCGCGGCGCACAACGAGCTGACCAAACTGGGCGTGCGCGTGCTGACCCAGACCATGGTGACCAGCGCGGATGAGGGCGGCCTGCATACCAAAGACGGCGAATATATCCAGGCCGACCTGATGGTTTGGGCTGCGGGGATCAAAGCGCCTGATTTCATGAAAGATATCGGTGGGCTGGAGACGAACCGCATTAACCAGCTGGTGACAGAGCCGACGCTGCAAACCACGCGCGATCCGGACATCTTCGCCATTGGCGACTGTGCCTCCTGCGCACGTCCGGAAGGCGGATTTGTACCGCCTCGCGCTCAGGCCGCGCACCAGATGGCAAGCCTCGTGCTGCATAACATCCTGGCGCAGATGAAAGGCAAACCGATGAAAGCCTATGTCTACAAAGACCACGGCTCTCTGGTGTCGCTCTCAAACTTCTCCACCGTGGGCAGCCTGATGGGTAACCTGATGCGCGGCTCCATGATGGTGGAAGGGCGCATCGCCCGCTTCGTGTACATTTCTCTGTATCGTATGCACCAGATTGCGCTGCACGGCTACTTCAAAACCGGCCTGATGATGCTGGTTGGCCGCATCAACCGCGTGATCCGTCCACGCCTGAAGCTGCACTAATTTCTCTCTCCCTCCGGGCCCTCCGGAGGGAATTCTTAGCACATCATGCTGTGCATTTCCCTCATGACGCTTAAGAGTTCTCTTAAACCCACGTTGTCCCGGTCAACAGCCCTGATTTTGATCCTTTATCTTATTGGCGAAGCGTTTATTGCGCTGCAAAATTGCTACCAATTGCAACAAAGGAGGAAGTCCCGTGAATAAATCAATGTTGGCGGGTATAGGGATTGGCGTCGCAGCTGCGTTAGGTGTGGCTGCCGTTGCCAGTCTGAACGTACTTGATCGTGGCCCGCAGTATGCGCAGGTGGTTTCCGCTACACCGATCAAAGAGACGGTCAAGACGCCTCGTCAGGAGTGCCGTAATGTTTCTGTCACCCACCGTCGTCCGGTTCAGGATGAAAACCGTATCGCTGGCTCCGTGCTGGGCGCGGTTGCTGGTGGGGTGATTGGTCATCAGTTTGGTGGCGGCCGTGGTAAGGATGTCGCGACGGTGGTTGGTGCGCTGGGTGGCGGTTATGCCGGTAACCAGGTACAGGGCGCAATGCAGGAAAATGATACCTACACCACAACGCAGCAGCGCTGTAAAACCGTGTATGACAAGTCTGAAAAAATGTTGGGCTACGACGTAACCTACAAAATTGGCGATCAGCAGGGCAAAATCCGCATGGATAAAGATCCTGGCACGCAGATCCCTCTCGACAGCAACGGTCAGCTGATACTGAATAACAAAGTGTAAAAAAGATGTTCTCTGAACTTAGCTCCTCATGCGCTCAGGCTGAGGAGCTTTTTTTTGCGTCAGAGTTTAAGAAGTTCAGGCCACAGGCGCAGCGTTGTTTGCGTAATCCCCTGCAATTTTTCCAGCGTCGCGCCTTCACGGGCGCTGATGGACATCCCCTGTAAAATACAGCTCAGATACTGGGAAAGCTCCTGCGGACGGCAATGCGCCGGTATTTCGCCGCGCTGCTGACGCTGAGCCAGAAACGTGCTGAGCGTCTCCTCCTGCATCGCATGTCGCGATTTGACCGTGTTGGCAATCTCTTTAGACGATGCCGCGAGGGTCGCGGAGGTGTTGATCATAAAACAGCCCGCAGGCGTGTCCTTGCTGGTATAGCAGGTCGCGATTGCCGTGAAATAATCCTGCAATGCCTGCTCAACCGTTTTTTCTTCGCAGAACAGCTGGGCTTCATGTTTTGCCGCGAAGCGCGCGATGTATCTGTCCAGAACGGCCCGGAATAAGCCTTCTTTGTTGGTGAACTCTGCGTACAGGGTAGGGGCTTTCGCGCCCGTTGCTTCCACGAGATCGGAAAGCGACGTAGCTTCATACCCATGCTGCCAGAAGAGCGTCATGGCCTTATCGAGCGCCGCATCCCTGTCGAACACTTTTGGTCGGCCACGGCTTTTCTTCGCGCAACGCGTAACATCGGTTGTCATGTGCCGTTGGTCCTCTGTTGTTTTGTTGAATAGTCATTATAAAAATAAACGTCTGCAACGACCAGCGGTGATTTCTGAAAAATAATTTAATTTTATCTTTATGAAATATAAGGCAAATGAAATTAATTTAACGACCATTATAAAAATGGGTTGACGTGTGACCTGGATCACATCTATCATTTACCTATCGATCGTTAACTAAATAACTAACGACCACTACATCATCTGCCTAAAGGTATAAAATCATGAAAAACGTTAAAACCCTCATCGCTGCCGCCGTTCTGAGTTCACTCTCTTTCGCAAGCTTCGCTGCTGTTGAAGTGCAATCCACGCCAGCAGACCAGCAGAAAGTCGGTACCATCTCTGCCACTGCCGGGACTAACCTGGGCTCTCTGGAAGATCAGCTGGCACAAAAAGCTGACGAAATGGGTGCGAAATCATTCCGCATCACCTCTGTGACCGGTCCTAACACCCTGCACGGTACCGCTGTTATCTACAAATAAGCGTAACGCAACCCTCCGTTATGCCACTGCAATAAAAAACGCCCTGCTGATGCAGGGCGTTTGTCGTTATTACTGCTTTACATTGATTGCTGAGCAACCTCATGATGCCGCGTGACATCGGTTGGCATCCCCGAGCGCGCTTCCATCGCCCGCTCCATCACCGCGCCATCGGTATTGGCATTCGTTTTAAAGCTCACCATCGAGGCATTCAGATTAATCGGCAGCGTCTGCGGATCGTCATTGATGTTTTTCGATAGCGGCTGGTGGATCTCAACCAGACGGACGCCACCCGGCTCTTCAGACACTTTAATCGGCGTATTAATGATATTCACTTTCGTGCCAGGGGCGATCACGCGGTAGAGCGTTTTGATATCGTCATCGCGCAGGCGAATGCAGCCGGAGCTGACGCGCATCCCGATCCCGAAATCCGCATTCGTTCCGTGCAGAAGATAAACCCCACCGTATGCCGCCAGGCGAATCGCATGGTGCCCCATCGGATTATCCGGGCCAGCAGGCACCACGGCAGGCAGGTCGATACCTTGAGCTTTATAACGGGCGCGAATGTTTGCCGTCGGGGTCCAGGTTGGATTAGCGCGCTTATCAGAGACGGTGGTGACCATGGTAGGCGTGAGCGTATCGCCCCCCAACTGACCAATACCGATAGGGTAGACGGTCACTTCGTTCTTGCCCGGCGGGTAGTAATACAGACGCAGCTCGGCGAGGTTAATCACAATGCCCTGACGCGGCGCGTCCGGCAGGATGGTTTGCAGCGGAATCGTCAGTACGCTGCCTGCCCGGGGCACGTATGGATCTACGCCCGGGTTGGCCTGCAACAGCGCCAGGAACCCGACGTTATATTTTTTGGCAATCGCTTCCAGCGAACCGCCATCGTTTTCAACCACGTGAAAGCGGTTTTCACCTACGACATTGCTGCCGGCAGGCGGAAGAGGCCAGGTATTGGCGCGAGCAGGGAGCGCGACGGCAACCGTCGCGGCCAGCGCAAACAGAGTTAACCAGCGGGTAAAACGCGAAGAAATCATCATTATCATAATCCATACAAATGATAAGGTTATTGTTTTATAAGGCGTTAATGATAATTATGGCGAATGTATAGTCGGGAAGTTCGGGCGAAGTGCAAAGAGTTTGTAAATTGTCCCCCCGCCAGCCGGGCGCTGGCGGGGGATACCGTTATGCGATGGCGTTCTCTTCCAGCTGACGCATAAAGTTACGCACCCAGTCCATGCGGGTTTTACGTTCCGTCAGATCCTGAGTAAATTTCAGACGCGTCGGGCCATCAAGACGGAAATGCTGCGGCTGTTTTTGCAGGAGGCCAATCAGCCACATCGGATCGACGTGGTTCTTCTCGGCAAACTCAATGACGCCGCCTTTCTCATTGCCTTCAAGCTTGCGAATGCCCAGCTTCTGCGCCTGCTGACGCAGGCGGGCAATATCCAGCAGGTTGCGCGCCGCATCGGGCAATATCCCAAAACGGTCAATCAGTTCGACTTTGATCTCTTCCAGCTCGCCTTCGCTTTTCGCGCTGGCAATGCGTTTGTAGAACGACAGACGGGTATTCACGTCAGGAATAAAATCATCCGGCAGCAGAGAAGGCATGCGCAGTTCCACTTCGGTCTGCTGGCTGGTGAGATCTTCCAGAGACGGTTCACGTCCTGCTTTAAGCGCGTCGACGGCATTTTCCAGCAGCTCCATATACAGCGAGAAACCGATGGTTTCCATGGAGCCGCTCTGGTCTTCACCCAGCAGCTCACCGGCGCCGCGGATCTCCAGGTCGTGGGTCGCCAGCGCAAAGCCAGCACCCAGATCTTCCAGCGAGGCGATAGCTTCCAGACGCTTTTGCGCGTCGGTGGTCATCGCCTTCGGATGCGGCGTCAGCAGCCAGGCGTAGGCCTGATGGTGCGAGCGCCCGACGCGCCCGCGCAGCTGGTGCAGCTGGGCCAGGCCGAAGTGATCCGCACGTTCGATAATGATGGTGTTCGCCGTTGGAATGTCGATCCCGGTCTCAATGATGGTGGTACACACCAGCACGTTGAAACGCTGGTGGTGGAAATCGTTCATCACCCGCTCCAGCTCGCGCTCGCGCATCTGGCCGTGACCAATGGCGATGCGCGCTTCCGGTACCAGCTCTGCCAGCCTGTCGGCGGCTTTCTGAATATTTTCAACGTCGTTATACAGGTAATACACCTGGCCGCCGCGCAGCACTTCGCGCAGGATCGCCTCGCGCACCACCAGATTGTCGTACTCGCGAACAAAGGTTTTCACCGCCAGACGGCGCGCCGGTGGGGTGGCGATTATCGACAGATCGCGCATGCCGCTCATCGCCATGTTCAGGGTGCGCGGGATCGGCGTTGCGGTCAGGGTCAGAATGTCGACGTCGGCGCGCATCGCTTTGATGCGCTCTTTATGGCGCACCCCGAAGCGGTGCTCTTCATCCACGATCAGCAGCCCCAGATCTTTCCACTTCACGTCGCTTTGCAGCAGCTTGTGAGTGCCGATCAGAATATCAATTTTGCCTTCGCTTGCCTGTTCCAGGATTTGCGTCTGCTCTTTGGCGCTGCGAAAACGCGACAGCATCTCAATGCGCACCGGCCAGTTGGCGAAGCGGTCGCGGAAGTTGTCGAAGTGCTGCTGGGCGAGGAGGGTAGTCGGCACCAGCACCGCCACCTGCTTGTTGTTTTCCACCGCCAGGAAGGCGGCACGCATCGCCACTTCGGTTTTGCCGAAGCCCACGTCACCGCAGACCAAGCGGTCCATGGCCAGCGGCTGGCACATGTCGCTCAGCACGGCGTTAATGGCCTGGGCCTGATCCGGCGTAGTTTCAAACGGGAAGCTGTCGCAGAACAGCTGATACTGCTCTTTATCATGCTTAAACGCATAGCCCTCTTTGGCCGCACGCTGGGCGTAAATATCCAGCAGCTCGGCGGCCACGTCGCGTACTTTTTCCGCCGCCTTCTGGCGCGCACGCGCCCAGGCATCGCCGCCCAGCTTATGCAGCGGCGCGTTGTCTTCCGCGCCCCCGGCGTAGCGACTGATCAGGTGCAGGGACGACACCGGCACGTACAGTTTGGCGTCGTTGGCGTAGGTCAGCATCAGGTATTCACCTTTGATGCCGCCTGCTTCGAGGGTGGTCATCCCCTGATAGCGACCCACCCCGTGTTCAAGGTGAACGATCGGCTGACCGGGGTGCAGTTCGGCCAGGTTACGGATCAGGGTGTCCGGGTTGATGGTGCGACGGCTGTCCTGACGACGGCGCGCGACGCGCTCGCCCAGCAGGTCGCTTTCACAAATCAACGCCAGGTTATTGAGCGTATCAATGAATCCGTGCTCGGCGGCGCCGATCATCAGGTAACGGCCATTTCCGGTCGCTTCGCTCAGGCGAAGAATGCGCTTCGGCGCAACTTTGATCCGTCCCAGCAGTTCGCCCAGCGCTTCACGGCGACCCTCACTTTCAACGGAGAAGACCACCGGCCCGGTGAAGGACTCAAGAAACTTACGCAGATTATCAAGGGGGGATTTCTGCTGCGCCTGAACGGCCAGGTCAGGCAGCGTCCGGAACGCGAGATTGGTGTTCGCCGCCTTCTCGGCAAGCGCGTCGGTTTTGAGCTGCATGCGCGGCCAGCGTTTCAGCTCGGCGTTGAGCTCGTCGGTACGTAGCCACAGCATTTCCGGCGGCAGCAGCGGACGCATCGGGTCAACGCCCCGGTTTTCAAAGCGGGCGCGCGTTTCGCTTTCAAAGCGGCTGGCACTGGCGTCGATATCCCCGGTGTTAACAATCAGCGTATTCGCCGGGAAGTAGCTGAACAGCGCCGGCAGCGGTTCGTTAAAGAACAGGGGCTGCCAGTACTCGATCCCGGCCGGAAGGGTGCCCTTGCTGACTTGCTGGTAGATATGTTCGGCATCGCGCTTCACGTCGAACCTGTCGCGCCACTGGCTGCGGAACAGCTCGATGGCGGTTTTATCCGTCGGGAACTCATGGGCGGGCAGTAGGTTAATGGAGTCCACTTCCTCCAGCGTGCGCTGGGTGTCAGCGTCGAACACGCGCAGGCTGTCGATCTCATCATCAAAGAAATCCAGACGATATGGCCGATCGCTGCCCATCGGATAGAGATCCAGCAGCGCACCGCGCGTCGCGTATTCGCCGTGCTCCATCACCTGGTCGACATGTCGATAGCCGGCTCCGTCCAGCTGCACGCGCAGGGCATCGCGCGACAGGCGCTGGCCTTTTTTCATCACCAGCGCATGGCCGTGCAAATAGCTGTGCGGACAGACGCGCTGCATCAGGGTATTCACCGGTACAATCAGCACGCCGCGCTGCATGGTGGGAAGCTGATACAGCGTCGACAGGCGTGAAGAGATGATCTCCTGGTGCGGAGAAAAACTGTCGTAGGGAAGCGTTTCCCAGTCGGCCAGGCTGAATACCAGACTGTCGGTGAACTGACGAATTTCATCGTGCAGGCGCAGGGCGTTTTGCATGTCCGGGGCAACCAGCACCACCGGCCCAGGATGCCGCTCAGCAATTTCCGCCACCAGGGTGGCGCAGGCCGCGCCCGTGAGTTCGCCCAGCTGGCGCTGGTCGCCCGCTTTGACAGGCAAGGAGTAACGATAGTGTTCAGGCATGGCTATGTCAGAGTCTCTTGGGGATATACCAACAGTATTGGGGCATATCACTGATACGCAATGTCTTTATTATCCTCGATCGTTTTACATAAGCAAATCGTAACCGCACAAGAGGGAAAGTGCCCCCGGATGGGTAGAGGGTTCCTCAGTAATTTGAGAGCAGAAGCAATAACGTTGTCTTCAGACTAACTGAGGGCTTTCAGCGATGCCCTGGTCCGGCTGTAAATCGCTGAGGCGTTTCCTGAAGGCCGGGGCGAGGCGCAGGGATGCGCCGAGAGGGCGTGGCCTGCATGGATGCAGGCTCATGCCCGACCCGATAGCCGGAAGGAATAAGCCGAGGGTATCGCGAAGCGACGATTTACCGCCGGGAGCCCGGGTTGCCAGGGTGGTGGCGACTGAGCCACCCTGGCACGTTCACCGCTCGTGCGGTTATAGAATAGCAAGGAATATAAGGTGAACGGAACGAGCACCACAGCTGTATGTTCACCCTCACCCCAGCCCTCTCCCATAGGGAGAGGGAGCCGTCTGTGCAGGCCTTATTTTGTAGTACGCATGGGACAGGGTTAGTTAGCGGGTTGTGGGCACGGGCGAAAGCCGCGCGGGAGGGGAGAAGAAAAGATCGCCAAAGAGGGCGGTTGAGAGCTTACGTGCCCCCAGCCCAACCAGCGTGCAGACGAGCAGGCTGATAAACGGGTAGACCAGAATCAGCGTTAACTCCGCCCAGATCGGCCAGTACGCCGCATTCATTTCGCGGATCAGGAGCAGGCTAAATGCCTCGATTAAAATGCGGTGGGTGGTATATATCGCGATGGTGTTTGAACCGATGACGTTCAGCAGATTATTGGGATGAACGGCATAACGCTGCTCGAAGCTGTAAAAGAGCTTCATGATAACCACGATTGACAGCAGAGAGAGCGGCAGAGGGACGTTAGCGAACCACAGCACCACCGACACCGCACCAGAGGCGATGAGGATCAGCCAGCTGCGGCGCAAATTCATCCCTTTCATCCACGCCATCAACTGCGCGCCGTACCATGCGCCGAGGCTGTAGTAGACCATGTTGCGTACCACGCTGTTCATTCCCCACCACGGTAACGGCAGGAAGTTGATGGCGATGCTTGCCAGCGCCAGAAGCCCCAGCATCGGCAGTTTCCAGCGGCTCAGCAGCTTACAGAGCGTAAAGTAGACCACTAAGGCGTACAAATACCACAGGCTGGTACTGGCCGTGAGCATTCCCCGTACAAACCCTGAAACGGAATCGGCGTAGGCCGCATTGGATGCTGTCGCCAGCTCTCGCTCGGGGGCGAGCCAGGCATTCAGATGAGTCAGCGCCTGCCATTGCAGGACGCCCCACAGGGCCAAAACCCAGACAATGCTCCAGATCCGCTTGTCGAGACTGGTGCGCCAGTTCACCTCGTCAATATATCGACGGATCAAATAGCCGGAGATAAAGAAAAACACCGGCATACGGAACGGGGCAAGGTAAAGATTAAAGTAGACCCAGCATTTGGCGAGCAGGCCCGATAACGGATGCTGTAGCCCGTCCAGGTGAGGATAAAAGGTGATCACCGAGTGGTAAATCACCACCAGGCAGATGCACAGACCTTTTATCTGGTTAATCCATAATGCTTTTTGTTTCATTGTGCGTGACGACCTTGTTGCCATAAACGAAAGGACGATTGTTGTAAAATGAAACCCTGATGTAACGGGTAACAGTCTGTATCAGGACGATTTTCGGAAAAGGTGGAGGCTGTCTGGCGGAAGTTCAGTCAGTAGCATGATGATTTATCTGAATTTTTCGGAAAAATGATTACCGAATCTTACGGTTTCAGTCATTTACGCTTAACGGATTCGCTTATATACTCGTGGGTCTGCTATCAGCAAACAGACGGATTTCATGTATCAACCTGTCGCACTTTTTATAGGCTTACGTTACATGCGTGGGCGCGCCGCGGACCGCTTCGGTCGCTTTGTCTCCTGGCTTTCGACTATTGGCATTACGCTTGGCGTGATGGCACTGGTGACGGTGCTTTCCGTCATGAACGGCTTCGAGCGCGAGCTGCAAAACAATATTCTGGGGCTGATGCCGCAGGCCGTTCTCTCTTCCACTCAGGGTTCCGTTAATCCGCAACAGCTGCCGGAAAGCGCGGTGAAGTTACAGGGTGTCACGCGCGTTGCGCCGCTCACGACGGGCGATGTGGTGCTGCAAAGCGCCCGTAGCGTGGCGGTCGGGGTGATGCTGGGTATCGATCCGGCGCAAAAAGATCCGCTGACGCCGTTCCTGGTCAATGTGAAACAAACCGACCTGGAAGCGGGTAAATACAACGTCATCCTCGGCGAGCAGCTTGCCGGGCAGCTCGGGGTCAACCGTGGCGATCAGCTGCGTGTGATGGTGCCGTCAGCCAGTCAGTTTACGCCGATGGGGCGTCTGCCAAGCCAGCGCCTGTTCAACGTGATTGGCACGTTTGCGGCGAACAGCGAAGTCGATGGTTACCAGATGCTGGTTAACATTCAGGACGCCTCGCGTCTGATGCGCTACCCGGCGGGAAATATCACCGGCTGGCGTCTGTGGCTTGATGCGCCACTGAAGGTGGATACCCTTAGCCAGCAGACGCTACCGGAAGGGACGAAATGGCAGGACTGGCGCGACCGGAAGGGCGAACTGTTCCAGGCCGTGCGCATGGAGAAAAACATGATGGGGCTGCTGCTGAGCCTGATCGTGGCCGTTGCCGCGTTTAATATCATCACCTCGCTCGGGCTGATGGTGATGGAGAAGCAAGGCGAAGTCGCCATTCTGCAAACTCAGGGGCTGACTCCGCGCCAGATCATGGCGGTATTTATGGTCCAGGGCGCCAGCGCCGGCATCATCGGCGCGCTGCTCGGCGCGGCGCTGGGGGCGCTGCTCGCCAGCCAGCTCAACAATCTCATGCCGATTATCGGCGCGCTGCTTGATGGCGCGGCGCTGCCGGTGGCAATCGAGCCGCTCCAGGTGGTCGGTATTGCGCTGGCCGCGATGGCCATTGCGCTGCTTTCTACGCTTTATCCTTCCTGGCGGGCTGCCGCCACTCAACCCGCTGAGGCTTTACGTTATGAATAAGATCCTGTTGCAGTGCGACAACCTGTCCAAACGCTATCAGGAAGGCACTGTGCAGACCGACGTGTTGCACAATGTGAGTTTTAGCGTGGGCGAAGGCGAGATGATGGCGATTGTCGGCAGCTCCGGTTCCGGTAAAAGTACGTTGCTGCATCTGCTTGGCGGGCTGGACACGCCAACCGAAGGCGATGTGATCTTCTCCGGGCAGCCGCTGAGTAAAATGTCGTCTACGGCGAAAGCCGAGCTGCGTAACCGCGAGCTGGGCTTTATCTATCAGTTCCACCATCTGCTGCCGGACTTTACGGCGCTGGAAAACGTCGCAATGCCGCTGCTGATTGGTAAAAAGAAACCCGCGGAAATTAATGCCCGCGCCAGCGACATGCTAAAAGCGGTAGGGCTGGGTCATCGCGGAAATCACCGTCCGTCTGAGCTTTCCGGCGGTGAGCGTCAGCGTGTGGCCATCGCCCGTGCGCTGGTCAACAACCCGCGCCTGGTGCTGGCGGATGAACCGACAGGTAACCTCGATGCGCGTAACGCAGACAGCATTTTCCAGCTTCTCGGCGAACTGAACGCCGCGCAGGGAACCGCGTTTCTGGTGGTCACCCACGATTTACAACTGGCTAAGCGGATGGGGCGTCAGCTGGAAATGCGCGACGGTCGTCTGAATGCTGAACTGACGCTGATGGGAGCGGAGTAATGGCTTCACCGTTATCGTTACTCATCGGGTTACGCTTTAGCCGCGGTCGTCGCCGGAGCGGGATGGTATCCCTTATCTCCGTGATCTCCACCATCGGTATCGCCCTGGGCGTGGCGGTGTTGATCGTGGGCTTAAGCGCCATGAACGGCTTTGAGCGTGAACTGAATAACCGCATTCTGGCCGTTGTCCCCCACGGTGAAATCGAGCCGGCTAACCAGCCGTGGTCCAACTGGCGTGATGCCCTTAACAAAGTGGAAAAGGTGCCCGGCATTGCGGCGGCTGCACCTTACATCAACTTTACCGGGCTGGTAGAGAGCGGGGTAAACCTGCGCGCCATTCAGGTGAAAGGGGTAAATCCTCGTCAGGAAGAGCGTCTGAGTGCGCTGCCGCGCTATGTGCAAAATGGCGCATGGGCAAACTTTAAGGCTGGCGAGCAGCAGATCATCATGGGCAAAGGCGTTGCCGATGCGCTGAAGGTGAAGCAGGGCGACTGGGTCTCGATCATGATCCCGAACGCCAGCGCTGATCACAAATTGCAGCAGCCTAAGCGCGTACGTCTGCACGTCACCGGTATTTTGCAGCTGAGCGGCCAGCTCGATCACAGCTTCGCGATGGTGCCGCTGGAAGATGCGCGCCAGTATCTGGATATGAGCGACAGCGTGACGGGCATTGCCATTAAGGTTAACGACGTCTTCAACGCCAATAAACTGGTGCGTGACGCTGGCAGCGTGACCAATAACTATGTCTACATCAAAAGCTGGATCGGCACTTACGGGTATATGTACCGTGATATCCAGATGATCCGCGCGATTATGTATCTGGCGATGGTGCTGGTGATTGGGGTGGCGTGTTTTAATATCGTCTCGACGCTGGTCATGGCCGTTAAGGATAAGAGCGGCGACATCGCCGTGCTGCGTACCTTAGGGGCGAAAGACGGTCTTATTCGCGCCATCTTCGTCTGGTACGGTTTGCTGGCGGGGCTGTTTGGCAGCCTTTGCGGTGTGGCGATCGGCGTGGTGGTTTCCCTTCAGCTGACGCCGATTATTAACGGAATTGAAGCGCTTATTGGCCATCAGTTCCTGTCAGGCGATATCTATTTTATTGACTTCCTGCCGTCTGAACTGCACTGGCTGGACGTTATTTATGTGCTGGTGACAGCACTTTTACTGAGTCTGCTGGCAAGCTGGTATCCGGCGCGTCGCGCAAGCCGAATTGATCCGGCGAGGGTATTAAGTGGCCAGTAATTTCGTCATGGTTTAGCGGTCTTTTGGCCGCTGAATCAAACAGAGGAATGCATCATGTATTACGGATTTGATATTGGCGGCACCAAGATTGCGCTCGGCGTGTTCGATAAAGACCTTAAGCTACAATGGGAAACCCGCGTACCCACGCCGCGCGAAAGCTACGATGAATTTTTAACCGCCATTGCCGCGCTGGTGGCGCAAGCGGATGAACGCTTTGGCGTCAAAGGCAGCGTCGGCATTGGTATTCCGGGTATGCCCGAAACCGACGATGGCACGCTGTATGCCGCCAACGTTCCTGCTGCCAGCGGCAAACCGCTGCGTGCCGATCTTTCTGCTCTCCTTGAGCGCGACGTGCGCTTAGACAACGATGCCAACTGTTTTGCTCTCTCAGAGGCCTGGGACGACGAGTTTCGTCGCTATCCGCTGGTTATGGGGCTGATCCTCGGAACCGGCGTGGGGGGCGGGATAGTCATTAACGGTAAGCCCATTACCGGGCGCAGCTACATTACCGGCGAATTTGGTCATATCCGTCTGCCGGTGGATGCGCTGGATGTTGTCGGACGTGATTTCCCGTTGATCCGCTGCGGTTGTGGTCAGCACGGCTGTATTGAGAGTTACCTTTCAGGCCGTGGGTTTGCATGGCTTTATGAACACTTCTATCATCAGAAACATGACGCCCCCCAAATCATTACCCTGTGGGAACAAGGGGATGCGCAGGCGCGAGAGCACGTTGAACGCTATCTCGACCTGCTGGCCGTGTGCCTGGGGAATATCCTGACCATCGTCGACCCGGATCTGCTGGTGATCGGGGGAGGGCTGTCAAATTTCACTGCGATTACGGAACAGTTGTCCGGGCGTCTGCCCCGACATTTATTGCCGGTCGCCCGCGTGCCGCGCATTGAGCGTGCGCGACACGGGGACGCAGGAGGCATGCGCGGAGCCGCATTCCTTCATCTCACCGATTAGTTTACGAGGTTATTATGCTGTCGCGTCGCCAGGGTCGACTCAGCCGTTTTCGCAAAAATAAACGCCGCTTACGTGAACGCCTGCGTCAGCGGATCTTTTTCAGAGACAGGATGATGCCAGAAGCGATGGATAAACCCAGAGTGGTGGTGTTGACCGGGGCGGGGATCTCCGCCGAATCCGGTATTCAGACCTTCCGCGCGGCGGACGGACTGTGGGAAGAACACCGAGTTGAAGATGTGGCGACGCCGGAAGGTTTCGCCCGCGACCCGGCGCTGGTACAGGCGTTCTACAACGCCCGCCGTCGCCAGCTTCAGCAGCCGGAGATTGCGCCGAATGCGGCGCACCTGGCGCTGGCAAAGCTGGAGGAAGCGCTGGGGGATCGTTTTCTGCTGGTCACGCAGAACATCGACAATCTTCACGAAAGGGCCGGAAACCACAACATCATTCACATGCACGGCGAACTGCTCAAGGTGCGGTGCGCATGGAGTGGTCAGGTGCTGGACTGGAAAGAGGACGTGCTGGACGAAGACCGCTGCCACTGCTGTCAGTTCCCTTCGCGTCTGCGTCCGCATGTGGTCTGGTTTGGCGAAATGCCGCTGGGAATGGATGAGATCTACAGCGCCCTGGCTATGGCGGACGTCTTTATCGCCATTGGTACCTCAGGACATGTCTATCCGGCGGCAGGATTTGTTCACGAAGCGCGACTGCAAGGTGCCCATACGGTGGAGCTTAATCTGGAGCCAAGCCAGGTCGGGAGCGAGTTTGAAGAGAAACATTACGGTCTGGCGAGCGAGGTGGTGCCAGCCTTTGTGGATAAACTCCTGAAGGGGCTGTAAGAGTAACGGGCGACATTGCGTCGCCCGTTGTGCATTAACGGCCTGCTTTTAGCTTCTGATAATACTCTTCATACAGGCGGCTCGCGTCACCGACGTCGTTCTGCCATTCCCCTTTGCTGATGGTTTCAGCGTCCGGATAAAGCGATTTATCATTTGCCACTTCAGGGCTTAACAGCTTCCGCGCGGCCAGGTTTGGCGTCGGGTAGCCGATGGTTTCCGCCACCTCTTTTGCCACATCCGGGCGCAGCAGGAAATTGATCAGCTTCAGGGCGCCATCGACGTTTTTCGCATTCGCCGGGATCGCGAGGCTATCCATCCAGAAGATGCCGCCCTCCTTCGGCCAGACCACCTCCAGCGGCGTCCCGGCCTGACGCGCCACAAACGCAGAGCCGTTCCAGACCATACCCAGATTCACTTCACCTTCCATATACGGGTTAGCCGGGTTATCCGAGTTGAACGCCGCCACGTTTGGCATCAGCTTTTTCAGTTCGTTATACGCCGCTTCGATCTCTTTCGGATCGGTGGTGTTACCGGAATAGCCGAGTTTACGCAGCGCAACCTGGAACACTTCGCGCGCATCGTCGGTTAACAGCAGGCTGCTTTTGTATTCCGGCTTCCACAGGTCAGCCCAGGATGAAACCGTTTTTGGATCAATGGCATCGCTGTTGACGCCAATTGCCGTCGCGCCCCAGATGTACGGAATGGAGTAGTCGTTGTTCGGGTCGAACGGCTTGTTTAGCATCTCAGGATCGAGGTTTGAAAAATTGGTTAGCTTCGTTTTGTCGATCTTCTGGATCATGCCTTCTTTGCGCATCTTGTCGACGAAATAGGTCGACGGCACCACCAGGTCATACGCGCCATCTTTATAGGTTTTGAGCTTGGCGTACATGGTTTCATTCGACTCGTAGGTCGAATAGATCACCTTGATGCCCGTCTCTTTGGTGAACTGCTCCAGCAGGCCCGGCGGCACATACTCGGTCCAGTTGTAGAAATAGAGCGTTTTGCTGTCATCAGCATGCGCGGCGCCCATTCCGAGCACCAGTGCCGCAGCGGCAAGCATTTTTTTCATTTCTGTGTCCCCTGAGATTTTGTTTTATCACGAGCAATAACCTGGCTGGCAATTACCAGAACCAGCGATAACACCAACAGAATAGTCGCCAGCGCGTTCACTTCGGGTGAAACACCGACTTTAACCATTGAGTAGATCTTCAACGGCAGAATTTCATAGCTCGGCCCGGTGACGAAGGAGGACACGACCACGTCGTCCATCGACAGGGTAAAGCTGAGCAGCCATCCTGCTGCCACGGCGGGCATCGCCAGCGGCAGAATGATTTTGCGCAGAATGGTCATCTCGCTCGCACCCAGATCTTTCGCCGCTTCCAGCATGCGTACGTCGAACCCTTTCAGACGCGCGTAGACGGTTACCACCACAAACGGCAGACAGAAGGTGATATGCGAGAACAGCAGCGACCAGAAACCGAGTTGGACGCCCAGCAGCATAAACAGCACCAGCAGTGAAATGGCCATCACGATATCCGGGGACATCATCACCACAAACAGCATGCCACTGACGAACGGCTTACCGCGAAAACGGTAGCGGTACAGCGCCACGGCGGTCAGCGAGCCAATCAGCGTCGCGAAGGTGGCAGAGAATACCGCCATCGTCAGCGAGTGCTGAGCGGCCTGTAGCAGGCTGTCATTGTTCATCAGCAGGCCATACCATTTGGTGGTAAACCCTTGCCAGTTGATCCCGAAGCGTGAGCTGTTAAAGGAGTTCACGATCAAAATGATTATCGGAATATAGAGATACGCATAAATGGCGGTCATAAAACCGCCGCGAAGCAGTCGACCGATCATTCCAGCTCCACCTTCTTATTCAGCAGGCGTGATGCACGCCAGTAAACCAGCAGCATCAGCCCCATCACCACCGTCAGCGTTATGCTGGTGGCCGAGCCGAACGGCCAGTCGCGGATATTCAGGAACTGGCTCTTAATCACGTTACCGATCAGCAGGTTTTTCGCCCCGCCCATCAGGTCCGATACGTAGAACAGGCCCATCGCAGGCAGCATGACCAGCAGACAGCCGGCGATAATACCCGGCATGGTCAGCGGAATAATGATGCGGACAAAGGTTTGTAACTTACTGGCGCCCAGGTCTTTCGCCGCTTCCAGCAGCGGTTTATCGAGCTTTTCAATGCTGGAGTAGAGCGGCATCACCATAAACGGCAGCAGGATATAGACCAGGCCGACAATCACCGCGCCCGGGGTGAACATGATGCGGATCGGCGTCTCGATCACCCCCAGCCACAGCAGAAACTCGTTCAGATAACCTTTGGTGCTGAGGAAGATTTTCAGCCCGTAGATGCGGATTAACGAGTTGGTCCAGAAGGGTACAATCAGTAAAAACAGCAGCAGCGGCCGTACTTTTTGCGGCAGGCGGGCCAGGAACCAGGCGAATGGATACCCCAGCACCAGACAGGCGAGGGTAGCAATCAGCGCCATATTGAGCGAGTGCAGCAGCACGTCAAAATAGAGCGGATCGAGCAGGCGCGCGTAGTTGTCCAGCGTAAAGACCATCGCGACGAAGTTCGCGTCGTCGCGGGTCAGGAAGCTGGTTACGATGATCATCAGGTTGGGTAGAAAGACAAACAACACAAGCCAACCGACGATCGTGGCAATCACCACATTCTGGAACTTACTTGTGTTCTTCATCAGCCAGTACAACCTCCCAGCTTTCTACCCAGTTGATGACCATTTTCTGATCCAGCGAGTGGTCGAAGTCCGGATCGTCCTCGTTAAAGAACTCGCTGACCATCACCATTTTGCCGTTTTCCAGTTCCACAACGGATTCGAGGGTCATCCCTTTGTAGTTGCGTTCGCGAACGTAACCGATCAGACCTTCGACGTCAGCCGTGTCGTGGATCTCATCAACGCGGAGATCTTCCGGGCGCAGCAGGACGTTGAGCTTTTGCCCCTTCTCGACGGCAAAGTTGACGGTAATATTGCATTCGCGGCCTTCCACGTTCGCGCGAACGCGCTGCTCGTCCAGACGCTCAATCACCGTGGCGTTGAAAATATTGATTTCGCCTATAAAGCTGGCGACGAACAGGTTTTTCGGCTCTTCGTAAATTTCACGCGGGGTGCCATCCTGCTCAATCTTGCCGTCGCGCATCACCACGATACGGTCTGACATGGTCAGGGCTTCTTCCTGATCGTGCGTAACAAACACGAACGTGATGCCGAGCTTACGCTGAAGCGCTTTCAGCTCGTTCTGCATCTGCTTGCGCAGCTTGTAGTCCAGCGCGGAGAGGGATTCATCCAGCAGGAGCAGGCGAGGTTTGTTGACCACGGCGCGGGCAATGGCCACACGCTGCTGCTGACCACCGGAAAGTTGATGCGGCTTGCGCTGGGCGAACGCCTCCAGCTGTACCATGCGCAGGGCTTCGGTAACCCGAGGTGGGATCTCGCTGGCCGGTGTTTTTTGCATCCGCAGGCCAAACGCCACGTTCTCAAACACGGTCATGTGCGGGAACAGGGCATAGCTCTGAAAGACGGTATTGACGTGGCGATCTTCGGCTGGAACCTGGGTTATGTCCTGGTTCTCAAGATGGATATGGCCGTTATCGACGCTTTCCAGCCCGGCGATAAGGCGCAGGACGGTGGTTTTGCCGCAGCCGGAGGGGCCGAGCAGCGTGAGAAACTCACCGTCATTGATGGTCAGATTAAGGTCGGAAATGACATCTTTGCCATCGAAACTTTTACGAATTCGTTCCAGTTGCACCAGCGGTGAAAGGGAACGGGGTTGTGTATTCAATTTTCGCGCTGTCCCATATAGACGCCTCAGGCAGCAGACTGAAGCGGGGTTTGTGTGTAACCACCTTGGTGACTCGTAATGAGGGCGGACATTCTACGGCAAACCCATTGAATCGCCAATCCTTCTCACTTATTCATAAGCTACATTTATTAACGCACAACGATATAAACGTAAAAAGTTCTCGTTTGCGGGATAAAAGTGACCTGACGCAATATTTGCGTTTTGCTGCTTAATGATAATGTTGTCACAAAAAGTGAGGGTGACTGCATGGATAAACTACTTGAGCGTTTCTTACATTACGTTTCGCTGGATACCCAATCTAAGCCGGGGGTCCGACAGGTGCCAAGCACCGAAGGCCAGTGGAAGCTGCTAAATCTGCTGAAAGAGCAGCTGGAGGCCATGGGGCTGGTTGATGTCACGCTCAGCGAAAAAGGGACCGTGATGGGAACGCTGCCGGCGAATATTGACGGCGATATCCCGGCAATTGGCTTTATTTCTCATGTCGATACCTCACCTGATTTTAGCGGTAAACACGTAAACCCGCAGATTGTTGAAAACTATCGCGGCGGTGATATTGCGCTGGGCATTGGCGACGAAGTGCTGTCGCCGGTGATGTTCCCGGTACTGCATCAGCTGCTGGGGCAGACGTTAATCACCACTGACGGCAAAACCTTGCTGGGGGCCGATGACAAAGCGGGCATCGCCGAGATCATGACGGCGCTGGCGGTGCTGAAGGGCAAAAATATCCCACATGGCGATATCCGCGTGGCCTTCACGCCGGATGAAGAGGTTGGAAAAGGCGCAAAACACTTTGACGTTGAGGCGTTTAACGCGCAGTGGGCCTACACCGTCGACGGTGGCGGCGTGGGTGAACTGGAGTATGAAAACTTTAACGCGGCATCGGTGACGATCAAAATCGTCGGGAATAACGTGCACCCGGGGTCTGCGAAAGGGGTGATGGTGAATGCGCTGTCGCTGGCTGCGCGTCTTCATGCGGAAGTGCCCGCCGAAGAGAGCCCGGAGATGACGGAAGGGTATGAGGGTTTTTATCATCTGACCAGCATCAAGGGGACCGTGGACAGCGCGCAGATGCACTATATTGTCCGCGATTTCGACCGCAAAGCCTTTGAAGCACGCAAACGTAAGATGATGGAGATCGCGAAAAAGGTCGGCAAGGGGCTACATCCGGATTGCTATATTGAACTCATCATCGAAGACAGCTATTACAATATGCGCGATAAGGTGATGGAGCATCCGCATATTCTTGATATCGCCCAGCAGGCGATGCGCGATTGTGACATCGAGCCGGTGATGAAACCGATCCGTGGCGGTACCGATGGTTCACAGCTGTCGTTTATGGGCCTGCCGTGCCCGAACCTGTTTACCGGTGGATATAACTACCACGGCAAGCATGAGTTCGTGACGCTGGAAGGGATGGAGAAAGCGGTGCAGGTGATCGTGCGGATAGCGGAGTTAACCGCGAAGCGGTAATGTTTTATGCCGGGTGGCGGCTACGCCTTACCCGGCCTACGGGTGCAATATGTAGGCCGGGTAAGGCGTAGCCGCCACCCGGCACATGAACAGGGAGTTCAAATGTCAAACTACCGCCGCCACTACATCCCCGGTGGGACCTGGTTTTTCACCGTCAATCTGCAAAACCGCCAGAGCGATTTACTTACTCGCCACATCGACAGCCTGCGTTCCGCTACCGCCACGGTTAAGCGTGCGAAGCCCTTTACCATTAACGCCTGGGTTATCCTGCCTGAACATATGCACTGTATCTGGACCCTGCCGGAAGGAGACAGTGACTTTTCAGCGCGCTGGCGCGACATCAAAAAAACGTTTAGCCGCAACATTGAAATGCGCCACGTCTGGCAACCGCGTTTCTGGGAGCACACTATTCGCAATGAGCAGGATTATCGGCGGCATATGGATTACGTCTACATCAATCCGCTGAAGCATGGCTATGTCGGGAAAGTCGTCGACTGGCCATATTCAACGTTTCATCGGGACGTGCGGGAAGGGTTATATCCGGCAGACTGGGCGGGTGAGATTGAGGATTTTGCGGCGGGGGAGCGGAAGTAAAACAAAGCCGGGTGGCGGCTACGCCTTACCCGGCCTACATTTCGATCGTAGGCCCGGTAAGCGCAGCGTCACCGGGCATTAAAGCGGCTCAGTCCTCAAAAAACCAGTACCCGCTGTTCACCAGCGCGGCCAGCATGGCGAGGAAGGAGGGATCGTCCAGTGCGTCGCCAAAGGTATCCGCAGTCAGCACCATATGGCTGGCAATCGCTTCCAGCGCCGGGCGATGCGGAGAGTCCAGGCGCTCGCCGTTGACGAATACCTCTTCGCCAATGCGCAGTACGCGTAATCCGCCCAGACGAACCAGCTTATCGCCCTGCTGGAGCGCATCATAAATTTCATCTGCTTGATACGGCGGCTCTGGCGGTGCGACGTCCAGTTCGTGACGCGACTGGCTGATAAACTCGCCAAACCACTGTCTGAAGTGCTCCGGTTCGTTGATCAGATCCAGCATCATCCCGCGCAGCTTATCCAGCTCCTCTGGCAGAATATCCGCCGGGTGCTCACGCGCCGGAACGTCCGGATCGCTGTAACGGTAGCTGCCCAGCTCACGCTGTAAAACATAGTCAGCAAATCCGCTGATCATCTCGCGCCCGCTTGGCGCGCGGAAACCAACCGAATAGTTCAGCGAGTTCTCCAGGGAATAACCTTCATGCGGGAAGCCCGGTGGGATATAAAGAATGTCACCTGGTTCCAGCTCTTCATCAATGATCCCTTCAAACGGATCAACCTGAAGCAGATCCGGGTGCGGGCAGTGCTGCTTCATTGGCACTTTTTCGCCCACGCGCCAGCGACGGCGACCGGTACCCTGAATGATAAACACGTCGTACTGATCCAGATGCGGACCCACGCCGCCACCGGGAACGGAGAAGGAGATCATCAGATCGTCCATTCGCCAGTCTGGCAGGGCGCGGAAGGGACGCATTAAGGCTGCGGTGGGTTCGTGCCAGTTGTTGACCGCCTGCACCAGTAAAGACCAGTTGTTTTCGCCCAGATGATCGTAGCTTTCAAAGGGACCGTGGCTGACCTGCCATTTCCCGTCCTGGTGGCTCACCAGACGGCTGTCTACCTCGTTTTCCATCGCCAGACCAGCGAGTTCGTCAGGAGAAATAGGGTCGATAAAATTGCTGATCCCGCGTTTAAGAACGACCGGGCGTTTTTGCCAGTAACGTTCAATAAATTCGGGCCAGTTAAGCGTTAATTGATAATCCATATTTTTGTATTCCGCAGGCTCTTACTGAGACGGATTATAACGGAAGCACCGCCCCCTGACTGCGAGATCCGCGTATTTTTCACATTTCGGGTCAACTATCGTTCGATACGGGATGCTGGCGGCCAAAAATGACTTCCATACGGGCACCGCCCAGCAAACTTTCACCGGTTTCAATCTTGCCCTCGTACTGATCGACGATTTCCCTGGCGACGGATAATCCGACGCCCTGGCCTGGCCGCAGCGTATCGGCGCGCTGGCCGCGATCGAACACCACTTCGCGTTTATTACAGGGAATGCCAGGACCATCATCCTCAACGATAATATGCAGTTCGTTATCCGTTACCCGCGCGGACACCTCGACAAACTCCAGACAATATTTGCAGGCGTTATCGAGCAGGTTTCCCATCACTTCCATAAAGTCATTTTTCTCACCGACAAAGCTAATTTCCGGTGAGATATCCAGACTGATGTTGACCCCTTTACGCTGGTACACCTTATTCAGCGCAGAGGTGAGGTTATCCAGCAGCGGGGCTACCGGGTGCAGTTCACGGCTCAACAGGGCGCTTCCGGAACGCATGCTCGCGCGGTGCAGGTAATAGCCGATCTGCTGTGAAATACGGCTGATTTGTTCCAGCATCACCGGCTCGGCGTCATCCACGCTCATTTTCGAACTGCGCATGGAACGCAGGGTACTCTGCATCACGGCCAGCGGGGTTTTCAGGCTGTGCGTAAGGTCGGTGAGCGTCGTGCGATACTTGTCGTAGCGTTCACGTTCGCTTTTCAGCAGGCGGTTGAGGTTGCGCACCAGGCTGGTCAGCTCACGCGTGGTCTCCGGGTTTAGCTTCTCGCGGTGATGTTCCTCCAGCTCGCGCACCTCTTTGGCAAGGGATTCAATCGGGCGGAGGCTCCACCACGCAGCAACCCACAGGAGAGGGATCACCAGCAGCAGGTTGGCAGCCAGAACATACACAAACCAGTTCCAGACCATATACGAGCGTTTCAGCTCTACCGGTATGGTATCGATCACCACAATGGTTAACTGCGGCATGTTCAGGGTGGCGGGGTAAAGGTTGATGGCCACAGAGTGGGTCATCTCCGTGTCGTCATCTTCGGCCCGGATCTCATTAAGCTTAATCTGTAAGGCGCGATCGTCACGCAGCAGGCTGCTGGTGGAGTTGAGGTCGGCTTCTATTTCATGAAAACCGTTGGTTTTCAGCCATTCCGGACGGATGCGCTTTTTCAACCACGGGACATCGCGCTGGGCCCACAGCAATTTCCCTTTTTCATCATAGATCAGCGCCAGCGTCGGGCTCTGCTGATTCAGGTTTTCCGGCATCTCGACGGTGATTCGGTTGTTCTCCCACTTCGCCAGGGTATAAAACAGGTTACTTTCGCCGCGAAGCAGGCGGAAGGTGGTTTTATCGAAGCTCACGCTATAACCGACCAACGCCACCATCCCGTAAGAGAGCGACAGCACCAGCACGACGGCGGCGGTTGCCAGCAAAAAGCGAACCCGCAGCGAAAGGGGTAAAATGTGGCGCAATATCCCTTTCATTTAGCGTAATTCGAACAGGTAGCCCTGACCACGCACGGTGGTGATCACGTCATGCGGGTACTGCGCCTGAATTTTTTTACGCAGGCGACCCATCAGCACGTCAATGGTGTGGCTTTCGCGCAGCTCGGCATCCGGATAGAGCTGAAGCATCAGGGAATCTTTGCTCACCACTTTACCGTTGTTACGGATCAGCGTTTCCATGATGGTGTATTCGAATGCGGTCAGCTTGATCACTTCATCATTAATAGAAAATTCGCGGCGAGAGAGGTCCACCTGGAACGGCGGCAGAGAGATAACCTGTGACGCCAGCCCGCTGTTGCGGCGCAGCAGCGCCTGCATACGCGCAGCGACTTCTTCAATATGGAAGGGTTTGGTCACGTAGTCATCCGCGCCAGCGCTCAGGACTTCAACCTTGTCCTGCCAGCCTTCGCGAGCAGTCAGCACCAGTACCGGCAGGGAAACGTCATGGCTACGCCAGCGGCGGATAAGGGACAATCCGTCTTCATCCGGCAGCCCTAAATCGACAATGGCGATGTCCGGCAGGTGTTCATTGAGATAATAATCGGCCTCTTTTGCGTCTTCAGCATCATCCACCTGATGACCCATCTCCTGAAGTTGAACTTTCAGGTGATGGCGTAGCAATGCGTTATCCTCAACAACCAGTACGCGCATCATCACTTCTCCCTTTATAAATGGTATGAATAGTTTAACGCTGATTATTCAGGTTGACACCAGCGCAATGAAATTAAATGATTTTTTTCATGCTCCCGAACACAGGGAGGCATTACGCCAGGCACCTGATTATTAAGTATGTTGACCTGAGCCTGGTTCATATCACCCACCCAACTCACGTAAGCCTCATGCGCCCCCAGCAGGCGCGGGTAATATAAACTGACTTGTTTTCGCAAGCTTTCGCAATCCCGATAAAACAGCCATCCGTTTATGAACTGTTGAAGGCGAGTCGCTTTTTGGACAGCACGGGCACGCCAGTTTTGTAAATATTGCCCTTTTTTTTGTAAGGATGTTCTCACTATGCCTGGCTTTGTCTACGCTTATTTTATGGTGCGAAATTAGATTTGCATAAGATGTGCCAGAAAAGCAGCATTTTTACACAACAAAACAGCAATATAGCGAGTAAAGAGGACTTTATGGAATGGAAGGTTGTTGAGACTATTGCGAGCCCGGAAAGCGGAACCATCTTTTGCAAAGTTGAAACACAGTATGGCCTGAATTATATCCTGTGGTTAAAGGGAGATTATTACGTTCGTACAGGTGAAATCATCACCACTTCAAACCAGGGGATCCTGATTAACGATCGGCGGCGTAGAGTATGGATAGCGCAGGCAATGCCCTTTACATCAATAGGCTGGATGGGGTTCAAACAGAAAAACGCGTGTCCAGGCAACCGACAGGAGATGGATCGCCCGTGCACGGCTGAACCCCCGTGCCAGTTCAAACTGTGCCCGTTCGGCTTAAAACGGTATATTCCGGAAAGTTATTCCACGGCAAAAAATAACATTCAGCCTGACGGCAGGCTCTAATCCCGGCAAAACAGATAATGTGACGTGAAATGTCGGCTCGATGATGTAAAGCAGCCCCCTTTCCAGGTGGAAAGGGGGAAGGGCGATTACTTCAGCTCGTCAACCATAGCGATGGCACGGCCAATATAGTTTGCCGGGGTCATCTCTTTCAGGCGCGCTTTTTCTTCTTCTGGCAGCGCCAGACCGTCGATAAACTGTTTCATACCTTCAGCATCAACGCGTTTACCGCGGGTCAGCTCTTTGAGTTTCTCGTACGGTTTTTCGATGCCGTAACGACGCATCACGGTCTGAATCGGCTCCGCCAGCACTTCCCAGTTGTGATCCAGCTCGTCCAGCAGACGGTCGCGGTTAACTTCCAGTTTGCTCACACCTTTCAGGGTGGACAGGTAGGCGATCAGCGCGTAGCCAATACCTACGCCCAGGTTACGCAGCACCGTGGAGTCAGTCAGGTCGCGCTGCCAGCGAGATACCGGCAGCTTGCTCGCCATATGCTGCAACACGGCATTCGCCAGACCCAGGTTACCTTCGGAGTTTTCGAAGTCGATTGGGTTCACTTTGTGCGGCATGGTGGACGAACCGATTTCCCCGGCGATGGTCTTCTGCTTGAAGTGGTTCAGGGCGATGTAACCCCATACATCACGATCGAAGTCGATCAGGATGGTGTTGAAGCGCGCAATGCAGTCAAACAGCTCGGCGATGTAGTCGTGCGGCTCAATTTGGGTGGTGTACGGGTTCCACTGGATCCCCAGAGAGGTCACAAACTCTTCGCTGAACTGGTGCCAGTCCACTTCCGGGTACGCGGCGATGTGGGCGTTGTAGTTACCCACCGCGCCGTTGATTTTGCCGAGGATCTCAACCTGCTCCAGCTGACGATACTGGCGTTCCATGCGGTACGCCACGTTCGCCATCTCTTTACCCATGGTGGATGGGGTTGCTGGCTGGCCGTGAGTACGGGACAGCAGCGGAATGTCGCGGTATTCCACGGACAGCGCTTTCACCGCATCAATGATTTTACGCCAGTAAGGGAGTACTACCTCTTTCCGCGCGGTAGAGAGCATCAGCGCGTGAGACAGGTTGTTAATATCTTCAGACGTGCAGGCGAAGTGAATAAATTCAGATACCGCGTGCAGGGCAGGGACGCTTGCCACTTTCTCTTTCAGGAAGTATTCAACCGCTTTCACGTCGTGGTTGGTGGTGCGTTCGATGGTTTTAATGCGCGCGGCATCTTCTTCGCTGAACTCAGCAACGATTTTATCAAGGTAATCGTTTGCCTTTGCGTCAAAAGCAGGAACTTCCTTGATTGCTGTCTGGGCGGCCAGCTTTTGCAGCCAGCGTACTTCAACCTGAACACGGAACTTCAGCAGGCCATATTCGCTGAAGATCCCGCGCAGCGCGCTGACTTTATCGCCGTAGCGTCCATCGACAGGGGATACGGCGGTCAGTGAGGATAATTCCATAATTCGCAACTCCGGGAGGTTAACAATGAGCAAGAATTTGTTTTGCCTGAGTCGTCAGGCGATGACGAGAAAACATTAACTGTAGGCGGCCACCGCCGACCTGTTGCCACAGCACGGCGGCACGGATGCCTGCCAGCAGCGAAGCGCGTACCTTCGCCTGTACCTGTGGGCTTTGCAATACGGCAGGCGAACCGGTGACCTGAATACGCGGGCCTAGCGGGCTAATCACGTCAACGTAGATACCGGCCATCGCGCTGAGCAGGGTCTCAGACTGGAGGTCAAAGTGGTCGAGCTGGCGCTGTAGCCCGGCGATGCGGTCGCCCAGGGTATTCATTGCGCCTTTTGCCGCATTAAGCTTACGTTCCAGCACCATCAGGCTTAAGGTGTAGCGGGTCAGTTCCGCGTTCAACCCCTGACGGTTGCTGGCGTTGAGCACGCCGAGCAGAGTTTCAAGACCGAGACGAAGATTGGTTTCACTGCCGCCAAAGACGCCCAGCGTGGAGCCTGGGTTAAGATCGATAACGCTGTTGAGTGAAACGTGCAGGGCATCAGCGTCGCAATGACCCTGATGCGCCAGCTGTTGCACCAGACGGGCTGACTGGCAAATTCCCGCCAGCGCCAGGGTGATGTCATAATAGTTCTTCGCCACACGGTCTCCTTTATGTGTGCAAACGGTTTAAACAGCAGGCAGCGGCAGGCGCTGTTCAATGATCCCACCGCCGAGGCAAATTTCGCCGCTGTAGAAAACAGCAGACTGGCCAGGGGTAACGGCGGAAACCGGCTCGTCGAAACGCACGTCAATGCGATCGTCATCCAGTGCGGTTACGGTGCAAGGGATGTCCGTCTGGCGGTAGCGCGTTTTCACTGTGCAGCGTAGCGTGCCTTTCAGCGGCTCGCGATCGACCCAGTGCAGCTGTTGCGCGATCAGTCCAACGGACATCAGGCGCGGGTGGTCGTGACCCTGAGCCACAACCAGAATATTGTTTTCGACGTCTTTGTCGACCACGTACCACGGATCTTCGCTGCCCTCTTTGGTGCCGCCGATACCCAGACCTTTACGCTGGCCGAGAGTGTGGTACATCAGCCCCTGGTGCTGACCAATCTCATCGCCGTCAACGGTGACGATTTTGCCCGGCTGTGCAGGCAGGTAGCGCCCCAGGAACTCGCGGAATTTACGCTCGCCGATAAAACAAATACCGGTGGAGTCTTTTTTCTTCGCGGTGATCAGATCCAGATCTTCAGCAATCTTACGCACTTCCGGCTTTTCCAGCTCGCCGACCGGGAACAGGCTCTGGGCAATCTGTTCGTGGCTCAGCGTATAGAGGAAGTAGCTCTGATCTTTGTTGCCGTCCAGGCCGCGCAGCAGCTGGCTTTTGCCATTCACATCCGCGCGACGCACGTAGTGGCCGGTCGCAATGTAGTCTGCGCCCAGGTCTTCCGCGGCGAATTCCAGGAAGGCTTTGAATTTGATCTCTTTGTTGCACAGGATATCCGGGTTTGGCGTGCGGCCCGCTTTGTACTCTTCGAGGAAGAGTTCAAAAACGTTGTCCCAGTATTCTGCGGCAAAGTTAACGGTGTGCAGTTCGATGCCGAGCTTATCGCACACGGCCTGCGCATCGGCGAGATCCGCAGCGGCAGTGCAGTATTCCTCGCCATCGTCTTCCTCCCAGTTCTTCATGAACAGGCCCTCCACCTTATAGCCCTGTTGCTGCAACAGGTAGGCGGAAACGGAGGAATCGACACCGCCGGACATGCCGACGATTACTTTTTTCTGGCTGTTATCTGACATGGAATACTCACGACATTGAACTTCAAGGCGGCGTATTCTATCACGCCCCCCCACCATTGACACCCTCTGTAAACGGCCAGTTAAATTCTGCAATGACATCCAGCGGCAGGCGCGCCGCAGACTGCCAGCAGCGGATGCTTTCCGCCACCAGCGGCGAACGCAGGTTTGGCGCGTTCAGGATCTCCTCGGCAGTCACCCACAGGCAGCGATCGATATCGTCGTCGTGCGGTTCAGTGGCGCACGTTTCGTTAAGTTCAACGGCGAATAAGAAGCGCAGGAAAGGCGTCTGGTCAGGCGCTATCCACTGATGCATACGGATAAAATGCTGCGGTTCGGCGCGGATACCCGTCTCCTCCCACAGCTCACGGGCTGCCGCCTGGCGTAAGGTTTCATTGGCTTCAAGATGCCCGGCAGGCTGGTTCCACAGCGCTTTGCCATTGATGGTCTCTTCCACCACCAGGAATTTCCCCTGCGCATGGACCACGCAGGCGACCGTAACATGAGGTTTAAACATCAGTTCTCCTTAGGGGTAACATCCCGCCATTCCCCGTTTGCCAGCGAGTCCAGCGTGTAGCTGCCCATGGCATAGCGAATGAGTCGCAGGGTAGGGTAGCCCACATGCGCAGTCATGCGCCTGACCTGTCGGTTGCGGCCTTCATAAAGGGTTATTTTAAGCCAGCTGGTGTGAATGGATTTCCGCTCACGAATCGGCGGGTTGCGCGGCCACAACCACTCGGGTTCATTCACGCGCTCAATACCAGCCGGCAGGGTGGGACCGTCGTTCAGCGTTACGCCGTTACGCAGTTTTGCCAGCGACGCGTCGTCCGGCTCGCCTTCAACCTGCACAAAGTAAATTTTCCCGGTACGCTTGCCCGGCTGAGTGAGCCTGGCCTGGAGCACGCCGTCATTGGTGAGCACCAGCAACCCTTCGCTGTCACGATCCAGACGTCCCGCCGCGTACACTCCCTGAACGGGAATAAAGTCCTTCAGCGTGCTGCGCCCGGCCTCGTCGGTAAACTGCGGCAATACATCGTAGGGTTTATTGAACAGTATGACCCGCGTTGGCTGGGGTTCTGGCGTTCTTCTGGTGGCTTGTCGTGAGCTGAATCGCTCAACCCGGTGTTTTCTAAAAGAAGTTTTCGTCATGGTATTTTCAGGCGTTATCAATTGCCGCATTATAGCCTAATAACGAAGACCTTTCATGGCGTCGGACAATCAGGTACTATCGGAAGGCTCATTACAATTTATTAACATAAGATCAGTAACAACCAGAAGCGCTCGAAGGAGAGGTTAATGGAAAGCAAAGTAGTTGTTCCGGCGGAAGGTAAAAAGATCACCCTGCAAAACGGCAAGATTAACGTTCCTCACAACCCGATTATCCCGTTCATTGAAGGCGACGGTATCGGCGTAGACGTTACCCCGGCAATGCTGAAAGTGGTTGATGCCGCTGTTGAGAAAGCCTACAAAGGCGAGCGTAAAATTTCCTGGATGGAAATTTACACCGGTGAAAAATCGACTCAAGTTTATGGCCAGGACGTCTGGCTGCCAGCCGAAACGCTGGACCTGATCCGCGACTATCGCGTTGCTATCAAAGGCCCTCTGACCACGCCAGTTGGCGGCGGCATTCGCTCCCTGAACGTGGCGCTGCGTCAGGAACTGGATCTGTATGTGTGTCTGCGTCCGGTGCGTTACTACCAGGGCACCCCAAGCCCGGTTAAGCACCCGGAACTGACCGACATGGTTATCTTCCGTGAAAACTCAGAAGACATCTACGCCGGTATCGAATGGAAAGCGGACTCTGCTGATGCAGAAAAAGTGATTAAATTCCTGCGCGAAGAGATGGGTGTGAAGAAAATTCGCTTCCCTGAGCATTGCGGCATCGGCATCAAGCCGTGCTCCGAAGAAGGGACCAAGCGTCTGGTGCGTGCCGCCATCGAATACGCTATCACCAACGATCGTGACTCTGTGACCCTGGTTCACAAAGGCAACATCATGAAGTTCACCGAAGGCGCGTTCAAAGACTGGGGCTACCAGCTGGCGACCGAAGAGTTCGGCGGTGAACTGATCGACGGCGGCCCATGGCAGAAAATTAAGAACCCGAACACCGGTAAAGAGATCATCATTAAAGATGTGATTGCCGATGCGTTCCTGCAACAGATCCTGCTGCGACCTGCTGAGTATGACGTGATCGCCTGTATGAACCTGAATGGTGACTACATCTCCGATGCGCTGGCCGCGCAGGTGGGTGGTATCGGTATCGCCCCGGGCGCGAACATCGGTGACGAGTGCGCCCTGTTCGAAGCAACTCACGGTACTGCACCTAAATACGCAGGCCAGGACAAAGTCAACCCAGGCTCTATCATTCTGTCCGCAGAGATGATGCTGCGTCATATGGAATGGTTCGAAGCCGCAGACCTGATCGTTAAGGGTATGGAAGGCGCGATTAACGCGAAAACCGTCACCTATGACTTTGAACGTCTGATGGAAGGCGCTAAACTGCTGAAATGCTCAGAGTTTGGCGACGCGATTATCGCGAACATGTAATCCACTCGCTGGGTTAAATGACAACGGGAGCCTGAGGGTTCCCGTTTTTTATGCACACAAGACGGAAACAACGCTATGAACCATGATATCCCGCTCAAGTATTATGACATCGTCGACGAGTATGCGACTGAAACGGCGAAACCGGTAGAAGAGGCAGAGCGTACGCCGCTGGCACACTATTTCCAGCTGCTGCTCACTCGCTTATACAACAATGAGGAAATCAGTGAAGAGGCGCAGCGGGAGATGGCTGTCCTGGCGGAGATAGACGAAGCGCGCATTGACGATATTGCGAACTTCCTGAATCAGTGGGGCAATGAATAACGCGTCATCGCGCTGAGTCTGCCAGCAGCCTGGCGAGGTCGTGCCGGGTTAGCGACTTTGAAAAGTACCAGCCTTGGACGAGGGCATTGGGGTATCTCTGCGCGATGAACTGATATTGCGTTTCGCTTTCAACCCCTTCAAAAACCAGGGTTTTGTGCAGTTTAGCGAGCGCGTCGCTGAAGATCACCAGGATATCCTGTTTATAGTGCTCGCTGATGCCGTCCACTAACGACTTATCCACCTTGATTTCGTCATATTTGAGATTTGATAGCCTGGCCAGATTAGAGTTTTGCACACCAAAATCGTCTATTGAAATTTTGACGCCTGCCGATTTAAGCTCCTCACAAAACTCTTCAAGGATGGCCGCGGTGGAAACGCCATTTTCGGATAACTCAACTTTGATTAACGATAAGGGAATCGCGTTCTCTGAGCATTCATGACGTAATACCGCCAGGAATTTGCCGTCTTCAATTTCCGTCCGGCCAACGTTCAGTGAAATCATTAACTGATGTTCAGCGGCCAGCGCGGCAATTTCCGCCAGGGATTTCTTTATCATGTTCTGATAATAAACGTTATACAGGCCAATTTTTTTAATTAACGGGATAAACAGCTCAGGAGAAACCTCTTTGTGATTGTTATCCTGCCATCTTGATAACACTTCAACCCCGACGATTTTCTTATCAGCAACCCGAATAACAGGCTGAAAATGAACGCTGATGGTATTCGCTTTTACCGCTTTGACCAGCGTTCGTTCCAGAGAACGTCGGTCTTCATAAAGTCGAAGAGAAAACAGCGTCAGGGATACCCAGATAAAGTATAAAAACAAGCACAGAAGCACCATCACTACGTGGGAGAGCGAAGCCAGTCCGGCATCATGGTGTGTGACGGTAACGCACAAATCCCAGCGTGTACTGCACTCTGTCACAGCCAGCGTAAATAACAGAGACTGTAAGCGGCTGAAGTTTTCTGATGGCGGCGTAACGGTGAAAAAGGTGCGGCCGAAATCTTTAGTGGAAGAACGAAGCGAATAGTTGGCGGTAACGGGGGCAAATTTATCGTAGGCTGAACGGGAGGTGAAGATAATAAGGTGGTTATAGATTGTCGCATTGCCGACAAAGAAATCTTTCTGCGAAAACTGCGCCAGGCTGAATCCGTTCTGGGTATTATGCAGCTCAGAGGGAAGGGCGATGGGATTTGCCAGCTTGCCCCAAAACGCGGTGCAGGTGATTTTCCCCTTTTCAATAAACCCCACATCGGCGAAATAGAGACTTCGCATCTTTAATTTTCGGTAGTCGTTCAGACTGGCGCTATCGCATCCCTGCGCGGAGGTATTTATAAGCGTACTGGCGATATTTTGCGTTAACTCTTCAGAATAGCTTAAGAGCGTGTGGGAGATCTCCCTCTGCCGGTTCTTTTGCTGCTCAGCGATAATGGCGTTAACCGCATACAGCGACAGGACGACCATAAAGGTTGAGATGATAGCAACGGCAATGGCCTTCTTCATTTTCCTGTTGTCCCACCACGTCCTGAGGTGCAGGGATCTTAACACAGGTCATAAAAGCTACAAGTATGAGAGTTGAGGCTGCACGGAATCGAAAGGAAAGCCATTATGCCATGCTCCTTTCATCTCAGAACCACTCAAACCGTGTTGAGAGCAGTAGCAGTAACGTACTGGCAGAAACAAGATTAAGGCAGATGACAAACTTGCTTGATACGTTCATGTTATCAACGTTTTTGTTGTTCAGCAGCCACAGAGAATAGCGTTTCACCTCCACTGAAGAAACGCCAGATTTTGGTGGGTTCGGGCAAAAAAAAGCCCACTCAAGAGTGGGCAAGAAATACTGGAAGCAATGTGAGCAATGTCGTACTGAATACCTGAGTGATTTGCTCAACTATTCAGTAATGAGAAAGATAATCTTTCTCAGTAAAAGATGCAACCCCACGATGAGTGTGGAACGGCATTTTTTTACTGCTTATATTTTAATCAAACGAACCGTGTGATTCCTATCACAAATTTCCTTTCTCAGATCCTGTGCTATCCTTTTCTGTGTCGTTGATTTAATGACAAAAACCATACAGAGAGGAAAGCTATGGGAATTTTATCCTGGATTATCTTTGGGCTGATTGCGGGGATCCTGGCGAAGTGGATTATGCCGGGCAAAGATGGCGGCGGTTTCATCGTCACGATCATTCTGGGGATTGTGGGTGCAGTCGTCGGTGGCTGGATCAGTACCCTGTTCGGCTTTGGCAGAGTTGATGGCTTCAACTTCGGCAGCTTTGTCGTCGCGGTGATTGGCGCGCTGGTTGTTCTGTTTATTTACAGAAAAATCAAAAGCTAAATCTGACCTGAGTTAAAAAAGGCTGCCTGACGGCGGCCTTTTTACTTTGGGCGTTACCACCAGCCCAACTGCGTACCGGCGACGGCCACGATGGCGACAATCAGCATGATGATGGTCGTTTTTCTCATTTAAGCCCCCGGCGCGGCGTAACCACCAAGGAAAAACCAGCCTAAAAACACCACCGCCGTGATAAAAATAACCACCGGAAAGAGGATCCCTATTCTCATGCCATCACCTGTTTGAGTTTGTATAAGGCCGTAGAGTGTACGATTTTAATCTAACGCGACAAAGCCTGTTTTGCTTTTTCCTTTTTTATCCTGATACATCGCGAGGTCTGCGGTGCGCAGGGCGCTATCTTCATCAGTGCGGTGAGGATCAACAATAACGACGCCAAGGCTTGCGCCGGGATAAAGAATAGTGGCATTACCTAACCCGTATTCGCCCGCAATAAGACCATTGAGGCGGGTTTTGATTGCGTTGACCTCTTTGCTGGCGTCGCCATCATCGCTGTGACTCAGGCTGGCAACCAGAAATTCATCGCCGCCGAGCCGGCCAATAATCTCATCCTGCGTTTGCTCGTGAGTCAGCCGCTTGCCGACCTGTACAAGGAAGCGATCGCCCGCCTCATGCCCGTACTGGTCATTGATTCGCTTGAAATCATCGAGGTCAATAAAGGCCATCATGACGTTGCGGTTAAGATGGCGCGCCAGTGAGAACAGGGTGGTAAGGTTTTCAAAAATGGCGCGACGATTCGGCAGGCCGGTGAGGGCGTCGGTGTAAGAGTGGGCAATGAGCGCCGCATTTGCTTCGCGAAGCTGAAGCACAAGCGACTCTTTGTGAATGTACTGACCAATTAACCCGGCAAAGAGCCTGATCACCTGCTCGCCACGCTCGCTGAACTGTTTCTGTGCGGTGCTGGCCGCGCAAAGCGTGCCATACAGAGAACCGTCAGCCAGGTGAACCGGCACGCTCATATAGGTTGTAATGCCCAGTGCTTTGGCCGCTTCACACTCCGGCCAGCGGTCGGGCACCTCGTTACTGAACAACGTGTCGCTGTCGATGGCGCGCTTACACAGCGTTTCGTCCCAGGGCACGCTGAATCCTTCAGGGATCTGCATTTGCTTGCTGTTACGGGCATATAAAATGTACTGCAAACGCGCATTGATATCGACTTTCGTCAGGTAGGTTGATTCCATATCCGTCACAATTTCCAGCATTTCCAGTAGCTGACACACCAGACTGTCGAGAGATTGATCAGTGGAGAGGGTTTCTGAAACACGGGCAAGAATGATATCTGACATGAGGCAGGATGACTCCCATGCAGAAGACCTCTGTATCTGCATGTTGTGCTGAAAATATAGACTCCAGCCATAGTAAAACATGAACAGGATTGATTTTATAGATTCTTCTGAAGGCAGATGAGGGGAAGACTAAAAAAAGCCCCGATGTTGAGATCGGGGCAAAACATCTTGATTACGGAATGATGTTCTCTGGTCAGTGTGAGAACAGGCATCACTATAAGGGGGAATCGTGCAGGTTTAATGGAGAAATCATGGAGAAAACGGCGATGACCCGTTACTCTGACGTTTTTACACCCTGAAGGATCATGATAATGAAATATCTTCTCCTGGCGCTGGTTTTACCGCTGGCCGCCTGCTCAACAAAGACAACCCCTCCTGATGCGCCTCAACCGCCGCACGCTATTGGTATGGCAAACCCGGCGTCAGTGTACTGTCTGGAGAAAGGGGGAGAGCAAATCCCTGTTCAAAGCCCGCAGGGCGTACGTACCGAGTGCAAATTGCCAGGCGGGGAAGTGATCGATGAATGGGATCTCTACCGCCGCGATCACCCGCAACCGACCAGATGACAACGGCAATAAAACTGCGATACACTTCTCTTTAGGATTATTCTTAGCCAGTTTCTGGCAGTACGTTTGCGAGAAGAAGTATGTTTCAGTTAAAACCGGGCAGCATGGCGATGATCGTGGGTGCGCGTACGGCGGCAGGCCGTCGAAATATCGGTAAATCCGTCGAGCTGTTTGGCCTCTGTCAGCCGGGCCAGCGTTTTGTGAACCCGGTTAACGGCGTCATGACGCAATTACCCGCCACGACAGCGCGTGCGCTGTGGCTGGTCACCGGTGATGTTTATGCCTTTGATAATCAGCACGGTTTTGCGTTTGTTCGCCCGGAACATCTGATGCCGCTTACTCCCGACGAGATGCCACACAACGTGGATGAGCTGGCGATCGGTTAATCACAGTTTACGCAGCCAGTCCGCCAGTACCTGCGCGTGATTCTGCTCCGTATTTTTCGCCCCATAGAGTAGCGTCACGGTCTGCTGTTTGGCGAGAGCCGCCAGGCGTTTGCCTTCATCCGGATGCTGCGCCAGCTCTTTGCGATAGGCTTCACTGAACGCGGTGAAATCTATCGTTTCACTGTGAAAGGCTTTTCGCAGTTCGCTGGACGGCGTTAGCGCTTTACACCACTCATCGCAGGCGAGGTCGGTCTTTTTTATCCCTCGCGGCCAGAGTCTGTCGACCAGGATCCGGTAACCGTCTTTTGAGGTCGCCTGCTCATACACGCGTTTACATTGAATCATGGGTCCTCCTCATTTCCTTACGACGTTCTGCAAGAACACTATAGCACCCGGCTTTTATCCACCCAATTTAAGGTATTGTGATAATTGCAAAAGATCGGTAGTCTGAGGTTCCTTATGTTATCTGAAAATCCTCCGGCATAAGGAATCTCTGATGGAACTCTCCCCGGTTAAAACGACGCTGCGCATTGCGCTGGTTGGTGATTACAATCCCGATGTTATTGCGCACCAGGCGATCCCGCTGGCGATTGACGACGCCGCTGCGGTTCTGGATCTCACCGCTGATTATGACTGGCTCGCCACGCCTGAGCTGACCAGCGCCGAAGACCTCGTCGGGTACGATGCCATCTGGCTGGTACCGGCAAGCCCGTATAAAAAAACCGAGGCGGCGTTTATTGCGGCCCGTTACGCGCGTGAGAATAGCATCCCCTTTCTCGGCACCTGCGGCGGGTTCCAGCATGCGCTGATTGAGTATGCGCGTAATGTACTGGGCTGGCACGATGCAGGCCATGCCGAAACCGACACCGAGGGAAGGATGGTAATTGCGCCGCTGACCTGCTCGCTGGTGGAAAAAACCGACGCGATCGAGCTGCGGAATAACACGCTGATTGCTAAAGCGTATGGCAAGCCGGAAATTCAGGAGGGGTATCACTGCAATTACGGCGTCTCACCTGAGTTTGCCGACCAGCTTGAGCGGGGCGACATGCGCGTAACGGGCTGGGACGAGCAGGGCGAGATCCGAGCGGCAGAGCTGGTAACCCATCCTTTCTTTGTCCTCACCCTGTTCCAGCATGAGCGGGCCGCGCTGCAAGGGCGCCCGGTCGTGCTGGTACAGGCCATGCTGCGGGCGGCGCAGGGATAAAAAAAGCAGACCTCCGGGTCTGCCTTGAATGTCAGCGGGGTGTGATCTCCCGGTCACGCCCGGCAAGCATACCGCATAACGCCATCACCACCGCGGCCAGCGCGCAGGCGAGCAGCGGAATGCGCCAGTCTCCGGCGGTATCGTGAATTTTCCCCATCAGCGGTGGGCCACAGGCCGCCAGAAGATAGCCAATCGACTGTGCCATGCCGGAGAGCGCCGCGGCCTGATGGGCCGAGCTGGCGCGCAGCCCGATAAACGTCAGGCCGAGGATCATGGTGGCGCCGGATCCAAAGCCAAACACCAGCGTCCAGACGACGGCCAGCCCCGGCGCGAACCAGAACCCGGCCGCGCTGACGGCGCACATCAGGGCGACTAGCCCGGCAATGCCACGCTGATCGTTAAGACGGTGCAGGATCAGCGGAATGGCGAGACCGGGAACCGCGGTTGCCAGCTGGAGAAGCCCGTGCATGGAGCCAGCCTGCGTTTCGCTGTAGCCGTGGCTAAGCAAAATCGCGGGTAACCAGCCGATAATGACGTAGTAAATCAGCGAGTTAATGCCCAGAAAAAGCGTCACCTGCCAGGCGAGCGCCGAGCGCCAGATAGCCCGATTGTGCAGCGCGCCCGCTCCGGTCAGGGTGGCGGCCGGCTTCTGGCGCCATTGCGGTAACCACAGCAGCAGCGCCACCAGCGGGAAGAACATCAGCATCAGCAGCGCCCCGTGCCAGCCACCACTCCCCAGCGACAGCGGGACGATAAGCGCCGACCCTGCGGCAGCAGCGGCCCCCATCGTCAGCGAATAAGCCCCCGTCAGTTTTGCGACCTGGCCCGGAAAATCACGTTTGATTAAGCCAGGTAGCAGGACATTGCCCAGCGCAATCCCACAGCCCACGATCGCCGTACCGATAAATAGCAGCGAGGCCGACGGCAGCGAACGTACGCCAATCCCGATGCAAATCAGCAGCAGAGCGATAAAAAGGCTGCGCTCCATGCCCAGGCGCCGGGCGACGCCTGCGGCAAGGGGAGAGATAAAGGCGAAGGCCAGCAGAGGCAGCGTCGTGAGCAGGCCGGTTTGCGCCGTGCTTAAACCATAGTCCTGTCGGATGGTATCGAGCAGGGGGGCGACACCGGTAAAGGTGACGCGCAGCGTCGTGGCAATCATCAGGATGCCTGCAATCAGCAGCGCACCCTGTTTCCCGGAAGGTTGAATAGCAGTAGTCATTATTGTCTCTTACGTTCAGGCGAGCGCATACCATACCGATTTAAGTCGTGGTTGAAATCAGGCTAAAATGACAGTTTATCGCTAATATCGGACAACTTTATGTACGGACTGGGGCTCGATGGCTACGATCCCGATAGCCAGCACGACGCGGCGGTGGCCTTTCGCATCCGCGTGGTGGCACAGGAACAATATATTCCGCTGCATCAGCACCGCAAAGGGCAGCTGATTATGGCGCTGGGGGGAGCGATCACCTGTGAAGTGGAGAACGCGATGCTGATGGTGCCGCCCCAGTATGCGGTGTGGATCCCGGGACAAACGCCGCACAGCAACAAGGCGACGCCCGGCGCGCAGCTCTGTCTGCTGTTTATTGAACCCGGTGCGCTCGAATTGCCGACGCGTACCTGTACGCTGAAAATATCGCCCCTGGTGCGGGAGCTGGTGCTGGCGCTTGCGGACAGGTCACGGGAGGAACTGCCTCTTCCCGCTACCGGAAGGCTGGTTGACGTCCTGTTTGATGAACTGCCCCTGCAACCGCAGGAGCATCTACAGCTGCCGGTATCTCCGCATCCAAAAATTCGCCTGATGAGCGAGACCATGGCAAACGAACCTGCCGCCTGGCAGACGCTGGCGCAGTGGGCCAGCCACTTTGCCATGAGCGAACGCAATCTGGCGCGGCTGGTGGTGAAAGAGACTGGCTTGAGCTTTCGCCGCTGGCGGCACCAGCTCCAGCTGATTGTCGCATTGCAGTTTTTGATCGGCGGAAAGTCGGTTCAGCAGGCGGCGCAGGCGCTAGGGTATGACTCCACCACCGCCTTCATCACCATGTTTAAGAAAGGACTGGGACAGACGCCCGCCCGCTATATCGCCAGCCTGACTACGACTTCCCGATAAACAGCGAAACCAGTCCGGCAGCAATCAGCGGGCCAACCGGCACGCCACGAAACAGCGCCACGCCTAACACGGTGCCCACCAGCAGCCCGGCCACCAGTGAAGGCTGGCTGCTCATCAGCGTCACGCCGCGCCCGCCAAGCCATGAGACAAAAACGCCCACCGCAATCGCCACCAGCGATTTCCAGTTTACAAAGGAGTGCAGCAGCGTTGAGGCCGGTAGCGTTCCGCTGGCAATCGGGGCCATCACACCGATGGTCAAAATAATGATCCCGATGGTAAGCCCCTGTTTTTCTATCCACGGGAAGAAGGTATTCAACGGTGTGACACGAACGATGATCAGGACCAGAATGGAAATCGCGACGGTGGTGTTGTGGCTGACAAAACCCAGAGCAGCCAGGGCCAAAAGTATGAGCAGTGTAGGGTCGAACATGACGGGATCCTTGCCAAAAATAGTAAGCCTGCTTACTTTACGCGCAAACGCGACGGCAGGCAGGCTTTACTGAAAAAATTGTCTATTTTTGGGCACTTGCCTGACGTCAGTCCACCAGCTGCTGGATAAGTGGACTTCCTTCGCGGATAAACACCGGGATGGTTTCCAGCGCCGCAGGCACCCGGATATGCTCCCCACCGGCGTAGCGCTCACCGTTGAGAGCGACCCAGCTATTGCCCGTCGGCAGCCAGACATCGCGCTCACGCTGACCGGCCTGCATAACCGGCGCCACCAGAAGATCTTCGCCAAACAGATACTGATCTTCACACGTCCAGCTCTGCTTATCCTGCGGATAGTGCCAGAACAGCGGACGCATGAGCGGGTCTCCGTGCAGATGAGCCTGCTGGTACAACGCGTCAATATACGGGCGCAGGGTTTCGCGCACGGTAAGCCAGTGCTGCATGATGGCGTAATTCTCTTCTCCGTAACTCCACAGCTCATTAGGCGAACCGCTGTTACACTGAGGAATGCCGTCACGGTAGCGCTCCGGGGGCTGGATCTGCGGTTCGCGATAGCCGTGCATGCGCAGAACCGGTGTAAACACCGCCCACTGGAACCAACGGATCAGCAATTCGTGGAACGCCGGGTCGTTAACGTTCCCTCCCTGGAAGCCACCGATATCGGTTGTCCACCATGGGATCCCCGCCAGCCCCATATTCAGTCCCGCGGCGAGTTGATTGCGAAAAGCATGGAACGAGGAGTGGACATCACCCGACCACGCCAGCACGCCGAAGCGCTGGCTGCCTGCCCAGGCGCAGCGTACCAGGTTAACAATGTCGGTTTCACCATTTGCCTGGAGCCCATCGTAAAAGCCCTGCGCAAAGTCACGCGGGTAGCGATTACCCACTTCCAGCACCGGACCGGCGTGGTAGCGATAGTTGTCAAAATCATAGGCGCGGTATTCCGGTTCGGCTTCGTCCAGCCAGAACAGCTTAATGCCCATGTCGTAGTAATTTTTCTTCACCGTATCCCAGACGAATTTCCGCGCCTCAGGATGGGTCGCATCAAAGAAGGTGGTATTGCCCATAAAATCGAGGTTGACCTGCACGCCACGTTCACTGCTGACCAGCCAGCCTTTGGCTTTCATCAGCGGGTAGAGAGGGCTGCGCGCCTCTACCGTTGGCCACACCGACACCATCAGCGCAATACCCATTTCGCGCAGCTCGTCGACCATCCCTTCAGGATCGGGCCAGTCTACGGGGTCGAAGCACCAGGTGCCCTGATTCGGCCAGTGGAAAAAGTCGATGACCATCACCGACAGCGGCAGATTACGGCGGCGATACTCCCGCGCAACCTCCAGCACCTCCTGCTGGGTGCGGTAGCGTAATTTGCACTGCCACAGCCCGCTGATAAACGCCGGGGCGGAGGGCGGAGTACCGGTGGCTTTCACATACTGGCGGGTGATATCCGCCACCGTATCAGCGGCGGTGATCCAGTAGTCCATTTCTCCCGTCACGCGGGCGCGCCATTCCGTCTGATTTTTTGCAAAGCTGGCTTCACCAATCGCCGGGTTGTTCCAAAGCAGGCCATAGCCAAGGCTGGACTGCATAAAGGGCACGCTGGCCTGGGAGTTGCGCTGCGCCAGTTCCAGCGTACAGCCTTTCAGATCCAGCCACGGCTGTTGATACTGACCCATGCCATAGATGCGTTCATCCGGACGCGATTCAAACCGGACGGTGAGCTGATATTTCCCCCCCATTAGCGGCTTAAATTCGCGGCCATCCAGCTTCAGGGCGCTGACATATTTATCCTGACTTTTCTCGCTGGCACCGATACCCACCGTTGAGCGCTGGCGCCACATTTCCTCCAGCAGCAGTTCGCCGCGCTGATTGTAGAAGGCCAGCTGACCTTTAAGGTTCAGCGTCGCGGTAATATTGCCGTTGCGCAGCGTCAGGCTTTCCGCTTCGGCGACAATCTCAGCCTGGCAAGGGGCGGCGGGCAACAGTGCCTGTAAAGCGTCATCAAAAGCCGGAGAGCAGGTGGCCCTGACGCGCAGGCTGTTTTCCCCCCACGGTTCAATACGCAGGATCTGGCGTTCAAAACGCCATTCGATGCTGTTGGAATGTTGGATCAGCTCACTCATGGATAACGCGTCCTTCTAAACAGGGTGTTTGGCAAGATGGATGGATTGCATTGTGCTGTCGTCGAGCTTGTACCAGCGCAGCGTGGCAAACGCGCAGAGTGACAAGACGCCAGGCACGACGGTGAAGAGGGCGATGATGCAGTACATGGCCGTGGTGGTCTGTTCCGGGGCATTGGCGACATAGCCGCTTAAGCCCAGCGTCCAGCCAACAATCGCGCCGCTGATCGCCATCCCCAGCTTGAGTACGGCGAGGAAGGTGGAGAAGATCACGCCGTCCATGCGTTTGCCCTGTTTCCATTCGCCGTAATCGGCGACGTCCGCCATCATTACCCACATCAGCGTGGTGGTGGCCTGGTAAAGGGTGGAGACGATAAACGTCATGGGCACCAGAATAAGCACTGACTTCGGCGCAAAGAACAGGGCGATGCTGAGTACCCCCGCCAGTACGGAACAGTATCCAAACATCTGCACTTTGCTGACGTTCTGCGTCAGACGTTTGGCCAGCGCGCTGCCTGCGGCTTTCCCGAGAATATGCGCCCCGAGCATCCACATAAAATAGCTCGCGCTACCGAGATAATAAGTGACGAAATACATCATTGCGCCAAGGCGAATAACGCCAAAACCAATGTTGGTTAATACCAGGACGGCGACAACCCGCCATTGGTCGTTTCGTAATAAATCCCGCAGTTCCGCAAGATAATTATTGTGGGTAGCGGGAGCCTTAATACGTTCACGCGTATTGGCGAAGCAGATCCAGAACATGATGACCGCGACGGTCGCCATAATGGCCATCGCCCAGCGGTAGCCCAGTAATTTATCATCGCCGCCTAAAAACTCTGCCAGCGGCATCATAAAGAATGTCGACAGCGCGCCGCCTAGCGTGGCCAGGAAAAAGCGATAAGACTGGAGGGAAATTCGCGCATCGTTGTCGGGCGTAATCACCGCGCCCATGGAGCAATAGGGAATATTGATTGCGGTATACATCAGCATCATCAGGGTATAGCTGACGGTGGCGAAAATCATTTTACCGTGCAGATCGAGCGATGCCGGCACAGCGTAGGTCAGCAGACAACTTGCGCCAAAGGGCAGCGCCAGCCACAGCATCCAGGGGCGGAATTTGCCCCAGCGCGTGCGCGTCCTGTCTGCGATATAGCCCATCGCCGGGTCTATTATGGCATCGGCGGTTCTCGCCAGAAGAAACATGGTGCCCACGAATGCGGCAGGTAGCCCCACCACGTCCGTATAGTAAAACGTCAGAAAAATAATGACGTTATCCAGCCCAATATGGCTCGCCATATCGCCTAACCCATAACTGATTTTTTCTTTACGGGTAATTATTTCGGTCATTGTATTCACCTTGCCATTGTAAGGTTTATTTATGAGGTGCTCCGTAAACAGGTTTAACCAGGATGAAAAGGTTAACAATTGCGAGATCTGGCATTGGGGTTACGTAAATTTCTTTTCGTGATACCGGTAACAAATAAAGTATTTAAACAGTGACTTTATACGGGGGAAGGATAGTTAACAGCGAATCGTTTCAGCGGAAAAATAGTTATTTCGCGGACGCGTCATTGTCATTTAACTGTCATTGTGCGGGGGTAAAAAAGAGGCAAATGGGCAAAGCAGAGGGCATCATGAACGATCCTATGTTTGTCGAAACGCTGATTATCTCCTCATCGTTTTTTATCATCGCGATTATTTTGATTGCTTCCGTGCTGCTGCTGGAAAACGGCTGACCGTTAGCCAGCCGCTGTATTTACTGTTTACGGAACGTCACCAGTTCAGGACGAGCGATACGCAGATAGTCCTGGGTATCCATAATCACCGATTTTTCCAGCAGGCCGGCGTTAAACGCGATCTCGTCGAAGCGCTCAAACAGCAGCGGATCGGCGACCAGCGTCAGATCCGGGTGAAAGCTGAAGGGGGGAATGGCGCCGAAAACGCAGCCGGTAAGCGCATCCACTTCAGCCGGACTGGCGAGCGAGGCCTTTAGCCCACCGAAATGACTGGCCAGCAGGCTCAGATCGGCCTGCCGATCGGCGGCGAGGATTGCCAGAATATGTTTCTTAACGCCGTTGCCTTTTACCTTGCAGACCAGTGCTTTTGCACCCTGTCGGAGATCGGTCCCGCGAATTTCACTGACCGCTTCGCATTTCCCAACGGCCTCATGCGCCACCACGCGAAAGCGCGCCTCCTGCTCGGTTAATAAGCTGATTAGCTGCTGATGGGTCGTCGTCCCGGTCACGTCATCAGACATAACGATTTCACCTGTGATTTGCCAATACGTAGCTTGCTACATTAGCACGGGACGGAGAGGGCTGAAAGAAAACAGCCAGCGGGTGCGCTGGCTGTTGGGTCATGCGTTGCTGGTGGACGACTGTTTCTGGAGTAATTCGCTAAAATGTAAGCGCCTGAATTCAAACAATATAAATCCTTCCCCAAAACATCCCCAAAAAATTTCCCCAAAATTCCCTTACTAAATCACAACTTTTTTCCATTCTAGACCACGGTCATCTCCATACATTACGCTCATTGCTTCTGTTTTATGCCCTAAAAGAGTTTTGACATCTATACCCTGAGCTTTGTATGTTCTTGATGAAAGCGAGCGCTGTTCATGAAACGGCGGAAGGGCAGTGCAATCCTTAGGCCAGGTAATATTTGCTTTATCTCTTGCCTCCTTAAAATATCTTGATATTGTTTTTTCGGGAACGTGAGATCCCGCTTTACCGTAAGCGTGATGCTTAACATGGTGGATCAGATAAGGGCTCACTACTCTATCGCGACACTTACTAATAACATCAGCCAGAGTCAACCCGATTGCATCGCACTTTAAATTTAAGGGGATAGCTAACTTCATTCCGGTTTTATTTTGGGTAACATGAAGGTGATTATCCCAAATGTCACTAAACTTCATCTCGACTATGTCACCTATCCTTTGCCCGGTTACTAAAGCCAAAAGCATAGAATTTTGAGCGCAAGGCGGCAAAGAGCCTGCGCTTTCAAAAATCAATTTCCATTGTTCAATGCTAAGTCTGCTTCGTTTCACTTTGGCTATTGGATTTTTTACAGCTAAGGCTGGGTTGTAGCCAGGATCAACCTCGCCAGCATGCTGCGCCTCTTTGAACACGTCGTTTAGTACGCTTCTTATCAGTTGGCCCATTCTGTGCTTTCCCTCTGCCTTATATTCATCAATAATTTTTGCAATGAGTCTTGTATCAACATCCTTCAGGCGAAGGTTTGGCACTCTATCTGCGAGAATCTGAGAACATAATCGTCTGGATTTTACAGTAGGGTTTTTTATCTCACCGTCACGTAACCTTTCCATCTGAATTTCGATGTATTTTTTAATCCACTCAGAAACACGTATACCTTGATCCTTTTTCCCTGAGCTCTTCATTGCCATATCAATCAGAGCATAAGATTGCTGAGTTTCTTGTTCTGCGGTTATACGGTTCATCTCGATTGCAGCAGCTTTTGCCGCTTCATCATCTGTTCCGAATCCAATAAATGTACCTGTTACAGGGTGGCGATATTGCCAATAAATTTTTGAAGTACGCTTATCTAACTTACAGTAAAGGTTGGGTATTTTGACATTATGTTTTCTGGGGCGAGCTGCCATTTATTGCTTTCTCCACTAACTGGCGGGCCTTGTCTGATAATGATGACGAAATATCAACACTGCCAACCATGCCAACAAAACGAGCATCTTCATCTATAACCCAGCGTCGACCTTGCTTTAAGGCTGGCGGATAAGTCTGTTTGGTCTTTGCTATTTTGTTTAATGCTGAGTTGCTTAATGGATATTTGAATCCATTAGGACCAGATGCCCACTCATGAAGTGTTACTAACTGCCCCATGCGTTTCTCTCCACTTAACCGGCTGCACCCGGTGTTTATTTCTGCAATTTATCCTTCATGCTTTTAACTGTTACCGTAAGCAGATCGATATCAGTAACTTTTCCGTGAACGATTTCAGCTATCCGCTCAACAATAGCGCGGTAGTTTGTTTGTTCGGCTTTACCATAAAGCAGCGATGCCAGAGCAATCCTCATCGCCTCAAGCGCCATCACCGCATCTACGTTTACAACGCCGGACACAGCATCGCGCTCTTCTTCAAGCTCCGCGATAGTTTTCAGGAGCCATTCTTTGGTTAGTTCGCTCAATGGTTAGTCCTCATCCACTTCTACGCCATCTTTAAGCGTGATACCGTGCCAATCATCAGCCCAACTGGTTAGCCCTGGCGCATCAATGCTAGGCATGTAGACGCTTGCAGTGTGATAGCCCGTGTCGTTATCAATGTAGGCAACGTGCTCGCCGTTGTATGCGCTCAGGGTGTCCAGGACGCTATAAAATTTTCCTCCGGCTGCTCTGAAATCCTTCACTGCTTTCTCAAGGCGTTTCCAAGCTTTTTCCTGTTCCGGCGTCAGGTCGATTAACTCCTGCAAAGTAGCCATGATCACTCTCCTTTACCTGCTACGGCGGCGCGCTCAGCCTCACTCTGCTCCCAGAACCATCGGTGAAGGTTCAAGAGTTCTTCGTCGAGAGGAGCATATTTTCTGTCAAAGTATGCTTGGGCATCTTTCTCCTCCTCGTCCGGCAATTCACCTGGACCAAACAGCGTGTTGTAAATCCATGCCAGCCCCTTTTTGGCGTCGCCAGTTCCCTGCCATTCGATGATTGCGGCCTGCATTACCAGAATGTTTTTCCCGATTAACAGGTCTAGTTCTTTGTGCCTGTTTCTGATGTATGCATTGTCGCTCTCAAGCTCAGAAATCCTCTTCTCGGCGGCTTCCATTTCATCCCGCAGCGCCGCAGCTTCATTACGAACCTTACGCAGTTCAAGCACAGCTACCTGCACCGCATAAGCGAACATAGCAGCAGGGCGGTCACTCACCTTTTCAGTATCTCGTTGCGTGTTGACAGCAATAGTCATCAGTTCATCCAGCTGTTCGCCGGTCATTGGTTTATTGGCTGTCATGATTTTGCTCCTGCTGCAATTTGTGTTGCTTGACGAAGTGGGCCACAGCCTTTGACTGGCTGGCGACAATGGTTTTGTCATCCATGTCCAGCCAAACGGTTTTACCGCGATACAGTGAGGCCCGACCAATTTCCTTACCATCGAGCATCACATACAGAGATCGTCCACGAATTTCTGTTGTCGGTACTGGTTGTGACAAGCGATAGAGTTCACGTGCTTCAGCAATGGCTTTATGTTCGTCCATAATCGACAGCGCCTCGGCCAGTGCAGTCCCTTCAAGAGTGAAGACGCCTTCATCACTGATCGTGGCCTGAGCCATCAGCTCAACGAAACGGCGTGCGTTCTTTACACTCAGTTCCGGCGCGATAGAGCTACGGGTTACTTTCGATTTACCCTGGGCAGCCGCTACAGCTTTATCATGTTGGAGTACTTTCCCGGCCTGTTCGCCATACTCCATAACACGATCAACCGCGACATCGACTGACACAGCACCGGATTTAACCTCCTGCTGAACGTCATGGTTCGCCGTGCTGAGGAGTAACAGCTTTTCAACGGTGGCCACAGACTTATTCACCAGCTTTGCTATCTCGCTGGTGGTCTGGTTGAAGGCGTTATGAAGCTCCTGAATAACAGCTGCCTGTTCCATATCGGATAGCGGGAGCTGGTTGTTACTGGTCATGATGCGCGCCAGGCGCTGAACATCGTTACCGTTGAACGGCATGATATGGATACGGTCTACTGGCTTACCAGCTTCTGCACAGCGCGCATAGCAGCGACGCCGACGGTGGCCTTCAACAACCCACACTCCACCTTCATCGCGGGCGATAACTTCCAGTGGAGGAACAGAACCACCGTTCATCAGGTAGTTGAAGAGGTCATCATCTGCCTGGCGGGTACGTTCATCATCTTCGCGTTTGTTGAAACCTTCCCGCACATGGATTTGATCAAGGCTGATAAACATCCCGGTGTCGGTGCGCTTGATGGTCCCGTCACGGGTCATTTGCTTGAATGAGTTAGCCATCAGAGAGCCACCTCGTTATTTTGGGAAATGACGATGGGTGACAGCTCACGCAATTCTCGCTGGGCTTCCAGTAAATGCATATTGGTTCTGGTCTTCGTGAGACGTTCAACAATGCGGTCACACTCTTTGGCCCAGCTTGCGACATCTTCACGCAAGGTGACGTTCTGAGCAGCCAGTTCCTTACGCTGAGCCATCGCTTCACAAAGCGCGACGCTGGTATAGTCCAGGCGGTTAGCCAGTTCGGTCATAATGCCGCGATAAGCTGGCGGAAGGAGAGGGGCGGCCTTACGCGCTGCGTCGATCAGCTGCTCCCGGGTCATACGTGGTTGTAACTCGGTGACGTTCTGTGTGTTTGTCATGGATAGTTTCTCCGTGTTATACGCGCTCTGCACAGCGCTGAATTTTGGTTGCACGAATCCCGGCACTTGAATGCTGCCAAATTCGTATTTATTCATTAGGTATTAAAAATATTCGCGATTATCAGAACGAACGCGTTCGAGAATAATTTTTGCTTCATCCAAGGTGGGTGCAAGCAAGGCTTTCTCTATCGCTCTGGCAAAACTAATCGCATCGCATTCGTAGCTGTCTGCCCGTGATTCCCAATCAGATGCCTCTTCTTCAGCAGAAGAAATACGGTCATCGTATTCATATTCCAGCTCGTGGCGAACCTCAGCGCGAAGACTTTCACGAATAATGTCTGACGCTTCTTCAAGTGGAAGAATGACCAGTAAATTTTCGGGCTGATAAGTACCATATTTAACAGCCAAATCATTTGCAGACATGCTACCTCCAGAAAAAGCGCCCGCCGCTGAGCGGGCAAATAACATTTTTCCAATCCAACCAGAACAGGCTCATCGTCTCCTGTTGGTTGAGATGGCGTTATTACCATCACCAAGCACCCTGAGGATGCTTGAGGCTGGCAGCCACAATCGACACTGCAATGTCGACACGTTACTTCTCCACAATTGAGAGCGCGTTCTCCTGAGTTGATTTAACGACTACGGCCTCTCAAGTTGAACGCTGAACGCGCTTTCAGTTGTGAAAAGGGGCGGTCGACATTAAGGACATTCAAAACTGCCGACCGCCAAGACTACACACAGCATCTGGTACAGCTACTACGGTTAACACAACTGGAAGCGCACTCCGTTCGTTTATTTACTTGCCATCCACAACCGATAGTTGATGGAGTGCGCTTTCATGTTGTGTGCCGGGATTCCACCGGCTCCCATCTGTTTTTATAGCCACTCAGATATCGTCTGGGCTGTCACCTTATCGCCACGCTGGTGAAACGTCTCTGGCTGTCGTACTTGCCTGGCTTGCACATTCCGGCTACCCGCTGGATCTGGAAAAAGTAATGCAAGGAATCCCCGGACCGCTGCGGCACATGTGCCATATGCCGTACTACTTACTACCACACCAACACAGGTAACTGTCAGTACCAGTGGTGTGATTCAAATGTAGGATATCTTACTTTGGTGTGTCAACACTAAAAGTAGGAAAACTTACATTAAGGATGAAAAAAAACCGCCACGAATGTCGGTCTTAAGAGGGGAAAGATATTAGAGGTCAGTTACTACTTGTTTTACCACACCGACAATTTTGCAGTTACCATTGACTTCCATTACGCGGTAGTTAGGGTTTAACGGTACCAGGTATTTTAATGGCCCATCAATAACAAACTTTTTGAGAGTGGCCTCAGCAGAACCAACAATCTGAGCGACAACAATTTTGCCATTAACTTCTTGTGGGCTGCCGTAATCGGGGTCCACCACAACAAAGGAGCCTTCAGGAATACTTGGTGCTCCATTCGGGTTTGTCATAGAGTCGCCACGAACACGTAATGCAAAACCTTCATCAGATAAGTTGGCAGTGGTGAATATCCATTCGGAAATATCGTCCTCAGTAATGGGAGCACCACTTTCTGTCCATTCCCCAGCTTGAACCCAAGATAGGATAGGAATTTTCTTTACTCCAAATTTCTCAGTCGGCTTGTAAAGAATTTCGTCACAGTCTGGATCACCTTGTCCGGTAATAATCCACTGAGGGTTAGTTTTTAAGGCAGCCGCCAGCCCCTGTAGGTTAGATCCTCCAGGTTCATAATCACCAGACTCCCATCCTGTGACTGTTACTCGGTTTACACCAACCAACTTGGCGAGAACAGCCTGGGTGAGCTTTAGCTCTTTGCGTCTTGCGCGGATGCGTTCATTCATTTTCATGTAGGCAATCCTACCATTTTATGATGTAGGAATCCTTGACCTTTAAATGTAAGATATCCTACTATCATGATGTGTGTTTCCCTTACATTTGAGGCAAAAATGAAAAAAGATGATGTGGTTTCTTACTTCGGCAGCGTGGGGAACGTAGCCAAGGCTTTAGGGATTTCCCATGCATCAGTATCTGGGTGGGGTGAAGTAATCCCAAAAGGCAGGGCATTCGAGATTCAGGCACTGACTGCTGAAAAGCTGAAAGTTGATCCAACCCTTTACGCTAAGCCTAATCAAAACGCTGCTTAATTTTAACTACCAAAGGAAAAACAACATGGTAGAGCCAAGCCTGAAAGAAGTAGTTAAAGCGATGTGCAAAGCGTACCCAGGAGGCCGTGAAGCTATGGCCGGTGCTCTCGGCATGTCAGTCACGCAGTTCAATAACAATCTGTACGAGAAGAACGGCTGCCGCTTCTTCGAGGTGAACGAGCTGGAAGCGATGGAGGACATTTCAAACACGTCTCTCCTGGCAGATTACTTTGCTCGTCGTCGCGGCGCATTGCTGGTGGATGTTCCGCATCTGGAAGACCTGGACCGTGTCGACTTGTTTGATCGTGCAATGCGTACATCAGCTGCCCGTGGACGTGTCGACACCGTTATTCAGAAAGCACTGGAAGACGGAGTGATAGAACCTCATGAAGCGGAAGAAATTAACGAGTATCACCGCCGTCACCTGGCTGCGCGTGAAGAAGAAATCCGCGCGATTGTCGCGCTGTTTAGCCGTAAGAAAAGCCAAAAAAAGTGACGCCCGCGAGTGTGCAGCTCCGGGCGTCTTGGCGTGTCGTATTCAGTGGAGAAACTAACGCATGAACAGTTTAAACCGATTGAGACCAGCGAAGCAATTCAGATGCCTTCCGCTGGTGGGAAAAGATTCCCCGTTCGGCTATGTGGAGAGATTAAACGACCAGGCTGATACGAACAACTACCAGCCTGAGAACGCGATGGTAGAGGCTTTTGCTCAGATGAACGAGAAGGGGCGTGAGGAATGGCTGAAGTTAACCGGCGATTCAAAGACCACTACGGAGTCCCGGTCCGTGTCATCAGATGGGAGCCACAGACTCGACGCGTTATATACCTTCGCGAAGGGTACGATCATGAGTGCTTCAGCCCTCTTGAGCAATTCCAGCGTAAATTTACAGAGTTAAAGGACGACCATGAGCCTGTTGATGCCATCCCGGCCGATAGTGATAAACCCTGACCTTGCATACAGCATTGGCCTGAACGAGGCCATTGCGTTGCAGCAGGTTAACTACTGGCTTAAAGAAACCACCTCCGGACTGGAGCGTGACGGCGTGCGCTGGATTTACAACACCAACGAGCAGTGGCTGGAGCAGTTCCCGTTCTGGTCTGAGTCTACTCTGAAGCGCACATTCACCCGCCTGAAGCAGCTCGGCGTGCTCAAAGTTGAGCAGTTGAACAAATCTCAGCGCGACATGACGAACTACTACACGATCAACTACGAAAGCGAGCTTTTAGATGAGGTCAAAGTGACCAAATCGAAGAGTTCAAAATGCACTCTTCCATCAGGTCAAAATGAACCGATGGAAGAGGTCAAAGTGGCACGCTCCATCGGGTCAAAAAGAACCGCTCTCATCAGGTCAAAATGCACTGATGTTCTTACAGAGAATACAACAGAGAATACTACAGATATTAAAAACCCTATTTGTCCGGTTGCGCCGCAACCAGACGGTGATGTGTTGATTACCGATCAGGCTAAACAGGTTTTAACCCATCTGAACCAGGTGACCAGTTCGCGTTATCAGGTTTCAACAACCTCGCTGCAAAACATTCGCGCCCGCATCGGGGAGGGCTTCACCGTTGAAGAGTTGTCGCTGGTGGTGGACTACTGCAACGCCAAGTGGAGCGACGATTTAACAATGGCGGCCTACCTGCGCCCACAAACGCTTTTCCAGCCAACGAAGTTTCCAGCGTACCTGAAGTCCGCTACCAACTGGGCGAATGCCGGAAGGCCAGCGCGAGTTAACGGCAAGTGGGAGCGTGAGGATGGAATCTTCAAATCCAGCTTCAAGAACACCGACTATAGCAAAGTACCGGCGGGCTTCAGAGGAGCGAACTCATGAGCCTTCTGAAAGATATTCAAATTTTCATCGCTGAAAACCCTGGGTTAACTAACAAACAGATCGCAGCATCAATGCCCCAGTACGACGTTCACGCTGTTCAGCGCGGTGTATGCCATCTGGTCAAACTGAATCGTGCAACACGCCAGCATAACGGCAAGTGCTACCAGTATTTTGCCAAAGCGCCGGGTGGTGACGTTAGCGAGGGGCGTTCTGCACTGAAAATTAACAGGGCAGATACACCAGCTGTATCGGAACAGGAAGAAGCGCCGAATCCAGCTGTAACCAGGATGATGGATAAGGCTCAAGGCCTATTTGAAAAAGGGCTCTACCACCGTGCAGCCACAGTTCTTATGGATGCCTTCAACCGCTCCAAGAACGAAGAGCAGCGGATGAAGATACTGATTGAGCGTCAGCGTTGCCTGAGCATGGCGCCGAAAGTGAAAGCACCCTCTGATGGATGGTGTCTGGCTGGCCGAGCGAGGAATGTCTGATGAAATATTCACTGATTTATGCCGACCCTGCGTGGGAATACGGGAACACCATCAGCAATGGCGCTGCAAATAACCATTACGGCACGATGAAGCTTATCGACATGAAGCGCTTACCGGTTTGGGACCTGGCTGCCGATGATGCAGTTCTGGCTATGTGGTTTACCGGAACCCACACCCGCGAAGCTATCGAACTGGCTGAAGCGTGGGGCTTTAAGGTCCGCACGATGAAGGGCTTTACCTGGGTAAAGTTCAACCCACTGGCAGAGAAGCATATCAACAAAGTACTTCAGGCAGGCCGTGTGGAAGATTTTTACGACTTCCTCGACCTGCTGAACGCACAGACACGCATGAACGGCGGGAACTACACCAGAGCCAATACCGAAGACCTCTTGATCGCCACCAGGGGAAATGGACTTGAACGCAAGTGCGCCAGCATCAAGCAGGTTATTTACAGCCCACTCGGGGAGCACAGCCAGAAGCCAGCAGAGGCGCGTTTCCGTCTGGAGAAGCTTTACGGTGACGTTCCGCGCATAGAACTATTCAGCCGTTGCGGTGCGCCTGGCTGGGACCACTGGGGAAATCAATCTGAATCACCAGCTGTTGAGCTTATACCGGCAGTTGCCGTTCCCATGAAAAAACCTCAGGAGCGCGCCGCATGAAAAAGCTATCTACCGAGCATGAAAATGCTGTGCGTGATGTAGCCCGTCAATGTAACGATTCCATCAAAAAAGCCCTAAAGCAGAAGCCAAAGCCAAGCTGGAATGTCGTAGTGCCTCCGATCCTGAAGGAGTACCACGAGAAGGTTAAACCGATGGGCGTAAGCCTGGTGATGTTCAACAGCGTAATCGGACGCCTGAACGGGCGTTATGGAGTCGAGTCATGATCGAATTAACGTCACGTCAGAGTGAAGTTCTGGATGCCATAGTGCTTTACAAGGACAGAACGGGATTCCCGCCGACGATGCTTGAGCTTGCCGGTTTAATTGGCTGCGCATCACCGAATGCTGCTGCTGAGCATGTGAAGGCGATTCAGAAGAAGGGTTACATCACCGTTGCTCCTGGCGCTGCCAGGGGCATTACCATCGTCAAAACGGAATCTGATGAAGATCCGGTGTCGATCATTAAAGACCTGCTATCCGGTGGAGATAAGGCCAGAGATAACGCTGTTGAATGGCTGAAGAAACAGGGAGTGACTTTATGAAACTGGTGCTCCCGTTCCCACCGAGCGTAAACACCTACTGGCGAGCCCCCAATAAGGGGCCGTTGGCAGGACGCCATCTCATCAGTGCTGCTGGCCGCAAATATCAGAGCGCTGCTTGCGCTGCGATTATTGAACAATTACGCCGCCTGCCTAAACCAACCACAGCGCCAGCGGCGGTTGAGATCATTCTCTATCCACCAGATGCCCGCCGCCGCGATATCGACAATTACAACAAGGCGCTTTTTGATGCACTGACACATGCAGGCATCTGGGAGGATGACAGTCAGGTTAAACGAATGCTGGTGGAGTGGGCACCGCAGGTACCTGGCGGGAAGGTTGAAATAACGATCGCCAGCTATGTCGAAAATGGTAGGCAAAATAGCAATGCATTGGTACGCGCATGAGTGTTAGATTAAAAAGTGTCAGCGAAGCGGGAGTGCAGACCCGCTCGCACTACAACAAGTGGAGAAACATATGAATCAGTTATTCGTAATTGATGGCGTTTCCGTACGCCGTGATTTTGATGGTCGTTACTGCCTGAATGATTTGCATCGTGCGGCGGGAGGTGAAAAACGTCACCAGCCTTCCAACTGGTCCTGTCTTACCCAAACGCAAGAACTCATCGCTGAAATTTCGAGCGCTCCTGGAATTACAGGAGCGGCCCCGTTGGTCACCCTTACTGGTGGTGTTAACCAGGGGACATTCGTCTGCAAGGAGTTGGTTTATTCCTATGCAATGTGGATCAGCCCGAAATTTAACCTCAAAGTCATCAGAACGTTCGATGCCGTACAGAACCCTGCATCCAATGCGCCGACATCCGACAAAATTCAGGCTGGCGTGATCCTGCTTGAATCGGCGGCGAAAATGCTGAACCTCTCAAACTCTTCAAGGCTCGGTGCTTATCAAAAACTCCAGCAGGTAGCTGGTCTTCCAGATCTGATGCCGCATTACGCGATCGATGCACCTGCCGGTGCGCAGGATGGGTCCAGCCGTCCCACACAATCACTCAGCGCTCTGCTTAAAGCAAAAAACATCCGCATCACCGCCAATCAGGTTTATCACATGATGTCCCGCTTTGGGATTGTGGAACAAAAAGAGCGAAACAGTCGGTCTGGAGTGAATGGTGTTAAAAAGTTCTGGTCACTTACTGCCAAAGGCTGCATGTATGGCAAGAACATCACCAGTCCTGCGAACCCGCGAGAAACTCAGCCTCATTTCTTTGAGTCGAAGTTTGCGGAGCTTCTTAAAATAATCGACATCGTAGCCTGAGGTAACAGTGAGAGCATTACTGACACCTGAAGTTGCACCAATGTCCGGGGTGGTTCTGTTCCGTCCCGGCAACGAACTTCTCTGGTTATTCCGACAGGGAAGGGTGGTGATCGAAAAGCCTTCGGAAGCAATCCAGCACCTGCCATCTGGGCTGGTTCCGGAAGCGCACCAGCCTCTGACAGATGATGACAGTATGCAGGCTATTTTTGAGAATGAACGGGTTATCCAGCGTGCTGGTGGCCTGAATGGGCTTGATGCCTGGCTGGAAAGAAAATTCGAATGTCAGTGGCCTCATACAGACTGGCATGCCAGAGACTTTACCGTTATGCGACATGCGCCCGGAAGCATTCGTCTTTGTTGGGGTTGTGATAACCAGTTACGTGAACAAACCACTGAAAGACTGGCAGGAATTGCCATGCAGAACCTGGTAAAATGGTTACTCGGAAGAGTGAATATTATGCTGGGATTCAGCGAAGACCACACCCTGACGCTTCCGGAGTTCTGCTGGTGGATGGTACGCAACGATCTGGCTGACCTTATTCCTGAATCAGTGGCGAGCAAAGCCCTCAGGATTAAGCCTGAATCGCACAGTTCCGTAATGCGGGAAAGCGACATTGTTCCGTCGCTACCGGCGACTGAAATCCTCAAGGAGAAAGTGAAGAAGGTTGTCTCCGTTAAGGTAGACCCTGAATCACCTGAATCTTTTATGCTGAGGCCAAAGCGCCGCCGCTGGGAGAACGATAAGTACACCCGCTGGGTGAAGTCGCAGCAGTGCTGTTGCTGCAATAACCCGGCAGACGACCCCCACCACCTGATAGGCCACGGGCAAGGTGGAATGGGTACTAAAGCGCATGACCTGTTTGTGATACCGCTGTGCAGAGCACATCACGACGAGTTGCACGCTGATCCTGTGGCATTTGAAGCGAAGCACGGCGACCAGTTAACGCTGCTGTTTCGGTTTTTAGATCGTGCGCTGGAAATTGGCGCACTGGCGTAAGTGGAGACGCAACATGATCAATCCTTCTGAAGTTGGCAAATCCGGCGAGATGGTTCGCCTTCTCACTCTCGAAAGCATCTGGGTACAGGGAAAGCTCCGCATGTGGGGCCGCTGGTCTTATATCGGTGGTGGCTCAGGCGGAAACATGTTCAACCAGCTGCTTGCGTCCGGAAAAATTACCAAGACCGCTATCAACGATGCGCTGCGCCGCATGAAGAAATCCGGTATCACCAAACCCGAGCTGGAAGCGTACCTGCAAGAAATTCTCGACAGTAAAAACAAAACTGGCCTGGCGTTCTGCTCGGACGAAGAGGGGCTTAAGATTGACGGCGTTATTGCGGCAGTGCTGATGAACGAAGAATACCGTGGGCTGTATAGTGTGATTGTTGATCGTCATCGTCTGCGTAAAAGCAAACTCCAGATGGCTAAAGAGCTTAATTCAAAACACCCCGACTGGACCCTTATTACATGCCGTCGTCGCATTGATACATGGGTTAGTCTTGCAGAATCGATCCTTTACGCACCACTTTGTGATGCGTTCGGCACAAATGGCGACAGATTTAAGTTGCATAGTGAGCAAGAAAGTGCTTAAATTGTGGTAGGCTCGGGACAGTAAAGCGTACTGAGCAACAAATCAAAACATAAACCCGCCACTGCTGCGGGTTTTTTATTTTAAGGGGCTGCCTCCGGGTGGCCTTTTTTGTTTCCCCTCGTTCTGAGAGGACTCATGGCGATGATGTATTGACCGCTAGAATGGATTAGTCGTAACTTATTATTGTGGTGAATCCTTTCTAAGCGAAAGGGCGTTCCAGTCAACTGCTATCTGCAGGTATGCGCGCGGCTTTGCTGACTGGGGTAGAGTCACCGGGAGGCACCCGGCACCACGATAACAATAATATCGAATTGATAATTCCTTGAGAGCCTGCTTTAAACAGCAGGTTTTTTTTGCTCGTTTCCCGAAGTTACGGCTACGCTAAAGAAGAAGGGGATATATCCGCTGGCAGGTGGTTCTCCTGAACCATCAGTGAATCGGCCTCGATACCCGGACGTCACTACCTGTCTTTCGGATGATCTCCTTTCTACCTTCTTGTGATAATCATCACTTTAGCCTGCTCTCGCGAGCGGGCTTTTTTTATTCCCCTCAAATTTCCTGAGAGGGATCACAGCAATAAGAGGGGGCTTAATGTCCGATCCATTAACCGGCACCGGCGCTGTTCTCGGCGGCGGCCTGCTGGGTTCAGTCCTGTACGGCGTCTTTACTCATACAGATTTTGGTGTGGTGTTCGGGGCGTTTGGTGGTGCGGTGTTCTACGTCGCGACAGCCACAAACCTGTCCCGCGCCCGACTGGCAGCATATTTCCTGACGTCGTTTATCGTTGGGGTGCTTGGGGCTGGACTTATTGGCTCACTTCTAAATGCAGCTTCGCACTATGAAAAACCGCTGGATGCACTGGGTGCAGTGATTCTGTCTGCCCTGTGTATAAAAATCCTCACTTATCTTAACAACCAGGACCTGAACAACGTGTTCAAGTTTTTCTCGCGGCTACGTGGGGGAGGGGGAAATGGTAATTGACCCGTCAGCAGTCTTTAATGCGTTTATTTGTGCGGCCATCGTCATCGTGCTGATGTTTTACCAGCGACATGGCGCCCGGCATCGCCCCTTTATTTCTGTCCTGGCGTATATAACCGTGCTGGTTTACGCCGCGATCCCCTTGCAGTTCATCTTCGGCCTTTATCGTGATTCCAGCTGGCTGGTGGTGGTCGCAAACATTCTTATCTTCGCCGCCATCCTGAAGGTTCGTGGAAATATGGCGCGGCTGGTTGATCGTCTGAGGCACTAATGAACCAAACACAATTTCAGAGGGCGGCTGGTATCAGCGCCGGGTTAGCTGCGCGCTGGTTTCCACATATCGACGCCGCTATGAAGGAATACGGCATCACCGCACCGCTCGATCAGGCCATGTTTATTGCCCAGATGGGGCATGAAAGCACCAGATTCACCCGGCTGGTGGAAAACCTGAATTACGCTGCTGAAAACCTGGTACCGACGTTCGGCAGCCACCGCATCACTCCACAGCAGGCCGCCGCACTTGGCAGAACGGCAGAGCACCCGGCTAATCAGAGAGCGATCGCCAATCTGGTATACGGTGGTGAGTGGGGAAAAGAACACCTTGGCAATCAGGTTGCCGGTGATGGCTGGAAATATCGCGGTCGTGGGCTGAAACAGATTACCGGCCTGAGCAACTATCGCAGTTGTGGCCAGGCGTTGAAACTGGACCTTGTTACTCATCCGGAGCTGCTTGAACAGGATGAATACGCCGCGCGCTCAGCTGCATGGTTCTTTGCCGCCCGCGGTTGCCTGCTTCATTCCGGCGACGTGGAGCGCGTGACGCTGCTTATCAATGGCGGCAAAAACGGGTTGGATAAACGCCGCGCGTTGTTTAACCTGGCGAAATCTGTTCTGGTGTGAGGTGAATGTGGGTATTGAAACGATAATCGGGCTGGCTGCACTGGTAATTTCCGCTATCGCCGGCGCTTTTGGCCTGGGCCATATACGCGGCACCAGCAAAGCGGAAGCGAAAGCCGACCAGCAGCGCACCGAAGATAACGCAGCGGCAACGGTCGCAGCAGCCGAACGCCGGGTAGAAGCAACGAAAGAGGCCAGCAATGTACAGCAGACTGTTAACCATATGCCTGGCGACGATGTTGATCGCGAGCTGCGTGACAACTGGACCCGTAAGGGTTGAGGTAGTGGACACGGCTTGCGACTGGGTTAAACCCATCTACGGCACAGCGCACGACTGGGATGTGCTGGACCACCAGACGAAGAAAGACATCCTGGCGCATAACAAAGCGTGGCAGGCTAACTGCCAGAAGGAGAAAGCCGATTTGAAGTAGCAAAGCGGGAAGACCACAGCCGTAAGGTAATGCAGCAGTCATGTTGCTGCCCCGAGTCGCGTAATGGCGAGCAGGTATAGCAGACCGTTGTGAGGGTAAATAAGGGGACATGCTCCGGTAAAGCAGCGCGAACGCCAGACGCGCACCGGTTATAAGCGGCGATGAAGCGACAGCAACTCAAGGGCATGAGCGTGGCCACTCCGGGAAGTGGTGAGGCATTTAAATGCAGCCTAGATAATTAGAATGGGAATGTTTTATGAAAAACTTATTCAGTACATCAGATGAAATGCTAATGAAACGATCGTCTAATGTTAAAAGAGAAGAGCTGCTTGAGATTTGCAACCGATTCGTATGTTTCTCGTTTGTTAAGCCGGGTGCAACCCCGGCATCGGATGCTAATTTAAAGGAGCAATCGGGTCTGTCTTCGAATTCGCAGCGAATTGAATTAATCCAATCATAGTTGCACGAATCTTATCAAACTCTCTGGTTTTAACTACCTCGGTCATAGCTGCTGTAACGTCGACATTTGAAGAGCAAAAGCCTTCTTTTGTCGGAATCGAAATCTGAACGGTCATCCCATTTGCAATTGAACTGCTTAAAACACGTAAAGGCTCTGGATCAAGCAATGTAGTAACTTGACCATCATTTACTGGCTGAAAGCACAGAGCTTTGCCATCGAAGCGAATAAGAACACCACAACGATCAGGCCTCATTTCCGGACCGATACCTAAAACTCTCCATCCGCAGTACCACGTACGACATAGAGATGGGCGATCGTTATAAATCGAACATCCGCCCTGTGCTTTAAGATGCTGACATGGCACTCCAGCAAATTTTTTAAGCTCTGGCTCTTCGATTCTCAGGGATTTACAACAAACAGAACATGAACCACATTTTCTATCTTTGATTAGCAATTTTTCCAGACTCATTTCCCATGCCTCCTTTTTGAGGTGTCACTCAACAAAATGAACAAAGATAATTTTGTAATTTGATACTTACTGGCATTGCTGGCGGCTATTGCTGGAGTATAAAGCGCATCTCACGCGCACATCAACGAGAGCCTTTCAGTAAGCGAGCCTTAGAAATGCCGTTATAGGTGGCGACCTCTCTCGGGCGGCTTTTCTGTGAGACAGGCTCACTTTCTAAAAGGTAAAGACGCTATGAATAATCCGTCAGTTATTCCGGCCTTCGACTTCCGCGAAATGGTCACGACCCTCGACAACAAGATAATCACCACATCACTCAAGGTGGCGGACTACTTTGGCAAGCGACACAAAGACGTTTTGCGTGCCATACGTAACCTGAAATGGTCCGATGACTTCACCCAGCGCAATTTTGCGCCCATTGATTTTATTGATAAAAATGGCGATGTTCAGCCTATGTATAACATCACCCGCGACGGATGCATGATGCTCGTGATGGGATTCACCGGTAAAACAGCTGCCGCAGTAAAGGAGTGCTACATCAATGCCTTTAATTGGATGGCGGAGCAACTGAGCCGGCGCATGGCGATGGGTGAAGAATTGCAGCATCGCTACGCCATCAAAGAAACGCGCTCAAAGCTGAAAGGCACGATCGGAAGCCGTTTGATGAACGAGCGGAAGAAAGAGAAGCGCGTCCTGGAGCTCGAACATGAGCACATCATGCAGGTAACGCAGCCGGAATTACTTATTGGCTGATCGCGGCATTACAGAAGCTCCTTAATAGAGAAAACCAGAGCCATGAAATAGCGTGGCCTATGCCGGTTTTATTTGAAATATTTATCATCGCTTGTGGTGCAATTATGAAAGGCTTATTTATCCCTGGTGTGACTGAGCTTGGCGCATCATCAGATAGTTTTCCATCCGGCATAGTTATTCCCGGTGCTAATGTTATGACGCTGCCGCCTGGCGAGTGGGTTGACCTTAGCGATATCGATCTTACCTCCTCTGCACTGGATTATCGGGTTTCGTTCAGTTGTGCAAGCAACCATGCATACTACTCAGCTGACGGAACTATTCAGTTCGCTGCACCTGACGTATGGCCGCTTCAGTACCGAAATGGAGTGGCAGTTGGAAGGCATGAGCCTGAGCCTCAGAGAACCAACTTAATTTCCTACTCAGAAAATCTTGCCGCCTGGAACGTAAATCCAGTTGTAACTGGCATAACAAAGACAGGGCCAAACAATCCATACGGCGAAAAATCCTATGCAGTAGCTGTTAGCGCCATAGTCAATTCGGGTGTTTTCACCAAGTCGCAGGTATCTGCAGGGCAGAGATATACTATTTCGATGGCTGGTATTTCTGGCGACTCGCGAATGATGTTAATAGGAAATGGTTATCTTGGCACGGAGATCGTAAATGTAAACTTCAGGCAAAAAACATCGACTCTCTCTTCTCCATTCACCTGGCGATTTAATGATGTAAATACAGAGTGGGTGCGATACGCCTTTACCGGTGATTCAACTGGAAGCGGAACGCCTGCAACAGTCATTTACTCAGCTGTTGCTCTTGCCGGAAGCTATTCTTGTGCAATGGTTCAGCATGAGTCCGGAGCCTTCGCTACATCCCCAATAATTACCAATGGGATTTCAGCAACGCGAGCGGCTGCTTTCGCTACAGTGCAAAATCCCGGAGGGCTGGCGAGTGCAATCATGGTTCACTATTCAGACAATACCAGTGAGCAACTGGAAATCCCGACTAACAGCCCGTCTATTCAGCTGCCACAGTCTGCTAATGACTGGGGTAAGCGCTACATCCAACGAATCGAGTACATAAGATAATGAGCAGGCTGACATATTTACGATTCCCTGATGAGGCTACTGCGAGAGCGGCTACGGGTTGGTGGTCTGAGGGGGCTGGATGGGCAGTACCGACTAAGTCTATTCAGTTTTCTGTGCGAGGCGTTCTGTATAACAGTGACGGTGAATATGACGAGGCCGGAAATGTGATAAAGGAGCCGACCCTAAAGGACGGTTATCACATTGATGTTATCTATGGCCTCATACCTGAAGCTGCGCAGAAATTTATCATCAATCCATCAACACCTGAATACGTACTGGCGTAGGGGAGCACATGGCAACAGAAAGAATGATCATAGGCGCTGAACCAGTTCAAATAACGGATGGTACGAATAGCGCACTGATATCTGTTTTAGACCCGGCATCAATCAGTTTTGCTGAGTCTGAAAACATTCCAGATACAGCAACAGGCGATTTTTTACGGGATAAAATGACCGTCCATCCTCCACTGAAAATTTGGGTTTGGAACTCTACCAGGAAACCAATTCCAATTGCAGTAACAAGGTGGTAGTTCTGCAAAACAAAAAGCAATACATCTGAGCTTAAAAAGCAGCCGATGAATGGATTACAGACACGGGCCAATGCCATTGCCGTCCAGGCGGCATTATCTTGAAGGGAATAACTTGCAATTGATAATCATTATCTTTTCGGGTCCTTTCCGGCGATCCGCCCTGTTACGGGGCGGCGTCCGCGCAGATTCTCGCTATTTATGAAAATTTTCTGGTTTATGCCATTTCCGTTCTTCTTCTTGTTTTCTCATTGTTTTTGTTGAAAACATCCTCTCTCCAGAAAGGAAATGCTAAGCATGGAAAACGGAAGTTAACCGTTGATTGTTTCCTTTCTCTGTTTTGTGCCAGGAGTGAGCCATGGAGGTTAACAAAAAACGCTTATCCGAAATTTTCGGGGTGAGCGTCAGAACGATTCAGAACTGGCAGGAGCAAGGTATGCCGGTTGCCCGCGGTGGTGGCAAGGGTAATGAGGTTCTCTTTGAATCTGCTGCCGCAATCGAATGGTACAGTGCGCGCGATGCAGCCATAGAAAATGAAAAGTTGCGGAAGGAAGTTGAAGATCTCCGTATTGCTTCTGAGTCCGATCTTCAACCTGGCACGATTGAATATGAGCGACACCGACTTACGCGAGCTCAGGCTGACGCTCAGGAATTAAAAAATGCAAAAGAGTCCGCTGAAGTGGTGGAGACCGCATTCTGCACGTTCGTGCTGTCGCGGGTAGCCGGAGAAATTGCCAGCATTCTCGATGGAATACCTCTGTCGGCTCAGCGGCGCTTCCCGGAGCTGGAGAACCGACATATTGATTTCCTCAAGAAGGACATCATTAAGGCCATGAACAAAGCAGCTGCGCTGGATGAAATGATACCGGGGTTGCTGAGTGAATATATCGAACAGTCAGGTTAAGGGGCTGCAGCACTCTGCGCGGGCGGGGCTACGTTCGCTTTATCGGCCAGAACCGCAAACAGCGGTTGAATGGGCAGATGAGAATTACTATCTCCCGAAAGAGTCTGCCTACCAGGAAGGGCGCTGGGAAACACTGCCATTTCAGCGTGCAATTATGAATGCGATGGGCAATGACTATATCCGCGAAGTGAATGTCGTTAAATCTGCTCGTGTCGGCTACTCAAAAATGTTGCTCGGCGTTTACGCATATTTCATCCAGCATAAACAGCGTAACTCCCTAATATGGTTGCCAACCGACGGTGACGCTGAAAACTTCATGAAGTCTCATGTCGAACCGACCATTCGTGATATTCCGACGCTGTTGGCGCTTGCTCCCTGGTACGGCAAAAAACACCGGGACAATACGCTTAGCATGAAGCGTTTCTCAAATGGTCGTGGTTTCTGGTGCCTGGGCGGTAAGGCTGCAAAAAACTACCGTGAAAAATCCGTTGATGTGGCTGGCTACGACGAGCTTGCCGCTTTCGATGATGACATCGAGAAAGAAGGTTCTCCCACCTTTCTGGGAGATAAGCGTATTGAGGGTTCTGTATGGCCAAAATCCATTCGCGGCTCTACACCGAAAGTCAAAGGTACGTGCCAGATAGAAAGGGCTGCTAAGGAGTCAGAACATTTTCTTCGGTTCCATGTTCCATGCCCACACTGCGGGGAAGAGCAGTATCTGAAATTTGGCGATGAAGAGACACCATTTGGCTTTAAGTGGTCTCCGGGAGAACCTTCCAGCGTTTACTACCTCTGTGAACACAATGCCTGTGTGATTAAACAACAGGAGCTGGACTTCCTTGAGGCCAGGTATATTTGTGATGAAACAGGTATCTGGACGCGAGACGGCCTTAACTGGTTTGCTTCATCCGGTACTGAAATTGAACCTCCTGACAGCGTTACATTCCACATCTGGACCGCTTACAGCCCGTTCACAACTTGGGTGCAGATCGTCAAGGACTGGATAAAAACAAAAGGTGATACGGGTAAGCGCAAAACCTTCGTTAACACGACCTTGGGCGAAACGTGGGAACCGAAAATAGGCGAACGACCCGATGCTGAAGTTTTAGCGGAGCGCAAAGAGCACTTTGAAGCGTCTGTGCCGGAGCGCGTGGCCTATCTTACTGCCGGTATTGACTCCCAGCTAGACCGTTACGAAATGCGTGTCTGGGGCTGGGGACCTGGCGAGGAAAGCTGGCTTATCGACAAAATTATCATTATGGGTCGTCATGATGATGAGTCGACTCTCGCTCGAGTGGATGAGGCGATCAACAGGACATATAAGCGCCAGAACGGTCTCGAAATGGTTATATCCCGCACTTGCTGGGATATTGGCGGCATTGATCCCACCATCGTCTACAACCGCTCAAAAAAACATGGTCTGTTTCGTGTGATCCCTATAAAGGGTGCGTCGGTTTATGGAAAGCCGGTGGCGAACATGCCACGCAAGCGTAACAAGAGTGGCGTTTATCTCACTGAGGTAGGAACAGACACCGCAAAAGAGCAGATTTATAACCGTTTCACGCTGGTGGCGCAAAGAGACGAGTCGCTGGCGGGAGCGGTTCATTTCCCGAATAACCCAGAAATCTACGATCTAACCGAGGCCCAACAACTAACTGCTGAAGAGCAGGTGGAAAAATGGGTAGACGGAAAGAAAAAGATCGTCTGGGACAGCAAAAAACGACGAAATGAGGCGCTCGATTGCTTTGTTTATGCACTGGCGGCGCTTCGTATCAGCATATCCCGCTGGCAGCTAAATCTTGATTCACTTCTGGCCAGCCTGCTGGAGGAAGAAGGCAGCCGTAACAATAACAAGACCCTGGCGGATTACGCGCGGGCATTATCTGGAGAGGAATAATGGCAACACAGACTGAACTGGATGCCGCGCGCGCTGCGTTACATGACCTGATGATGGGAAAGCGCGTGGCTACGGTACAGAAAGACGGTAGAAGAGTGGAATTTACAGCCACATCAGTCAGCGATCTCAAAAAATATATTGCTGACCTTGAATCTCAGGTTGGTACCACATCACGACGCCGGGGGCCAGCAGGGTTTTACGTATGAAAATACCATCTTTAGTGGGACCTGACGGGAAAACATCCCTTCGGGAATACGCGGGATATCATGGTGGTGGTGGCGGGTTTGGTGGGCAGCTGCGGGGCTGGAATCCGCCGAGTGAAAGTGCAGATGCCGCACTCCTTCCCAACTATTCTCGTGGAAATGCCCGCGCTGACGATCTGGTGCGAAATAATGGCTATGCAGCAAACGCCGTGCAGCTCCACCAGGACCACATCGTCGGGTCATTTTTCAGACTCAGTTATCGACCGAGCTGGCGCTATCTTGGCATCAATGAGGAGGATTCACGCGCATTTTCTCGGGATGTGGAAGCCGCCTGGAATGAGTATGCCGAAGATGACTTCTGCGGGATTGATGCCGAACGCAAGCGAACGTTTACGATGATGATTCGTGAAGGTGTAGCAATGCATGCGTTTAACGGTGAATTATGCATGCAGGCGACATGGGACAGCGATTCAACGCGTCTTTTCCGTACTCAGTTCAAAATGGTTAGTCCGAAGCGCGTCAGTAATCCAAACAACATCGGTGATACCCGGAACTGTCGCGCCGGGGTAAAAATCAATAATAGTGGTGCTGCGCTGGGATATTACGTCAGCGATGACGGTTATCCTGGTTGGATGGCGCAGAACTGGACCTACATACCTCGCGAGCTCCCCGGAGGGCGCCCCTCTTTTATCCATGTCTTCGAACCGATGGAGGACGGACAGACCCGTGGAGCCAATGCGTTTTACAGCGTTATGGAGCAGATGAAAATGCTCGATACCCTGCAAAACACCCAGCTCCAGAGTGCGATAGTGAAGGCCATGTATGCTGCCACCATCGAGAGTGAGCTGGATACGCAGACGGCGATGGATTTCATTCTCGGCGCGGATAATAAAGAGCAGCAGAGCAAACTGACGGGCTGGCTCGGTGAAATGGCGTCCTATTACTCAGCTGCGCCGGTTCGCCTGGGTGGGGCAAGGGTTCCACACCTGTTGCCGGGTGATTCTCTCAACCTTCAGTCGGCGCAGGATACCGATAACGGCTACTCGACTTTTGAACAGTCACTGCTGCGCTATATTGCCGCTGGGCTGGGTGTGTCGTATGAGCAGCTTTCGCGAAATTATTCTCAGATGAGTTACTCGACTGCGCGCGCAAGCGCTAACGAGTCATGGGCGTACTTCATGGGCCGTCGCAAGTTTGTCGCGGCCCGGCAAGCCTGCCAGATGTTTGTCTGCTGGCTCGAAGAGGCGATTGCGCGCCGGGTTGTCACGCTCCCTTCCAAAGCCAGGTTTAGCTTCCAGGAGGCGAGAACTGCCTGGGGTAACGCCAACTGGATTGGCTCGGGGCGCATGGCTATTGATGGGCTGAAGGAGGTGCAGGAGGCCGTGATGCTGATTGAGGCTGGTCTCAGCACATATGAGAAGGAGTGTGCCAAACGCGGAGATGACTATCAGGAAATATTTTCTCAGCAGGTACGTGAAACTATGGAGCGCCGGAGCGCGGGACTTAAACCTCCGGCATGGGCGGCAGCTGCATTTGAATCTGGGCTGAAAAAATCAAACGAGGAGGTAAAAGATGACGCCAGAGCTGCGTAATCTCCCGCATATTGCCAGCATGGCCTTCAATGAGCCGCTGATGCTTGAACCCGCCTACGCGCGGGTTTTCTTTTGCGCGCTGGCAGGCCAGCTGGGTATCACCCGACTGACTGATTCCGCTTCTGGCGTCTCGCTCGGCGCTGAACAAATTGCAGAGCCGCTGGCGCTGTTTAGCGATGACGAGGAGATGGGGCCCCGGCCAGCGCGGAGCTATCAGGTAACAAACGGGATCGCGGTGCTGCCCGTTTCCGGGACGCTGGTCAGCAAAACCCGGTCACTTCAGCCTTATTCCGGTATGACGGGCTATAACGGGGTCATTGCCCGACTGCAGCAGGCAATGAGCGATCCAGGCGTAGACGGTATTCTGCTGGATATGGACACGCCGGGCGGGATGGTGTCCGGGGCTTTCGACTGTGCCGACATTATTGCCCGGATGCGGGATATCAAGCCCGTTTGGGCGCTGGCAAATGATATGAACTGCAGCGCAGGGCAGCTAATTGCCAGTTCTGCATCGCGACGGCTTGTCACGCAAACGGCCAGAACCGGCTCCATCGGCGTCATGATGGCGCACAGTAATTATGGCGCTGCGCTGAAAACTAACGGCGTTGAGGTCACGCTGATTTACAGCGGCGATCATAAAGTCGACGGCAACCCCTACGAAAAACTACCAAAGGACGTTCGCGCTGATTTTCAGACGCGCATCGATGCCACTCGTCAGATGTTTGCCGAAAAGGTTTCCGCTTATACCGGAATGTCAGTGCAGGCCGTACTGAACACCGAAGCGGCCGTCTTCTCCGGCCAGGAGTCCGTGGATAACGGTCTGGCGGATGAACTTGTTAACAATACCGACGCGCTCAGCGTGATGCGTGAAGCACTCGACAGACGCAAAAAAACAACCACTGGAGGAACTATGCCATCACCTTCTGCATCTGCAGCGACCAATCAGCCAGCTGACCAGGCAGCAACACCGACGACTGCACCGGCTGAGCAGGTCACCACCGTTGACACAACAACTGCTGCCTTAACGGCCCCGGCAGACCTCAGCGCTCAGGTATCGGCAGCCGTAGCCGCCGAGAATGGTCGCATCATGGGTATTCTGAACTGCGAAGAGGCAAAAGGTCGTGAATCACAGGCCCGTGCCCTGGCCGAAACGCCGGGCATGACGGTCGAGAGTGCACAGCGCATTCTGGCCGCGGCGCCGCAAAGCGCCCAGGCGCGTACCGATACGGCGCTGGATCGCCTGATGGAAACCGCACCAGGCGCTCTTTCAGCAGGGAATGCCTCTGCTGAAGCCGGCGACGATTTGTTAAACACCCCCGTTTAAGAGGCTAACATGGCAATCACAGAAGTATTTACTCATCACCAGCCGCTCGGTAACAGCGATCCGGCACACACCGCGTATGCACCGGGCGAACTGACAGCATCCACCCCGGCAATGACCCCGCTCATGCTCGATGCTACGTCCGGCAAGCTAACCGTCTGGGACGGCGAGCATGCAGGTGCAGCTACCGGCATTCTGGCGGTTACCGCTGACCAGAGCAGTGCTGAACTGGCATTCTATAAATCCGGTTCTTTCCGCATCGAAGATGTGCTCTGGCCATCTGCCGTTACCGACGAAAATATCAAGCGTAACGCGTTCGCCGGTACTGCGATCAGCATCGTTTAATCACCCTCAACTTTCATAAAAGCCGCTTATGCGGCTTTTTTTACGGGAAAAATCTATGTCAGTTTACACAACAGCCCAGCTTCTGGCGGTCAATGAGAAGAAATTCAAGTTCGATCCGCTCTTCCTGCGTATCTTCTTTCGCGAAACTTATCCCTTCAGTACAGAAAAAGTCTACCTGTCGCAAATTCCGGGCATGGTCAATATGGCGCTGTACGTATCGCCGATTGTCTCCGGGAAAGTGATTCGTTCCCGTGGTGGCAGCACGTCGGAATTTACGCCGGGGTATGTGAAGCCAAAACATGAAGTGAATCCGCTGATGACCCTCCGCCGCCTGCCTGATGAAGATCCACAGAATCTGGCCGACCCTGCCTATCGCCGCCGACGCATCATTCTTCAGAACATGAAAGATGAAGAGCTTGCAATTGCGCAGGTAGAAGAAAAGCAGGCCGTTGCTGCAGTCCTCAGTGGTAAATACACCATGACCGGGGAAGCGTTTGAGCCGGTTGAAGTTGATATGGGACGCAGTGCCGGTAACAACATCACCCAGGCGGGTGCAGCAGCCTGGTCTTCTCGCGACAAAAAAACGTACGACCCGACCGATGATATTGAAGCGTACGCGCTTAACGCCAGTGGTGTGGTCAACATTATCGTCTTCGATCCAAAGGGCTGGGCGCTGTTCCGCTCCTTTGACGCGGTGAAGGAAAAGCTGGATACGCGTCGCGGCTCGAGCTCTGAGCTGGAAACCGCCGTGAAAGACCTGGGAATGGCCGTCTCTTATAAGGGGATGTATGGCGACGTGGCCATCGTTGTGTACTCCGGTCAGTACATCGAGGATGACGTTAAAAAGAACTACCTGCCGGATCTGACAATGGTGCTGGGGAATACCCAGGCTCGCGGCCTGCGTACATATGGTTGCATTCTTGATGCTGATGCCCAGCGCGAAGGTATCAATGCCTCGACACGCTACCCAAAAAACTGGGTGCAGTCGGGCGATCCGGCGCGTGAATTCACCATGATTCAGTCAGCTCCGCTGATGCTACTGCCGGACCCTGACGCATTCGTGTCCGTCAAGCTGGCATAACTCCCCCCCTGTGGCCCTGTCGGGCCACCTTTCTGGAGTATTTCCCATGACAGAAAAAGAAAAGCTGATTGCTCGGCTGAATGAACTTGGTACCCAGCTTAACCGTGAAGTCAGCACCAGCGGCACCATTCAGGAACTTACGATGCGTATTGCTGAGCTTGAAGAGGAGCTGGACGGAGACGCCATCTCGGTTGACGGCGAAAGCGACGGGCAGAATGCTGCCGGCAGCACCGGCAGCACCGGCAGCACCGACAGCACCGACAGCACCGACAGCGATGTTGCAGACGCAGCAAAAGTAAAAACGGGAGCGGGCACACCGGGTGAGCGGGTATCAGTAGAAACGCTGGCAACCCTGCATGTTGACGCACTACATGCCACGTGCAACGAACCGGTATCCATCGTTGAGCCCGGTGTGATTATCCGCGTATCCGAACAGGATGCAGACGAGCTGATAGCAAAGGGGCTGGCTCGCGAAGTCTGAAGGGGGCCACATGGCTGATTTCGATAATCTCTTTGATGAGGCCATGTCGCGAGCTGATGGCACTATCCGCAGTGTGATGGGCACAGAGGCAAAGGTGATGTCAGGCGTATTGTCTGGCATCACGCTGGTCGGTGTTTTTGATGATCCAGAAAACATCGGTTATGCCAGTGCCGGGATTCGTGTTGAAGGTACCAGCCCGACGCTGTTTGTTAAAACCTCCACTGTCAGCCAGCTGCAGCGCATGGACAAACTGACGATTAACGGGCGGCAATTCTGGGTTGATCGTGTTGGTCCGGATGACTGTGGATCCTGTCACATCTGGCTGGGTAACGGCTCTCCGCCAGCTTCTTCTCGTCGCCGTTAAGGAGCGCCTATGTCAATAAAAGGCCTTGAACAGGCGATAGAAAACCTTAACAGCATCAGTAAAACGGCTGTCCCGCGTGCGTCGGCGCAGGCTGTTAACCGCGTGGCAAACCGGGCCGTCAGCCGCAGCGTGGCAGTCGTATCAAAAGATACGCGAGTACCGCGAAAACTGGTAAAGCAACGTGCCAGGGTGAAGCGTGCCACGGTCAATAAACCTCGCGCGCTTATCCGTGTAAACCGGGGCAATTTACCGGCTATTAAACTCGGTACCGCAAGCGTGCGACTTTCCCGCAGAAAACGGGACAAGAAAGGGGCCAACAGCGTTCTGCGTATAGGGCCGTTCCGTTTTCCGGGCGGTTTTATCCAGCAGCTTAAAAATGGCCGCTGGCATGTCATGAGGCGGACGTCAAAACCCCGTTACCCCATTGAAGTGGTCAGCATCCCGCTGGCAGCTCCATTAACTACGGCGTTTAAAGAAGAACTGCCAAAGCTCATGGAGTCAGATATGCCCAAAGAACTCCGGGCATCCCTTACCAACCAACTCAGGTTAATTCTAACACGATGAAACACAGCGATATTCGCAAGGTGATTATTGACGCGCTGGAGAGCGCGATTGGTACTGACGCCATTTATTTTGACGGCAGACCTGCAGTGCTCGAAGAGGGTGATTTTCCCGCTGTTGCCGTTTACCTGACAGATGCGGAATACACCGGGGAAGAACTGGACGCCGACAGCTGGCAGGCCATTCTGCATATCGAAGTCTTTCTTGAGGCTCAGGTACCTGATTCTGAGCTGGATGACTGGATGGAGACGCGAGTGTATCCGGTTCTCGCAGAGGTTCCGGGGCTTGAATCCCTTATCACCACAATGGTTCAGCAGGGCTATGACTACCAGCGCGATGACGATATGGCGCTGTGGAGTTCTGCGGACCTGAAATATTCCATTACTTACGACATGTGAGGACCCTATGGCCACACCAAACCCGCTGACACCAACAAAAGGTGCTGGTACCACCCTCTGGGTTTACACCGGAACCGGAGATCCATACGCCAATCCGCTTTCAGACGTTGACTGGCTGCGCCTGGCAAAGATTAAAGACCTGCAGCCCGGCGAACTGACAGCTGAATCGGAAGATGACACCTACATTGATGATGAGAATGCCGACTGGACATCAACGATGCAGGGGCAGAAATCAGCCGGTGAAACCAACCTGACGCTCGCGTGGATGCCGGGAGACTCCGGCCAGCAGGACCTGGTGAACTGGTTCGATGAGGGCACCGTGAGGGGATATAAAATCAAATATCCGAATGGGGTTGTCGATGTGTTTAAGGGCTGGGTGAGCAGCCTCGGTAAAACCATTACGTCCAAAGAGGTCATGACCCGCACGGCCAAAATCACAAACAACGGCAAACCATCGCTGGCAGAGGACAGCGGTACCGCGCCGATTGCTGTCACGGGGATCAGTCTGGATAAATCCACTGCAGTTGTAGCGGTCGCAGCCACAACGCAACTGGTGGTTTCAGTCCTTCCGGCCAGTGCGTCAGATAAATCCTTCCGCGTAGCCAGCTCTGATCCTTCAAAAGCAACGGTCACCGTTAACGGCAATACCCTGACTGTCACCGGCGTGGCGGCGGGCACCGTAGAAATCATCGTTATGAGCAATGACGGTAACTTTGTGGCGATCTGCAAAGTCACTGTTTCCTGATAACCGGGGCGCGAGCCCCGTTCCCCCGGAGTAATTATGTTTCTAAAGAGCGAACTGCTTGAATGCAACGGCAGCAGCGTCACATTGTTCCAGCTGTCAGCGCTACAGCGTATTGAACACCTCGAATACCTGAAGCAGCTGGAAGCGGTTGAAATGGGCGATTTTCAGGCGGCCATTACCTTTACTGTGAAGAGTGGAGCGTATCTCGTCGCAATGTCGCTCTGGCACGGCCACCCTTTGAAAGGCTCACAGGGAGAAAACGCGGCGGCGGAAGTGGCAAAGATTCAGGAGGAGGTCATGCAGACATGGCCGACCGAACTGGTTGCCGAAGCGGAATATAAGGTGAAACTCCTGTCCGGGATGATTGCGCCTGTCATTGAAGAACCCACTTCATCCGGTGAAGAACGTAATGATCCCGCTGAACCCGTTACTGCGGAAAAGTCCTCGCCAGTGAGCTGAATTTTGCCATGAAACTGGCGCGTGAGTTCGGTCGCCCGGACTGGCGTGCCATGCTTGCTGGCATGTCCTCAACGGAGTATGGCGACTGGAAAATCTTCTATCAGGACAATTACTTTCATGATGTGCAGCTGGACGCTCACTTCTCCGGCTTGCTCTACACCATCTCAACCCTGTTTTTTGCCGATCCGGAGTTAACCCCGGACAGTTTCAGCATTCTTAATACTGCACCGGAACCCATCGACATTGATGAACCGGATGACAATACGCTGATGGCGAAGGCTGCAGGTATTTCAGGAGGCGTGCGCTATGGCCCAGACGGCAGTCGGTGATCTGGTCGTTAACCTTGACGTTAACTCGTCGAAATTCAGCGAGCAGCTCAACTACGTCAAAAAAGAATTAAAACAGACCGGCAATGCGGCAAACGACGAAGCGTTACGTATCCAGCAGTCCTTCAGCCGCCAGGAGAACGCCGCGCGCAAGGCGGGTATTTCAGTGGGTCAGTATAACGCAGCGATGCGTATGCTCCCGGCCCAGTTTACCGATGTGGCCACGCAGCTTGCGGGTGGGCAGAACCCCTGGCTGATTCTGCTTCAGCAGGGCGGTCAGGTTAAAGACTCCTTTGGCGGGATCATTCCGACATTCCGGGCGTTGCTGGGGACGATTTCCCCGTTGATGGTCGGCATTGGTGCATTGTCCGTTGCAACGGGCGCGTTGTTCTATGCCTGGTACCAGGGCTCTTCCACTCTGTCTGATTTCAACAAAACGCTGGTACTGTCGGGGAACACAGCCGGACTGACCGCTGACCGCATGCTGGCCCTGGCGCGGAACGGACAGGCAGCGGGGCTGACCTTCAACCAGACCAGTGAAGCGCTGACCGAGCTTATCAACGCGGGTGTGCGTGCTGGCTCGCGCTTTGATGACATGAGCCAGGCGGTGGCGCGGTTTACCGATGCCTCCGGCGTGCCGGTGGAGAAAGTCGCAGCAGCCTACGGCAAGCTCGCAACGGACCCGACATCGGGCCTGATCGCGATGGCCCAGCAGTTCCATAACGTTACCGCTGAACAGATTGCCCATGTGGCGCAGCTGCAGCGTGCCGGTGATGAGGCTGGCGCACTGCAGGCGGCTAACGAGGCTGCTACAGCCGGATTCAACGATCAGACCAAAGCCATCCGCGACAATATGGGGACGATTGAATCTTCAGCGGATTCCCTGAAGCGCGCCTTCAAGTCGATGTGGGATGCGGCTCTGGATATTGGACGACCTGATACCGCGCAGGAGATGGTGGCAAAAGCCGAAGCCGCGTTCAAAAAAGCCGATGAAATCTGGGACCTTCGTAAAGGTGACCGATATGTCAATGATGAGGCCCGCGCCCGATTCTGGAATGACCGCGAAACGGCCAGGCTGGCGCTGGACATGGCGCAGCAGCAGGCGGGAATTGCCAGGGCGAACGAAGAGAATGCATCGCGCGAAGCGGCTGCGGAATCGGATCGCCAGAAGTATGCTGCGCAGGCACAGGCAAACTATGTCAAAACGCAGACGGCCCTGGAGAAATACACGGCCAGGCAGAGCGAGCTCAACAAGGCGCTGAAAGAGGGGCGGATCCTCCAGGCAGACTACAACATCAACCTGGCTGCCGCGAAAAAAGAGTACGAAGACACCCTTAAAAAGCCGAAGAAAACTCCGGCCATCAGAACCCCCGCAGGTGCCCGTGCCACCGATACGGCCAGCGCCCAGACGCTGGAGCTGCAAGCACAGTTGCGCACTCTGCAGGAGCATAAGAGCATAAATGACACCATCAGCCAGCAGCGTCAGGAGCTGTGGCGTCAGCAGTCCCGCTTTACGGTTCTGGAAGAAGCCGCGAAGACCCGGACGCTTTCTGCTGAGGAAAAATCCCTGCTGGCCAGTAAAAGCGAGGTGCTTTCCCGTGCAGAGCTGAACGCGAAGCTTGGCGATCAGATAGTGGCGCAGGAGCGGCTTAACCGCCTGCAGGATACGTCCCAAAAATACGTCACGCAGATCGGCGAGAAAACCCGTGCCCTGGCGGAAAGTGCTGGTATGAGCAGTCGTGCAGCACAACGTCGCAATGAAGAGGCCCAGCTTCTTCAGGGTTGGAAAAATGGTGGCGGTTCGGAGAACGATGTCGGTTATCAGAATGAGCTGCAGGGGCTGCATGCGTATTACGCCGAGCAGGATAAGCTTCGGGGTGATTGGCAATCCGGAGCCAAATCCGCATGGGCAGATTATGTTGATTCTGCTTCTGATGCTTATGGCCAGATGAAGTCGTTTGCCAGCAGTACGTTTGATGGCATCGGACAAAATATGGCTGACATGCTGACGCGCGGAAAGGCTGACTGGGCTGACTTTACCCGCTCCACGCTCTCCATGCTGACACAGATCCTGCTGAAACAGGCGATGGTAGGCCTGGTGGATTCAGCGACAACCGCGCTAGGATTTGCAGGTGGCGGTTATACCGGTTCAGGCGGGAAATATGAACCTGCAGGTGTCGTTCACCGTGGTGAATTTGTTTTCACCAAAGAGGCTACCAGCCGGATCGGCGTCGGCAATCTTTACCGGATGATGAAAGGGTATGCCACGGGTGGGTATGTCGGGGGCGGTGGTACAGGCCCGGCTGCAGCACCTTTCGGTGTCAGTGTATATGCGCCGGTGACGGTCGAGAATGCTTCCGGTAACGCACAACAGCAAAACGACGGAGACAGGCTGGGTAAGGCGTATCAGCAGGTGATTAACAAATCTGTCAATGATGGTATCGCCAGGGCAATCCAGCCCGGTGGGCTTATCTGGAAAGCGACCAATCGCAGGTAACAGTTATGACGATAGAAACATTTTCCTGGGGGATTAAGGTCTCCAGCCAGCCCACTGAGGGAAGCAAAGACACAGTCAGGAAGGTTCAGTTCGGCGACGGGTACGCACAGGTGAGCGGCTCAGGTCTGAATGACGAGATTCGCACCTATGAGTTTTCCTTTTCAGGTGATCCGACTACTGCGAATGAAATTCACGCTTTCCTTCGAAGGCACAAAGTGAAGTCGTTTATTTTCACTCCGCCTTTTGGCGATATGGCGCTGTGGCGTGTCGAGGCTGACAGCCTCAAAAAGGTGGTTAAAAACGTAAAAGTGATAACCGTAACCGCAACGTTTGAACAGGCATTTTCACCATGAGTCTTAATGCTGATTATCAAAAGCTTGAGCCGGGCAATGAAGTCCGGCTTTTTTCTGTCGATGGCACGGCGTTCGGTATGTCAGATGTGCTCCGCTTCCACGCACATAATATCGCGCATACCCCGGAAGAGATTGACGCTGCAGGCGGGGATGAGAAGAAACTTCCGGCGAAGTCCATCTGGTGGCAGGGGGAGGAGTATAAAGCCTGGCCGTGTCAGGTTGAGGGCATTGAAGCGACCACGGACGGTACCAGCCCACAACCAAAACTGAGTGTGGCGAACTTGGACAGCTCGATCTCAGCGCTCTGTCTGGCGTATGACGACCTGCTGCAGGCTAAATTCAGTATCCACGACACGCTGGCACAGTATCTGGACGCCAGAAATTTTCCGCAGGGCAATCCCACCGCAGATCCGTCACAGGAAAAGCTGAAGGTCTTTTATATCGATGCCAGAAGCACCGAGACGGATGAAATTGTCGAATTTACGCTTTCCAGTCCGATGGATTTACAGGGCCAGATGATACCCACGCGGCAGCTGCATTCGTTATGCAGCTGGTGCATCCGGAACAAGTACCGGACCGGCGACGGCTGCGACTATGCCGGAACGCGCTATTTCGACAAAAACAATAATCCGGTTGACGATCCCTCGCTGGATGTCTGCAACGGCACGCTGACGGCCTGCAAGCTCCGGCACGGAGACAGCAACGAGCTGCCGTTCGGCGGTTTCCCGGGTACATCTCTTATCAGGAGCTGATATGCGCCAGAAAACCATTGATGCCATCATGGCACACGCTGCAGCGGAATATCCGCGCGAGTGCTGCGGCGTGGTGGCACAGAAAAGCCGGGTTGAGCGCTATTTTCCCTGTCGTAATCTCGCAGCAGAGCCGACTGAACATTTTCACCTGTCCCCCGAAGATTACGCAGCGGCAGAAGACTGGGGGACGGTGGTAGCCATTGTTCACAGCCATCCTGACGCGACGACACAGGCCAGCGAGCTTGATAAGGCGCAGTGTGATGCAACACTGCTGCCCTGGCATATTGTGAGCTGGCCAGAGGGGGATTTACGTACCATTCAGCCACGCGGGGAGCTCCCATTGCTGGAGCGACCGTTTGTGCTTGGCCACTTCGATTGCTGGGGTCTGGTAATGAGCTATTTCCGGCAGACCCACGGTATCGAGCTCCACGATTACCGGGTGGATTATCCCTGGTGGGAAAACGACTACCCGGACAATTTCTATCAGGATTGCTGGTACGAGTGCGGATTCAGGGAGTTTGATGGTCCGCCTCAGGAAGGTGATCTGGTCATCATGCAGGTGCAGGCCGATAAGTGGAATCATGCCGGGATATTGCTGGAGGGTAACATGCTGCTGCACCATCTTTACGGGCATCTGAGTCAGCGTGTTCCTTATGGCGGATACTGGCAGGAGCGCACGATGAAGATCGTTCGCTATAAAGATGTAATGGCAGGTGAAACATGCAGGAAGTAATGACCCGCATTGAGCTTGGCGGCGTGCTCGGGAAAACATTCGGTAAAATTCACCACCGCCTGATTTCCCGTGTCAGCGAGGCGGGAGTGGCGCTCGCAAAGACTATTCCGGGCTTTGAGCAGTTTATGATTTCCAGCCAGCGCCGTGGGCTCACATACTCCGTATTTAAGGGTAAAAAAAACATCGGTGTGGATGACCTCGGTTTCCCGGTTACCGGCGATGTTATCCGCATTGTCCCGGTAATCATCGGGAGTAAAAAAGCCGGTTTGATTCAAACTATCCTGGGCGCAGTATTAGTGATTGCATCGATCTGGATGCCAGGTCTGAGTATCGCTGCCAGCAATATGATGTTTGCTGCTGGTGCGTCCATAACGCTGGGGGGGGTAGTTCAGATGTTATCCCCTCAGGCTACAGGGCTGGCCAGCAAACAGAGCTCAGATAACCGCGCCTCATACGCGTTCGGCGGAGTCACAAACACCGCAGCGCAGGGCTATCCGGTACCGCTTCTTTATGGTCGCCGACGCATAGGCGGCGCAATTATTTCAGCCGGGATTTACGTTGAGGATCAGCAGTAGGCTGTGACTTTATGATTGAAGGCTGACGAATCAGCCTTATGCGAGGTTATTATGGACTTTTATAGATTACTGGAGAATCTACCCTCAGGGAAATGTGGGGCTGGCTCCTTCAGAGAGAGCCTTATTCAACCGTTTGGTGGATTCGAAGATGCTGTTAAACGTTGTGTTGAGCGCCTCCCATACCTCAACATCACCATTCCCGTACGCATTGAAGACCAGCCTGATTCTGTAGCCATCACTTTGGTCAGCAGGCAATGTGATGAAGTCTGTCGGCGCGAGCTGAATATCGATAAGGGCGTTGAAGAAGTCGGGCCTTTCTACCTGCAAATAAAGCGATGACATTCTCATCAGCCAGGTAGAGATATCTTTGTGGCAGTTATATTGATGTTCTCTAAGAAAGAACTCTACCCGGCCATCAATTTTGTGGGAGAATTTGAACAGCGAATCAGTATTTGCTATTACATTTTCTCGTAATGCACAATCATTGGTTTCAAAAGCAGATTCAGAACCGTTTATCCATCTCAGGAACGAATAGAATGTTTGAATCGCTTTTTTTTCTTCGTGAGGTTTAAAATCTTCAAGTACTTCAGTTATGAGTTCTGGGTTCAGAATAAAGTTTGAGTGAAAACCGGCTCTTTCGTTGTAAGCAGTTTTTCCCCACGGATGAGATCGTCTGTCTTGTTCCAAATTTCGTAAGGGATCAAAATTTATAAGCATTTTATTTCCTTAAGTGAGGTGTTCAGCCATGCCTCTTAATCAGTAAACGCCAGTGTCCCACCACTGACGGGCTGAATGCTTACCTTAACTAGGGCTTTCAATAAGCAACACCCTGATATTCAAACAGTAGCCACCTAAGGTGGCTTTTTTTATGGGCGCAATATGGCTACATCTACTCCGATTAGAGGCCGCAAGGGCGGCAGCTCAAGTTCCCGCACCCCGACTGAACAACCAGACGACCTCCAGTCCGTAGCAAAGGCCAAAATTCTTGTTGCGCTGGGAGAGGGGGAGTTTGCCGGGCAACTGACGGCGAAAGATATCTATCTCGACGGCACACCACTGGAGAATGCAGACGGTTCGCAAAACTTCAGCGGCGTGGCGTGGGAATTCCGCCCGGGGACTCAGGCACAAAAATATATTCAGGGTATTCCCGGTACCGAAAACGAAATCAGCGTAGGAACTGAGGTATCAAGCGCTACAGCCTGGACGCGCACCTTTACCAATACGCAGCTTTCAGCAGTTCGCCTGCGTCTGAAATGGCCCTCGCTTTTCAAACAGGAGGACGACAGCGATCTGGTGGGTTACTCGGTCAATTATGCGATTGACCTGCAGACGGACGGCGGCACATGGCAGACGGTACTCAATACCAGCGTGACCGGCAAAACGACGTCTGGTTATGAGCGCAGCCACCGTATTGATTTACCGCAGGCTGGCAGCACCTGGACAATACGCCTGCGTAAGATTACCTCTGACGACAACAGCGCGAAGATCGGCGACACGATGACGCTGCAGAGCTATACAGAGGTCATTGACGCCAAACTGCGATATCCAAATACCGCGCTGCTGTATATCGAATTCGACTCAAGCCAGTTTAACGGCTCTATCCCGCAAATATCCTGCGAACCGCGAGGGCGTGTAATCCGCGTTCCGGATACGTATGACCCGGAGACCCGCACCTACAGCGGCACATGGACAGGGGCGTTTAAGTGGGCGTGGACGGATAATCCAGCCTGGATTTTTTACGATCTGGTGGTGAGCGACCGCTTTGGGCTGGGCAATCGCCTGACGGCGGCCAATATTGATAAATGGACGCTTTACCAGGTCGCACAATATTGCGATCAGCCGGTTCCCGATGGTAAAGGCGGTAGCGGCACCGAGCCTCGTTATACCTGCAACGTGTACGTGCAGGAGAGGAATGACGCCTATACCGTGTTACGTGATTTTGCGGCGATATTCCGGGGCATGACGTACTGGGGTGGCGATCAAATCGTTGCGCTTGCGGATATGCCCCGCGATGTGGATTACAGCTACACGCGTGCAAACGTGGTTAATGGCCGCTTTACCTATTCGGGCAGCACCACCAAAACCCGATATACCACGGCACTGGTTTCCTGGTCCGATCCGGGTAATGCCTACGCAGACGCTATGGAGCCGGTTTTTGAACAGGATCTCGTCGCTCGCTTTGGTACAAACCAGCTCGAAATGACAGCCATTGGCTGCACCCGGCAGTCAGAGGCAAACCGGAAGGGGCGCTGGGGTATTCTCACCAACAACAAGGATCGCGTTGTTTCGTTTGATGTCGGGCTGGACGGCAACATTCCTCAGCCGGGCTACGTCATCGCCGTGGCAGACGAGCTGCTTTCCGGAAAGGTTATGGGCGGACGCATCAGCGCCGTTAACGGTCGCGTTATCACGCTTGATCGTGAGTCTGCAGCCGCTCCCGGAAGCCGCCTTATGGTTAACCTTCCGTCCGGCGCATCGCAGAGCAGAACGATACAAAGCATAAACGGCCGGGCCGTCACCGTGACAACGGCATACAGCGAAACACCTGCAGTGGAATCGGTGTGGATTGTCGAGTCCGAGGAGCTTTATGCGCAGCAATATCGCGTTATCAGCGTTACGGATAATAATGACGGAACGTATTCGATTGCTGGCGCTTTGCACGATCCGGATAAATATGCGCGTATCGATACCGGTGCCATTATCGACCAGCGGCCAATAAGTGTTATTCCTCCAGGTAATCAGTCACCGCCAGCCAACATAGTGATCAGTTCCTTCTCGGTGGTTCAGCAGAATATCAGCGTTGAAACCATGCGCGTGAGCTGGGACCAGGTGCAGAACGCTATCGCCTATGAAGCACAATGGCGCCGCAACGACGGGAACTGGGTGAACGTGCCGCGCAGCTCTACCACGTCATTCGACGTCCCGGGGATTTATGCTGGGCGCTACCTGGTGCGCGTGCGCGCAATCAATGCCGCAGAAATTTCATCCGGGTGGGGTTATTCAGAAGAGAAAATGCTGACGGGCAAAGTGGGCAATCCACCGAAGCCGGTTGGCTTCATCGCTTCTGAAAACGTGGTATTCGGTATCGAGCTCAACTGGGGATTCCCGGCTAATACCGAAGATACGCTGAAGACTGAAATTCAGTACAGCCTGACCGGTGCCGAAGACGATGCGATGCTGCTGGCCGATGTGCCTTACCCGCAGCGGAAATATCAGCAGATGGGCCTTAAGGCTGGGCAGATATTCTGGTACCGTGCGCAGCTGGTGGACCGCAGCGGCAACGAATCAGGTTACACAGAATGGGTGCGCGGGCAGGCCAGTATCGATGTCTCCGATATCACCGATGCAATCCTGGAGGACATCAAAAGCTCTGAAGTCTTCAAGGACCTGATCGAGGATGCAGTAGCCAGTAGCGAGAAACTGGCCGAACTTTCAGAGGCAATTAAGGAGAATGCCGATGGTCTGGCTGCGGCAGTAGGCTCGAATAAACAAACAGCAGAAGCAATCATTGGGAACGCCCTGGCTATTGCTGATGTTGTTGTGCGTCAGACTGCGCAGCAGGGGGCTAACTCTGCGACATTCGAACAGCTCCGGGAGGTGATCGCCACTGAGACGGAAGCCCGCGTCACGGATGTTACTCGTCTAGAGGCGAAAACTGCCCAGAATGAAGCGGGTATTACTGATGTTCGCCAGGCGTTAGCAACGGAAACTGAAGCTCGCGCTTCTGCGGTAAGTCAATTGACGGCTGCCACTCAGGTCGCATCTGACAAAGCTGATTCAGCAGCTGCTGTAGGTGCTCAGAATACAGCATCAATCACTGACCTTAGCCAGGTTGTCACGGACCTCGATTCCTCAATGGCATCACGCCTGGAAGAGCTGGGTGCACAAACTGATAAGGCCAGCGGCGGTATTCAGAACAATGCTATCGCGCTAATCACCAGTACGCTCGCGCAGGTTAACCAGCGTAACCTTCTGAGCGTGCAATATGGCGATAACAAAGCCGGTATTGAGCGGGTCGATAATGTAATGGCCGATGCCAGTAAAGCTGTTGCTGAGTCTTTGCGTACTATTGACTCCAGTGCCGGTGGAAACACTGCGAATGTCACTGACCTGTCAAAGACGCTTGCTGACTTCACCCAGGCGTCGGCTACTCAGATCAACTCACTGAAGGTCACCGTAAATGGCCAGCAGGCCGCCATTGTTCAGAATGCGCAGGTATCAGCGGACATCAACAATAACCTGAATGCGATGTACAGCATTAAGGTGGCTGTTGATTCCAATGGCAACCAGTACGTAGCGGGAATGGGCATTGGTGTTCAGAATACGCCTTCAGGGATGCAGACTCAGGCTCTGTTCCTGGTTGACCGCTTCGCTGTGATGAGTCAGGCAGGAGGAACCCCTACCATCGTCTTCACCACGCAAAATGGGCAGTTGATAATCCGTGATGCTGTTATCGGAGAGGGGACGATCGGTAACACCAAAATCGGTAATTACATCCAGTCATCAACCTGGGATGGGACTGGGAATGTCGGATGGCATATCAACAAGTCCGGGTATGCCGTGTTTAACAACGTGACTGTTCGTGGCTCGATTTACGCCACAACGGGTAACTTTGGATTCAGTGGGCCGAACAAGGCGACGGTGATAGACAGTAATGGTGTAACTATCAACCTGACCGGAGGCGGCCGTATCGTACTTGGAGAATGGACATAACATGCCAAGAGGACTACTGATTGATCTGAATGACGGCGGAAAGCGGATGGAGATAACGGCGGGTCTTCGGTGCCCGTCTTTTGGAGCCTACTTTGACAGTGGCTACCAGAAAGCCAAATACGCTGATATTGCCGGTTATGTTTCCGGGGCGCAGGTGCTGTTTATCCCGCACGCGACAGCTTACCTTGATTCAGGTCTGCTTCATAAAATGAACTCGGTCACCATATCCGGTGGCCGTGTGACGCAGAACTCCACGATGAAGGACGTAAGCATCAGTGAGCGTGAGAGTACGTACACGTTCCCCGGAAGCATCTGGCAGATATTTCCTCCTGGCCAGCGTAAAGGAGAAGGCCTGCTTATTGATGACAGTACTGACTTCCTGGCGATTACCAATGCCACGCAGTCAGGGCAGTGTATCTGGAAGGGGACCGTCAATGTCCCCACTGGCGGCTGGGCAGTTCCCACAATAGCGGGATACGACAAGTCCAAATATATCGTCTTTGGGCGCTGCAATAGCGGTAACACAGTCGATTTCGATGGCAACACGGTCAGGTTCTTCAGCCCTCCATCCACCAACGATGACGCCCCGACAACCGGCACGATAGATATTGTCATATTCGCCAGTGGTGTGACGCCGCAGCCGGGAACGGGGCTAAACATCTTCAATGCAGCCGGGGCCTGCACGTTTTCAACGACAAAGCGGCCTTTCGTCTACCTCAACCAGCTCTGGACGCCTTCAAAAAATGCCGTGAGCATCGGCAGCGGCTATGTTCCGCTGGGCAGATTCGGGCTGATGGCTCACGAAGTAAATGGCATGTACGTGTATCGAATGTTCGGAATAAAAATACAGAACGGCAGTGCTTCAGTTCAGGGTGGGAAATATCTGGGGCGCGAGCGGTATGCAATTTTTGGTAATGACACGGTAACGCCACTGAACCTTCCCGTTCTACCCGATATGTACGTCTGAATAAACTGTCTTTTTAATCAACCTCGCTCCGGCGGGGTTTTTTTATTGCCTGGAGAAAACATGATTTATACCACTGGCACTATCGCCATCAGCGGAAACACCCTTACAGGTACCGGCACAAACTTCACTGCTGCTGGTTCTCTTATTCGTAACGGCTGCACTGTTATCGCCCTGACCAGTCCGGCGCAGGTTTTTCAGATTACCGCGATTGGAAGCGCAACCTCTCTTACCGTTACGCCCGCTGCTAACCCTGCCGTACCTTCTGGAACTAAATACGCCATTCTTCTGAGCGACAGCCTGAGCGTTGACGGCCTGGCACAGGATATTGCTGAAACGTTCACGATGTACCAGCGTTACATGAGCGGATTCGCTGATGTGATGAACGGTACTACAGACGTCACCATCACGATTAACGGTGTGGCCGTCACGGTACCGGGTCAGAAATCGCTGGCGAAGAAAGGGGCAAACAACGACATCACCAGCCTTTCCGGGCTGACTACCGCCCTCAGTATCAGTCAGGGCGGAACAGGTGCAAAGAATGCTTCTGACGCTCGTGCTAATCTTGGTGCGGCAAAATCTGGAGATAACGAAGATATTACTTTGATACGTGGGTTGAAGGGGCGCGCCCAATTGTGGGCTGACACCGATTATTCCACAGGTACGCTGGTAAGTTACACCGGGACTACAGTGGGTGCCATAGTGCGAGCCACCACATCCATTGTGGCAACATCTACTTATGCGGCCAGTGCATCCTTTGGTTACTGGAT